>JAABUT010000085.1_pt1 | contig 171297 bp, 161 predicted proteins | sample 5559281 | NCBI WGS metagenome assembly JAABUT01 (sample SAMN10711880, study PRJNA513359) | rock metagenome | isolation source: Antarctica rocks | place: Antarctica: Victoria Land, Ricker Hills nord | collected 2016-01-04 | reverse complement strand
CGCGGCGGATCGGCTCCGCGCAGCTCGAGGAGGTCGTGCGCAAGGTCCTGCTGACCTACTGGAACACCGCCGCGTTCCTCACCCTGTACGCCGACGCCAACGGCTGGGACCCGCTTGCCGGCCCGGCGCCGGCGCTCTCGCAGCGCACCCTGCTGGACCGCTGGGTGCTGTCGGAGGCGCACACGACCGCGCGCGAGGTCACCGCCGCGCTGCAGGACTACGACTCGCTGCGGGCGGGGCGGCGGCTGACGACCTTCCTGGACGACCTGTCCAACTGGTACGTCCGCAGCTCCCGGCGGCGGTTCTGGGAGGGCGACCCGGCGGCGCTCGCGACACTGCACGAGTGCCTGCACCTGCTGACGCTGCTGATGGCGCCGTTCACGCCGTTCGTGACCGAGGCGGTGTGGCAGGCCGCCTTCGTGGGGGCCTGGCCGCAGGCCCCGGACTCGGTGCACCTGGCCGGCTGGCCGCAGGCAGACGCGTCGGTCGTCGACCACGAGCTGGCCGGGCAGGTCGCCCTGGTCCGCCGGCTGGTCGACCTCGGCCGGACCGCCCGGGCCGGGTCACGCACCAAGACCCGCCAGCCGCTCGGCCGCGCGCTGGTCTCGGCGTCCGGGTGGGAGCAGCTGCCCGAGCAGCTGCGGGAGCTGGTGGCCGCCGAGCTCAACGTCGTGGCGCTGGAGGGCCTGACCGGCGACCTCGTCGAGGTCAAGGTCAAGCCCAGCTTCCGGGCGCTGGGCAAGCGCTTCGGCCCCCGCACCAAGCCGGTCGCCGACGCGGTGCTGGCGGCGGAGCCGGCCGCACTGGCCAGGGCGCTGCGCGCCGGCGGCGCGACAGTGCGGGTCGGCGACGAGCAGGTCGCGCTGCAGCCGTCGGAGGTCGTGGTCACCGAGGTGCCGCGCTCGGGGTGGGCGGTCGCATCCGGGGCCGGCGAGACGGTGGCCCTCGACCTCTCGCTCACGCCGGAGCTGCGCCGGGCCGGGTTGCTGCGGGACGTCGTACGCATGGTGCAGGACGGCCGCAAGAGCGCGGACCTGGCCGTCACCGACCGGATCGAGCTGTGGTGGACGGCGACGGGGGGCGAGAGCGAGCTGGCCGACGCACTGAGGGAGGGGGCGGCCCGGCTGGCGCAGGAGGTGCTGGCCGTCAGCGTGACGGAGGGCCACCCCACCGCGGACCTGACGCCGCACCGCGAGGACGAGCTCGGGCTGGTGTTCTGGCTGCGGGTCGCCGGCGGGTAGGCGCGCAGGTCCGACTCTTCCGCGGAAGACCGGACCGGATCACCCGGTCAGCCGAGCAAGACGGGGCCACTCGGCCGCCGATGCTTGCGATGACACATCCGGGCGCTCCGCCTGGAGCAGTGGCCCTCTGGGAGGACCCGGTGACCGTGCACACCTCAGAGCTCGAGCCCAAGCCCTTGCACCGGTCCTTCCGGCTGACGCGGCCCGGCGCGAAGACGGCCGTCTCGAGTCAGATCCGGCCCTCCCTGGTGCTCACCGAGCGCGAGGGCCGGGCCCTGCTGGCCGCGGCGCAGCGTCAGGACGTGTCACGGGGCGGCTGCTACTCGGCCGGACCCGCCGGCGTCCAGGTCTGGAGCGCGCCGTGGGACGGGGTCGGTGGGAGCCACGGCAGCTCCGTTCACCTCGGGTCTGTGGACTGGAGCTACGACACCCCGGTCAAGCACTACATCACCGTGTACCGGGTCCTGGCGACCGCCGCCGGCATCGCTTCGGAGGAGTCGACGTCCGGGCTGCTGGCCAGGGTGCTGTCCCTGGCCGGGCTGTCCGCCGAAGGCGAGCAGGTCGCGATGGCGAGACCCCCCTCGAGGGACCCGTTCCGCGCCTCTGACCGGCGCCGGCGCGCCACCGACGAGCAGGTCCTGCTCCGCTAGCCGCTGCTTGGCGGGACCGGCTGGGTCAGGGCTTGCAGACCCCGCACGCGTCGTAGCCCTGCTGGGTGGCCTCGGCCTTGTCGACCGTCTCGGCGCCGGGAGCGCCACGGGCGTAGCGGCACTCCGGGCGGTGGTACCGGCCCCTGTCGGGGACGAGGACGACGCTCTGCGCGTGCCGGCCCGGCTCCGCGGCTTCGGGCGTGCCCGCCGCGGCGGCGACCGCCGCTGGCGACGGTTCCTCGGAGCCACCCCGTGCCCCGCGTCCCGGCTCGAACCGGACCGCTCCCCCCGCCCGGGCCGTGGGAGCCGGGGCAGCGGTCGTCTCCGCCCGGCTCGAGCCGCACTGCGCCGACGTGGGGACCCGGACCGGCTCCGGCTCGTCCTGCACGGGTACGTCGGCGGCGGCCAGCGCCTCCTCGTCGTCCTCGCTGAGCTCGTATTCGCGCTCGTCGTCCTCGTCATGCCGGCCGCCGTGTCCGGCCTCGTCGTCCTCGGAGAGCGCCAGGTCGGGTTTGCAGACCCCGCACGGCGTGAACCCCTCCTCACGCGCGTCGAGGACGTCGACCTGCTCGGCCTGCCTGCCGCTGAGGTATCGGCAGCCCTCGACGTGGTAGCGCGGCCGCCCGTCGACGACGAACACGTTGCCGCCCATCTCGAGGTCATCCTCGTCGACGTCGTCCTCCACCGGCGGCTCGGCCGTCGCCGCCACCTCGTCACCCTGTGCCTGTGCCTGTGTGCCTTCGGCCGCGTCGTCCGGCCCGCTGCGGGTGGGGACGACAGCGGTCACCGCATCACCACCCGCGTCGGCACGGCTGTCGGGGCGGTCCTGCCCACGGGTGTCGTCGCCCTTGTCGGCTCGGTCCGAGGTGGCCTGTCGCTCGGGGACGGAGGCACCGTCCGCGTCGCCGGCCGGCTGCTCGCCCCGGCGCTGGAAAACGCCGATCAGCAGGAAGACCGCGGCCACCAGGCTCACCGCGATCGAGGCGTAGACGAAGGTCAGATCGGTCATGGTCAGGCCGACGACGAGCAGGACCAGGGCGACGAGGACGAGTGCCCCGCTGATGACGATCACGTGGGGTCCTTCGGCAGGAGTGTGTTGATCATGGATCCTAGGCGGACGGGGTCAGCACGAGCGCAGGCAGCGGCAGCTCACCGCTCCGGGGGCGGCTCCGGGCCCTCGTCGACCTCCTCGAGGACACGGCGGGGTGGGCCCGGGGCGAACGGACCCACCGGCTCCGGCCCTGACGAGGACGACAGCGGCGGTACGGCGCGAAGCGGTCCCGGAGCGGACTGCTGCTGTCCTGCCGCGGGTCCGGCCTCGCGCGGCGGCCCGGACGGCCCCGCCTCGCGGGGCGGCCCCGTCGGCGAGGCCGCGGGAGCCGGGCCGGGCACCTGCGGCCGGCCGGCGGAAGGTGGCGCCGACGGCGGCATGGAGGGCGCTGCGGACGGGGGGGAACCCGGCGAGGTCGGCGGCAGCCGCGGCGGCGCGAACCCGCCGGACACCCCGCTGTCCGGACGCACCGATGGGGCCGGGCGGCCCTGGGACGGCCCCCCGACCGGCCCGGCAGCTGCCCGAGCCGGACCCGGTGCAGGTGTGGGGCCCGGTGCAGGTGTCGGACCTGGTGCCGGGCCTGGAGCCGTTGCCGCTTCCGGTGTCGGTGCCGGTCCGGCGGCTGCATCCGGGCCCGACGGGGCCTGCGGCGACGGGCGCGCGGGGGTCGGCGCAGCGGAGCCGGCTCCGGCCGCCTGACCGGTCGCGCCCTCGCCCGGCCGCGGCTGGCCGACCGGACCCACGGTGCCACCGCCCGACCGGCCGACCGCCGCCTGGCGCGCCGCCGCCGGCACGCCCCGGCCGTCGTCGTCCGGCGCGCCCCGACCCTCGAGGTCACGCAGCTGGGCGTCCAGGTAGGCCTTCAGCCGGGTGCGGTACTCGCGTTCGAAGACCCGCAAATCCTCGATCTGGGTCTCGAGCTCGCGCCGCCGGCCCTCGAGCTCGCCGAGGACAGCAGCGACCTTCTGCGCCGCCTCGGCGTCGGCCCGGGCGGCGCCGGCCCGGGCCGCGGCCACGATCTGCTCGGCCTCCGTCCGGGCCCGGTCGGTGCCCTGCCGGGCCTGCGCGACGATCCGCTGCGCCTCCTGCTCCGCCTCGGCCCTTGTGCGCTCGGTGCTCTGCCGGGCCTCGGCGACGATCTGCTCGGCCTCGCCCCTGGCCCGGTCGGTGCCGTGCCGGGCCTGCGCCACGATCTGCTCCGCCTCGGCCCGGGCCTGGGCGACGGCCTCGTCAGCCGTGCGCTGCGCCAGCAGCAGGGTCCGGAGCGCGACCCCCTCGGTCTCCCCGGGAGCCGGGCCGGCGGGGGCAGGGGCAGGGGCATCGGAGGGCTGCGGCGCAGTCACCGCCGCAGGCTCCGGGTGAGGTTCTGGTGCTGTCGCGCGCTCCGGTGCAGGGGCAGGGGGCGCAGGCGCCGGCTCGCCGCGTCCGGCCCCGTTGCGGTTGCTCAGCTCGGCATTCTCGCTGAGCAGGCGGCCGAGCTCGCCCTCGACCTCGTCGAGGAAGGCGTCGACCTCGTCCAGCGAGTAGCCACGAAATGTGATCTTGAACTGCTTGTTCGCCACGTCTGCGGGGTTCAGCGGCACGGGGTCACGTCCCAGGGGTGGAGGAGTCGGCGGACAACAGGTCGGGCGGGCAGTGCGATCGGGCCGAGCAGACAGTCGCCCGGGGCGGGGGCGGCACCGGCGGGGGCATCGGAGGGGTCAGCCGTTCCGCAGCGGGCCGACGACCTTGCTCATGAGGATCTGCACGACGATCAGCAGGATGATGAAGCCCAGGTCGAGCTGCACGCTGCCGATGCGCAGCGGCGGGATCAGCCGGCGCAGGGCCCGCAGCGGCGGGTCGGTGACGGTGTAGCAGAGCTCGAGCAGCGCCGCGACGGGGCCGGCCGGGCGGTAGGAGCTGGCGAGCAGGAAGACGTACTCCATGACGAGCCGGAAGATCAGCAGCAGCAGGAAGACCAGCAGCACGAAGTAGAGGACGGAGGCGACGACGGCCACGGTGCTGACAGCTCCTGACAGGGCGCGATCTCAGGACTGGTTGAAGAACCCGCCCTCGGCGATGCGGGCCTTGTCCTCAGCGGTCACCTCGACGTGTTCGGGGGACAGCAGGAACACCTTGTTGGTCACGCGCTCGATCGAGCCGTGCAACCCGAAGATCAGGCCGGCCGAGAAGTCCACGAGCCGCTTGGCGTCGGTGTCGTCCATCTCGGTGAGATTCATGATCACCGGGGTGCCGTCCCGGAAGTGCTCGCCGATCGTGCGGGCCTCGTTGTAGGTGCGCGGGTGCAGCGTGGTGATGCGGTAGGGATCGTCGTACGCCGGAACCGGCGCGGGCGCCGGCCGCAGCGAGGTGTCCAGTGCCGTCGAGCCACGGGTCTCGAAGGACCGGCCCCGGCTGACCGCCGGCTCCCGGGCACGGCGGACCGAGACGGCCTCGGGCTCTTCGTAGTGCCCCTCGTAGCCGTAGTGCTCGTCGTCCGCGTAGCGACGGTCGCGGGTCTGCTCGTCGTCCTCGACGAGTCCGAGATAGAGCCCCAACTTGCGCATGGCGCCGGGCATGTCGGGCTCCTCCGCGGATGGCCGGTCGTCGTGACCGGATGGTGTGCCGAACGGGTGGTGCTGGGGCCGGAGACTACCGGAGCCGCGGCGGCCGATGGCCGAACAGTGCCGTCCCGACACGCAGGTGCGTCGCGCCCATCGCCACCGCCGCCTCGAGGTCCGCACTCATCCCGGCACTGATCGCGCCGGCGTCCGGATGGGCGGCACGCAGCGCCTCGGCCACCTGCGCGAGGCGGCCGAACGCCGACCCGGGGTCGTCTCCCAGCGGCGCCACCGCCATCACCCCGCCCAGCCGCAGGCCGTCCAGACCGGCCACCAGGTCGGCGAGCCGCGGCACGTCGTCGGGGAGCGCGCCGCCACGTGCCGGGTCGCCGTCCAGGCTGACCTGCACGAGCACCTCGACCGCACGCCCGGCCCGCACGGCGCCGGAGGACAGGGCCGTCGCGAGCGCCGGCCGGTCCAGGGAGTGCACGACGTCGGCGTACGACGCGACGCTGCGCGCCTTGCCGGTCTGCACCGCGCCGACGAAGTGCCAGCGCACGACTGCCCCGGCCTCGGCCAGTGCCGCCGCCTTGGGCCGCGCCTCCTGGTCCCGGTTCTCGCCGAGGTCGTGGATCCCGAGGGCCGTCATCAGCAGGAGGTCCGGCACCGGCCACGTCTTGCTCACAGCGACCAGCCCGACCGCCTCGCGAGGCCGGCCGGCGGCAGCGCAGGCGGCCGCCAGCCTGGCCTCCACCGCCGCCAGGCCGGCCGTCAGCTCTCGGCGCCGCTGCTGCTGGTCCGGCTCGACCTGGCCGGTCATGGCAGCAGCACGACGCCGGCGTGGCGGCCCGTCGCGCCGTCCCGGCGATAGCTGTAGAAGCGCGCGTCCTCCAGGGTGCACGCATCGACGTGACGCACCTCGGCGACGCCGGCCGAGTGCAGCAGCCCCTGTGCGCCGGCGCGCAGGTCGACCGAGGGGCTGCCCGCGCGGGTCCGCGCCGCTGTCCCCGGCACCGCCCGGGCCACCTGCTCGACCATGGCTGGCGGCAGCTGGTAGCAGCAGCCCCCTGCCGACGGCCCGATGACGGCACTCGTCCGCGCGGGCTGGGCTCCCAGTGCGGACATGGCGCGCAGCGCAGCCTGAAGCACGCCGGCGACCAGCCCCCTGCGCCCAGCATGGACGGCCGCGACCACGCCGGCGTCCGGATCGGCGAGCAGCACCGGCAGGCAGTCCGCGGCGAGCACGACCAGGGCCAGCCGGCGGTCCCGGGTGAGGAGTGCGTCGACGCCGGGCACGCCCTCCGGCGTGCGGCCGGCACCGCGCTCGACGACGGCGACGCCGGCCCCGTGCACCTGCTCAGCGAAGATCAGGTCGGTCGGGGCAACCCCGAGCTCGCCGGCCAGCCGCTCGCGGTTGGCTTGCACCGGCGCGGGCCGGTCACCGCTGCGGCTGCTGAGGTTCAGCGCGTCGTACGGCGGGCCGCTGACACCACCCGGCCGCGTGGTGAACACACCCCGAACCGCTGCCGGCAGCCCGGCGTCGAGCAGCTCGAGGGCCGACGGGTCGGGCACGGCGGAGGAGGCGGCGGGAGCCGGACCTGGCACTCCTACTTGAGGAAGTCGGGTACGTCGAGGTCGTCCTCGAACACCACCGTGCGCCGAGGCTGCTGCGGCGGGGGCGGCGGCACGGGGGCGGGCCGGGACCGCTGGTCGCTGGCTGACGAGCCGGAGCGCTGGCCCTCCGCAGGCTGCCGGTCGCTCTCCTGCCGGCGGCCGCGATCGAAGCGCTCGTCGGACCGGGACGGCTCGAACTGCGGGACGCCGGCCCGACCCGGCTGGGTCGGGCTGGCCGGCGAAGCCGGGGCCGCCGGAGCCGGGGCCGCCTGGACCGGCCGGCGCGCCTCGGACCGCCGGACTGGGGTCGGCGCGCCGGAGTCGAAGCCGGCGGCGATCACGGTGACGCGCACCTCGTCACCGAGGGCGTCGTCGATGACCGCGCCGAAGATGATGTTGGCGTCTGGGTGGGCGGCGTCCGCGACCAGCTGGGCCGCCTCGTTGATCTCGAACAGCCCGAGGTCGCTGCCGCCCGAGATGGACAGCAGGACGCCGTGCGCGCCGTCCATGCTGGCCTCCAGCAGCGGGCTGGCGATGGCCATCTCGGCGGCGGCCACGGCGCGGTCGTCGCCACGGGCCGAGCCGATGCCCATCAGGGCGCTGCCGGCGTCGCTCATGATCGACTTGACGTCGGCGAAGTCGAGGTTGATCAGGCCGGGCGTCGTGATCAGGTCGGTGATCCCGGAGACGCCGGACAGCAGGACCTGGTCGGCGCTCTTGAAGGCGTCCATGACGCTGACCTGCTTGTCGCTGATCGACAGCAGCCGGTCGTTGGGGATGACGATGAGGGTGTCGACCTCCTGGCGGAGCGCGTCGATCCCCTCCTCGGCCTGGTCGGCGCGGCGCTTACCCTCGAAGGAGAACGGCCGGGTCACGACGCCGATCGTCAGCGCTCCGAGGGAACGCGCCAGGCTGGCGACGACGGGGGCGCCGCCGGTGCCGGTGCCGCCGCCCTCTCCTGCGGTCACGAAGACCATGTCGGCCCCCTTGAGGACCTCCTCGATCTCCTCGCGGTGGTCCTCCGCGGCCTGGCGCCCGACCTGGGGCGCCGCGCCGGCACCGAGACCTCGGGTGAGCTCCCGTCCCACATCGAGCTTGACGTCGGCGTCGCTCATCAGCAGCGCCTGCGCGTCGGTGTTGATGGCGATGAACTCCACACCCTTGAGCCCGACCTCGATCATCCGGTTGACGGCGTTGACGCCGCCCCCGCCGATGCCGACCACCTTGATGACGGCGAGGTAGTTCTGCGGAGCAGCCACAGTTTCGGGCCTTTCGGATTCGGGCGGCCCGCGCGCGGGCGTGCCGGCGGCGGGAGGGCCAGAGGGCGGGCTGGAAGGGCAGGGCACCGGGGACAGGGCAGTGACGCAGCCCGAACGGGTCGTTAGCCGGGTCCGCCGGTGCGGGGAAGAGCACCGGCGGGAAGCCGAGTCGCGTGCCGCGGCATCGGAGCGCGGCACCCTCACCCTTCAGTAGACTGTTATAGTTATGTCAACCTCGGGCTGGGCGCGAGGCTACGGCGCGACCGCCGCCGGGGTCAACCACACGCGCCGGGTGTCACCGCCGACGGTCGTTGACCGGGTCTCAGTGCGTTCCCCCTGGCTGCTTCGTCCCTGCGCGGAAGCCGCGGCCCGCAGCCGGTCCACCCAGCCGCGCGGAGCCGCCGGCGCGGGTCGCACCCGGGCGCCTCGCTGTGCGCTTCGCCTCGTACATCTCCCGATCCGCAGCGACCAGCAGCGCGCCAGGCTCCGCGGCGCCGGCCTGGCTCAGGGCCGCGCCGATGCTCACCCCCACCTTCAGGTTGAGCGGCCCGATCCGCATGGGCGCGTCCACGGCAGCCTGCAGGCGACCGACGAGCGCCCGCAGGCCCTGTTCGCCGGTGCTCTCCACGAGCACCACGAACTCGTCCCCCCCGAGCCGGGCGACGGTGTCAGACGGGCGGACAGCGGCGGAGAGCCGCTGCGCGACGTGCCGCAGCACCGCATCGCCCACCGCATGCCCCTGCCGGTCGTTGACCGCCTTGAAGCCGTCGAGGTCCAGGAACAGGATGCCGGTCGTATCGCCCGTGCGCGCGTCGCGTGACAGGACGGCCCGGAGCCGCTCCTCGAGCAGGGCACGGTTGGCCAGCCCGGTGAGGGGGTCGCGCACCGCCTGCTCGCTCAGCACGGCCGTGAGGTCCCGGAGCTCCTGCTCGATGTGTCGTCGCTCGGTGATGTCCTGGGCGCTGACAGCGAGCCAGGCCGGGCGACCGGAGGCGTCCGGCACGACCGTCACGCTGTGCAGCACCCAGGTGACGCGGCCGTCGGGCGAGACGTAGCGCTCCTCCGCCTGCAGCGTCTGCTCGTGCCCGGACAGCAACCGCGCCATCTGCTGGCTGTCGCGGTCGTCCGGGTGCAGCACCGACTCGAAGGGCAGCCCGACCATGTCCTCGGGCGCCCGCCCGAGCAGGGCGGCGTAGGTGTCGTTCACCCGCACGTAGCGGGTGGACAGGTCGGCCAGGGCGAGCCCCGTGCCCACCTCGTCGAAGAAGGTCTCGAAGACGTCGGCGCTGCCCGCCAGCGCCGTCATCGTCGCCCGGGCGGCCCGCGCGCGGGCCAGGCTCGGCCGGGGCTCGGCGACGGGCCGAGGGACGCCCGGGCTCGCGCGACGTCCTGACGGCTTAGCCACGCTCCTGCCTCCCTCGGTCCGGTCGCTCAGCGGCGTACGGCGATACCCGGCGCGCTCACGTCGTAGACCTTGCCCTTCATGCGTAGCAGGGCTTCGACGGCGGCTGCCTTGGTCGCCCCGTCACCCGGAGCGCCCCAGACCACCTGCCGACGATCCCGCAGGACCAGTGTCACCGAAGCCGGGGAGGAGGCGCGCACGACATCGACCTGCGCACGCAGGACGGCCGGGATCTCGGCGAGCACACGCAGGGCCGCCGCGGTGCTGGGGTCGGAGCCGCCCGGCTGCGCGACCTGGAGTCGCACGGTCCCGGCCGGCGGCGCGGCGACGGTGGCGAACGGCGTCCCGGTGGTGTCGACCAGGGTGAACGCGCGGCCCGCCGGCACGGCAGCCACCGGCCGGCGCTCGGTGACAGCCAGGCGCAGGGTGTGGGGCCAGGACCGGCTTACCGTGACCCCTGCCACCGGCGCCAGCCGCCGGACCCGGCGGCCCACGGCACCGGTGTCGACCCGGGCCAGCGGCGTTCCCGTCGTGACCGCGGCGGCGGCGGTGACCTGCGCCGGCGTGAGCCGGGCGCTGCCGGTGACCGTGACCCGTTGCACGGCGAGCAGGGGCGAGGCTGCCAGCAACCAGCCCACGACCGCGAGCGGACCGAGGACGGCGAGCGCCAGCGCGCCGCGCCGGGACACCCGGCGGCGGCGAGCAGCGCGCTCGGTCTGTGCCCTGGCCGCCAGGCGGGGGCCGGCCGCGACGACGGGCCGACGGGACGGCGCGCTCACCGCTCACCACCGGCGAGCAGCCGGAGGACCTCGGGACCGATCTGCGTCACGTCCCCGGCGCCGAGGGTGAGCACGAGGTCACCGGGCCGGGCCCGGTCGGCGAGCTGCGCCGGCACGGCCGACCAGGAGGGCTCGAACACCGTCCGGCCCGAGGGCAGCGGTACGGCGGCGGCCACGGCGGCACCGGTGGCACCAGGGATCGGGTCCTCCCCCGCCGCGTAGACCTCCATCACCACGACCTCGTCGGCCAGCCCGAGGGCGGCACCGAAGGCCTCGGCGAAGACCAGGGTCCGGCTGTAGCGGTGCGGCTGGAACGCGACCACCACCCGGCCCTCACCGGCGACCTCCCGGGCGGCGACGAGCTGGGCGGTCACCTCGGTGGGATGGTGGGCGTAGTCGTCGTAGACGCGGACGCCGGCGGCGGTCCCCTTGAGCTCCATCCGCCGGCGTACGCCGGTGTAGCCGCCGAGGCCCTCCACCACCCGGGTGTCGGGCAGGCCGAGCCCGACCGCCACCAGCAGCGCCGCGGCGGAGTTCAGGGCGAGGTGGCGGCCGGGCACGACCAGCTCGACGGTCGGCAGCCGGCGCCCGCGCAGGACCGGCTCGTAGCGGCTGGTGGAGCCGCTCACCGACAGGCCGCGCAGCAGCAGGTCGGCGTCGGCCGCCGTGCCGTAGGTGCGTACGTCCACGCCCTCTCCGCGGGCGAAGTCGGCCAGCCCGCGGGCGCCGGCGTCATCGGCGCAGGTGACCAGGAAGCCGGCCGGGGCGATGGTGCGCACGAACTCCTCGAAGGCCCGGTCCACCGCGGCTGCGTCGCCGTAGTGGTCCAGGTGGTCGGCCTCGACGTTGGTCACCACGGCGGCGTGCGGGTGGTAGGCGAGGAAGGACCCGTCGCTCTCGTCGGCCTCCACCACGAACAGCTCGCCCGTCCCGTGGTGGGCGTTGCTGGCGGCCTCGTTGAGGTCGGCGCCGATGGCGAAGGACGGGTCGGCGCCGCAGTGCTGGGCGGCGACGGTGAGCATCGAGGTGGTGGTCGTCTTGCCGTGGGTGCCGGCGACGGCGACGCCGAGGCGCCCTGCCATCAGCGCCGCCAGCGCCTCGGCCCGCATCAGCACCCGCTGCCCGTTCTCACGAGCCGCCAGCAGCTCGGGGTTGCGCGGCCGGATCGCGCTGGACACCACGACAGTGTCGCTGCCCTCGACGTGCGCCGCGTCGTGCCCGACGAAGACGGTGGCGCCGAGGGCCCGCAGCGCGGCCAGGGTCAGTGAGTCTCGCGCGTCGCTGCCGGAGACCACGGTGCCGCGAGCGAGCAGCACCCGGGCGATGCCGCTCATCCCGGCCCCGCCGATCCCGACCAGGTGGACCCGCCCCAGTTCGGCCGCGGGCCCGCCGTCGGCCGTCCTCATGCCGCGACCGCCTGCAGGACGAGCCGCACGAGCGCGACGTCGGCGTCGCGGTGACCGAGCGCCGAGGCCGCCTTCCCCATGGCCGCCAGCCGCGCCGGGTCGGCCAGCAGGGTCAGCACCGCGCCTCGGACGAAGGCCGCGTCGAGCTCGGCGTCCCGGACGAGCAGCCCGCCCCCGGACCGCACGAGTGAGGCGGCGTTGAGCTCCTGCTCGCCGTTGCCGATCGGCAGCGGCACGTAGACCGCCGGCAGGCCGACGGCGGCCAGCTCCGCGCAGGTCATCGCACCGGCGCGGCACAACGCGAGGTCCGCGGCGGCGTACGCCAGGTCCATGCGCTCGACGTACGGCAGCACGTGGTGGGTCGCCGGACGGTCGGCGCCGAGCTCGGCCAGCACCGCCTCGGCCTGCCGCGGCCCGGCGACCTGAAGGACCTGCGCGCCGGCCGCGGCCAGCGCGGGCGCGGCCTGCACCACAGCCGAGTTGACCTGCCGGGCGCCCTGGGACCCGCCGGTGACCAGCAGCACCGGTCCGGTCCCGGCCAGCCCGAAGAACTCCCGCGCCTGGTCCCGCGCTGCCAGGCGGTCGAGCACTGCGATGTCGTGCCGCAGGGGGATGCCTAGCACCTGCGCGCCCCGCAGTCCGGTGCCCTCGACCGCCGCGGCGACGCAGGGCGTGAGGCGGGCGCCGACCCGGTTGGCCAGGCCGGCCCGCGCGTTGGCCTCGTGCACCACGATCGGCGTCCCGCGGCGCCGGGCGGCGAGATAGGCGGGGAGCGCGACGTACCCTCCGAACCCGACGACGACGTCGGCCGCGACCCGGTCCAGGTGCTCGCGGGTGCGGCGGACCGCTCCGAGCACCCGTCCCGGCACCCGCAGCAGCTCGGGGGTGAGCCGTCGCGGCAGCGGAACCCGCGGGACCTCAGCCAGGTCGTAGCCCCGGGCCGGGACGAGGCGGGCCTCCAGCCCGGTCGCCGTGCCCAGCAGTGTGATGCCGGTGGCAGGGTCGCGCCGGCGCAGGGCGTCGGCCAGCGCGAGCGCCGGCTCCACGTGGCCCGCAGTGCCGCCGCCCGCGAGCACGACGTGCACCCCTCACCGCCCCCGCGAGGTGCGGGCGACCGGCCGGCGACCCGCCGTGCGGCGGCCACTGCCCGGCTGCGCCGGTCCCGAGCGCGCCGTCCGGGTCGGTCCCGGCCGCACCGGCCCCGGGCGGGCCCTTCCCGTCGACAGCAGACGTGCCGGCAGCAGGCGCACGAGGCCGCCGCCGCCGGCCCGACGGGCGGCGAGGGCCTGTGCCGCCCCCGGCTCGGTGCGGGCGAACGACAGCAGCATGCCGATCGCGACGCAGGTCGGCACCAGTGCCGAGCCGCCGAACGACACCAGCGGCAGCGGGATGCCCGTGATCGGCAGCATGCCGACGACCGCGCCGATGTTGACCAGCGCCTGCGCGGCGAGCCACGCCGTGACACCGGTGGCGGCCAGCCGGGCGAACGGGTCGCAGGAGCGCTTGGCGATGCGCACCCCGCCGTACACCAGCGTCCCGAACAGCAGCAGAACGGTCAGCGTCCCCAGCAGCCCGAGCTCCTCGCCGATGATGGCGAAGACGAAGTCGGTGTGGGCGTTGGGCAGCCCGCCGCTCCACTTCTCACGGCTGGCGCCGAGACCGAGCCCCAGCCAGCCCCCCGAGGACAGCGCGTAGATGCCTTGCACGGCTTGGTAACCGGTGTGCAGCGGGTCGTCGAAGGGGTGCAGGAACGAGGTGAGGCGCTTGAGCCGGTAGGGCTCGGCGACCGCGAGCACCGTGCCCAGCGCCAGCACCGCGCCGAGGAACGTCGCGAAGTAGCGCAACGGCGTGCCGACCACCCACAGCAGGGCGACGAGCACCGCGACGACGACGATCGTGGTGCCCATGTCGGGCTCGAGCATGATCAGCAGCCCGAGCAGGCAGGCCACCGGCACCAGCGGGACGAACAGGTGCTTCCACTCCCGCAGCAGCCGGGACTTGCGCACCAGCAGGTCGGCCCCCCACAACGTCAGCGCCAGCTTGGCGAACTCGCTGGGCTGCAGGTTGAACCCGCCGGGCAGCGGGATCCAGCGGGTGGCGCCGTCGACGTTGCGGCCCACCCCCGGCACCAGCACGAGCACCATCAGCACCACCGACGCCAGCAGCAGCGGGTAGCCCAGTGCCCGCCAGACCCGCACCGGAAGCCGGGATGCCGCCCACAGGCACGGCACGCCGATCGCGATGAAGATCCCCTGCTTGACGGCGATCGCGTAGGACGTGCCGAAGGCGGCGTAGGAGCGGACGCTGGAGGCGGAGAAGACCATCACCAGCCCCAGCGCCAGCAGCAGACCGGTGCTGGCGAGGACCAGGGCGTACGACGCGAGCGGCCGGTGCAGCGCGGGTGTCCGGGCGGCTGCCCGCGAGCCGTCGGAGCCGGTGGAGTTCCGGGTCGTCCCGGCCACGCGGGGACGCGGGGCGTCGAGGGCACCGAGGGCGCTCACCCGCTGGTCCCGGCCACTGCCCGGGCGGCTGCGGCCCGGGCGGCCTGGGCGAAGAGCTCACCGCGCTGGCCGTAGTCCCGGAAGCAGTCCATGGACGCGGCGGCGGGGGCGAGCAGCACGGTGTCACCGGCCCGGGCGAGCCGGCGGGCAGAGTCGACGGCCTCGCGCATCGCCCCAGTGTCGAGCCGGTCCACCTCCACCACGGGGATCTTCGGGGCGTGTCGCGCCAGCGCCTGCCGGTAGGGCGTGCGGTCCCGTCCCAGCAGCACGACGGCGCGCAGCCGGGACGCCGCGGAGCGCACCAGCTCGTCCACGTCGGCTCCCTTGAGCAGCCCGCCGGCGAGCCACACGACCGCGTCGTACGCCGCGAGGCTCGCGGCCGCGGCGTGCGGGTTGGTGGCCTTGCTGTCGTCGACCCAGTCCACGCCGGCGGCGGTGGCGACGAGCTGGTTGCGGTGGGCGTCCGGGACGAAGGCGCGCAGCCCGGCAGCGACCGCTGCCGGCGGTACGCCGTAGGCACGGGCGAGTGCCGCTGCCGCCAGCGCGTTGGCGACGTTGTGCGCTCCAGGCACGGTGAGGTCAGTCAGGCCGGCGAGCTCGGTCGGGCCGGGTTGGTCAAAAGCCCTGTCCATCAGCCGATTTCCCACCACGCCCAGCTCGTCGCTGTCCGGCTCGCGCAGCGTGAAGCGCACCTGCCGCCCCGGTGCCCGGGCGAGCATCTCGCGCACCTGCCGGTCGTCGCCGTTGCCGATGCTGGTCGGGCCGGCCCACACCTTCGCCTTGTCCTGTGCGTACGCGGCAGCGGACCCGTGCCAGTCCAGGTGGTCCGGCGCCAGGTTGAGCAGCGCGGCGGCGGCCGGGCGCACCGAGGACGACCAGTGCAGCTGGAAGCTGGACAGCTCGACGGCGATCACGTCGTACGGCTCGGGGGCCAGCACCGCGTCGAGCAGCGCCAGCCCGACGTTGCCGGCAGCGACGGTGCGCCGGCCGGCCGCCGCGAGCACGGCGGCCAGCATCCGCACCGCCGTCGTCTTGCCGTTGGTGCCGGTCAACGCGAGCCAGGGCGCGGCGCCTACCGGCCGCAGCCGCCAGGCCAGCTCGACCTCGCCGACGACCTCGATGGCGGCCGCCGCGGCGGCGGTGAGCAGCGGGGCGTCGGGCCGCCAGCCCGGCGAGGTGACCACCAGCGACGTGCCGGGCGGGGGCACGTCGGCCGCGAGCACCGCGAAGCCGTCGGCGCGCAGCGGCTCGGCCCGTGCCTCGTCGCGGTCGACGACGGTGACCAGGGCGCGGCGCTCGCGCAGGACCCGGGCGGCCGCGGCCCCGGACACCCCCGCACCGGCGACGACGACCGACCGGCCGGCCCAGTCGCGGGGCCGGTCGTCGGGCGAGCTCACCTGAGCGGCCCGGCCGAGAGGTACTCCGCGTAGAAGACGCCGAGGCCGAACGCCACGGCCAGCCCGGCGATGATCCAGAAGCGGACGATGACGGTGTTCTCCACCCAGCCGGCGAGCTCGAAGTGGTGGTGCACCGGCGCCATGTTGAACACCCGCTTGCGGGTCAGCTTGAAGAAGCCGATCTGCAGGATCACCGACAGGGTCTCCACGACGAACAGGCCGCCGAGGACGACGAGCAGCAGCTCCGTGCGGGTCACGATGGCGATGCCGGCCAGTGCGCCGCCGAGCGCCAGCGAGCCGGTGTCCCCCATGAAGATCTTGGCCGGGGACGCGTTCCACCACAGGAAGCCGAAGCAGGCGCCCATGGCGGCGGCGGCGACCAGCGCGACGTCCAGCGGGTCGCGGGCCGAGTAGCAGGCGGAGGTGGCGTCCCGCGCGCAGCTGTTGCCGAACTGCCAGAAGGCGATGACGACGTACGCCGCGAAGACCATGACCGACGACCCCGAGGCCAGGCCGTCGAGCCCGTCGGTGAGGTTCACCGCGTTGGAGGTCGCTGCGACCATCAGGTAGGCGAAGACCAGGAACCCCGCCGTACCGAGGCCGACCGCGGCGTAGTCCCGCACGAACGACAGGTTGGTCGAGGCGGGCGTGAGCCCGGCGGAGTTGCGGAAGCGCAGAGCTCCCACGGCGAAGGCGAGCCCCACCACGAGCTGGCCGCTGAACTTCGCAGCGGCGGTCAGGCCCAGGGAGCGCTGCATCCGGATCTTGATGAAGTCGTCCAGGAAGCCGACCAGGCCGAGCCCGCTCATCAGGCCCAGCACGAGCAGGGCGCTGGCGGTCGGGCCGCGGCCGCGGGTGGGCAGCGTCAGCAGGTGGGCGACGAAGTAGCCCAGCAGCGTGGCCACGATGATGACGGTGCCGCCCATCGTCGGCGTACCGCGCTTGACGGCGTGCGTGGAGGGACCGTCCTCGCGGATCTCCTGGCCGTAGCCGCGCTTGCGGAACAGCCGTACGACGGCGGGCGTCCCCAGCAGCGACACGATGAGCGCCGTCATCGCGGCGATCAGGACCGACCTCACGAGGCGCCCTCCAGCAGAGCGTCCGCGACGCGTTCCAGGCCGGCGGAGCGCGACGCCTTGACCAGCACGACGTCGCCCGGTCGCAGCTGTTCGCGCAGCAGCGCGACCGCCGACTCCGGGTCGTCGACGTGCAGCGACTCGCTGCCCCACGAGCCCTCCAGCACGGCGCCGGCGTGGATGCCGCCGGCGTCGGGGCCTACGACGACCAGCTGGCCGATGTCCAGACGGACGGCGAAGCGGCCCAGGTCCATGTGCTCCTCCCGCGCCGCGTCGCCCAGCTCGGCCATCGGGCCGAGCACCGCGACGGTGCGACGGGTGCCGCGGCGGCCCAGCACGGCCAGCGTCCGCAGCGCGGCCCGCATCGAGTCGGGGTTGGCGTTGTAGGCGTCGTTGACCACCGTGACGCCGTCGGGGCGCTCGCTGACCTCCATCCGCCAGCGGCTCACGGGGCGCGCGCTCCCGAGCCGCTCGGCGAGCACGTCCAGACCCGCCACGTCGGTCGCCGTCACCGCGGCAGCCACCGCGAGGGCGTTGGCGACGTGGTGGTCGCCGACCATCCCGAGCCGGACCGGCACCGTGCCGGCCGGCGTCGCCAGCCGGAAGGCGGCCAGGCCGTCGTCGTCGAGGCTGACGTGCTCGGCCCGCACGTCGGCGTCCGGGCCGGTGCCGAAAGTCACGACGGGGACGCCGGCGCGTGCGCGCATGGCGAGCACCAACGGGTCGTCGGCGTTGAGCACGACCAGCCGGCGGGCGGCCTCGACCAGCTCGCCCTTGGCCTGCGCGGTCGCCTGCCGCGACCCGAACTCGCCGAGGTGCGCCGAGCCGACGTTGAGCTCGACCGCGACGTCCGGCCGCACGATCCCGCACAGGAACGCGAGGTGTCCGGCGCCGCGGGCGCTGTACTCCAGCACGGCGTACGCCGTCGCGACGGTGCGGCGCAGGGCCGTGAGCGGCAGGCCGACCTCGTTGTTGAACGAGCCGACCGGCGCCAGGGTCGGTCCGCAGCCGGCCAGGACGTGCGCGAGCAGGTCCTTGGTGGAGGTCTTGCCGCTGCTGCCGGTGATGCCGTAGGTCAGTGGCTGGTCCACGCCGAACACCTGCGCGGCCAGTGCCTGCAGGGCGCCCAGGGGGTCGGGCACGACGACGCACGGCAAGCCGGCCAGCGGCCGCTCGACGACCGCGGCGACCGCACCGGCCCGCACCGCCTCGGCGGCGTGGTCGTGGCCGTCGGTCCGCTCCCCCGGCAGCGCCACGAACAGCCCGCCCGGCCGCACCTGCCGGCTGTCGACCTCGACCTCGGCGGTGACCTGGACGGCCGGGTCGACGCCGTCCAGCCGACCGGAGGTGACCCTGGCGACCTCCGACAGCGGCAGCTCGATCACGCGCCGACCGCCTGCAGCGCCTCGCGCAGCACGACCCGGTCGTCGAAGGGCGTCACCACTCCGGCGACCTCCTGCCCGGTCTCGTGCCCCCTGCCGGCCACCACGACGGCGTCGCCCGGGCGGGCCTGCGCCACCGCGTAGCCGATCGCTGCGCGGCGGTCCGGCTCGATCACGGCGCCGGAGGCGTCCATCTCGCGCAGGATCGCCTCCGGGTCCTCGCTGCGTGGGTTGTCGCTGGTGAGCACCGCCAGGTCGGCGCCCGCGACCGCCGCAGCGCCCATCAGGGGCCGCTTGGCGCGGTCCCGGTCGCCGCCACAGCCGAGCACCAGCACGACCCGTCCTCGGGTGACCGCCCGCACCGTGTCGAGCAGGGTGCTCACCGCCTCGGGGGTGTGCGCGTAGTCCACGACAGCGAGGAACGGCTGTCCCTCGTCGACCCGCTCCATCCGGCCGGGCACGCCCGGGAGCGCCGCGATGCCCCGCGCCGCGTCGTGCACGTCGACGCCGGAGGCGCCGAGGGCGGCGAGGGCGCCCAGCGCGTTGGCGACGTTGAAGCCGCCGGGCAGCCGCACCGAGGTGCGCAGGTCGACACCGGGCCCGACCAGACGCAGGCTGCTGCCGTCGGGCCGCAGGTCGACCTCGTGGGACTGCCAGTCGGCGTCCTCGCCGTACGTCTGGAGCGGCACGGTGGCGCTCGCGACCAGCCGCCGGCCGGCGCGGTCGTCGACGCAGACGACCCCGCGGCGCGCGCGCTCCGGCGTGAACAGCTGCGCCTTGACCGCGAAGTAGTCCGCCATCGACCCGTGGAAGTCGAGGTGGTCCTGCGAGAGATTGGTGAACACGGCGGTGTCGAAGACCAGCCCGTCGACCCGCCCGAGCGCCAGCGCGTGGCTGCTGACCTCCATGGCCACGGCGCTGGTCCCCCGCTCGCGCATCAGGGCGAGCAGCGCCTGCAGGTCGGTCGCCTCGGGCGTGGTGCGCACGCTCGGCAGGACCTGCTCGCCGATCCGGGCCAGCACCGTGCCGATCAGCCCGGTGCGATGACCGGCGGCCTGCAGGCCGGCCTCGAGCAGGAACGCCGTCGTGGTCTTGCCGTTGGTGCCGGTCACGCCGATCACGAGCATGCCGGCGGCCGGGTCGCCGTACACCTCCGCGGCCACCTCGCCCAGCACCTGGCGCGGCTGCGGGGCCACCAGCACGGGCAGGTCGTACGCCGCCGCGGCGGCCGCACCGGCCGGGTCGGTGAGGACGGCCGCGGCACCCGCGGACACCGCCGCGGGCAGGAAATCGGCGCCGTGGGCACGGGCGCCCGGCAGGGCGGCGTAGAGGTCGCCTGGCCGGACGGCCCGGGAGTCGTGGGTGCAGCCGGTGACGACGACGTCCACCGGACCCTCCGAACGCAGCGAAGCCACCCGTCCGAGCAGCCGCGCCAGCGGCCTGGGCGACGGGTGCGACGGGCGGGCCGCAGGCGGTGGGGGCGGTGCGGCGGACACGACGGGAGGCTACTTGGCCGGCGCGTCGGCCAGCCGCAGGCGGGGTGGTCTGGTGCCGGTGGGCGGCACCTGCAGGCCCTGCAGCGCAAAGGACATCGCCGACTTGAACACCGGGCCGGCGGTGGCGCCGCCGAAGTAGCCGCGCTTGCCGGTGCCCTGCAGGACGACCGCCACGACGAGGCGCGGCGCGTCGGCCGGCGCGAAGCCGACGAAGGAGGAGGTGTAGTTGGCGGCCTGGTAGCGGCCGTTGACGACCCGCTGGGCGGTGCCGGTCTTGCCCGCGACCCGGTAGCCGGGGACGGCCGCGAGCGGGGCGGTGCCCTCCTCGGTCACGACGCCCTCGAGCATCCCGGCGAGCTGCGCCGCGACCTCCGGCGCGATCACCCGGTGCGCCGCGGGGGCGGGCGCCGGCACCAGGTGGCCCGTGCCGTCGGAGACCGCCCGCACGATGTTGGGGGTGACCCGCACCCCGCCGTTGGCCACCGTGGCGTAGACCGAGGCCACCTGCACCGCGTTGGCCGAGACGCCCTGCCCGATCGGGATCGTCGCGATCGACGTGCCGGACCAGTCCTTCACCTCGGGCACGATCCCGCGGCTCTCGCCCGGCAGGCCCAGCCCGGTCTTGCTGCCGAACCCGAAGCGGGTCAGGGCGTCGTACATGCGCTGCGCCCCGAGCTTCTGCGCGACCTTGATCGTCCCGACGTTGCTGGACTTGACCAGGACGCCGGTGAAGGTCAGGCGCTCCACCGGGTGCTGCTCGGCGTCGTGCACGGTGTGGCCGGCGACCCGGTAGGTGCTCGGGACGGTAAGCACGGTGTCCGGCGTGACGACACCGGACTCCAGCGCGGCAGCCGCCGTGATGATCTTGTTGACGCTCCCGGGCTCGTAGACGTCCTGGATCGCCGGGTCGCCCTGGTTCTTGCCGTCGCGCTTGCGGGCGTCGGGGTTGAAGGTCGGCGCGCTCGCCAGCGCGAGCACCTCCCCCGTGCGTGGGTCCATCACCACCAGCGAGCCGTTGACGGCCTTGGTCTCGGCGACCTTCTTGGCCAGCACCCGCTGGGCGTACCACTGCAGGTCGCGGTCGAGCGTGAGCTGCACGTCGCGGCCCGGGACCGGAGCCACCTCGGAGTTCAGGCCGGTCGGGATGACCCGGCCGGAGCCGTCGACCTCGGCGGTGACCTTGCCGGACCGGCCGGTCAGCACGTCGCCCCACGCCGACTCGACGCCGGCCAGCCCCTTGGCGCCGTCGTCGTCCATGAAGCCGACCACGTTGGCCGCGAGGTCCCCCCCGGGGTGCACCCGCTTCGGCTCGGCGATCACGCCGACGCCGATCAGGTCGAGGGCCTGCACGGCCTTGCCCTCGGCGGGGTCGAGGCCGCGGGCGAGGTAGACGAACGCGGTGCTGCGCGAGAGCTTGTCGACGAGCCCGGCGACATCGGTGCGCAGCACGGGCGCCAGGGCGGCGGCGATCTGCGCGACGGTGCAGGGACGCGGGTCACCGGGCGTGCAGACCGCCTTCGCGATCGTGCGGGGCTCCCCGTAGACCGCGCGCGCGTCCACCGTCATCGCCAGCGGCTGGCCGCTGCGGTCGCTGATCCCGCCGCGCGGTGCGAGCAGCGTGCTCAGGCGCATCCGCTGCTTCGCGGCGGTCGCGGCGTACGCCGTCGAGCCCGGCCCCTGCAGCCAGACCAGCCGGCCGGCCAGCAGGGCCAGGACGACCACAATGAGCACGAGGCCACCGCGCAGCCGGGTGCCGGGACGCCCCATCGGTACGGCCGGCCGCGTCCTGGGCCGCCGGGCGGGCTGGCGGGGGGGCTGGCGGGGTGGCTGTGACCGGGGTGCCGGTGCGCGGGAGACCGGAGCCCGCAGCGTCTCGGGGTGCCGCACCTGGCCATGGGGCGCCTGCTGGCGCGGCGCCTGCGGACGACGCGGCGGACCGCCGGCACGGGCCGGACGGCGGGCAGGCGGCGTGCTCACCGGGTGCCTCCCGTGGCCTGCGGTGTGGGCACTGCCTTGCGGGCTGGCGGTCTGGTCGCGCGCGGCTGCCCTGCTGCCCGCTTAGGGGCTGCCGGCTTGGTCGCTGCCGGCTTGGTCGCCGCCGGCTTGGCTGCCGCCGCCTTGTGGGCTGCCGGCCTGGTTGCCGCGCCGGCCGCTGCCGGCTTGCCGGCCGCCTTGGCCGGCCCTGCCGCCGCAGCCGGCGACGCGGCCGGGGACGGGCTGGCCTTGCCGGCACTGGGCGACCCGAGGACGGCACCGTCGGACAGGCGCAGGAACGCCGGGGGGCCACCGGGCACCATCCCGAGGTCGGCCGCCCGGCCGGCCAGGCCGGCGGGGGCGCGCAGCGCCTCGACCTGGCGCTCGAGGACCTGCTGGCGGTCGGTCAGCATCGTGCCGCCCTTGTCCAGCGTGTGCAGCCGGAAGGCGTCCTGCGCCAGCGCGGTGTTGAGCGCGAGCAGGCCGAGCAGGCCGACCGCGAGCAGCCCGACGACGGCGGCGACGAACGGCGCCCGCGCCGCCGAGGAGCGCCGCTGCGGCACCAGCCGCAGGGGGCTGGTGCGCGGCACGGGACGCAGCAGCGCCGCGGCGCCGGTGGCAGCGCTGCCGCTCACCCGTGCCGCGGCCGCGGGGCTCACGCGGCGTCCCTGACGCGCTCGGCAGCCCGCAACCGCACCGAGGCGGCCCGCGAATTGGCGGCCACCTCCTCGGCGGCAGCCTTCTCGGCGCCGCGCACGAGCAGCCGCAGCTCCGGTGCGGAGCCGTCGGGCACGAACGGCAGGTCGACCGGCACATCGGAGGTCGCTCGCGTCACGAGCTCGGCCTTTACGATCCGGTCCTCCAGGGACTGGTAGGACAACACGACGATGCGGCCGCCGACCGCGAGCGCGGCCAGCGCGGCGGGAAGAGCCCGACGAAGCGCTCCGAGCTCGTCATTGACCTCGATGCGCAGGGCCTGGAACGTGCGCTTGGCCGGGTGGCCGCCCGTCCGCCGGGTGGCCGCGGGGATGGCGGTGCGCACCAGCTCGGCGAGCCTGGCGGTCCCCGTGAACGGCTCGCGCCGGCGCTCGCGGACGACCGCGTCGGCGATCCGCCCCGCGAACCGCTCGTCGCCGTACTCCCGCAGCAGCCTGGCCAGCGCGGCGCCGTCGTAGCCGTTGACGACCTCGGCGGCCGTCCGTCCCCGGGACTGGTCCATCCGCATGTCCAGCGGGGCGTCCTGGGCGTAGGCGAAGCCGCGGTCGGCCTCGTCCAGCTGCAGCGAGCTCACCCCGAGGTCGAACAGCAGGCCCTGCACCCGCGCCAGGCGCAGCTCGGCCAGGACGTGCGGCAGCTGGTCGTAGACGGCGTGCACGAGAGTGCAGCGGTCGTCGTACGACGAAAGCCGGATCCGGCTGCGGCGCAGCGCCTCCGGGTCGCGGTCCAGGCCAACCAGGCGCGCGGGGGTGCTGGCCAGCAGCGCCTCGGCGTGTCCCCCGAGCCCGAGGGTGCAGTCGACGACCACGGTGTCGGGCCCGGTCAGCGCCGGGGCGAGCAGCGCGACACAGCGATCGAGCAGCACCGGCAGGTGGGCCGGCTCCTGGGCACCCACGTCAGGCGAGCAGGGCGACGACGCGCGCGAGGACGACGGCGCCGACCGTGGTACCGGCCGCCATGCCCAGGAGCAGGGCCGACTGGCGGACCTCACAGCGCAGGTCCTGCAGGTCCTGCTCGACTGCCCGGGCGGCCGTACCGGTGCTGTCCATCTCGACCCTCTCGTGGTGCGGACCACGGGGCTCGCGGACCCCGTGGGCGGTGCTGGTGCCGGTGCTGTGCGGTGGTGCTGCGCGTCCAGGTGTGGCGGCGCGGTCGCCGTACGGCCAGGTCCCCGCCCGCTCCTGCGCCTGGCACCGGGGAAGGTGCGCCAGGAGTCGGAGCGGTCGGAGACCTCGCCGGACGGTGGTCCGTCGGGTCCGGGTCGGGGTCAGGGTCAGGGTCAGGGGGGGCCGGCGACCTCCTGCTCGTCGAGGTCTGCGAACGCCTCCTCCTGGCCTGCCTGCCACTGCGACCAGGCGGCGGCATCCCAGATCTCCAGACGGGTGTTGGCGCCGACGACGACGCAGTCGTGGTCGAGGTCGGCGTAGGCCCGCAGCGGGGCCGGGACGGTCACCCGGCCCTGCCGGTCGGGCACCTCGTCGGAGGCGCTACTGAAGAACATCCGGTTGTAGGCCCGCTGGCCCTTGTCCGACAGCGGCGCCTGGCGCTGCTCGGCCATCCGGGCGAAGTCGGCGCGGGTGAAGACGAACAGGCAGTGCTCCTGGCCCTTGGTGATCACCACGCCTCCCGCCAGGTCGTCCCGGAACTTCGCCGGCAGGAACAGCCGGCCCTTGTCGTCCAACCGCGGGCTGTAGGTGCCGAGGAACACGGCCCCTCCTCCACGGTCGAGGAGCCTCGCTCCCTGATTCCCCACCTTACTCCACTATCCCCCATCGTCAACGACACGCCCGAGCTTGAGGACGGGAAAGCCCAGGTCAGAACGGTGTCCGGGAGCAGCCCCGGTCGGCGGAGATGGGACCCCGGGACGAAGGCCAACCACCTCCAGCGGCCAGGTGCACGCGCAGACGGAGTGTCCGCGGCCGAACCGGACGCGATCCTGGCGGCCCGGTGGGTGAGAGTGGGGGACCAGCCCAGGCCGCGGCGGCCGCCCGACCGAAGGTCGACTGCTCGGCGGCGTTGCGGGTTCGTTGCACTCCGAGCACGTACCGCTCGACGGCCCGGATGCGACAGTGACGGCGCGCAGGACCGGCAAGCCAGAGGAGGACCAGTGGTACGCCGCTCACAGACCGGCCCTGACGGGGACGCGGTGGGGGCCGCCCGGGTCGCACCCGGCACGGGGCTGGAGGACCTGCAGGAGGCCACGGCGCGGATCCGGGCCAACATCGAGCAGGTCATCGAGGGCAAGCCGGACGTCGTACGCCTGGCGCTGGTCGTGCTGCTGGCCGAGGGCCACCTGCTGATCGAAGACGTGCCGGGGGTCGGCAAGACGATGCTCGCCAAGGCCCTGGCGCGGTCCATCGACTGCTCCGTGCGCCGCCTGCAGTTCACGCCGGACCTGCTGCCGTCCGACGTGACGGGGGTGAGCGTCTACAACCAGGAGACGCGCGAGTTCGAGTTCAAGCCCGGTGCCGTCTTCGCCCACCTCGTCGTCGGCGACGAGATCAACCGGGCGTCGCCCAAGACGCAGTCGGCGCTGCTGGAGGCGATGGAGGAGCGGCAGGTCACCGTGGACGGCGTGACCTACATGCTGGAGACGCCGTTCATGGTCATCGCCACCCAGAACCCGATCGAGATGGAGGGCACCTACCCCCTGCCGGAGGCCCAGCGCGACCGCTTCACGGCCCGCGTCTCGATGGGCTACCCGTCCGTCGCCGCCGAGCTGGACATGATCGACGCCCACGGCGGCGCCGACCCGCTCGACGAGCTGGAGCCGGTGGCCGACGCCCTCGAGGTCCGCAAGCTGATCGAGATCGTGCGCGGCGTGCACGTCTCCGACGAGGTCAAGCGGTACGTCGTCGACCTGGCGACGGCGACCCGCGAGGCACCGGAGCTGCGGCTCGGCGCCTCGCCGCGCTCCACCCTGCAGCTGATCCGGGCCGCCCGGGCCCAGGCCGCGCTCGACGCACGGGACTTCGTGCTGCCCGACGACGTGCAGTCGCTCGCCGGCTCCGTGCTGGCGCACCGGCTGCTGCCGACCGCCGACGCGCAGGTCTCCCGGCGTACGCCGGAGGACGTCGTGGCCGACCTGGTGGCGCGGGTCCCCCTGCCGGCCGCGGCCGGCTCGGCCGGCCCGCCGCGGCGCCGGTGAGCGGTCCGCGCGACCTGTTCGCGGGGCTCACCACCCGCGGACGGTGCCTGCTGGCCGCCGGGCTGGCGCTGGCCGTGTGCGCCCTGGTCCTGGGCCAGCGCGACCTGATGCGGGTGGCCGTGTTCCTCGTGACGCTGCCCCTCGCGGCCGTCGCCGTGGTGGTGCGCACCCGCTACCGGCTCTCGTGCACCCGGCACCTCGAGCCGCCCCGCGTCGAGGCCGGTCACGCGGCCACCGTCCGGTTGCGCCTGGACAACGTCTCCCGGCTGCCCAGCGGCGTCATGCTCATGGAGGACGCGCTGCCCTACGCCCTCGGTGGACGGCCGCGCTTCGTGCTCGACCGGGTCGAGCCGCAGGGTGTCCGGGACGTCAGCTATCCGGTCACCTCCCCTGCCCGGGGGCGCTTCACCGTCGGTCCGCTGGCGGTGCGGCTCACCGACCCGTTCGGGCTGTGCGAGCTGACCCGGGCCTTCGCGGCCACCGACGACCTCGTCGTCACCCCGGTCGTGGTGCGCCTGCCGCCGGTGCGGCTCGGCGGCGACTGGGCCGGCGGTGGGGACGCCGCCGCCCGGTCGGTGGCCAGCAGCGGCACCGACGACGTCGCGACCCGCGAGTACCGCCACGGCGACGACCTGCGCAAGGTGCACTGGCGCTCCACGGCTCGCGTCGGCGAGCTGATGGTGCGTCAGGAGGAGCAGCCGTTCCAGAGCCGGGCGACCCTGCTGCTGGACGGCCGTCACGAGGCGCACCGCGGCGAGGGTCCGGACGCCTCCTTCGAGTGCGCCGTCAGCGCCGTCGCGAGCGTGGGAGCTGCGCTGGCGGGGTCGGGGTTCTCGCTGCGCGTGGTGCGCGACACCGGCGAGGAGCTCACGCCCGCCGGCATGCCGGTCACCGAGGGAGTGGTGCTCGACATGCTGGCGACGGTCCAGGCCTCGCTCGGCGCGAGCCTGGAGCCCGCGGTCAACCGGCTGCGCCGAGGCGGGATCGGCGGGGTGCTCGTCGCGGTCCTGGGCCGGCTCGACGTGCCGGAGGCCGAGCGGCTGGCCCGGCTGCGGGTGGGCACCGGGGTCTGCGTCGCCGTGCTGCTCGACACCGCGACCTGGGGCCTGGTCCGGGGCCGGGGACGCGAACCGGTGGCGGCCGACACCGAGCCGGCCAGGGCGGTCCTGCGCGCGGCCGGCTGGCGGGTGCTCGTGCTGCCGCACGGCACGGGGCTGGACGAGCTGTGGCCGCTGGCCGCCGGGCGGAGCACGCTGGGGCGCGGCGGACGCTGGCCCTCGACGGTCGCGGCCTCCCCCTCGGGTCGAGCGTGAGCACGCGCGACCGGCTGACCCTCGCCGTCGCCCTCGCGGTGGCCCTGGGCTCGTCCGCGCTGCACCCGCTGTTCGACGGAGTGAGCTGGTTGCCGCGCGTCCTGGGCGCGATCCTCGTCGTCGCCGCCGCCGGCCTGCTCGGACGGCGGATCGGCCTGCCCCGACCGCTGCAGCCGGTGCTGGGCCTGCTGGCGCTGGCGCTGTACGTCGGCCTCGTGTTCGCCGGCGGCACCCTGCACCTGCTGCTGCTGCCGGGCCACGACACAGTCACGGCGATCCGCATCCTGGTCGGGCAGGCCTTCACCGACACCCGGGAGCTCGCGCCGCCGGTGCCGACCAACTCCGGACTCGTGCTGCTGGCCGTCGCCGGTGTCGGCGGCACCGCCGTGCTCGTGGACACCGTCGCGGTGGCCTTCGGCCGGGCCGCCGTCGCCGGCCTGCCGTTGCTGGTGCTGTTCGCCGTACCCTCGGCGGTGCTTCCCGGCGGGGTGGGCTGGCTGCCCTTCTGCCTCGGCGCCGCCGGGTGGCTGGGCCTGCTGCTGGTCGAGGGCGGCGACCGGGTCCGGCACTGGGGGGTGCCGCTGCGTCCCGGTCCGCTGCCTCCGCCCGAGCAGCGCGAGGACAGCACGCTGGGCCGGGTCGGCCGCCGGATCGGCGCGGCCGCCCTCGGGGTCGCCCTCGCCGTACCCGTGATCGTCCCGGGCCTGGACGGCGGCCTGCTGGGCGGCGGCGGAGGCGGCACGGGCGGCCCCCTGCGATCGGGCCGGTCGTCCACGACGTACAACCCGATCACGACGCTGCGCGGCCAGCTCACGCTGCCCGTCCCGCAGGTGCTGCTCAGCTACACCAGCAGCGACCCGCAGCCGGACTACCTGCGGCTGACGACGCTGGACCGCTTCGACGGCCGGGGCTGGTCGTCCTCACAGCTCAAGGGCGACCCGGGGCGGGACGCGGTCGGCAACGGGATCCCGACGCCGGAGGGCCTGGACCTGTCCCGGACGGTCCCGGTGAACGGCACCTTCACCATCGCCGACCTGGACACCCGCTGGCTGCCCGTCCCGTTCCCCCCGCGCTCGGTCGCCGTGCGTGGGCCGTGGGTGTGGGACGCCCGCGCGCAGTCGGTGTTCTCCGCTCCCCGCACGACCAAGGACCTCGACGGGCCGTACACCGTCACAGCCAGCCGCGTGGTCCCGCAGCGTGGGTCGCTGTCGGACGTCGGCCAGGTGCCGCAGGACGTCGCGCCGTACGCCCAGCCCGTGCAGCTCACGCCGTACGTCGACAGCGAGGTGCGGCGGGTGACGGCCGGTGCGCGGACCGACTTCGCGAAAGTCGAGGCGCTGCAGGCATACTTCCTCGACGCCAACCGCTTCGCCTACTCCACCGACGCGGACGCACCCGGCTTCGGGACGGACGACGCCCTCGAGCGGTTCCTGCGCAACGGCAAGGGCTTCTGCGAGCAGTACTCCTCCGCGATGGCGGCGATGGTCCGCTCACTGGGTATCCCGGCCCGCGTGGCCGTGGGGTTCACACCGGGGACCGCGGCCGGCAGCACCTACACGGTCACGACCAGCGACGCGCACGCGTGGCCGGAGGTCTGGTTCTCCGGCCTCGGCTGGATCCGCTTCGAGCCCACGCCGAGGGCGGACGGCACGACGAGCGTGCCGGCGTACGCCCGGCCGGCAGCGGCGCCCGGCCCGGCGGGGTCGGTGGACGGGACGCTGCCGGGCGGGGGCGCGGCACCGACCGCGACGGCCCGTCCGGGTGGCCGCAACAGCAAGGAGAACGACCTCTACCGGCCGGAGCCGGCGCCGGCGCCGCCCGCTTCCCCTCCCGCGCCCGCCAGCAGCCTGCCGCCGCTGCGGGTGCTGGTCGGGGCGGGGCTGCTCCTCCTGCTGGTCAGCCCCGCCGGGCTGCACGCCGTGCGACGCCGTCGCTCGCACTCCGACCCGCTCACTGCCTGGTCCCGGGTCTGCGAGGACGCGATCGACGTGGGACACCGGTGGCGGCCGAACGAGTCACCCCGGACCGCCGCCGCCGGTCTCGCGGCCGGCCGCGCACTCGGGCCGGAGGCGGTGGCCGCGCTCGACCGGCTGGCATCGGCAGCGGAGCGGGTGCGCTACGCGCGTCCGGGCGCGGTGCCGGGGGACGGCAGCCCGGTGGGTGACGTCGCCACGGTGCGGCGGGCGCTGCTGTCCCGGGTTTCCGTCCGCACCCGTTGGCGGGCCCGGCTGTTCCCCCGCTCGACCCTGCGGGCGGTGTCGCACGCGGCGGGCAGCCTCACGGCTGACGTACTGGACCGGTTCGACGAGGGAGTGGCGGCGCTCGGCCATGCCCTGCGCCCCCGCTCCGGCTCCGCCTAGTCCAGGAGCGGCGAGCCCCGGAGCGGCGAGCCCTCGAACCCGTGATCCAGGCGGCAAGGCTGGGGTCCTGGCGACAGAATCTCCGCCTGGATCAAGCAGGCCTGGAGGCAGCAGCGGGTCCAGCCGCTTCCGGTCGGACTCTGCGGCCGGGGCTTCAGCGGCCGCGTTCGTCCCAGCGGCGCTTCCAGCGCTCCTCGAGCCGCTCCACGAGCGAGCCGGAGGTGCGCGGCGGCTTGGATCGCGGCGGCCGGGCGGCGCGGGCGGGCTTGGCGGAGCGCGTTTCGCGCGGTTCGGTGCCGCCGACGACCCGGAGGTTGGGCTGGGAACCGCTGCCGAGGCGCTTCCAGCTCGCCATCGCGAGCAGCAGGGCGCCGAGCATGACCACGAAACCGACGATGCCGATGGCGGTCTTGCTCGTCACCACGCCGGCCAGGAGGAGAACGAAGCCCACGGCCAGGACCAGGCCGGCGCGGCGGAGGCGGCGACGCATGTGCGTGCGCAGGTCGGTCGACCGGACCGTGGAGGCGAACTTCGGGTCCTCCTGGTACAGCGCGCGCTCGATCTGGTCGAGCAGTCGCTGCTCGTGCTCAGAGAGCGGCACGGTGGTCCCTCCCGGAGGACGACGACCCGGCGGGCATGTGGCGCAGCCGCGGCGGACCCGCGTCTGTCCGATAAGGATACGAGGCGTTCGGCCACACGGAAAGGCGAGTACCCGGACTCGTGGGCGACACGCCTGTCCGTGAGGCAAGCCGGGCGGACCCCGGCCCCGTCCGCGGGCGGGTCCAGGCTGGCCCACGACGACCCTGGCGGCTCGGCATGCGCCGCTGCCGACCCGGTGGGCGCAGACCCGGCGAGGGTACGTCGGGAGCGCTCAGCGGTCCTGCCGTCCCCGGCCCGCCCCCGGAACCCGCTCGGGGGAGCCGGCGCCTGGCGCGCTGGCGGTGCGCCGGCCGGGTGTGGCCGCGGCGTCCGAACGCGGGTCGGTGCCCGGCTGGACCAGCGCGGCCGGGCGCACCGCTCCGGCCCCGAACCGCAGCGAGGCGCGGTCCACGGCCTGCTCGGCCTCCCGCCAGCCGCTGTCGCGCTCGCCGAGCTGGAGCTGGCGCGGCTGGCGGTCGGCGGCCGAGATCCCCTCGACGCGTACGCCGACCAGTCGCAGGCGGGCCCGCTGCAGCCCGAGGGCGTCGTACAGCATGAGCGCGGTCTCATAGACGGTGCGGCCGACGTCGGTGGACTCGGGCAGCGTGCGGGCCCGGGTGATCGTGGTGAAGTCGGCGAACCTGACCTTGATCGAGACGGTGCGACCCACCTGGCCGGAGGCGCGCAGCCGAGCGGCGGTCCGCTCCGACAGACGCAGCAGCTCGCGGGCCACGACCACCGGGTCGTCGACGTCCACCGCGAACGTCTCCTCCGCACCGATGCTCCTGTCGGGCTCGTACGGCACCACGCGGCGCTCGTCGCGGCCCCAGGCCAGCGCGGCGAGGTGGCTGCCGGTCGCCGGTCCGAGCGCGCGCTGCAGCGTGCCGAGCGGTGTCGTCGCGAGGTCACCCACCGTGTGCAGACCGAGGCGGCGCAGGACGTCCTCGGTCTTGTCACCCACTCCCCACAGCGCCCCGACGGGCAACGGGTGCAGGAACGCCACGACCGCGTCGGACGGCACCACCAGCAGCCCGTCGGGCTTGCAGCGGGTCGAGGCCAGCTTGGCGACGAACTTGGTGGTCGCCACCCCGACCGAACAGGTGACGCCCTGCTCGTCCTCGACGGTCGCCCGGATCCACTCCCCGACCTCCCGCGGACCGCCGAGCCGGCGGGACGCGCCGGTCACGTCGAGGAACGCCTCGTCGAGCGAGATCGGCTCGACCAGTGGCGTCACGGCGCGGAAGACCTCCATGACGTTGGCCGACACCCGGGAGTAGGCGGCGTGGTCGGGCCGCACCACGACGGCCTGCGGGCAGAGCCGACGGGCCCGCATCATGGGCATGGCGCTGTGCACGCCGTGGGCTCGCGCCTCGTACGTCGCAGACAACACCACGCCCCGGGTGCTGCCTCCCCCGACGATGACCGGCAGCCCGCGCAGCTCGGGCCGCGCGAGCAGGGACACGCTGCAGTAGAAGGCGTCCATGTCGACGTGCAGGACGGTGCAGCCCTCGTCGTCGCCCGGTGGACCGGTGGGCGGACCGAGCGGACGTAGCTGGCCACGGCTCACCGGCGACCGCTAGGGCCCGACGGCAAGTACGTGCAGCTGGGTCGCGATGTCGCGGAAGGGAGCCCGGTCCGACAGGGCCCGCTCGAGCGACAGCAGGGCGGCCGCCGCGCCCGGGTCGGCGTCGAGCACCCCACTCGGCACCAGGTCGGCGACGACACGCACGCCGTGCAGCTGCTCGGCGACCAGCCCGGCCGCGGCGACCAGCTCCGTGACGGCATCCGGTGTCCAGCGCCGGGCCGCCCCGTCGGCGGCCCCCCACCGGCCTCGCGGGTCGGCGAGAGCGTGGGCGGCCTCGTCGGGCCGGCCGGCCAGGGCCCGGGCCAGCACCGCCGCGGAGCGGTTGGCGACGAGCAGGCTGAGCCGGCCGCCGGGACGGAGCACACCGGCCACCGCGGCGAGGGCCGCGGCCGGGTCGTCGACGACCTCGAGCACGCTGTGGCACAGCACCAGGTCCGCCGCGGCGAGCCCGACGAGGGCAGGCAGGTCGGACAGGTCGCCCTGGACCGCCGCCACCCGGTCGGCGAGCCCCTGCTCGGCGGCCCGGCGCTGGAGGGCGGCCAGGGAGTCCGGGCTCGGGTCGACGACGGTGACGCGGTGCCCGGCCTCGGCGAGCGGGACGGCGAACCCGCCGGTGCCTCCTCCGGCGTCCACCACCTCAAGCCCGTGGCCGTCGGGGTCGGCCTCGGCGAGGACGGCGGACAGCACCTCCCAGACGACGGCGGTGCGGACCGTTGCGGCCGGGGTGCCGCGCCGGCGCCCGGGCACCTGCGTGGGGGGCACGCTCCTCCTCCGCCCGGCACCGCGGGTCGCGATGCACTCGCCGCCGAGCCTAGAGCGGCCGGAGGCAGGCGAAGGCAGGCCGGCACAACGCCGTCGGCTGGGCGGCGTTCGCTCATCGGCCCGAGCTCCCCGAGCTGGAGTGCCAGAGCTTGCGGGGTGCTCCCCGGCCGCCCGAGGTGCCGGTGCCGTCGCCGGCAGGCTGGATGTCGGCGTACGGCGAGGCCCGGAACCCGGTCGTGTAGACGTGCACCCCTCCCCCGACACCGGAGTGCCCCGCACCTGCGAGCGGCGGGGAGGTCATCACCGGTCGGCTCGAGCGACTGGCCGCCGCGCCCTGAACCGCCGCCTCGGTCACCTCCGCTGGGGTCTGCATGAGGTCGTCCACAGCGGCGAGCCCACCAGCCAGCCACGCACTGTGCAGCGCGGGCAGCTCCCAGCAGCCGACTGCCTGCATCGACACACCACGCGGCCCGGTGCGCCGGATGACACCGCGGATGACGAGCAGCCAGGAGTGGAAGACGGTGCTCGCGTAGCCGACCTGGGCGTCCTCGAAGAAGGTCGCATCGAGCGGCCCGGTCGCGTCGTCGAGGGTGACGAAGATGACCCGCCGGCCGGAGCGGACCGGCGGGGTCTGCGTCGCCACCTTGACCCCGGCGACGAGCACGTGCTGCCGGCTGCGGCAGCGCAGCAGGTCGCCGGCCCTCGTCGTCCCGAGCTCGTCGAGGAACCCGGCGTAGGCGTCCATCACATGGGAGCTGACGTCCAGGCCAAGGACGTCGAGCTCGGCCCGCACCCGCTCGGCCCGGCTCATCTCGGGGAGCCCGCTGGGCAGGGTCTGCTCGGGAGCGTCACCGAGATCGAGGGCGAGCTGTACGTCGACCGGTTGGGCGACGGCCGGGGCCTGCGACTGCTTCTGGGCCCGACCGCGCACGTCGTCGAGAGCAAGCAGCTGCCCCTGCCCCTGCCCCTGCGGCCGGCTCCGGCGCGGGGCCGCCTTGCCGGCGGCTCTGGCGGTCGCCCGGCTCCAGCGGTCGAGCTCGGCGACCTGCAGCAGCAGGTCGCGCCGGGTGACCTGCCCCCGGCGCCGCCCCGGCACCGTCGAGCCCAGTCCGTAGAGGGAGTCGAAGGCGCCGGCGACGACGAGCCGTTCGGCGACCGGCCGGGACGGCCCGGCGCGGTGCCAGAAATCCGACAGGCTCGCGTAGGGACGGCCGGCGACGATGCGCGCGACCTCGGCCTCGTTGATGCCCTTGACCTCGTCCAGGCCGATGCGGATGCCGTAGGCGCGGCCGTCGGGCAGCCCCGGCGCCGGCCGTGGCCGCGGCCCGATGTCCGGGACGGCGTCAGCACCGTCAGCACCGGCAGCACCGGTGGCGACCTGGTCCAGGATCGCCGGCGGCGGTTCGTCGAGGACGCCGACCTTCTCCACCCGGTAGCCGGCGTCGGAGAGGTTGACGTCGAGCGAGAGCACCGAGATCCCCAGCTGGCGGGCGTCGTCGAGGATCAGGCGCTTGGGGTACATGCCGGGGTCGTGGGTCAGCACGCCGGCCAGGAAGGCCGCCGGGTGGTGCGCCTTGAGCCACGCGGACTGATAGGTCGGCAGTGCGAACGCCGCCGCATGGGCTTTGCAGAAGCCGAACGACCCGAAGGCCTTGAGCACCTCCCACACCTGCTCGACGACACCGAGGTCATAGCCCCTGCCGAGGGCGGTGGGCAGGAACCAGGTGCGCACCTCCTCCTGGCCGTCGGGGTTGCCCAGCGCTCGGCGCACCTCGTCGGCCTCGGCCAGGGTGCAGCCGGTCATGACCGCGACGATCTGCAGCACCTGCTCGTGGAAGACCACGACGCCGTAGGTCTGCGCGAGCGCCGGCTCGAGGTCGGGGTGGGGGTAGACCACCGGCCTCCAACCCTGGCGGGCCTCCAGGAAGGGCCGCACCATGTCGCTCTTGACCGGCCCGGGCCGGAACAGCGAGATGTCGACGATGAGGTCCTCGAAGGTCTCGGGCGCGAACTTGCCGACCAGCTCGCGCTGCCCCGGCGACTCGATCTGGAAGCAGCCCAGCGTGCGGGTGGACTGCACCAGGGCGAAGGTCGCCGGGTCGTCGCGGGGAGCGGTGTCGACGTCGACGTCGAGGCCGTCGACGCGCCGGACCTCCTGCACGGCGTAGGACATCGCGGACTGCATGCGGATGCCGAGCACGTCGAGCTTGAGCAGCCCGAGCTCCTCGACGTCGTCCTTGTCGAACTGGCTCATCGGGAAGCCGAGCCAGCTGGACTCGACGGGGGTGCGGTCGAGCAGCGTGGTGTCGGACAGCAGGACGCCGCACGGGTGCAGGGCGACGTGGCGGGGCAGCCCGTCGAGCCGCTCGACCAGGCGCAGCATCAGGTCGAGGCGGCCCCCCTGCTCCCCCGAGGCCAGGCCGCTGGCCCGCAGCTCGGGCAGGTCGCGCAGCGCCGCCCGCACCTGGGAGGCGCGGATGTGCGGGAACGCCTTGGCCAGTGCGTCGACCTCGCCCGGTGGCAGGCCGAGCGCGGCGCCCACGTCGCGGATGCCGTGCCGGGCCCGGTAGGTGTCCATCATCGACACGCAGGTGCAGCGCTCCCCGCCGTAGCGCTGCAGGACCTGCTCGTAGACCTCGGTGCGGCGGCCCGACTCGACGTCGATGTCGATGTCGGGCAGCTGGTGGCGCAGCGGGGACAGGAACCGCTCCATGAGCAGGCCGTAGCGGATCGGGTCGACGTCGCTGATGCCGAGCAGGTAGGTGACCAGGCTGCCGGCACCGCTGCCGCGCGCCGCGGCCCGCACTCCCATCGACTTGATGAGGCCGACGACGTCGGCGACGGTCAGGAAGTACGACGGGTAGCCCAGCTTGGCGATGACGCCGAGCTCGTCCTCGAGCCGGCCCCGAACCTCGGCGGTGCCGGCCATCGCCCGCCGGCCGAGGCCTGCCTCGCAGTGCTCGCGGAGCACGGCGCCGGCGGCACCCGGTCCGCGGATCACACCCCCGGCTCCCGCGGTGACCTCCAGCTCGGGGAAGTGGACCTCGCCAATGCCGAGGTCGGCGCGCGGGTCGACCGCGCACCGCTCGGCCTCGTGCCGGGTGCGGGCCAGCAGCTGCCGCCCGTCGTCGTCGAGCCCGGCGGCCCGGCTGACCTCCTCGGCGACGTCGGCCATCTCCTTGCCCGACAGCAGCGCGGCCTCGGCATTGCGGCGGTCGACGTGCCGGGCGTCGAGGACGACGAGCCGGCGGGCCGCGTCGAGGACGTCGGCGGTGGGGGCGTCGGAGCGGTCGGCGTAGCGCACGACGTTGGTGAGCACCGCCCGGACCCGCGCCTCGTGGGCGAAGCCGAGCGCCCGGGCGGCCCGGACGGTGTCGCCCTGCCCACGGTGCGAGACCACCTCGACGACCACCCCGTCGGTGCCGAGCACGTCCCGCCACCTGTCCAGGTGGGCGCGGGCGACGTCGAGGCGCCGCACCGCCAGCGCCCGGCCCAGCTCTGAGGCCGGACCGAGCAGCACCGCGAGCGAGCCGGCCTGTGCAGCGTCGCCGGCGTGCTCGGCGACGAGATCGAGACTGCTGACCGGGCTGCCTCGCTCGCCGGCCAGATGGGTGGCAGAGACCAGACGGCACAGGGCCGCCCAGCCCCGTCCGTCACGGGCGAGCAGCACCACGCGCGGCAGGCCCAGCCCCTCCGGCCCCCGGTCTGGGTTGCCGTCGAGGAACGCCCCGCCGCGGGCCGGGTTGGCGCGTCCGGGCACCGCGCCGCTCGCCCCCGGGTCTTTCCCGAGCCTCGCCACGGCCAGGTCGACCCCGAACACCGGCCGCAGACCGGTCTGCATGCACGCCTTGGCGAACTTCACCGCGCCGTAGACGCCGTCGCGGTCGGTGAGCGCGAGGGCGTCCATGCCGTGCTCGGTGGCCCGCTGGACGAGCACGTGCGGATGGGAGGCACCGTGCCGCAGCGAGTAGCCGGACGCGACGTGCAGGTGCACGAAGGGGTCGGACACGGCTCAGCCCGACGCGAGCAGCTGCTGGTGGGCCAGGCCCAGCGCCGTCTCCACCACGGCGAGGAACATCTCGGCGTCTCGCAGCAGGTCGTCAGCTTCGCGGGGGGTGACGGCGCCGGCCAGACCCGCCTCGGCCGCGGCCCGCTTGCGGGCGCCGGCCGCGAAGAACGCCGCCCACTCCCCCAGCTCCGGGGCGACGGCGGTGAGCAGCACCCAGGCGCTGGTGGGGCGCAGCCGACGGACGGGGGAGGCCGCCGGCCGGGCCCGGCAGGCGAGCACGGCAGCCGCGGCTCGCAGCGCCGACAGGTGCGCGGCGGCGTAGCGCTCGGCCGGGGTCGTCGCCTCGGCGGCCTCGACCAGGCCACGGCCGGCGAGGGTGAGCAGCGTGGTCGAGGGCAGCGGAGAGGTCACGGCTAGTCCAGGACCCGGGCGAGCGACCAGCTGCCACGCGCGGCCTCGAAGCACAAGTCGTAGACACCGGTGCCCGCGAACATGCCGGCGCCGGCCTCCACCCGCCACCAGTCGCGGGCGCCGTCGTCGATGCCGGCCGGGCCTACGGCGGCACCGACGTCCGGGGCCGGCTCGCCCCAGGCCCGCTGGGCCCACTTGGGCGAGGCGGGGATGGGTGCGGTCTGGAGCGGGCCGGCGACCTCCGACTCGTCGGCCGTCGCGCCCCCCGAGGAGGGGTCGCCCGCCGTCAGGGCGCGAAGGACGTCGGCGCGCCACCAGCCGCCGGACTCGGTCCAGCGGGCCAGCACCTCGCGCACGACGTAGAGCCGGCCGCGCCAGAGGAACTGCGCCGGCTCCGGTCCACGCCGGCAGTCCCGGTGGCGCACCTCCACCGGATCGGTGTGCAGGCGGGTCATCGATGGTCCTCCTCCCAGGAGCGGTGGACAGCGGGCGCTGTCCACGGACGCCGGGGGAAGACGGCAGCGGGCGGCCCACCGGTCCGGGGAGGCGCTTCCCCACGCCACCACCGGACCGGTGGACCCCGCCCGGCACGTGCGAGGGTCGAGGCCCACACGTCCCGGGCGGGGGTCCGCCCTCGGCAGGGTCCGCGAGGCCCCTGCCGTGTGCTCGAATGACATGCCCGAACGACATGCCCGAACGACATGATGATCGAACGTGCGTTCGAACACTGGGAACAGTAGACCCTGCCACCGACAACCCGTCAACCCAGGCCGGCGACGGTGGATACCTCGGTGGATCGACTCAGAGCAGTACGACGGCGCATCGGATGCCCGGCGCGTTGGCGAGGCGAGCGTCAGTGGTCAGCGGAGCACTCGCTCGGGCCATCTCGGCCAACGCGAGATGGTGGCGTCGTACGCGCGTCGTCAGGGACATCGCGAATCTGGATCACGCGGGACATGTGCACGGAAATGCCGCTGTGGATGCAGATTGCACTCATCCCGTCCCCCTCGATTCCGATCGGCCCCCGCGAACCAGGTCGACCCGGCAACTGGAGACGGTCGAGGATGGCGCCATGGCGAGGCAGCCGATGCAGGTCCAGGTCGATGGGACACCGCTGTCCGCCGACCGGTGGTCGGGGAGCGGCCCGCCCGTTGTCCTGCTGCACGCCGGGATCTGTGACCGCCGCAGCTGGTACGCCACCGCGGACCGGCTCGCCGGACTCGGGACAGTGGCGGCCTACGACCGGCGAGGGTTCGGCGACAGCCCTGCCAGCCGGGCTCCCTACCGTGACGTGGACGACCTGATCGCGGTGCTCGACCACGTGGCCGACGGGCCGGTCTGGCTCGTCGGCAGCTCGATGGGGGGCCAGGTCGCCCTCGACGCCGCCCTCGCCCACCCCGACCGGGTCGCCGGGCTCGTCCTGCTCGCACCCGCAGTCAGCGGTGCTCCGGACCCCGACCGGATCGATGCGGACACCCAGCGCCTCAGCGACGAGCTCGACGCCGCGGTCGCCTCAGGTGACCTCGAGGAGGTCAACCGGCTCGAGACCTGGCTCTGGCTGGACGGACCAGCCGGCCCTGAGGGCCGGGTCACCGGCCCGATGCGCGAGCTCGCGCTGGCGATGAACGCGGTCGTGCTGCGCAACGAGATGTCAGAGCAGGAGGGCGCCGGCCACGTCGACACGTGGCACCACCTGGAGCAGATCCAGGTGCCGACCACGGTCGCCTGGGGCGATCGACGTCCCGTTCCTGGTGCAGCGGTGCGAGCAGCTGACCACGCGCCTGCCGCGGGCCCGACGCAGGGTGCTGGCCGGGACGGCGCACCTGCCCTACCTCGAGGACCCCGGGCTCGTCGCAGACCTCGTCCGGCAGGCGGTCAACGACCGGGCGGCAGCCTGCTAGACACCAGGCATGGCCGACCTGCCCGCGTGGACCACCCCCGGGGCGTTCGAGGTGGCGCCTGGCGTGCACCGCATCCCGCTGCCGCTGCCCAACGACGGACTGCGGGCGGTCAACGTCTACTCGGTGGCCACCGACGACGGCCTCGTGCTCGTCGACGGCGGCTGGGCGATCCCCGCCGCCCGTGACGCGCTGGTCCAGGCACTCGACCAGATCGGCCGCGAGCTGGCCGACGTACGCCGGTTCCTGGTCACGCACGTGCACCGCGACCACTACACGCAGGCCGTCGTGCTGCGCCGCGAGATCGGTGCCCGGGTCGCGCTGGGTGCGGGCGAGCGGCCGTCGCTGGAGGTGCTGCGGGTGCCGGACCGTCCCCCGCTGGCGCACCAGGTGGGCCACCTGCGGCTGCTGGGGGCGACGGCGCTGGCCGACCTCGTCGCCGGCTGGCAGGGCGAGGGCCTGGACCGCTCGCAGTGGGAGCTGCCCGACGAGTGGCTGGTCGAGGGGGACCTGACGCTCGCGGGCGGCCGCACGCTGTCGGTGCTGCCCACGCCCGGTCACACCGCCGGACACGTCGTGTTCGCCGACGCCGCCGCCGGTCTGCTCTTCGCCGGAGACCACGTGCTCCCCACGATCACGCCGTCCATCGGCTTCGAGCCGGTGCTCTCCCCCGACCCGCTCGGCGACTTCCTGCGCTCGCTCGCCGCTGTGCGGGCACGTCCCGACGCGCTGCTGCTGCCCGCGCACGGACCGGTGGCGCCCAGCGTGCACGCCCGCGTCGACGAGCTCGTCGCCCACCACGACGTGCGGCTGGAGGAGGTGGAGCGGGTGACGGAACGTGGGGCGGAGTCGGCGTACGACGTGGCCTGTCAGCTGACCTGGACCCGGCGCCGGCACACCCTGGACGCCCTCGACCCCTTCAACGCGATGCTCGCGGTCTCGGAGACCGGCGCCCACCTGGAGCTGCTTGTCGCCCAGGGGCGGCTCACCGCGACCAACGACGATGACGGCGTACGCCGCTACCGCACCCCCGTGCCGCCGGCGGACGGCCCGCGATGAGCGGCGGGAAGCGGGACTGGGACGACGCCGAGCGCGAGACCGTCCGCGCCCGCCTCGGCGCGCTGGTTGCCGGGCTGCCCGGCGTCGAGCTGCAGGACGGCCACGGGCACACCGGATACGCCCTCAAGGGCAAGCGCTTCGCGTGGTACCTCGTCGACCACCACGGCGACGGCCGGCTGGCGCTGTGGGCCAAGGCCCCGACCGGTGAGCAGCAGGCTCTCGTCGGCGGCTACCCCGAGCGGTACTTCGTCCCGCCCTACCTCGGTCCGAGCGGGTGGGTCGGCGCGTGCCTGGACGTCGCGTCCCGCCCGGACTGGACGAGGTGGCCGGTCTGCTCGAGTAGGCCTGGCGGATGAACGCCGGCAAGCGCGCTGTGGCGGCGTACGACGCGAAGAACCCTTGATTCCCAGGGTGTACGGCGGTCAGGTCGGCGGGGCGTCCTCGGGGTGGGTGTGCGGGCGCTGCGGCGCTCCGACCGCGGCCTCGCGCCCGGGCAGCGCGATCCGGTAGAGGCAGGCGTCGCAGTTCATCCTGATGTCGCCGCCGAGCGTCTCGTCGTAGCGCTCGAGCACCAGGCCGGCCACGGCCGACGCGGCACCGATCGGCGCGGAGAGCACCACCTCGACGCCCTCGACGGCGTGCGCCTGTCGTTCGACGAGCTCGGGCAGCCGGCCCGGCCCGAGGAAGTAGCGCGCGACCGCGACCTGCCGAACACCCTGCGAATGCAGGCGTTCGAGCGCCTCGGTCACTGACGGGCGGGCTGTCGACGCGAACGCCACGTCGACCGACGGCCACCCGCGGCCCTCGAACAGCAGCCGGGCGGTGGACGCGACGGCGGCGTTGGCGTCCGGGTCCAGGGCGCCGCCGGCGACCAGCACAACCGGCACCCCCTCGGCCGCCCCGGCCTCGGCGAGCCGCTGCGCCAGCACCTGCACCAGGACCGGGTGCGGCCCGAGCGGGCGCCCGTAGCGCAGCCGGACGCCAGGGTGCGTCCGCCTGCCGGCCTGCACGGAGGCGGCGACGTCGGTCTTGGAGTGCGACGCCGGGGTGAGCAGCAGCGGCAGCAGGACGACGTCCCGCACGCCGTCCTCGACGAGCTCCGCGAGCGCGCGGCGGACCGACGGGCCGGCGTTGTCGACGTACGCCGCGCGGGTGCGCAGGCCGGGTCGCCGCTCGGCGGCATGGGCGAGCAGCGCCTCGACGACATCCTGGGACGCGGGGTCCCTGGAGCCGTGCGCCACCCCGAGCAGGACCGGACCGGTCACGGCGTCACCCGCGCGCTGCTCACCCCGGGGACCACCTCGACGGTGACGCCCGCGGCCGCGCACGCCTCGACCTCCTCGATGCCGTGCACGTCACCTTCCTTGAGGCGTACGACGCGCTGGCCGTTCCGGGCCCGGGCCACGAGCAGCGCCGCGACGTCGCGCAGGTCCGAGGACGGCCCGGTCGGCGACGTGCCGACCTCGACCACCTCGACGTCCGCCTGCAGGTCGACCTTCGGCGCGAGCCGGTCGCGCACGACGACGTCGGCGGCGGCGAGCAGACGACGCCCCCGCACGGTCAGCAGGTCCGGGTCACCAGGGCCGCCACCGACCAGCGCGACGCTGCCCGCCCCCGGCCGCATCCGCCGCAAGGGCAGTGCGCCGGTGTCCAGGGCAAGAGCGACCGCGTCGCGAAGCGCCACCGCCCGGCGCGGGTCCCGGCCGGCCGTCACCGAGACGACCACGTCGTCGGCGCGCGCCACCGCCGGCACCCACGCCGCCGACCGCGACGCGTCGTCGGCCCGCACGCACCACACCCGGGCCGACTCGCACACTGAGGCCACCTCGCCGTCGATGACGCCCGTGCAGGCGAAGACGAGCCAGGCACCGTCGACGTCGGCCGGCTCGAAGGCCCGCCGCTTCAGCGGCACTGCCGGCAGGCCCGCACGCACTTCGGGGGCGACGACCTCCACCAGCGCACCCGCGGTGAGCAGCGCGCGGACCCGGCGCGCCGCCACCTGACCGGCGCCGACGACGAGCACGCGCCTCCCGGTCGGGTCGAGGTGCAGGGGGAAGGCGCTCACCCGGTCAGGATGACGGCAGGAGCCCGCGCCGACGCAGGACCCGCCGCTCGAGCGGGGCGAACAGGCACAGCTCGACCGCGATGCCGACCACCAGGATCGACGCGATGGCGCCGAAGACCATGCTCATGTCGGACAGCTGCCGGCCGGTGTCCAGGACCTGGCCCAGGCCGAGCCCCAGGTCCGGTGAGCGGGCGATCAGCTCGGCTGCCATGAGCGAGCGCCAGGAGAACGCCCAGCCCTGCCGCAGCCCCCCGACGTACGCCGGCAGGGCCGCCGGTAGCAGGACATGCCGGGCCGAGGACCAGCCTGTCGCACCGAGGACCCGCCCCACGCGGGCGAACAGCGGTGGCACCTGGTCCAGCCCGGACACCATCCCGTTGGCGACCGAGGGCACGGCGCCCATCAGGACCACGAAGTAGATGGTGGCGTCGGACAGGCCGAACCAGATGATGGCTGCCGGCACCCAGGCCACCGACGGCAGGCTCTGCAGCCCTGAGACGAGCGGGCCGATGGCGCGTCGCACCGGCCGGACCCGGCCGAGCAGCAGACCCAGTGGTGTGCCGATCGCCAGCGAGGCGAGGAAGCCCAGCGCCGCCCGGCGCAGGCTGTTCCAGACCGCCTCCTGCAGGTCGCCCCTGCGGACCTGCCCGGACAGGCTGGTGAGGACGTCGTGCGGCGACGGCAGGGCGTACGGCGGCTTCACCCGGGCGCGGTAGGCGAGCTGCCAGACGGCGAGCAGCAGCAGCACCGCCAGCACCGGAGGCCAGACGGACGACAGCCACCGGCGCCACCCCGGACGCCGGTGCCGGTCGTCCTGCCCGAGAGCGTCGAGCCCGGCCTCCAGCGAGGCCAGGTCGTCTGAGGCTCGCAGGTCGGTCGTGCTCACGTCTGGCCGGCGTGGCGGCGGATCTCGGTCCGCAGGTCCTCGGTGATGGCGACCGACAAGCTGGCGACCTCGGGCGACTCGATCCGGCGGGGCTGGCCGATCCGCACGTCGTAGGTGCGGGCGACCCGGCCGGGACGCGAGGACATCAGCACCACCCGGTCGCCGAGCCGCACCGCCTCGCGGACGTTGTGCGTGACGAACAGCACCGTCAGCCGCCGCTCGGTACGGATGCGCACGAGCTCCTCGTGCAGGACGTCCCGGGTGATGGCGTCGAGCGCCGCGAAGGGCTCGTCCATCAGCAGCACGGGGCTGTCCTGCGCCAGGGCCCGTGCCATCGCGACGCGCTGGCGCATCCCGCCGGACAGCTCGTGCACCCGCTTGCCGCCGGCGTCCTCGAGGCGGACCAGGGACAGCAGGTCGCGCGCCCGCTCCCGGCGCTCCTTGTTCGGTGCACCGTTCAGGCGCAGCGCGAGCTCGACGTTCTGTGCAGCCGTCAGCCAGGGGAACAGCGCCGGCTCCTGGAACATCAGCGCCGGCCGGCCGCCCGGCACCTCGATCCCGCCGGAGGTCGGCAGGTCCAGGCCGGCGACGAGGCCCAGCAGCGTGGACTTGCCGCAGCCGGACGCCCCGAGCAGGCACACGAACTCACCCTCGGCGACCTGCAGGCTGACGTCCTGCAGGACGTCAGGCCCGGTCCCGAACCTCTTCGTCAGCCGGTGCAGAGCCACGGCAGCGCCGGTGGTGGTGGTGGTGGAGATCGTGTCCTCGAGCACGGTCACGCGGTCAGCCCCTTCTGCAGTCCGGCGTCGTCCACGGTGCGGCCGAGCACCTGGTCGAGCAGCGTGAGGTCGTAGATGCCCCTGAGGTCGGCCGGCGGGACCAGGCCCGTGGCGAAGCTGTGCTCGGCGGTGGTCCTGAGCGTGCTGGCAAGGGGTTCCTCGGTCACCTCGATGCCGGCGAACGCCCGGGCGAGCACCGCCGGCGGCAGCGACCTGCCGGTGAGCCGGATCAGCTCGGTGTTGACCACCTGCCGCGCCTCGGCTTTCGCAGCGCCTGCAGGAGCTACGAGGGCCCGGTCGGCTGCGAGCTGGCCCCTCAGCAGCGCTGTCACCGTCTCCGGGTGCTGCTGCAGGAACCGGGTGCGCACCAGCAGATTGGTCGTCACGAACCGGCCGCCGGGCCACAGCGCCTTCTCGTCCACCAGCACCCGACCGCCGGCCTCGAGCACCAGCCGGGACGCCCACGGCTCCGGCACCCAGGCACCGTCGATCCGGCCGGCCCTGAACAGGTCCAGGGTCTGCGCGTTGTCCTGCGCCAGGACGGTGACGTCGCCGCCTCCCTGCAGGTCCACGTGCAGCCCGTGGTCGCGCAGGTAGGTGCGCAGCGCGACGTCCTGGGTACCGCCGAGCTGCGGGTCGGCGAGGTGCCGGCCGCGCAGCTGCCCCGGGTCGGTGATCCCGGGCCGCACCACCAGCGCCGCACCTCCGGACGTCGCCCCCGCGACGATGCGGACCGCCTCGCCCCCGCTCTTGACAAAGGCGTTGACCGCCGGGCTGGGGCCGACGTAGGCGGCGTCGAGCGAGCCGGCGAACAGAGCCTCGACCGCCGCCGGGCCGGCGCTCAAGACCCGCGGGCGAAGCCTGGTCGCGCCCAGCGCCCGCTGGTAGGTGCCGCTGGCGACGCCGTAGACCGGGCCGGCGTGGGTGACGTTGGCGAAGTAGCCGAGGCGGAGCTCGGCGGCGGGACCGGTCGGGGAGGCGGCCCTGGCGCTGCTCCCACCGCACGCCGACAGCGCCGCGAGCGCGGTCACTGCGAGGGCGCGGGTCCAGATCGTCATGCGCGGACCCCGATCGTGCTGCCGACCATCCCGGCACCCGCCGTCGCGCCGGTGGCCTCGTCGATGACGAGGAAGGCACCGGTGCGGCGGTCGGTCACGTAGTCGTCGGTGAACAGCGGCGAGGCGGTCCGCAGCGTGACCCGGCCGATGTCGTTGAGGCCCAGCTCGGCGGCGTTGCTCCGCGCGAGCGACTCGACGTCGAGCCGGTCGTGCAGCGCCTGCACAGCGGCCTTCACCGTGCGGGTCGTGTGCTTGACGAGCACCCGCTGGCCAGGACGCAGCGGAGCATCCGACATCCAGCACACGGTCGCGTCGAGGCTGCTCGTCACCCGTGGCTGGTCCGCGGCCGGCACCAGCATGTCTCCACGGCTGACGTCTACGTCGTCGGCCAGCCGCACCGTGACCGCCTGGCCGGCGAGTGCCACGTCGACCGGGCCGTCGAACGTCCCGACCGCCGCCACCGTGCTGCGCCGGCCGGAGGGAAGCACCACCACCTCGTCCCCGCTGCGCAGCGTGCCGCTGGCCAGAGTGCCGGCGTAGCCGCGGTAGTCGGGCCAGTCGACTGACATCGGCCGGATGACGTACTGCACGGGGAACCGGGCTCCACGACTGGCCGCACCGGACCTGTCGACGTGCACCTGCTCGAGGTGCTCGAGCAGCGCCGGCCCGTCGTACCAGGGCATCCGCGAACTGCGGGTGACGACGTTGTCGCCGTGCAGCGCCGCGACCGGCACGACAGTGACGTCCTCCACGTCGAGCCGTCCGGCGAAGCTCCGGAAGTCGACCACGATGTCGTCGTACGTCGCCTGGTCGAAGCCGACGAGGTCCATCTTGTTGACCACCAGGACCAGGTGCGGCACCCGCAGCAGCGCTGACAGCGAGGCGTGCCGGCGGGTCTGCTCCACCACGCCCTTGCGCGCGTCGACGAGCACCAGGGCCAGATCGGCGGTCGAGGCGCCGGTGACCATGTTGCGGGTGTACTGCACGTGGCCGGGGGTGTCGGCGACGATGAAGCTGCGTGCCGGCGTGGAGAAGTACCGGTAGGCGACATCGATGGTGATGCCCTGCTCGCGCTCGGCGCGCAGGCCGTCGGTGAGCAGCGAGAGGTTGGTGTAGTCGTCACCGCGGTCGCTGGAGGTGCGCTCGACGGCCTCGAGCTGGTCCTGGAGGACGGTCTTGCTGTCGTAGAGCAGCCGGCCGATCAGTGTGGACTTGCCGTCGTCGACGGAGCCGGCGGTGGCGAACCTGAGCAGGTCGGGCATCAGAAGTAGCCATCCTTCTTGCGGTCCTCCATGGCGACCTCGCTCGTGCGGTCGTCGGCCCGGGTGGCGCCGCGCTCCGTGACCCGCGTCACCGCGACCTCCGCGACCACCTCGGCCGGTGTGCTCGCCAGCGACTCGACCGCTCCGGTGCAGGAGGCGTCACCGACGGTGCGGTATCGGACCGTACGGACCTGGACCGCCTCGCCCGGGCGCGGTCGGCTGTGCGGCGTGAGGCCGAGCAGCATCCCGTCGCGGGCGAAGACCGGACGCTGGTGGGCGTAGTACAGGGAGGGGACCTCGATGCCCTCACGCTCGATGTAGCGCCAGACGTCGAGCTCGGTCCAGTTGGACAGCGGGAAGACCCGGATGTGCTCACCGGGGTTGTGCCGTCCGTTGTAGAGGTCCCACAACTCGGGCCGCTGGTTCTTGGGGTCCCACTGGCCGAAGGCGTCCCGGAAGGACAAGAAGCGCTCCTTGGCGCGGGCCTTCTCCTCGTCGCGCCGGGCCCCGCCGAAGACCGCGTCGTAACGGCCCTCCTCGACCGCCCGCAGCAGCGTCGTGGTCTGCAGCGGGTTGCGCAGGCCGCCCGGCACCTCGACCGCGCGCCCGGCGTCGATGTCGTCCTGCACGTGCGCGACGACCAGGCGGGCGCTGAGCTCCGCCACCCGTCGGTCGCGAAAAGCCAGGACCTCGTCGAAGTTGTGCCCGGTGTCGACGTGCACGAGCGGGAACGGCAGCCGAGCCGGCCAGAACGCCTTCTGCGCCAGGCGGAGCATGACGATCGAGTCCTTGCCGCCGGAGAACAGCAGCGCCGGCCGCTCGAACTCCGCAGCCACCTCCCGCATGACGTGGATGCTCTCGGCCTCGAGCGCGGCCAGCTCGTCCGTGACGGTGTCGGGCAGCGTCATGCGAGCCGCCGCGCGTGCAGCACCGCGAGCAGCTGCCGGACCGACTGCTCCAGCGTCTGCTCCTGAGTGCGTACGACGGCGTCCGGTGCCACCGGCGGCTCGTACGGCGCATCCACCCCGGTGAGCCCGCTCAGCTCACCGACCCGCTGCCTGGCGTAGAGCCCCTTGACGTCACGCTCGCTGCAGACCTCGACCGGGGTGGCGACGTGCACCTCCAGGAAGCCGGCGCCGCGGGCCTCGTGCAGTGCGCGGACGGCGGCCCGGGTCTCGGCGTACGGGCTGATGACGCTGGCGAGCACCAGCACGCCGTGCCTGGCCAGCGTGGCGGCGACCCAGCCGATGCGCAGCACGTTGGTGTCGCGGTCCGCGCGGCTGAACCCCAGCCCCGTCGACAGGAACTCGCGCGCCTGGTCGCCGTCGAGCAGCTCGACGCGGCCCGGCAGCCGGCCGGCCAAGGCGCTCGCCAGCGTGGTCTTGCCCGCGCTGGGCAGTCCGGTCAGCCACAAGGTCGCGCCGGGCGGCGTCGGGACGGCGGGCGGCAGGTGCCGCTCGTCGAGGGCGGTCACGGAGGTCCTCCAGGGCGGTCGGGGCAGGCGCGTGCCAGAGCGGCAGGACGGCACGGAGCAGCGACTCGCTCCGGTGACGTCCGGGAGCGGACGGAAGGGGCGCGTCAGCGCGCCGGGAGAGGTCCGCCCGTCAGAGGGCGGAACAGACCGCGCTCGCGACGCGCTGCAGGTCGACATGCAGCCGCGCGACGAGGAAAGAACCGGTCATGCAGGGATGGTCGCACAGGGGCCTCGGCCGGACCGGCACCGGGCCTGTGTCACCCTTGAGCACATGGGTGCCGTGCTCACGTCCCGCCGTCACGTGGACCTGCAGCGCACGAGCAGCGCGGTCTGTTCCCGCGGCTGACCGTCCGGCAGGACCCCGTCGTACCGACTTCAGGAGACACGCATGCCCGCGGCGCGCGGACAGGGACAGTGGGCGCTCGGCTACCGGGAGCCCCTCAACGCCAACGAGCAGGCCAAGAAGGACAGCGACCCGCTCACGGTCAGGCAGCGGATCCTGGACACCTACAGCAAGAACGGCTTCGACTCCATCGACGGGGGCGACCTGCGCGGGCGCTTCCGCTGGTACGGGCTCTACACCCAGCGCGCCCAGGGCATCGCCGGAGGCAGGACCGCCGTGCTGGAGCCCGAGGAGCTCGAGGCGCCGTTCTTCATGCTCCGCGTGCGGCTCGACGGCGGGCAGCTGACGGCCGGCCAGCTGCGCACGATCGGTGAGCTGGCCACCGAGTACGGCCGGGACGTCGCCGACATCACCGACCGGCAGAACGTGCAGCTGCACTGGATCCGGGTGGAGGACGTGCCCGCGATCTGGGCGCGGCTGGAGGCGGTCGGGCTGGGCTCTACCGAGGCGTGCGGGGACACCCCTCGGGTCATCCTCGGCTGCCCGCTCGCGGGTGTCGACGGTGCCGAGCACCTGGACGCGACCCCTCAGCTCGAGGCCGTCTCCAAGCGCTTCATCGGCGACCCGGCCTTCGCCAACCTGCCGCGCAAGTTCAAGACCGCGATCAGCGGCTGCGCCACGCACTGCACCAACCACGAGATCAACGACGTCTCCTTCGTCGGCGTGAAGCTGCCCGACGGCCGCAGCGGCTACGACCTGTGGGTCGGCGGCGGCCTCTCGACCAACCCCAAGCTGGGGCTGCGGCTCGGTGCGTTCGTCGAGCCGGACCGGGTCGAGGAGGTCTGGGCGGGGGTCTGCTCGGTGTTCCGCGACTACGGCTACCGCCGCTCCCGGATGCACGCCAGGCTGAAGTTCCTGCTGGCGGACTGGGGCGCCGAGCGGTTCCGCCAGGTGCTGCAGGAGGAGTACCTCACCTCGCCCCTGCCGGACGGGCCGCCGCCGGTGACGCCCGACAGCGCGGACCGGGACCACGTCGGCGTCGGCAGCCAGGCCGACGGGCTGCACTGGGTCGGCATGGTGCCGCGAGCCGGCCGCACCAGCGGCAGCCAGCTGCAGCGGGTCGCCGCCCTGTCCGAGCGGTACGGCGGCAGCCGCGTCGCGACGACGGCGCAGCAGGGCCTGGTGGTGCTCGACGTACCCCAGTCCTCGGTCGAGCCGCTGGTCGAGGCGTTGGAGGCCGAGGACCTGCGGGTGCGGCCGTCGCGGTTCCGCCGCGGCACGATGGCCTGCACCGGGCTGGAGTTCTGCAAGCTGGCCATCGTCGAGACCAAGGCCCGCGCCGTCGACATCTACACCGAGCTGGAGCGCCGGCTGCCGGAGTTCGACGAGCCGATCACCATCAACGTCAACGGCTGCCCTAACTCCTGCGCGCGCTTCCAGACCGGCGACATCGGCCTCAAGGGCTCGATCGTCGACGGCGAGGAGGGCTTCCAGGTCCATCTGGGCGGCCGCCTCGGAGAGGATGCGGGCTTCGGCCGCAAGTCCCGCGGCCTCAAGGTCACCGCCGAGGGGGCGGTGGACTACGTCGAGCGGCTGCTGCGCTCCTACCTGGCGCACCGCGAGCCGGGCGAACGCTTCGCCACCTGGGCCCGGCGCGCCGACGAGGCACTGCTTCGGTGAACGAGCGCGCGGCCCCGATGTACTGCCCGTACTGCGGCGAGGACTCGCTCCGGCCGTGGGGCGAGGACCCGGACCGCGGTCACGGCGACTGGCGGTGCGAAGACTGCCTGCGCGTGTTCGTGCTGCGCTACAAGGGCACGACCGGCACCGGCTGAGCGGGCAGGGCAGGAGGGGCGGCGGGATGCAGGCGTACGACGGGATCCGCACGGCGCGGCTGCTGCTGCGGGAGTGGCGCGAGAGCGACCGGGAGCCGTTCGCCGATCTGAACGCCGACCCGCAGGTGATGGAGCACTTCCCGGCGCCGATGAGCCGCGCCGAGAGCGACGCGCTGGTCGACCGCATCACCGCGCACTTCGCCGAGCACGGCTACGGGCTGTGGGTGGTCGAGGTCGACGGCGCGCCGGCCGGCTTCACGGGGCTGTCCTGGACCCGCGACCTGCCCTTCTCCCCCGCCCTTGAGGTCGGCTGGCGGCTGGCCCGGCCGTTCTGGGGCCACGGCTACGCCGGCGAGGCGGCAACGGCCGCCCTGCGCCGCGGCTTCGAGGAGGTCGACAGCATCGTCAGCTTCACGGCGCTCACCAACGAGCGCAGCCGGCGGGTGATGGAGCGGGTCGGGATGCGGCGCGAGTCGGATTTCGACCATCCGCGGCTGCCGCGCGGGCACCGCCTGCGGCGGCACGTGCTGTACCGCGCCGACGCTCAGACGTGGAGCCCGCACTCCGTCTTGTCCTGACCGGCCCAGCGCCCGGCCCGGGCGTCCTCACCGGGCGCGACCCGGCGGGTGCAGGGCGCGCAGCCGATCGAGGGATATCCGTCGTACGCCAGCGGGTTGACCAGCACACCGCGCTCCGCGACGTAGGCGTCGACGTCGGCCTGCGTCCACGCGGCCAGCGGGTTGACCTTCACCATGGCGCGCTTGGCGTCCCACTCCACCACGCCGATGTCACGACGGGTCTGCGCCTCGTCGCGCCGGATGCCCGAGGCCCAGGCCGTGTAGGGCTCGAGCGCACGGGCCAGCGGCTCGACCTTGCGCATCGCGCAGCACGCGCCGGGGTCGCGGCGCCAGAGCTCCGAGCCGTGCTCGGCGTCCTGCTCGGCGACCGTCAGCAGCGGCAGCACAGTGCGCACGCTGACGTCGTAGGTCTGCGCGACAGCGTCGCGGGTGCCCATCGTCTCGGCGAAGTGGTAGCCGGTGTCGAGGAACAGCACGGGTACGCCGGAGGACACGTCGGCGGCGAGCGAGGACAGCACGCCGTCGCCCATCGAGGAGGCGATGGCGAAACAGTCGCCGAAGGTGTCGACGGCCCAGCGCAGGATCTCCTGCGGCGTCGAGCCCTCCAGGTCGCGGCCGGCGCGCGTGGCGGTCGTCTCGAGGTCCACGTCCCGATCCAACCAGCCGGTACGGCGATCCCATCCCGCCGGTGGCAGGCTCGCGCCGTGAACCCCGCCGTCGACCGTGTGACGCGGGTGTTGCGCGCCGCCGGCGCGACCGGCGAGGTCCGCGGAGGTGGCCGGTGAGTGAGCCGGTCCCCGCCCTCGTGACGCTGCACCTGTGGCGGGTGCCGCCCACCGCGGTGCCCTCCGCGCTGTTCCGCATGGGCCTGGACCGGCTGCGGGTGCGCCGGGTGCCGGGGCTGCGCTTCGCCAAGCTGCTCGGCACCGGCGACGGGCGCACCTTCACCGTCCGCGACGCCGACCCGACCCGCTGGGGACTGCTGTCGACGTGGGCCAGCGCTGGCGAGGCCGCGGCCTTCGAGCGCTCCGCGGTGGCCCGCGGCTGGGCCGCAATCGCGACCGAGAGCTGGCGGGTCGACCTCCGGCCGCTGGCCAGCCGCGGCCGGTGGAGTCGCCGCGAGCCGTTCGGCGACCCACGGCCGACGCGGTACGCCGGTCCGGTGGCCGCCGTGACCCGGGCCCGGCTCCGACCGACCCGGGCCGCCGGGTTCTGGCGTGCCGTGCCGCCCGTCTCGGCCGACCTGCAGGCAGCACCGGGCCTGCGCGCGGCGATCGGCATCGGCGAGGCGCCGATCGGGCTGCAGGGCACCTTCAGCCTCTGGTCCTCGACCGACGCCCTCACCGGGTTCGCCTCCCGCGGCGCCCCGCACCAGGAGGTCGTGCGTCGTACCGCCCCTGAGCGGTGGTACGCCGAGGAGCTGTTCGCCCGGTTCGCCGTCCTGGGCAGCGCCGGCACCCTGGACGGGCGGGACCCGCTCGGATGAGCACCGTCGTCGCCTGGGACCGGGACCAGCTGGCCCTCGGCCTGGATGGACTGCTCGACGTGTACGCCGAGGCGATGGTCGTCGACCCGGCGGCAGCGTCGGGCCGGCGGCCGATCGTGACCGCCCACCTGGACCGGGACGGGCTGCGGGCGGTCGCCGCCCACGAGCAGGGCGAGCTCGTCGGCGTGGCCTACGGCTACCTCGGCCGGCCCGGGCAGTGGTGGCACGACCAGGTCCGCGCGGCGCTGAGCGAGGACACCGCCCGGGACTGGCTGGACGGCGCGTTCGAGGTCTGCGAGCTGCACGTGCGGCCGGGCCACCAGGGGCGTGGCCTGGGTGCGGCCCTGCTGACCGACCTGCTCGACGGCACCGGCGCTCCCACTGCCGTCCTGAGCACCCCCGACGAGGAGACCCGGGCGAGGGGCTTCTACCGGGCGCGCGGATGGACCGATCTCGTGCGCCGCCTGCACTTCCCGGGCGACCCGCGCGCCTTCGCCGTGCTGGGCCTGCGTCTGCAGGGTCGCGCTCTCTAGGGTCGCGCTCTATAGGGTCCGTGCGTGCCCCGCTCCCGCGTCGTCGTCGTGGGCGCCGGCCACAACGCCTTGGTCGCCGCCTGCTACCTCGCCAGAGAGGGCCTGGACGTCGAGGTGGTCGAGCGCGACACCGTCGTCGGCGGTGCCGTCAGCACCGTGGAGCGCTTCCCCGGATACCGGATGGACCGCGGCTCCAGCGCGCACATCATGGTGCGCCACACCGGCATCGTCGAGGAGCTCGGGCTGGATCGGTTCGGGCTGGAGTACCAGGACCTCGACCCCTGGGGTTTCGCGCCTTTCGGTGAGCAGGGCCTGCACTTCTACGTCGACCTCGACCGCACGTGCGCCTCTGTGGAGGCGCTGTGCGGCAGCCGCGACGCCGACGCCTACCGCGCCTTCGTCCTGGACTGGTCGGCGCGCAACCTGCGGGTCTTCGAGGCCTTCCAGGGACCGCCGACACCGGCCCGGCTCGGGCGGGCGCTCTGGGGGGTGGGCAAGGGGACCGGGCAGGGCGGGCTGGAGCTGTCCCGGCAGTTCCTCACCACCGCCGACTCGCTGCTCGACGAGCACTTCGACGACGAGCGGCTCAAGACCGCCTTGGCCTGGATGGGCGCGCAGTCCGGACCGCCGACGCACGAGGTGGCGACCGCCGACCTGGTCGGCTGGAACACCGTCATGCACCTGCTGCCGCCCGGCCACCCCAAGGGCGGCAGCGGGATGCTCAGCGAGGCGCTGGCAGCCCGGCTCCGGTCCTACGGCGGCACGCTCCGCCTCGGTAACGGCGCGGCCGCGATCACCACCAGCAACGGGCGGGCCGACGGCGTCCTGACCGACAGCGGCGAGCACCTCGCGGCCGACGTCGTCGTCGCCGGCTGCCACGTGCTCACCACGCTGGACCTGCTGGGCACCGCGCTGCCCGACGACCTGGCCCGGCGGGCCCGGCGCTCGGTGCGGGTCGGCAACGGTATCGGCATGGTGGTGCGGCTGGGCACGACCGGCCTGCCGCGCTACCCGGGCGGCACGGACGGGACACATCGTGCGATGCAGCTCATCGCGCCGTCCCGGCAGGCGTTGCGCCGCGCGCACGGGGAGTTCAGCGCCGGCCTGCCGCCCACGGAGCCGGCCGCGCTGGCGATGACCTTCTCGGCGTTCGACGACACGATCGCGCCGCCCGGGCGGCACAACGTCACCGTGTGGGGGCAGTGGCACCCCTACGAGCTGTCCAACGGCGAGCACTGGGACGCGATCGCCGAACGGGAGGGGACCAAGCTGGTGCAGGCCGTCGACCGGGTCGCGCCGGGGTTCGCGGGCACCGTCGAGCACATGCACGTGCAGACCCCGCTGGAGCTGGAGCGCGAGCTGGGGCTGCGCCGCGGCCAGGTGATGCACGTCGAGATGGCCTTCGACCAGATGTTCGCGTGGCGGCCGATGCCCGAGCTGTCCGGCTACCGGGTCCCCTCGGTGGCCGGGCTCTACCTGTGCGGCGCGAGCACGCATCCCGGTGGCGGCGTCTTCGGGGCGAGCGGTCGCTCGGCCGCCCGGGTGGCGCTCGCGGACCGCTCCCCCTCACCGCTGGCGCGGGCGCGCGGGGCGCTGCGCCGGCCCTGAGCCCCGACCCGTCGAGCCGTAGGCTCCGATCCGTGACGAGCCTCGCGGCGCCGGTGGCCGGCCCGCGCCGCCCCGTCGCACCCGGCCTGCCGGTCGCGCTCGCCGCCGCGACGGTGTTGCTGCAGGTCGCCTACCCGCTGGTCCACGGCCACCCGCGCGACGTTCTCACCGTCGTCACAGTGCTCGCATTCTTCGCCGCGTCCGTCACGCACGCGCTGCTCACCCGCGGGCCGCGCTGGACCGCAGCCCTCGTGCTCGTCACCGCCGGCGGCGGCCTGCTGGCCGAGGCGGTCGGCACCGGCACCGGGCTGCCGTTCGGCGACTACACCTACGCCGGCTCGCTGGGCGCCGAGCTGTTCGGCGTGCCGGTCGTCGTCCCGCTGGCCTGGGCGATGATGGCCTACCCCTGCTTGCTGGTCGGGCAGCGGCTGGCCGGCAGCCGGCTCGGCGCCGCCGCAGCAGGCGGCTTCGCGCTCGCCGCGTGGGACCTGTTCCTGGACCCACAGATGGTCGAGGCCGGGCACTGGCGCTGGACCGACGTGCGGCAGGCGGTGCCCGGCGCGCCCGGCGTACCGCTGTCGAACTCGCTCGGCTGGTTGCTCGTCGCCGTCGCGATGATGGCGGTGCTGCAGATGCTGCCACGGCGCACCGCGGACGACCGCGTCCCGGCGGCGCTGTTCCTGTGGACCTACGGCTCCTCCGTGCTGGCCAGCGCGGTCTTCTTCGGCCGGCCACTGACGGCGCTCGTCGGTGGCGTCGCAATGGGCCTGGTCGCGGTGCCGTACGCCCTGTCGCTGCGCCGGTGAGGCTGCTCGCCCTGTGCGTCGCCGGCCTCACCGCCCACGCCGCCGTCAACGCCCGGCTGCTGCGCGTCCCGGTCTCCCGGCCGCTGACCGTGCGCACCAGCGTGCTGCTGCCGCTGCGCGACGAGGCGCACCGGGTCGAGCCGTGCCTGCGGGCGCTACTCGCCCAGGACGACGGCGGGCTCGTGCAGCTGGTGGTGCTGGACGACGGCTCGAAGGACGGCACCGCCGACGTCGTACGCCGGGTCTGCGCCGGCGACCCCCGCGTCGTCCTGCTCACCGGCCGCCCCCTGGCGTCCGGCTGGCTGGGCAAGCCGCACGCCTGCCAGCAGCTCGCCGACGCCGCCGACCCGGCCAGCGAGGTGCTCGTGTTCGTCGATGCGGACGTGGTGCTGGAGCCCCAGGCAGTCGCCGCCACCGTCGCACTCATGCAGGACACCGGCCTGGACCTGATGAGTCCCTACCCCCGCCAGGACTGCCCCGGCGCGACCCGGCTCGTGCAGCCGCTGCTGCAGTGGTCCTGGCTCACCTTCCTGCCGCTCCGGGCGGCCGAGCGCTCCACGCGGCCGGCGCTGTCCGCCGCCAACGGGCAGCTCCTGGCCGTACGCCGGCCGGCGTACGACCGGGCCGGCGGGCATGCCGCCGTGCGGGCCGCCGTGGTGGAGGACGTCGAACTGCTGCGGGCGGTGAAGCGGGCCGGCGGCACCGGTGGTGTCGTCGACGGCACCGGGCTCGCGACCTGCCGGATGTACGACGGGTGGGACGAGCTGGTCGCCGGCTACACCAAGTCGCTGCACACCGTCCCGCTGACCGCCGCGGCTGTGCTCGCCGCGCTCTACCTGCTGCCGCCGGTGGCGGCGCTGCGCGGCTCGCGGGCCGGGCAGCTCGCGGTCGCGGCGGGCGTCGCGGGCCGGGTCGTGTCCGGCCGGCGTACCGGCGCGCGCACCTGGCCGGACGCGGCGGCGCACCCGCTGTCGGTCGCGCTGCTGCTGTGGCTGACCGGACGCTCTCACCTCGCCGCCCGGCGCGGGACGCTGGTCTGGAAGGGACGCCGGCTGTGAGCCGGGTGGTGGTCGTGGGTGCCGGCATGGGCGGCCTGGCGGTGGCGGCCCGGCTGGCCGCGCTCGGCCACCGGGTCACCGTGTGTGAGGCGGCCGGGCAGGTCGGCGGCAAGCTCGGGCTGCGCGTCGCCGATGTCGAGGGAGCGGGGAGGTTCCGCTTCGACACCGGGCCGTCGCTGGTGACGATGCCGCAGGTCTACCGCGACCTGTTCGCCGACACAGGAGGCTGGCCGGACGACCTGCGCCTCGAGCGGCTCGACCCCATCGCCCGTTACCGGTACGCCGACGGCACCGGCTTCGACGCCACCGACGACCTCGACGCCTTCGCCCGGCGCCTCGACGCGGCCCTCGGACCGGGCAGCGGCGAGGACTGGCTCGGCTTCACCCGGCGGGCCGGTCGGGTCTGGGCGGCCAGCCGGGGGCCGTTCCTGGAGTCGGCGCTGGACGGGCCCGCCGACATCGCCCGCCTCGCCCTACGGCGCCCCGGCGACATCACGGCGATCGCCCCCGGGCAGTCGCTGCGGGGACTGGGCCGCCGGCACCTGCGCGACCCGCGGCTGCGGATGTTCCTGGATCGCTACGCCACCTACACCGGCTCCGACCCCCGGCGCGCGCCCGCGGCGCTCGCGGCGGTCCCCTTCGTCGAGCAGGCGTACGGCGGCTGGTACGTCCCCGGCGGCCTGCACCGGCTCGGCGCTGCCGTGCACCGGCGGGCTGTGGAGCGCGGCGCCGTCGTCCGGCTGGGCGCCCGGGTGGCCGCGGTGTGCACGTCCGGGGGGCGGGTGGACGGGGTGCGGCTGGCCGACGGCGGGGTGCTGCCGGCGGACGTGGTCGTCGCCGACACGGACGCCTCCACCGTCTACGGCTCGCTCATCTCCTGCCCGCCGGCAGCCCGGCGCCTGGCCCGCGCGACCCCCTCGCTGTCCGGCTTCGTGCTGCTGCTGGCGGTGCGCGGCCGCACCCCCGGCCTCGCGCACCACAACGTGCTCTTCCCGGCCGACTACGACGACGAGCTCGACGCGGTCTTCGGCGACCCGGCCCGGCCGGTGCCCGACCCGACGCTGTACGTGAGCGCGCCGGACGACCCGGCGGTGCGGCCCGATGGGCACGAGTCGTGGTTCGTCCTGGTCAACGCCCCCCGCCACGGGGCCGGTCCCGGCGCCGTGGACTGGCTCGCTCCCGGCCTGGTCGCGTCGTACGCCGACCGCCTGCTGGACCTGCTGGCGGAGCGCGGTCTCCCGGTGCGCGAGCGGGTGCTGTGGCAGGAGGCGATCAGCCCCGCCGACCTGCAGGAGCGCACCGGCGCAGTCGGTGGTGCCATCTACGGCACGTCCAGCAACGGCGTCGCCGCGGCGTTCCTGCGGCCGGCCAACCGCTCCCCGGTGCCGGGGCTGTTCCTGGTCGGCGGCTCGGCCCACCCGGGCGGCGGCCTGCCGCTGGTCACGCTGTCGGCGCGCATCGTCGCCGGCCTGGTCGGGCCGGCCTGACCGGATCAGACCGGGGTCTGCTCGGCGGGCAGGGCGAGCAGCTGCCGGCGTACGGCGACCGCCAGCTGGCCGATCGAGAGGACCGTCATGGCCAGCAGCAGCGAGGGGCCCACCACGGTCAGGATTCCGGACAGCCCGAGGAAGACGCCGCTGAAGTGGATCGACGGCGACAGCAGGATGACCCGCGTCGGCCGCTCGGCCATGGTGATCCGGCCAACCTCGTCGCCACCGACGTTGCCGGCTCGCGCCCGGAGGTACTCCATCAGGAAGAAGCAGAAGCCCAGCACTACGGCGAGCACCGGGGGCGTGCCGACCGCCACCACCGCTACCAGGTAGATGCAGTCGTTGACCCGGTCGATGACGCTGTCGAGGACGTAGCCCCAGCGGGTCGTGCGCTCCTCCAGGACGGCGACGCAGCCGTCGAGGGTGTCGAACAGGCCGCTCGCCACCAGCGTCCACCCGGCAGCGATCCACCATCGGCCGCCGACCAGCGACAGCACGAGGACCAGCCCGGCCAGCCAGGTCGAGGACAGCGTGACGACATCCGGCTGCACCCCCCGCCGGGCCAGCGGCCGGGCGATCGCGTGCACCATCGTCAGCCAGCCCCGCAGCCAGGCGCTGCCGGTCCGCGGGTCGTAGCCGCCGTGCAGCCGCTGCCAGCGCTCGAAATAGGCGCTGCGGTCAGGGATCTCGTGCGTCGGCCGACAGGCGGTGGCCAGGGCGAGCACGACCAGGGCCACGCCGAACACCGCGAGCGCCAGCAGCGCTGCCGCATTGCGGCTCATGCCGCGCCCGACCGCCCTGACCGGTCCGCCGAGTGCTGGGTGCGGGCGGCGAGCAGCCGGGCCGTGAACGCTCTCGCCAGCCAGAGCGGCAGGACGGCGGCGCGGGCCAGGAAGCCGTCCACGACGACGGAGGTGCTGATGTCGCAGCCGCCGCGCACCGCCGGCGTGAGGTCGTAGCTCACCTGCTCGCGCAGCCCCGGGGCCGTGTGCACGAGCAGGACCAGCCGGCGCTCGGGCACCGCCTCGACCACGTCGACCGGGACGCGCAGCGAGGACACCCGGCTCAGACCGAGCAGGTGCTGGCCGGACGCGGCCGGCCCGGAGGCGCCCCGCACCTGGCGCAGCGACAGGTCGAACTCCGGCCAGCGGGCCGGGTCGCCCAGCACCGCCCAGACCTCGGCAGGTGAGGCCGGGGTGTGCACGCGGTGGGCCAGCTTCATGGGCTCACGGTAGGGCGCGGCCAACGACCCGGGCGGCCAGCCGCGCCGGGAGGGTCAGACCCTGGTGTGCAGCCCGAGCCGGGCGTAGACCTCGCGCGTCGCCGTCGACCGGTTCAGCGTGTAGAAGTGCAGCCCTGGCGCACCGCCGGCGAGCAGCCGCTCGCAGAGCGCGCTGGCCACTTCGACGCCGACCGCCCGGACAGCGATCGGGTCGTCCTGCACCTCGTGCAGCCGGGCGGCGAGGTCGGCGGGGAAGGCGGCGCCCGACATCAGCGCCATGCGCTCGATCTGCGCCACGTTCGTGACCGGCATGACGCCCGGGAGCACGGGCACCCGGCAGCCGCGCCGGTCGAGCGCGTCCACCAGACGGAAGTAGTCGTCCGCGTCGAAGAAGAACTGCGTGACCGCGAAGTCGGCCCCCGCCTGCAGCTTGCGGACGAGGTGGTGGGCGTCGCTGTCCGCGTCCGGCGACGCGGGGTGCCGCTCGGGAAACGCCGCGACCCCGACAGTGAAGTCACCCAGGCCGCGCACCAGCCGCACCAGCTCCTCGGCGTACTCGATGCCGCCGGGGTGCTTCTCCCAGGCCGCCTGCGGTCCGCCGGGCATGTCGCCGCGCAGGGCCAGGATGTTGCGCACGCCCGCGCCGGCGTACTGCCCGATGACGTGCCGCAGCTCCGCCACCGAGTGGTTCACCGCGGTGAGGTGCGCGAGCGGCGTCAGCGTGGTCTCGGCGGCGATGCGCTCGGTGACCCGCACCGTGCGGTCGCGGGTGGAGCCTCCGGCGCCGTACGTCACGGAGACGAAGCCCGGTCGCAGCGGCTCCAGCTCGCGGATCGCCTGCCACAGCTGGCGCTCGCCCTCGTCGGTCTTGGGCGGGAAGAACTCGAAGGAGAAGACCTGCCCGTCGCCGCCGAGCAGCTCCCGGATCGTCCGCGCAGCCATCCGGCGAGGCTAGTCCAGCGCGGCTACGCTCCCGCGCATGAGTCCGGGCCCGCTCGACCGCGACGACCTGCGCGAGCGCGTGCAGAAGGCCCTCGCGGCGTTCCTGTCCGGGCAGGCAGCCCGGCTGGACGTGGTGAGCGAGGACCTGGGGCCGGTGCAGGACGCGCTCGCGGCGTTCCTGCTCGACGGCGGCAAGCGGCTCCGCCCGGCCTTCGCCTACTGGGGCTACCGCGGCGCGGGGGGCGGCGACTGCGACGAGGCCGTCTCCGCCGCCGGCTGCCTGGAGCTCCTGCAGGCGTGCGCGCTCGTGCACGACGACGTCATGGACGGCAGCGACACCAGGCGCGGCCAGCCGGCCATGCACCGCCGGTTCGCCTCGCTGCACCGCGGCAGCGGCTGGCGCGGCGACAGCGAGGAGTTCGGGCTGTCGGCCGCCGTGCTGCTCGGCGACCTGTGCCTCATCTGGGCCGACGAGATGCTCAACACCAGCGGCATGGCGCCCGACGCGCTGCGCCGCGCGCAGCCGGTGTACGACGAGATGCGGGTCGAGCTGATGGCCGGGCAGTACCTCGACCTGCTCGAGCAGGCCCTCGGCGGGGGAACCGTGGAGAGCGCGCTGCGGGTGGCCCGCTACAAGAGCGCGAAGTACACCGTCGAGAAGCCGCTGCACATGGGCGCGGTGCTGGCGGGGGCCGGCCAGGACGTGCTCGACGGCTACTCCGGCTACGGCCTCCCGCTGGGTGAGGCCTTTCAGCTGCGTGACGACGTGCTCGGCGTCTTCGGCGACCCCGGCCAGACCGGCAAGCCGGCCGGGGACGACCTGCGTGAAGGCAAGCGCACCGCCCTGGTCGCCATGGCGCTGGAGGCAGCCAGCCCGGCCCAGCACGCCGTCGTACGCCGGCACCTCGGCGACCCGCACCTGTCCGAGGACGGTGTGGCCCAGCTGCGCGAGGTCCTGCGCAGCACCGGCGCTCTCGAGCGGGTCGAGCGGCTCATCGACGAGCTGATGGACGACGCGCTGACGGCCCTGCGGTCCGCGCCCGTGGGGGACGAGGCCCGCGAGGTGCTGGAGCAGCTCGCGGTCGCCGCCACGGCCCGCACCGCCTGAGCGCCCCGGTCCGCTGGTTAGGCTGGTCCGATGACCACGCGCACCCTCGCCGCCAACGACCTCTGCCACTGCGGCAGCGGGCGTCGCTACAAGCGCTGCCACCGGCTCGCCGACCTCGACCCGGCCCGCGCCGCCGCCGAGCAGGAGCGCCGCGAGCTGTCCGATCGGCTGGCGGCGTCCTACGTCCGCCCGGGCCGGGTCTCGCCGCCGCGACCGGTCCCGCCCGAGATCGCGCGGCCGGCGTACGCCCTGGACCCGAAGGGTCGTCCGACGGACCGGGAGTCCTCGAAGCCGAAGACCGCCGAGGAGCTCGACCTGATGCGCGCGGCCGGGGCGGCGGCGGCGGAGGTGCTGGCCGCGGTCGGCGCGGCGGTGCGCCCCGGCGTCACGACCGACGACCTGGACGCCGTTGCGCACGAGGAGTGCATCCGGCGCGGCGGCTATCCCTCGCCGCTGGGCTACAACGGCTTCCCGAAGTCGCTGTGCACCAGCGTCAACGAGGTGATCTGCCACGGCATCCCCGACTCGACGGTGCTGCGCGACGGCGACATCGTCAACTGCGACGTCACCATCTTCCTCGACGGCGTGCACGGCGACACCAACGCCACGTTCCTGGTCGGGGAGGTCGACGAGGACTCGCGCCGACTGGTCGACGTCACCCGAGAGTGCCTCGAGCTCGGCATCGCCGCGGTCCGGCCGGGAGCCCGCCTCCGCGACATCGGCCGGGCGATCCAGACGCACGCAGAGAGCCACGGCTACGGCGTCGTGCGCGCCTTCGTCGGGCACGGCATCGGCCGGGCGTTCCACAGCGAGCCGCAGGTCTACCACTACGAAAACCTCGCGGCCCGCCAGGAGCTGGTGCCGGGGATGACCTTCACCATCGAGCCGATGATCACGATCGGCGACTGGCGGCACGAGCTGTGGGACGACGGCTGGACGGCCGTGACCGTCGACCGCTCCCGCACGGCGCAGTTCGAGCACACGCTCGCGGTGACCGAGGACGGCGCCGAGGTGCTCACCCGGCTCTGAGGCCGCGACAGGAGGTGCGCAGTGCGGGCTGATCTGCAGCCGGGCGGGCGGATCCCCGACCTCGCCCTGCCCGACTCGGACGGCGTGCCGCGCACGCTCTCGGAGCTGGCGGCCGGGGACCCGCTGGTCTTGCACTTCTACCGCGGCTGGTTCTGCCCCAAGGAGCGGGCCTGGTTCCCCGAGCTGCTCTCGCTCGCCGAGCGGGCCGAGGTCGCCTACACCGCCATCGTGTCGGTGAGCGTCGAGCCGCCGGAGGTGCAGGCGGCGGTGCGCGCCGGTCTGGGCGCCCGCTGGCCGTTCCTGTCCGACGAGGGCCGCACAGCACAGGCCGAGCTCGACCTGCTGGAGCGCACCGACACCGAGCACCGGCCCTACGTCCCCACCGTCTTCGTGCTGCGGCCCGACCTCGCCGTGCACTCGGTCTACAACGGCTACTGGTTCTGGGGGCGGCCCTGCGTCGCCGACCTCTGGCGCGACCTGCGCGAGGTCACCCGGCAGGTCCGCCCGGACTGGGAGGTCCCTGCGCCGTGACCGCCGCGTGCTGGCTCGCGCTCCTGCCCGACGGTCCTGCCACCAGGGCGTACAACGGGACGCCGGCCGCCGGCGCGGGCTGCACCGACGTCGACGGCAGGCCGGCCGGACGGCTCGTGGCCTGGACGACGTCCTCCCGTCCGCACCCCGACGCGCTGCGGGTCGACCCGGCCGTTGTGGACCCCAGCGGGCCGGCCGCGGCCGTGTCGCTGGTGCTGCCCGCCGCCGGGCGAAGGCCGCTGTTCGACGACCCCGCCGTCGTGCGAGCCGTCGTGCGCTGCGCTGCCCTGCCGCACCTGACCGCGCTGAGCACCCTGACGACCGACCCGGTGCACTTCGCCGGCTCACTGCTCGCGACCGAGGTCGCCACCGCGGCGGGCTGGCCGGGCTGGTGGGACCTGGACCCGTTCGCGCGGCTGGGTCCGCGCCGGCGGCTGCTCGTCGGGCCGGGGCTGCTGTCGGCCCGGCGACCGGTGCTCGGGCCGGGCACGCAGCGGCGCGCCGGCGCGCCCTGGCCGGCCGCCTGGTGAGCCAGCTCCCCCGCTCCCCCGCTCCGCCGCTCCTCCGCTCCTCCGCTCCTCCGCCTTCCGCGGTGATCCAGGCGGGGATGCCGGGGCCCCAGCAACAGGATCTCGCCCTGGATCACCGGAAGCTGGGGCGGCCGAGCGGCGCCGGTCAGGTGAGGATGCGGACCGGCGTACCGAGCGGGAGCGCCTTGGTCAGTGCCGTGATGTCGGCGTTGCGCAGCCGGATGCAGCCGTGGCTGACGTCGCGCCCGACGGCGGAGGGGTCGTCGGTGCCGTGGATGCCGATGACGCCGTCACCACCGGCGAACGACGTCAGTGTGTTGGAGAAGCCGGACAGGCCGTAGGCGTAGGGCCCGTAGGGACCACTCGGGTCCGGCGGCCGCAGCAGCTCCTTGAGGTAGAACGTGCCGCCCGGGGTCGGCGTCTCCCGGGTCCCGACACCGATCGGGAAGGTGCGCTCCAGCGCGTCGAAGGAGTACAGCTCGAGCCGGTGCGCCGCCAGGTGCACGTCGAGCCGGTACGGAACTCCCGCCACGCGCACCTGCTCCGTGCGCACCCAGCCGCTGCTGCCGTTGGGCCGCACCGGCAGCTGCACGCGCAGCCAGCCGGGCCGCTGCTCCTCTACCAGGAAGACCAGCGGCGCACCGCTCGGCTGTGGGTCGCTGAGCGTGCGTCGCACCGCCCCGTCGACCCCGTCGTACACCCGCACCTGCCGTCCGCGGGCTGTCGCTGCGTACGCCGGGAAGGCGCGCCCGTGGTGCCCTGTCCCGAAGCCGGACCGGTCGGGGGCGGGGCTCGCGACAGCAGCGCTCGGGGGAGGAACGGCTGCGGGGCGGTTGCCTGCAGCGCACGCGCTGGCACCGACGAGCAGGGCCAGTCCGGACACGGCACACCGGAATCTGTGTCTGGCTGCTTGCGGCACGCGCCGATGCTACGGTCCGCCGCCGGCGCCGGCCGGACGTCCTTCCCATCGTCTCCAGGAGCTCTCGATGCCGTCCCGGTCCCTGCTCGCCGTCGGCGGCGTGCTCGCCGTCGCAGCTGCCGCCGTCCTCGGTCCCGTCCTTCCCGCACTGGCCGCCGCGGCCCCCACGCCGAAGGCCAGCCTCGCCGTCACGCCCGACAGCGCAGAGCCTGGTTCGGCGCTCAAAGCCACTGTCACGCTGACGAACTGCACGGCGACGACCGTCCGCATCACAGGCACGTACGTCGACGTCAACGGCGACGACGCCACCAGCCCGTCGGCGACCGCCACCCGCAGCGGCACGACCGGTCCCTACACCGCGACGCTGAAGGTGCCCGCGGATGCCGCCAGGTCCGACATCACCGACCAGCCCCTGCACCTCACCGCGAAGGCCACCTGCACCGGCGGGTCGTCCGCGGACGTCCAGGACGGCGCCGACGTCGCGGTGGAGCCGACGGCAGCCTCGACCACGAAGGTCGACCCGAAGTCCTTGCGGGCCGGCAGGACACTGCGCTTCACCGTGAGCGGCTGCACCGGCGGCCCCGCCGACGTCTACTTCGAGGACAGCAAGCAGAAGTTCTTCGACGTCTCCGACAGGGGCGTCACCTTCAGCAAGAACGGCGAGGCGTTCGCCGGGGAGTTCCGGGTCCCGACGGAGGCCAGCACGGGCCAGGGCTACTTCGTCGTGGAGTGCTCCCAGGCGGACACCTCGGAAGCAGTCGTGCAGGTCCTCGCTGCCAGCGGCTCCGCTAGCCCGTCGCCGAGCAGCACCCCCACCACCGCCCCGAGGCCGGCACCACGTCCCGTGCCGCACCACAGGTTCACCGGCTCGGGCCATGCGGCAGGGGGTGCGGTCGCACCGGCCAAGCCGGCCACCCCGGTCGCCGGCACACCGCGCTTCACGGGCTGAGCCGGTCGGGGCTCAGCGGCGGAAAGCCCTGCGGCGGCGGGCAGTCATTGCCGCCAGCGCGAGGGCGGTCAGCACCAGGCCGGCCAGCGCCGGCGTGGTGGCAAGCCCGGTGGCCGCGAGCCGTCGACCGGACACGTCCGCCGACCTCGGGCCGGTACCGACGGGCGCGGCGGCCCCGGCGGCCGTGGCGGCCGGCCGAGTGCGGACTGCCGGGGCAGGCGAGCCGGACCCATGGAAGGCCACCACCTGCACCCAGGAGCCGCGGTCCTCGAAGGGCATCGTGCGCTCGGGCGGGCCCAGCGGGGTCAGCCCGGTGATGGTCGAGCGGGGGTGCACGCCCCGCCAGCGAGACGTGTCGGCGCCGTAACGCTGGGAAAGTGCGGCGACGGACCGGTCCAGGGCGGCGAGGACGGCCCGCCGCAGCGTACGCCCGTGCAGGTAGTCGCGGGAGGGGACCAGCGAGGACTCCGACGGCCGCAGCACCCGCAGCACGAGGTTGTCCGCCGGCGTGCCGTCGAACAGGTGCGAGCCGGGGTTGTCCGCCGCCGCGACGATGTCGGGCGGGAGGTCGGCCAGCACCTCGTCGCGCAGGTCGTCCATGAACTGCCGGAACAGTGTCGGTGCCGGCCCGTCGGTCACGTTCTCGTCATATGCAGTGGTGGAGCTGGTGCCGGCATTGGCGCCGTAGGACGTGCCGTCCCAGCCGCGGACGACCGCGAGCGCGGCCCGCTGCGACGGGGTGTCGCCGCCGAGGCCGCGCAGCAGCGGCAGGAACTCCGGTGCCCGCTGGTCGTGCGTTCCCACGGAGAACTCCAGGCGCCGCAGACCTTGTGGTGTCAGGTGCGGCTGCGCGGCGAGGAGCAGCTGGATGGTCTGCACGCGGGTCGCCTTGCCGGCGGAGCGGCTGCTCGCCGGGTCGAGCTGGTCGTCTTCCCAGCCGGCGGCCGGCTTGTTGTTCCAGTTGGCGAGGTAGCCGACCGCGGGGTCGACGACCTGCGGCAGCTGCTCGAAGGGCAGGAAGCCGGAGCGGTCGTGCTCCCCGGTGCCCGGCGCCGGGAAGCGGTCGTCCCATCCGGGGCTGCGCCGCGGGTGCAGTCCCGGATGCCAGTAGGCGATGTGGCCGTCGGCGCCGGCGTACATCACGTTCTCGTTCCAGGTCACCTGGCGCACGCCGGCCTCGAACTCGGCGAGGTTGCGGGCGCGGTCCCACTGCAGGATGCCGTTCACGTTCTCCAGCTCCCGGTGGTACATCACGTACTGCACCGAGCGGGCGCTGCTGCCGTCGCGGGAGGTGGCGACGATCGGGCCGTGCACGGTCCGGCAGACCGGCACGGTCGAGCTGAGGACCGGCGGCCCAACCGGCACGCCCTGCACCGCCTCGCGGTAGCGCACCGTCTCGCTGCGGCAGTCCGCGTCCTGCCAGGCCCCGTCGTGCAGGTACTGCAGGCGGTCTGCGACCCGCCGCGTGGTCTCGATGAAGCTGTCGATGGTCTTGGAGTAGCCCGTCGTCAGCCCCCAGGCGACGTCCTTGCCGAAGCCGATCCCGATCGAGGGCAGGCCCGGGACGATGACACCGCGCGCGTCGTAGCCGCCGCCGTGGACCTCCTGCTCGTACAGCTCGCTCGGCGAGGTGTAGCCCAGCTGCGGGCCGTTGACGAGCATCGGGGCGCCGGTCGAGGTCCGCCGGCCGCTGACGGTGAACATGTAGCTGCCGCCGTGCAGACCCCTGCCCCACGCGCCCAGGCTGTCCACCGCGCTGCGCAGGCTCGCGGCGACCTTGGCGGGCAGCGGCACCGGTCCGCCGCCACCGGGTGTGGTCGGCACCGGGCTCGCACCGGTCCCCGGTCCGGTGGCCAGCTCCGTCGGCACGGCCAGGGCGTACGCCGCACTGCGGTCGAACGCCGCTCGCCGCTGCGCCGGCGGGACCGGGTCGTTGTTGGCGAACCGCCCCTCCGCGGGCGGCACCGTCACGCTGGCCCGGTCGTCCTGGCGCCAGCGCAGGTCGGTGAACGCGCCGGTGCCGGCAGCCGTGCCGAGGCTGTCCCGGAGCTTGCGCAGGACGCCGATCTCGCGGAACTCCTCGCCGCCGGCCGCCGCGACCGACCGGGTGATGAGCACCCCGGCGGCGAGCGTGTCGGTGACCGTCCAGCGCTCCGGCAGGGACGAGAGCAGGCCGTACTCCGCGGGCAGGTCGCCCGGCGTCGCCCGCACATGGGTGATCCAGGCGTCCAGTCCCTCGGCGTACGCCGTGAGCACGCGGCGGCTCTCCGCCGGCAGCGCCGCGAACATCGCGTCGTAGTCGGCCTGGGTGTAGGTGAGGGTCCGGGTCATGACGTCGGTCGGGACGGCGCTCGGGCCGACGAGCTCGGCGAGGGTCCCGCGGCCGAGCCGGCGGACCGCGTCGGCGAGGAAGAGCCGGTCCTGGCCGGCGGCGTAGCCCGCGCCGAACCACAGGTCGGGTGAGCTGTCGCCGTACACAGCAGGTACGCCGGCGGCGTCGCGGTAGATGCGCACACCCGGGCGGGGTGAGGTGACCGGTCCGGTCGGCGCCTGGAACCGGCCGGTCTTGTAGCGGCCGTCCCAGTACAGCTCGCGCTGGTCGTCGGTGTGCGGCCCGTAGTCGCCGGTCACCGTTCCCTGCGCCTGCCCGGCGACCGAGAAGAACCCGGACTCCCCGCGCGGCAGGGCGGTGCCGACGTCGTAGGACTGCGCCGGAGGCCGGTCGGCCACAGCGGCCGCCGCTGACGGCGCCGAGGCCGACGCCGGCGCCGCGGCGAGCGGCAGGCCCACCACCGCCGCCACCAGCAGCGGGGCCAGGCGGAGCGAGGGCATGACGGTGTCTACCCGGCCCGCCGTCGCCGAACGAGCACGAGGCCGCCGAGCAGCAGCCCGCCGCCCACCGCGGCCGGCAGCCCGGGCGAGCCGGTGCTGGCGAGCGACCGCGACGCAGCTGAGCGCCCCACTGTCCCTGCCCCTCCACCGCCAGTCGCACCGGAGCTGCCACCAGAGCCACCAGAGCCACCAGAGCCACCAGAGCCACCCGAGCCACCCGAGCCGCCGGCGGTGCTGCCCGAGGAGGGACGGGGCCGCCTCGGGGCCAGAGCCTTCGGCGGCGCGTACAGCGAGGGGCCGCCGACCTGCCGGACGACGGTCGCCTTGGCCAGGCCCTTGGTGTAGTCGTCCTTCGCCGTCAGCGCGCCGTCGGCGAGCGCGACCAGCACGTGACCGGACCGGTCCAGCGTGATGTCGTTGAAGTCGAGCAGGTTGCGCCCGGCCAGGCAGGTCGTGCCGCGGGTGCAGATCGGCCCGCGCTGGACGGGGTCGGTCGGCGTCGCGTCGTAGGTCCGCCAGGTCTTGCCGGCGTCGGCCGTGTAGGAGACGTAGAGGTCCCAGACGCCCTTGTACTCCTTGACAGTGGGGTCGGAGGGGTCAGGAGCCGCGCTCGGGTCCCCGGGCACCTTGGCGCCGAGGAACGCGACCGCGGCCCGTCCCGCGTCGCCGGCCACCACGACCGGGAAGCGGCTCGTCACCACGCCGAGGTCCTTGCCGAGCGCGGTCTGGTGCAGCCAGGTCTTGCCGTGGTCCGGGCTCACCGCCACGTGGGTGCGCCCGGTGCTGAAGTCGGTGCCCTTCTTCTGGTCGGCGCTGCCCCACGCGTAGTAGACCCGGCCGTCCTGGCGGCCGACGTCGATGGCGGGGTGGCCGCTGTCGCCATCCGTGCTGTCCGGCACGGTGGAGCTGGTCCAATTCACCGTGTTGTCGTGGCTGGCGAACAGCATCTGCTTGCCGTTGCAGCCGTTGGGCGGCAGGTAGACCGTGCCGTCCCGCGGGTCGGTCTTGACGTGGCCGAAGATCGCCGAGCAGGGTCCGCCGGCCAGCTCGCCGGCGTAGACCGGGGTCGATACCAGGAAGTTGCGGCCGCCGTCGACGGACACGGCGCAGTCCGCGGCGTACAGGTCGTTGGTGCAGTAGTAGACGTAGTTCGGGTAGTCGACCGGCTTGGGATACAAGCCGCCCTTGGCCACGGGCCGGCCGGTCGCGACCGTCTGGTGGTCGAAGGACAGGCCGACGCCGCCACCCATCGTGGAGCGGGTGTAGCTCTCGCCCTCGTCGTCGGTGTAGGCCTGCAGGGACCCGCCCTGCAGCTCCAGCTGGTTGACGAAGGTGCGGCGGGTCACCGGGTCGGTGAACAGGATCGGGTCCGAGGTCTGCGCCCCCTCGGCCGGGTCGGTCTTGTCCGTCCAGGTGGCCTTGTCGTCCTTGCCGAGGTCGAAGCCGGTGACCCGGTAGGTGTTCTTGTTGGCCATGAACAGCACGTGGTCGGTCTTGGGGAAGTAGCCCAGCGACGGCTCCCCCGCACTGTCGCCGCCGGTCGGCCGGCCGCGCGCGTCCTTGGGCGAGGCCGGCGCGTGGTACTGCCGGAAGACGGGGGCAGCGGGGGCGGTGGCGGCGTGGCCACCGGGGGCGGCGCTCCCGATGCCGGCGAACAGGGGGCTGGCCAGCAGCCCGAGGGCGGGCAGGACGAGCAGGCGGCGGGGGCGCACGAGTACTCCGGGGTCGGTTCCGATAGGGGCAGTCGGCACCTGCTTTCGTCGTACGCCGTCGCTCTCCTGCCGGCGGGCCGTCGCGGACCGGCTCCCCTACGCTCGCCGGGTGAAGACCGTCCCCGGCCGGACCGACCGCGTCGTCGTCGTTGGGGCCGGGCTGGCGGGGCTGTCGGCCGCGCTGCGGCTCGCCGGCGCCGGCCGCGAGGTGACGGTGCTGGAGCGCGCGGACGTCCCCGGCGGTCGCAACGGGCTGCTGCAGGACGCCGGCTACGCCTTCGACACCGGCCCGACCGTGCTCACCATGCCGGACCTGATCGCGGACGCGCTGGACTGCGTCGGCGAGCGGCTCCAGGACTGGCTCGAGCTCACCCCGGTCGACCCGCTCTACCGGGCCTTCTACCCGGACGGCTCGCAGCTCGACGTACGCGCCGATGTCGGCGAGATGACCGCCGAGGTCGAGCGGGTCTGCGGGCCGGACGAGGCGGCCGGCTACCTGCGCTACGTCGAGTTCGTGTCCCGGCTCTACCGCTACGAGATGGCCGACTTCATCGACCGCAACATCGACTCGCCCTTCGACCTGCTCACCCCCAATCTCGCGCGGCTCGCCGCGATAGGGGGCTTCGCCAAGCTGGCCCCGAAGGTCGGGCAGTACCTCAAGGACCCGCGCACGCAGCGGGTCCTGTCCTTCCAGTCCATGTACGCCGGCCTCTCGCCGTACGACGCCCTCGCCATCTACGCGGTCATCGCCTACATGGACTCCGTCGCCGGCGTGTACTTCCCCAAGGGCGGGATGCACGCGGTCCCCCGGGCGCTCGCCGGTGCGGCCGAGAAGCACGGGGTGCAGCTGCGGTACGGCACGACCGTGAACCGGGTGCTGGTCGAGCACGGCCGCGCGGTCGGGGTGGAGACCACCACCGGGGAGCGGTACGACGCCGACGTCGTGGTGCTCAACCCGGACCTGCCGGTGGCCTACCGCGAGCTGCTGCCGCCGGAGGCCACGCCGGCGCGCGTGCAGCGGCTCACCTACTCCCCCTCGTGCTACCTGCTGCTGGCCGGCTCCTCCCAGGTTTATGGCGCCGCCGCACACCACAACATCCACTTCGGGCGGCAGTGGAAGCAGGTGTTCGCCGACCTCATCGACCGCAAGCAGCTGATGGCCGACCCGTCGGTGCTCGTCACCAACCCGACCCGCTCCGACCCGTCGCTGGCGCCGCCAGGTCGGCAGATCTACTACGTGCTGTTCCCGACGCCGGACATGAGCTCGGGCATCGACTGGGACGTCATCGGCCCCCGCTACCGCGAGGAGGTGCTGCGCCGGCTCGAGGGCCTCGGCTACGTCGGCTTCGAGGCCGGCATCGAGGTGGAGCACGTCACCACCCCGGCCGACTGGCAGCGCCGCGGCATGGCCATGGGTGCGCCCTTCGCAGCGGCCCACTCCTTCTTGCAGACGGGGCCTTTCCGCCCGCACAACCTCGCCCCCAAGGTCGAGGGGGTGGTGTTCGCGGGATCGGGCACGCAGCCCGGTGTCGGCGTGCCGATGGTGCTGCTGTCGGGGCGACTGGCCGCCGAGCGCATCCTCGGCCCGGACCGCGGCTACTCCTCCCGCGCGACCCGCCTGCTCACCTGACGGCCGATGCTGCGGCGGAGCGGTCCGCAGCAGCTCCCCCACCGCCTCCAGGACGTACGCCGGACTGCTCATGACGTCCTCCCAGCTCACCCGCAGCACCGACCAGCCGGCCAGGGTCAGGGCGTTGAGCCGGCGCCGGTCGCGGCGGTAGGAGGCCCGGTCGGAGTGCCAGGCGAAGCCGTCGGCCTCGAGGACCAGATGCGCTGAGGGCCAGGCGAAGTCGACCCGACCGACGAACCGGCCGCTGCGCCGGACGGGGTACTGCGTTTGCTCGGGGGTGAGCCCGGCCTCGACGAGGAGCAGCCGGCACAGCGACTCCAGGACGGACCCGGCCTGCGGGTCCACGAGCCGCACCACCCGGGCGACGCGGTCCCGGCCCGGGCCGGCGGGCAGCGCGACCAGCCCAGCCACCAGCTCCCCCTTGCTCAGCGCCCGCGCCCGCAGCGCGGAGTCGGCGACGGCCACGGCTTCGCGCAGGGGGAGGTCGCGGCAGCAGTCGAGCACGGTGCGCAGCGGCGCGGTCAGGCGCAGGCCCTCGCGCTGCACGACCTCGCCGGGCGCGAGGGCGCGCCGGCGTACGTCCACGTCCTGGCGGTGCGCCCGCGAGCGGTCCCGCCGCACGGTGACCACCGGCCGGGCCGGGTCGGAGACCACCTCCCAGCCGTGCAGGAGGGCTGCGGTCGGGCCGCTCGCGACGCCCTCCAGGGCGACGACCGCGACCCGGAGGTCCTCGTCGACGGCGGCCAGGCCGGGCAGCGCCAGGACGTCGGGGGCGAGCAGGCGGAGCTCGCCGGCCAGCACGTGCCGGCGCAGCTGCCTGCGCGGGATGCCCTCGGACGTCGCCACCCGCCGCCGCACGAAGCCCTTGCGCTCGAGCAGCTCGCGCAGAACGGCCTGCATGCCCATGACCCTGGGCGGCGGCAGGCGCCGGCGGGGTGGCCGGCGACCGATCTGTGGACGGCCGAGGTGCGCGCCCTGCACACAACGCGATCCACTTCGCCGCTCTCGACGGCCGCTCCGAGCGTGGTGGCACCTCGGTGACGATCACGTTGTGTGCAGGCCGGGCACCGAGCCGGCGCCCGCGGGCCGGACACCGCGGCGGGCCCGCGCGTCGGCGGATGGCAAGATCGCGACCGTGAGCGGGCGGGAGCTGGATGCGGCGGGCATCACCGACCGCGCGCTGCGGGCGTCCTACGAGGCCTGCCGCCGGCTCAACGCGGCGCACGGCCGCACCTACTACCTGGCCACGCTGCTGCTGCCGGCCTGGAAGCGGCCCTACGTGCACGCGCTCTACGGCTTCGCGCGGTACGCCGACGAGATCGTCGACGACCTCACCTCCACCCTGACCGATGCCCAGAAGGGCGACTGGCTGGTCGGCTGGGGCGAGCAGCTGGTCGAGGACGTGCGGGCGGGCAGCTCGCAGCACCCGATCAGCCGGGCGCTGGTCGACACCGTCCGGCGATGGGAGATCCCGCTCGCCCACCTCGAGGCCTTCCTGGCAAGCATGCGGATGGACCTGACCGTCACCGAGTACGACACGTACGACGACCTCAGGGGCTACGTCTACGGCTCCGCGGCGGTCATCGGGCTGGAGATGGTGCCGCTGCTCGAGCCGGTGGTCCCGCGCGAGGTCGCCGAGCCCTACGCGGCCGAGCTAGGGATCGCCTTCCAGCTGAGCAACTTCATCCGCGATGTCGGGGAGGACCTCCGGCGCGGGCGGGTGTACCTGCCGCAGGAGGACCTGCGCATGTTCGGCATCACCCGCGAGCACCTCGAGCACGGCGTGGTCGACGGGCCGGTGCGCCGGCTGCTGGCCTTCGAGGTCGCCCGCACCCGCGAGCTCTACCGCTCGGCGGCGCAGGGCGTGCGCCTGCTGCACCCGACCAGCCGGCCCTGCATCGAGACGGCGCTGGCGCTGTACGGCGGGATCCTCGACGAGGTGGAGGCCGCCGACTACCGGGTGCTGAGCTCACGGGTGTCGGTCGGCGGGGGGCGCCGGGCGGCGGTCGCCCTACCGGGTCTGGCCCGCGCGTGGGCGGCCCGCCGGCGTACGCCCGCGGCCTGAGCGGTTTGCCTGGGCCGTCAGTGGTGAGCCTGTGAGAGTGCCCGACGACAGCCCGCAGCCCGACCCGTCGGTGACCCCTGGTCTGGAGCCCGGCAGCGGCGTCGCGCCGGGCGACACCCCGCCGAGCGCCGACCAGATGTCGGGGGCGGGCGGCGGCGCCCGGAGCGAGACACCCAACATGGGACCGGTCAGCGGCAACCGCACGCCCATGGTCATCACCCTGTCGGTGCTCGCGGTCCTCGTCGTGATGGTCGCCGTGCTCGCCGCGGCCAGCTTCATCGGGCGCTGAGCCGGCGCCCCCAGAACACCCACCACGCCAGCGTCTGCACCACCAGCGCGAAGCCGAACAGCAGGTCCTCGAACGGCGCGTAGAACAGCCGGCCGTGCCCGATCAGCGGCGGCCGGCCACCAGCCACCGACCCGACGCCCGCGACGGCGTGCGCGTCGTAGAAGACGATGCCGCGTCCGGTGAGGATGCCGTTGGTGACCAGCTGGAAGAACACCACGATGGCGTACGCCGTCCAGAACGCCTTGCGGGCAAGCACTTTCGTGCGCAGCACGAGCAGGTCGAGCACCACGGTGGCGACCACGACCAGCACCGCGGCCTGGGTGTAGGTCACCCCTCGTCACCGACCCGCCAGCCGCGCACCGCCCGGACCGCCTCCAGCGCCAGCACCGAGCACAGCGGGATGACCACGAAGAACGCGAGCTCCTCGACCGGTACGTCGCCCACCCCGAGACCGGTGGTCTGCCGCGGGTCGTAGCCCCAGTGCCCGGCCCGGATCGCCAGCGCGTCCCACGTCACGAACACCACCAGCACGGGGAGCAGCGTGAGCAGCAGCCGCCGCCACCGCCGGTAGACCCCGACGTGCAGCACCAGCTCCAAGGGCAGGGTCCCGAGCAGGCACGCGCCCAGCACGGCCAGGTAGGCCAGCCTCACGCCAGCCGCCGGGAGAGCTCGGCCGCGGCGGCATGCGGGTCGGCCGCCTCGGTCAGCGCGCGTACGACGACGACCCGGCGGGCGCCGGCCGCCAGCACCTGGTCGAGGTTGCCGGCGTCGATGCCGCCGATCGCGAACCAGGGCCGCTCGGTGCCCATGTCGGCGGCGTAGCGGGTCAGGGCGAGGCCCGGCGCGGGCCGGCCGGGCTTGGTCGGCGTGGGCCAGGTCGGGCCGACGCAGAAGTAGTCCACCCCCGGCTCCTCGGCCGCCGCGGCCACCTGCAGCTCGTCATGGCTGGACCGGCCGACCAGCATGTCGGCGCCCACCACGGCCCGGGCCGCGGGCACCGGCAGGTCGTCCTGGCCCAGGTGCAGCACGTCGGCGCCGGTCGCATGCGCGACGTCGGCCCGGTCGTTGACCGACCACAACGCGCCGTGCCGCTCAGCGGCCTGCGCCATCACCTCGCAGAGCGCAATCTCCTGGCGGGCCTCGATGCCCTTCTCGCGGAGCTGCACGACGTCGACGCCGCCGGACAGCACCGCGTCGAGGAACTCCGCGAGGTCGGGCCGGGCCGGTGTGCAGAGGTAGAGCCAAGCCCGGGCCAGCCTGGCCTGCCGGGTCTCGCGGGTGTCAGCCACCCGCGACCGCCCGCACCAGCTCGAGCCGGTCGCCGTCGGCCAGGTCCACGCCGTCGAGCTCGGAGCGCAGCAGCGCCCGGCCATTGTGCTCCACCACCACCGAGCCGACGCGCAGACCCAGCGAGGTCAGCAGCGCGCGCAGATCGGTGCCGTCGGCGACCTCGGACGGGCGTCCGTTCACTGTCAGCCGCATCAGAACGCCAGCGCCTGCGCCCGCCGCTTCACCTCGGTGGCACGGTTCTCGTGCAGCGCCTGGAGCGGGGTGCCGGGCAGCGTCTCGTCCGGCGTGGTCAGCCAGCGCAGCGCCTCCTCGTCGGTGTAGCGCGCGTCGCGCAGCAGCGTCAGCACGCCGGACAGGTGCTTGACCGGCTGGGCGCCGTCGAACTGCTCGGCCGGCAGCACCGCCTGCCCGCCCGGGCCGGGCAGCGCCAGGACCGCGCCGGACGCGACCAGCCCCCGGACCCCGGTCGGCCCGACACCCAGCCGCTCGGCCACCTCGGCCAGGGACAGCATCTGCATGGCGACGAGCCTAGTGAGGACGCACCGGGCCGCCGCCCGCGGCGGCACTGGCGAAGGCCGCGTCCAGCACCGCGGCCACCTGCCGGGACTGCTCCAGCGGCAGCACCCATCCGGGCCCGCCGCGCAGCACCGAGGACACCTCCTCGACCATCACCCGGTAGGCGTCGACGGCCGGCACGTCCACCCGCTCGGTGCCCGTGCCGTCCGACACCTCCAGCCGCGTCGCGTCCCCCGTCCAGCTGGTGAACGCCGCGCCCGGCAGCTCGACCTGGCCGCCCGGGCCGCTGGCCACCAGCCACTGCGCCTCCCGCCCACGGATCCCGCAGCGCACCTCGGCCTGCGCGCCGTCCCAGTCGAGCAGGACCTCGGCTTCCAGGTCGACACCGCTCGGTCCGTACGCCGCCCGCGCCGCCACGGCCTCGGGCAGCCCCCGGCCGACCATCCAGAGGCAGGCGCTCACCGGGTAGCAGCCGACGTCGTACAGCGCGCCGCCGCCACGCGCAGGGTCCAGCCGGTAGCTGCCCTCGAGCCGCCCGTCGAAGGTGAAGCCCGCGGCGACGTGCCGGACGCCGCCGACCTCGGCCAGCCGCTGCTGGGCCAGCCGGACCCGGGGGTGCCAGCGGTACCAGCTGGCCTCCACCAGCAGCCGATCGGCCTCGGTGGCGGCCACGGCCATCTGGTCGACCTCCGCGGCGGACAGCCCCAGCGGCTTCTCGCACAGCACCGCCTTGCCGGCGCCGAGCGCGGCGAGCGTCCACGGCAGGTGGGCCTCGTTGCTGAGGCTGATGTAGACCGCGTCCACGGCCGGGTCGGCGAGCAGCGCGGCGTAGTCGTCGTACGCCGTCCGCGGGCCGAGCGCGGCGGCCCGGCTCCGGTCGCGGGCCGAGACCGCCTGCAGGACAGCGCCTTTCGCGGTGTGCATCGCGGGTGCGAGCGCGGAGGTGGCGACGAGGCCGGCACCGAGGAACCCCCACCGGACCGGTGTCACGCCGGCAGCGGGACCGGCCGGCCGGCGTCCCGGGCGGACAGCGTCGCCGCCTGCATGACCGCGATGTTGCGCCGGCTGCCCTGCGGCGTCACCGACATCGGCTCGCCGGACAGCAGCTGGTCGGCCAGCTCGCGGTGGAACGGCTGGGCCGGGGCGGCCGGCACGGACAGCCGTGTCTCGGACCTGCCGCCGGCGCCGTCGGGGGTGAACAGCCGCAGGTCGGCCGGCGAGTCGGAGGAGGCCAGCCGGTCCTCGAGCAGCGTGCCGACCGGCGAGCGGGCGACGACCCGCTCGAAGCGCCAGTCGCCGACGAGCGCACCGGAAGTGCCGAGGACGTAGAACTTCGGCTTGAGCGCGGCGGCCAGGTCGGAGTGGGTGAACTCGGCCTCGACGCCGTCGGCGAAGTGCAGCAGCACCCGGCTGTGGTCGGCGTTGGTCACGTCGTGCCACACCCGCTTGTGGGTCGTCGCGGACACCCACTCGACCTGCTGGCCGAACAGGTCAAGCACCCAGTCGAGGTAGTGGCTGCCCCAGTCGTAGACGGCTCCGCCGCTGACCGCCTCGTCGGAGTGCCAGTAGTTGCACGGGTGGCCGTAGCCGCCGACGAAGCTCTCGTAGTGGAAGACGTCCCCGAGCGCACCGCTGCGCACCACCGACTTGAGCGCGAGGTAGTCGGGGTCCCAGCGGCGGTTCTGGTAGACGGCGAGGGTCAGGCCGCGCTCGCCTGCGGCGGCGATCTGCCGGTCGGCCTCCTCCACGGTGAGGCAGAACGGCTTCTCGACGACGACCGACCGGCCCGCCTCGAGGGCCTGCAGCGTCCAGGCGGCGTGGGTGTCCGGGGGCGTCGAGACGACGACGAGGTCGAGCCCGTCGTCGGCGAGCAGGTCCTCGGCCCGGCCGTAGCCGCGCAGGCCCGGCGCGAGCTCGCGGGCCGCCTCGACCCGGGCGGGGACCGGGTCGCAGACGGCGGCCAGCTCGAGGCCCTCGGTCAGCCGGATAGCGTCGTTGTGCTCGTGGCCGATCGCGCCGTAGCCCAGCACGCCGACCCGCACCGGGCCGGCATCGCGCGCGCCCGTCAGCCGCCGCAGGAGGCGGTGCACGACGCGCTGCCAGGCCGGGTCGGCGTACGACGTGGTCGTGGAGCCGGCGGTCAGCAGGCCGGTGCCCGTGGAGGGGCGCCAGGTGGCGACCGGGTGGTCGGTGAAGGCCGAGCTGGCGGTGAGCAGCACCTCGACGTCGTCGGCCGCCTTGTCGACCAGAGTCCAGCACTCCCGCCGCAGCAGCAGGTCGCCGCCGAGGCGGTCGGTCACCTGGCCGGAGTCGGGTCCGGGCCGGACCCGCACCTCGTGCAGCGGCGTGCTCCGGCCGCGCACGATCCCGGCCGCGTCGGCCAGGGCGCCGGACGTCCCAGGCCCGACGAGCAGCACGGGATGTGGCTCGGCGAGCAGCCCCGGCTCCAGCCCGGGCGGCACGTCGCCGAGCACCAGCACGGCGTCCGCGGCCTTGTCCACCACGCGCACGCCGCAGCGCCGCAGGTAGTCCAGCAGTGGCCCCACCAGGGCCACGTCCAGCGACGGCGAGAGCACGGACAGGCGCATCCGGGCAGCGTAAGGGAGCGGGACGACAGGGGCAGGTCGCGCTTCGCGGGTCACGGACGCCGGCCCTCACCGGTGGTAGAACGCGCTGTGGCACCGACCTCCCTCCGGCACGAGCGGCGCGGGGAGGCCCGGCTCCCGGCTTCGCTCGCCGTCCTGGTGGCCATCGCCCTGTACGCCCTGCTGCCGGACAGCCTGGTCGTGGGCCCCCGCTTCGTCATCCCCGCGCTCGGCGTCCTGCTGCTCGTGGCGCTCGTGGCCGTGAACCCGCGGCGGATGACCCGCGAGACGCGCCTGTCGCGTGCGGTCTCGCTCGGCCTCGTCGGGCTCATCGGCCTCGCCAACACCGCCGCCCTCTTCATGCTGCTGCGTGCCCTGCTCGCCAGCAAGGTGCAGGACGGGCGGGCGCTTCTCACCGCGGCGCTGCAGGTCTGGCTGACCAACGTCATCGTGTTCGGCCTGGCCTTCTGGGAGCTCGACCGGGGCGGGCCGGTCGCGCGCACGCAGAATCCGCGCGAGGAGCTGCGGGGCGCCGACTTCCGGTTCTCCCAGGACGAGAACGACGACGCCGTGACCGAGGTCGCCGCCGGGTCGAGCGAGAAGTCCGGCTGGGTGCCGGCCCTGGTCGACTACCTGTACGTCTCGCTCACGAACTCCACCGCGTTCAGCCCCACCGACACCATGCCGCTGACCCCGCGGGCCAAGCTCCTCATGGGGCTGGAGTGCACGAGCGCGCTGGTCGTGTCGGTGCTCGTCATCTCCCGGGGCGTGAGCATCCTGCAGTAGCCGCGCGTCCCGCCAGCCCCTTGGGGCTGCCCTCATCAAGGTCATCGTGTCCATGCGCCGGCGGGGCATCCTGCGCCCGCGGACACGATGACCTTGATGGAGTACGGCGGAGGACACTCCGGGCGTACGGCGGAAGGCCCTTGCCGGCGTCGGCGGACGGGTTACGGCGTACGGCGGAGGCTCGCGACCTAGGCGGACCGTAGCGGCACGGCGGGGTCGGCGAGCCGGGCCGGGTCGGCGGCGTCCGCGGCGGCGATCCGGCGCCGCCCCTGCACCAGGTCGCGCGGGCGGTCGACGGCGAGCACGGCGACCAGGCGGCCGTCGCGCAGGTAGCAGGTGGACCAGCCGTCGGCCGCGCCGGGCACACCCCGCTGGACGACGGCGTCCGCCCCGTCGGCATGGCCGGCGTGCTGCAGCAGGTGGCCGAGCTGGTCGGACCAGAAGTACGGCACCGGGTCGTGCACGGCCGGCCGGCCGAGCAGCGTCGCGACCGCGGCCACCGGGCCGTGCAGCGCGTCGTCCCAGTGCTGCACCCGCAGCCGTACGCCGAAGCGCAGCGACCACCAGGCCGCGCAGTCCCCGACGGCGACGACGTCCGGCCAGGACGCCGCCAGGTGCTCGTCGACGAGCACACCGCCGTCGAGGGCAAGGCCGCTGCCCTGCAGCCAGTCGGTGTCGGGACGGGCCCCGATCCCCACGACCACAACGTCCGCGGGCAGCGTCCGCCCATCCGCCAGCACGACCCGGTCGGGCTCGACCGCTTCGACCTGCGCGTGCAGGTGCAGCTCGACGCCGGCGGCGGCGTACCACGGCACGGTGAGCGCACCGACGTCCTCGCCGAGTGCGCCGGCCAACGGGGCCGCGTCGGCCTCGAGCACGGTCGTCGCGCAGCCGGCGGCGGCCGCAGCGGTGGCCACCTCCGCCCCGATCCATCCGGCGCCCACGACGACGACCCGCGCGCCCGGCCGCAGCCGGGCCCGCAGCGCGAGGGCGTCGTCGACGGTGCGCAGGACGCGCGCCCCCGGCAGCTCCCGGGCGCGCGCGCCGGTTGCCAGCACCAGGCCGTCGTAGGGCAGCTCGCCGGCCTCGGTCTGCAGCGTCCCTGGACGCAGACCGGTCGCCGGCACGCCGGTCAGCACCTCGACATCGAGCCGCTCGAACGGGATGTCGAGGGCGGTGTCGTCAAGCCGGCCCAGCAGGACCGCCTTGGACAGCGGGGGGCGGTCGTAGGGCAGGTGCGCCTCGGCGCCGACGAGCGTGATCCGCCCCTGGTGCCCCTGCGCCCGCAGCTCCTCGACGCTGCGCCCGCCCGCCAGCCCGGCGCCCACTACGACGACGTGCTCCCGGACGAGGGAGTCCCGCACCTGCACGTCCGGGAGGGTAGCCACCGTCCTGCCCGGCCCCTCGCCGTCGTCGCCGGCCCCTAGATTGACGCCCGTGCGAGGCAGCCGGCTGCTGCGAGGCGGCAACATCCCCCCACCGCTGCGGTACATCGCCGGCGCGGTCCTGCTGCTGGTCGCCTACGCCGTCCTGGCCCCCCTGGCCTGGGCCGGCCGCGGGTTCACCGAGCAGGGCCCACTGTCCCTGCGGGCACCGGCGCTGACCTCGCCCGTCGAGGGCGGTGTGCCGCTCGACCAGGTCCGCGGGACCTGCCTTCGCAGCAGCGGCTTCGACGCCGGCCCGTCGTACCCCCTGAAGGTCGTCGGCGGTCCCGTCCTGGGCCGGTCGTACTACGCCTGCTACCAGCTCAAGCCGGACGGCTCGGTCCGGGGCAGCCGGGTGCTGGCCGCCGACGGCACGTACGTCGACGACGTGCAGGTGCTCAAGCGGGGAGGCGCGTGGCGGTGGGCAGGGACGGTCAAGACCTCCTCGGAGCTGGTGCGGGCCGGGTTCGGCATCGCGGCCGTGCTGCTGGTCTACGGCCTGTACTGGAAGCGGCCGCGGCCTGCGCGCCCGGCCCGGGAGCCGTGGTGGCGCAGCCGGCCGGTCGAGCTCATCCTGGGCTGCGTCCCCCTGCTCGGCTGGCTGCTGCTGCTCTGGCTGCCCGGCCGCAGCCCGGCCCGTCGCGTCCGGCTGGCCTACCAGGTGTTCTTCGGCTGGAGTGGGTTCTTCCTGCTCGTCGTCGTCCTCGCGGTCGTCGGCAAGCCGGACGCCGTTGGCTGGGTGGCGGTCGGCGGGCTGCTCGCGGCGTTCGGCTACGGCTGGCTGGGTGGCCGCCTGCTGCTCGCTCCCACGGCGAAGCGGACGAGGCGCGCCGGGCCGGCGCGAGCGGCACAGGGGCCGGTCGGGCCGGAGGAGTCCTCGCCGCGCCTCACGGTCGACGACCCGGCACCCGGCCCGGCACCCGGTGCGCCCCGCCGGCTCGCGGGCGCGCGGGTGCGCAGCCCCGCGGAGCTGCCTACTTCGCCGACGTCGGCGGCATGGCCGGGCTCAAGACCGAGCTGTCCGACACCTTCGGGCTGCTGCTCGCCTTCGGCGAGGAGGCGCAGGACTACCGCATCTCCTTCAACGGGATCCTGCTGCACGGTGCCCCCGGGGTGGGCAAGACGTTCCTGGCGCGGGCGGTCGCCGGCGAGTTCGGGCTGAGCTTCCTGGGGGTCTCGGTCGGCGACCTGGCCAGCAAGTTCTCCGGCGAGACGGCGCAGAACATCGCGGCCGCCTTCACCACCGCCGTCGCCAGCGTCCCGTGCGTGCTGTTCTTCGACGAGTTCGACGCGATCGCCGCCGACCGTGAGGACGAGCCGGACCAGGAGAACCGCCGCACGGTGGACCAGCTGCTCACCTCCCTCGAGCGCTACCGGGCGGTGGCCGGGCTCGTCGTCATGGCCGCCACCAACCGGCTCGAGCAGCTCGACCCGGCCGTGGTGCGGCCGGGCCGGTTCGACCGCCAGGTCCTCGTGCCGCTCCCCGACGAGGCCGCCCGGGCCGCCGTCCTGCACGCCCAGCTCGCCGGGCGGCCGGTCGGCACCGTCGACGTGGACCGGCTGGCCGCCCGCACCGAGGGCCTCACGCCCGCGTCACTCGCGGCGGTGGTCGAGTCGGCGGCGCTGGCGGCGTTCCGCGAGACCACGGCGACGGGTACGACGGTGCCGCTCACCACCGCCCACCTGCTCGGGGCGCTGGCCGCCCGCGGCGGCAAGGACCGACCGACGGTGGAGCACTGGAACTGGGACGCGATCGTCCTGGACCCCGCTGTGCAGGCCGAGCTGCAGCAGGTGCAGGCCCTGGTCGAGGACCCCGAGCAGGCCCGTGCCTACGGCATAAGGCCGCCCAGCGGGCTGCTGCTGACCGGCCCTCCCGGCACCGGCAAGACGACCATCGCGCGGGTGCTGGCGGCCGAGGCGCGCACCTCGTTCTACGCCGTCACCGCCGCCGACCTGCTGAGCAAGTGGGTCGGGGAGAGCGAGAGCAACGTCGCCCGGCTGTTCGCCCGGGCCCGCGAGAACGCCCCCTCGATCGTCTTCCTGGACGAGATCGACGCCGTCGCCGGGCGGCGGGGCGAGCTCGCCGGCGGCAGCTCGCAGACCGGGCTGCTCAACACGCTGCTCGCCGAGATGGACGGGCTGGAGGAGACGGGCGGCGTCTTCGTGATCGGCGCCACCAACCGGCCGCAGGACCTCGACCCGGCGCTGGTGCGCGGCGGCCGGCTGTCCCGCACGCTGGAGGTCCCGCTGCCGGCCGCGCCGGCCGTGAGCGGCTGCTCGCGCTGTTCACCGCGTCGATGCCGCTCCAGGACGTCAGCCTGCCTGACGTCGCGGCGGACACGGACGGCTTCTCCGGCGCCGACCTCGAGGCCCTGTGCCAGCAGGCCGCCGTCGTCGCCATGACACGCACGGCCGGCGCCGGCAGTCAGGCCGGCTCGCGCACCGTGACCGCCACCGACTTCCGGGCCGCCGTCGGCACGCTGCGCGCCGCGCAGGAGCACGACCGGCCGCAGCCGGGACGGACCGGCCCGCTGACGCCGACCTCCACCGGACCGGAGTAGCCATGCCCTGCATCTTCTGCATCGCGGTGTTCGCCATGATCGCCGGGGCGGTCACCACGGCCGTGCTGGACGAGCTGCAGGGCAAGCTGGAAACCGTCGCGTCGACGCCGGTGCGCCGTACGGTCGACTCGGGCTCGGTGGCGAAGTACGAGTTCGACGTCGCGCCGCGGAAGTCGGCGCCGGCCGTCCCCGTCACGCTGACGGTGTTCAAGGCGCACAAGCGGGTGCGGCTGCAGGTGCTCACCCATGCGCTGCCGCGCGAGCAGGTGCAGGCGCTGGAGGACCGCGTCGCCGCGGCGGCGGGGCTCACGATCGTGGACCGGTCCACTGCCGAGGACGAGGCTCCGGTGCGCGAGGTCGTCGACGGTCCGCGGTCGAGCGGGAGAGCGACCAGGACGTACGCCGGGCCGGCGGCGCCGTACGCCGCACCCCCAACCCCCCGCTGCGCTGATGCCCGACCGGACCGCCGGCCCCGACCGGTGATCCAGGCCGAGATCATGGGGCCAGGGCCCCCGGGCCGCCGCCTGGATCACCGGGAGGAAGGGTCAGACGGGCTGGGGGTGCAGGGGGAAGGCGTCCTTCCAGACCGGCTCGTAGCCCGCCGCCTCGAGCATGGCCGCCACCTGTGCCGGACTGCGCTCGTCGGACACCGCGAACTGCTCCTGCGCGGTCCCCGGGTCGCCGTAGCCGCCCGGCTCGGTGGAGGAGCCGGCGCTCATGGTGGTCACCGCGATGCGGGCCAGCCCGTCGCGCAGCGCCGCCGGCTCGCGGGTCGACAGCACGATCGCGGCCTCCGGCGCGACGAGGCGCAGCGCCGCCAGCGCCTGGACGTACTCCGCGTCCGACACCGGCGCGAGCGGCTGGAACCCCGACGCCGAGGGCTTGATGCGCGGGAGCGAGACGCTCACCTCGGTGCGCCAGAACTCCCGCTGCAGCCACACCGCGTGCTCGGCCAGCACCCGCACGTCGGCACGCCAGTCGGCGGCCAGCCCGAGCAGCGCCCCGACGCCGAGGCGGCGCACGCCCGCCTCGGCGGCCCGCTCGGTGGAGGACAGCCTGCGGTCGTAGTCGCGCTTCCAGCCGGCGACGTGCGTCTCGGCGTACCGCCGGCGGTCGTAGGTCTCCTGGTAGTGCACGACCCCCTCCAGGCCGGCGGCCACCAGCCGGGCGTAGGTGTCGTCGGACCAGGTCTGGGTCTCGACCGACAGCGACGGCACCAGCGGCCGCAGCCGCTCGACGCAGGCCACCAGGTAGTCGGCGGACACCTCGACGCGGTGCTCGCCGGACACCAGCAGCAGGTGGCGGAAGCCGCGCCCGGCGAGGGTGCGGGCCTCGGCCTCGACCTCGTCGACGGTCAGCGTCCGGCGTACGACGTCCAGGTCCTTGGCGAAGCCGCAGTAGGTGCAGGAGGACAGGCAGGCGTTGCTCACGTAGAGCGGCGCGAACAGCCGCACGGCCCGCCCGAACCGCTGCAGCGTCGCCTCCCGGGCCCGCTGCGCGAGCTCCTCGAGCCGGGGCAGGGCCGCCGGTGACAGCAGCGCGCCGAGCCGGGCCAGCGAGGGTCGCGCCAGCGCCGCGTCGACGTCGCCGTCGTCGTACGCCGTGGTGCGCAGGTCGAGCCCGGCGAGGTGCGTGGCGAAACGGCCGGGGGGCGTGCTCACGACAGGAAGCCGGTGAGCGGCGAGGAGGCCTCCGCATCGGCACGCACCGCGCCCCGGCCGGCCAGGAAACCCAGCCGGCCGGCCTCGGTGGCGAGCGCAAAGGCGCGGGCCATCAGCGCCGGGTCGGCGGCGACGGCGATCGCGGTGTTGACCAGCACGGCGTCGGCGCCGACCTCCATGGCCTCGGCGGCGTCCGACGGCACCCCCAGCCCGGCGTCGACCACGACGGGGACATGCGCCTGCGCCACGATCACCTCGATCGCGTCGCGGGTGCGCAGCCCGCGGTTGCTGCCGATCCACGCGCCGAGCGGCATCACGGTCGCGCAGCCTGCCTCCTCCAGGTGGCGGCACAGCACCGGGTCGGCCGAGCAGTAGGGCAGCACGGTGAAGCCGTCCGCGACGAGCCGCTCGGCGGCGCGCAGGGTCTCGATCGGGTCCGGGGCCAGCGTGCGCGGGTCCGGTGTGACCTCGAGCTTGACCAGGGGCGTGCCGGTCGCGGCCCGCCCCAGCCGGGCCAGCCGCACCGCCTCGTCGGCGTCGACCGCTCCGGAGGTGTTGGGCAGCAGCGTCATCCCGGGCGGCACGAAGTCAAGGACGTCGCCCTCGCCCACGCGGTCCAGGTCAACCCGGCGCAGCGCCACGGTGACCAGCTCGGCGCCCGAGGCCAGCAGGGCGGCGCGCATCCCGAGGTGGGAGCGGAACTTGCCGGTGCCCACGAGCAGCCGGCTGGTGAAGGTGCGGCCGGCGACCACGAGGGGGTCGGCGCCCTGGGCGGCTGCTGTCCCTGCGGCTGGTGCTGGCGCTGCTGCGGCTGTCCGGACCGGCACTGCGACTCCCCACGCGGGCATGACCCCGATCGGGTGGTGCGGGTCGCCGGCGGCGGCAGCCGGCCTCTCAGCCCGCTGCTGCGGGCTCCCCGTATCGACCGGCCCATCGTACGGCGCACCGGCGTGCCACGGCGTGTCGCGATGCCCGCGCGGCCGCCGCGCTGGGCGGTCGCCGTACCGTCGTCCCATCTGTCACTCTTGTCACACCAGCCCCAGCGGCGTTACGGTCCTGCCGCCACGGGGGCTCGTCCCCGGCCGCCTACGCCAGGGACCACTGACATGAGCCAGCTGCACCGACCAGGTCCGCTCGGAACCCGGCGCCTGAAGGGCGCCGCCCGTGCGCTCGGGGTGCTCGTGCTGCTGTCCGCGGTGCTCACCGCCGGGGCACCGGACATCATCAAGATCAAGTCTGGCGACTCGCTGTGGGCCCTCGCCCACAGCCACCACACCTCGGTCCCGGCGCTGCAGAAGCTCAACCAGATGGGCGACCGCTCCACCATCTACATCGGCCAGCTGCTCCGCGTTCCGGGCAACGCGACGCCGGCCCCCCGTGCCGTGACCCGCACCCACCTGGTGAGCAGCGGAGAGACGCTGTCCGGTATCGCCAGGCGGTACGGCGTGAGCGTCGCGGTCCTGAAGCGGCAGAACTCCCTGCACGGCGACCTGGTGCGCATCGGCAGCCGGCTCAAGGTGACCACGCGGGCCAAGCCCGTCCAGACCTCCCGCGGCCCGGCCCGCCCCAGCCAGGCCACCAACGCCGGTGTACCGATCAGTGGCGCGATGGGCAGCTCGGTCGCCGCGCACCGCGCGACCCTCGCCGCCCGCCAGCAGCCCAGCCAGGCAGGTGTACGACGGCTCGTCACGAGCACCGCCCGCCGCTACGGCGTCGATCCGTCGTTCGCCCTGGCGGTCGCTTACAACGAGAGCGGATTCCAGCAGCGGGTGGTCAGCCCGGTCGACGCGATCGGCGTCATGCAGGTGCTGCCCTCCACCGGGCGGCTGGTCGGGCTGGCCTACGGCCGCCGGTTCGACCTGCTCGACACCCGCGACAACATCACCGCCGGCGTGCTGCTGCTGCGCCAGCTGCGTTCCAGCACCGGCACCGACGGCATGGCGCTCGCCGGCTACTACCAGGGCCTGGGGTCGGTGCACGCCCAGGGGCTGCTGCCGCAGACGCACGCCTACATCCGCACCGTGTCCGCGTTGCGGGGACGTTTCGCCCGCGGATGACCCGCCGCGCGTCGGCGGTCGACAATCGGCCGCCGCTGGCGAACCCCCGCCTAGACTGGGTGGTCGTGGAGGCGACCACAGGCGCGCGGCCCGACCCTCTGGTCGGGCGGACGCTCGACGGTCGCTACCGGCTCGAGCAGGTGGTCGCCCGCGGGGGCATGGCGACGGTCTACGTCGCCGTCGACGACCGGCTCGACCGCACCGTCGCGGTCAAGGTCATGCACGCCGGCCTCGCCGAGGACCCCGACTTCGTCGCCCGCTTCACCCAGGAGGCCAAAGCGGCGGCGCGGCTGTCCAGCGCCGATGTCGTCGCCGTCTTCGACCAGGGCCGGGACGCGGCCAGCGGAGCGGCGTACCTCGTCATGGAGCTCGTCGCCGGCCGCACGTTGCGTGACGTGGTCCGCGAACGCGCGCCGCTGACGCCGGCGCTGGCCCTGGAGCTGCTGGAGCCGGTGCTGCGGGCCCTCGCCGCTGCGCACCGGGCCGGCATCGTGCACCGCGACGTCAAGCCGGAGAACATCCTGCTCGGCGACGACGGGCGCATCAAGGTGGCCGACTTCGGGCTGGCGCGCGCGGTCGCGGCCAGCACGCGCACCAGCACGGGGCTGCTCATCGGCACGGTGGCCTACCTCGCCCCCGAGCAGGTCGAGCACGGCACCGCCGACCCGCGCACCGACGTCTACGGCGCCGGCATCGTGCTGTGGGAGGCGCTCACCGGCCGGCCGCCGTACTCCGGTGACAGCCCGCTCAACGTCGCGTTCCGGCACGTGCACGAGGACGTCCCGCCGCCGTCGTCCGTCGTGCCGTCGATCCCCCGTGGCCTCGACGAGCTGGTGGTGCGGGCGACCCGGCGCGACCCTTCGGCCCGGCCGGTCGACGCCGGCGCGTTCCTCGCCGAGCTGCGGGCGGTGCGCGACGACCTGCCGGACGACCAGCACCGGACGATGGTCGTAGGCCGTCCGCAGCCCCAGCCAACGGTCGTCGTCGCCAGGGCCACCCCCCGCAAGCCCCGCCGACGGCGGCGGTGGGGACGGGTCGCCGCGGTCGTGGTCGTGCTGCTGGCCCTGCTGGCCGTCGCCGGCGGCTGGTACCTCGGCACCGGGCGTTACACCTCCGCGCCCCCGGTCCTCGGCAAGACCCGAGCTGCCGCGTCGGCCGCGCTGGACCAGGCCGGGCTGCGGGTCGGCGACGGCGGCACGGCGTACGACGAGCGGGTCGCGGCCGGCCTGGTCCTGCGTCAGCGGCCGGCCCCCAACGCCCAGGTGCTGCGCGGCGGCACCGTGGCCCTGGTGCTGTCGAAGGGGCCGGACCGGCGGGCGGTGCCGTCGGTGCTTCGTTCCTCGCTCGACGAGGCGTCGGCGGCGCTGACCAAGGCGGGCCTTCAGCGCGGCGCCGTCACCAGGGCCTACTCGACGAGTGTCGCTGCCGACGAAGTGATCAGCTCGGACCCCAAGCCGGGCAGCCGGCTGCGGCCCGGCACGACCGTCGCGCTGGTGGTGAGCAGGGGCATGGAGCAGCGGACCGTGCCCGACCTGCTCGGCGCGCCGCAGGTGACGGCGGAGACGGCGCTGCGCAAGGCCGGCTTCCGCAGCACGGTGACCGCGGTCTTCAGCGACACGGTCGCCAAGGACCTGGTGAGCAGCCAGACGCCGGGCCCGGGCCGCGCCCCGAAGGGGTCCACGGTGGCCCTGCAGGTCAGCAAGGGCCCTGAGCTGGTCGCGGTGCCCGACCTGCGCGGCAAGTCCGGCCCGGATGCCGCGGCGGCGCTGCAGGCGCTGGGCCTCACGGGGGCGGCGTTCGACCTCCCCGACGGGCAGGGTCGGGTCGTGACGCAGAGCCCCGGCCCCGGGAAGATGGTGCGCAAGGGCACCCGCGTCACCTACTACGTCCTGTAGCTCCCCGTCCTGTAGCTCAACGTCCTGTGGTGGCTCCAGCCCTTCGGCGGGTCGCACCCGTCGCCCGGGGCACCTGCTCCTGCCAGCTCCCGCACCGGATGCGGTGCGAACGGACCGGCTCTGCCACAGTTGCGCGGTGCCTCCGCGCAAGCCCTCCCCCGTGGGATCCCATGTCCCGGTCGCCGGCGGGCTGGCCAAGGCGCTGGCCTACGCCCGGGAGATCGGGGCGCAGGCGGTCCAGGTGTTCGTGTCCAACCCCCGCGGGTGGGCGCCGAGCGTGGGCGACCCGGCGCAGGACGAGGCCTTCCGTGGCAGGTGCGCCGACGAGCGGATCCCGACGTTCGTGCACGCGCCGTACCTGGTGAACTTCGGGTCGCCGACCGAGGTGACGCTGCGCCGGTCGGTCGAGGCGGTGCGGCACGCCCTCGCCCGGGCCCGGGCCCTCGGGGCGTCGGGGGTGGTGGTGCATGCCGGCAGTGCGGTCGCCGGCGCCCACCGGGACCAGGCGCTGACCCAGCTGCGCGCCAGTCTGCTGCCGCTGCTCGACGGGCTCGACGACACCGGGCCGCGGCTGCTCGTGGAACCGACCGCCGGCGGCGGGCAGGCGCTGGCCGCGACCGTTCAGGACCTCGGCCCGTGGTTCGCCCGGCTCGACGACCACCCGATGCTCGGTGTCTGCCTCGACACCTGCCACGCGTTCGCCGCCGGCCACGACCTGGCCAGCCCCGGCGGCACGAAGAAGACCCTCGACGCGCTGGTCAAGACCGTGGGCCGCGGCCGCCTGGGCCTGGTGCACGCCAACGACTCCAAGGACCCGCTCGGCTCCGGGCGGGACCGGCACGAGGCGATCGGGCTGGGACAGATCGGCAAGGACCCGTTCGCCGAGCTGTTCCGCCACCCGGCCACGCGGGGAGTGCCGCTCGTCGTCGAGACACCGGGCGACGCCGCCAGCCACCGCCGCGACGTCGAGCTGCTCACGTCGCTGCGCGACGCGTGAGGGGGCGCACCGGCCCCGCGCTCGCCCTGACCGGCGTCACCGCCGTCTGGGGCTCGACCTTCGTGGTGGTCAAGGACGCCGTGGGCCGGATGCCCGTGACCGACTTCCTGACCTGGCGCTTCGGGATCGCCGCGGCGGCGATGCTCGTGCTCCGACCACGCACGGTGGCCGCGCTCGGGCCGGCCGGACGGCGGGCCGGGCTGGTGCTCGGCGTCGCCCTCGGTGCCGGCTACCTGCTGCAGACGCTGGGACTGCAGACGACCAGCGCGGCCGTCAGCGGCTTCGTCACCGGCATGTTCGTCGTCCTGACGCCGCTGGGTGCGGCGCTGCTGCTGCACACTCGTCCGGGCCGGCCCGCGCTGGCCGCGGTGGTCCTCGCCACCGCCGGTCTGGCGCTGCTCTCGCTGCACGGCCTGGCCGTCGGCGGCGGCGAGCTGCTCACCCTGGGCTGCGCAGCCGCCTTCGCGCTGCACATCGTCGGGCTGGGCCGCTGGGCCGCGACCTTCGACGCCTTCGGGCTCGCGGTGGTGCAGCTGCTGACGACGACGACGCTGTGCGCGGCCGTCGCCCTGCCCGGCGGTCTCGTCGTACCGCCGGACGCCGGGGTGTGGGGTGCGCTGGTGCTGACCGCCCTCGCGGCCACTGCGCTCGCGTTCCTGGTGCAGACCTGGGCGCAGTCCCACCTGCCGCCGACCCGCGCGGCGGTCATCATGACGATGGAGCCGGTCTTCGGCGGGGTCTTCGCGGTCGTGGTCGGGGGCGAGTCCCTCGGGCCACGCGCCCTGGTCGGGGCGGCGCTGGTCCTCGCCGCGATGCTGCTGACCGAGCTCGGCCCCCGCCACGGCGCGGAGGGCGAGGTCGAGCGCCTCGAGGTCTGAGCGGGCCGCGGCTAGTAATCCGGGCCGTCGCCCGGTGCCTCCTGGTAGGAGTAGCGCTGCTCCTCCCACGGGTCGGCGAGGTTGTGGTAGCCGCGCTCCTCCCAGAACCCGCGCCGGTCGCCGGTGAGGTACTCGAAGCCACGGGCCCACTTGGGCCCCTTCCAGGCGTACAGGTGCGGGACGACCAGGCGCAGCGGGAAGCCGTGGTCGGCGGTGAGCGGCTCCCCGTGACGGTGGGTGGCAAAAAGCGCCTGGGGGTCAGCGAAGTCGGCGAGCGGGAGGTTGGCGCTGTAGCCGTACTCGGCCCAGACCAGCACGTGCGTCACGTCGGGCGCGGGCGGCGCCAGCTCGAGGAACGTGCGGGTGGCGATGCCGCGCCAGGTGTTGTCCAGCACCGAGAACTTCGTGACGCAGTGGAAGTCGGCGGCCACCTCGGTGCGCGGCAGGTGCCCGATCTGCGGCCAGGTCCAGACCGGCTGCCCGCCGTCGGCGGTCGCACCGAAGACCTTGAAGTCCCAGGTGTCCGGCTTGAACTTCGGCACCGGCCCGTAGTGCAGGACCGGCCAGCCCCGCGGGATGTACTGGCCCGGCGGGAGCCGGTCGTCCTTGCCCTCGGCCCGCTTGCGGGCGCCGATGCGGCTGAACGGCGTGGTCACCCGGCCATCCTGCCCCGCGACGTGGACGAAGCGGCCCTCGGGGTCACCGCCCCGCCCTGGGGTAGCGTGCCCGCCGTGCGCACCTCGCTGCGGTCTGATGGGCTGCGGTATGACGGCTTCCCGTCCGGGTCTCCCCGGTCGGGTGCCTGCTAGCGCACCCCGACCACACCGAGAGCCCCGGGCGACTGCCCGGGGCTCTCGCCGTCTGCATGAGGAGGAAGGCATCGCATGGTCGTCGTCATGAGCCCCGGCGCCGCGGCCGAGCACGTCGAGGCCGTCGTCGCGCGCGTCGAGGGTGCGGGGGGCTCGGCGTTCGTCAGCCGCGGGGTGCAGCGCACCATCGTCGGTCTGGTGGGCGACATCGCTGCCTTCCAGACCCTCAACCTGCAGGCGATGCCCGGCGTCTACGACGTGGTGCCGGTCAGCAAGCCCTACAAGCTGGTCAGCCGCGAGCACCACCCGCAGGCCTCGACGGTGCGGGTCGCCGGCGTACCGATCGGCCCGGACACCTTCACCCTCATCGCCGGGCCGTGCGCGGTCGAGACACCGGAGCAGACGCTGCAGGCGGCCCGCATGGCGCAGCAGGCCGGTGCCGCACTTCTTCGCGGCGGGGCCTACAAGCCGCGCACGTCGCCGTACGCCTTCCAGGGACTGGGTGCTCGCGGGCTGCACATCCTCGCGGAGGTGCGCCGGGAGACCGGCCTGCCGGTCGTCACCGAGGTGGTGGACGCCGCCGACGTGGCGCTGGTCGCCGAGCACGCCGACATGCTGCAGATCGGCACCCGCAACATGCAGAATTTCGCGCTGCTGCAGGCCGTCGGCTCGGCCGGCCGGCCGGTGATGCTCAAGCGCGGCATGACCGCGAGCTACGAGGAGTGGCTGATGGCCGCGGAGTACATCGCGCAGCGCGGCAACCTCGACATCGTGCTGTGCGAGCGGGGGATCCGCACCTTCGAGACCGCGACCCGCAACACCCTCGACATCGCCGCTGTCCCGATGGCGCACGGGCTCTCGCACCTGCCGGTCGTGGTCGACCCGTCCCACTCCGGCGGCCTGCGCGACCTCGTGGTGCCGCTGACCCGCGCCGCCATCGGGGCCGGCGCCGACGGCGTCATCGTCGACGTACATCCGGAGCCGACAGCCGCGCTGTGCGACGGTCCGCAGGCGCTGTACGGCGACGACCTCGAGGCGCTGGGCGCGGCCTGTCGGGACCTCCCGCCGCTACTGGGCCGGCGCCTCGCGCAGCAGCCCTGACACGACGTCGGCCGCCTTCCGCGCGCCGGCGTCGTCCACCTCCAGGGACGTGACCAGCCGAACCCGCTGCGGCCCGACGACGGACAGCAGCACCCCCTGCTCGCGGGCCGCCGCCGCCAGCGACGGCGCGTCCGACACCGACAGCGGGACGATGTTGGTCTGCACGCCGTCCACCCCGAGCGCGGCCGCGATCTCCGCGGCGCGACGGTGGTCCTCGGCGAGCCGGTCGAGCTGGTGGTCCAGCGCGTAGGAGCCGGCCGCAGCCAGAACCCCCGCCTGGCGCATGCCACCGCCGAGGCGCTTGCGCAGCTGGCGCGCCTCGACGGCCCTCGCGGCGTCGGTCACCACGACCGAGCCGACCGGGGCGCCGAGCCCCTTGCTGAGGCACACCGACAGGGTGTCGAAGCAGGCGCCGTACGCCGTCAGCGGTGTGCCGGACGCGACGGCGGCGTTCCAGATGCGCGCGCCGTCGCAGTGCAGCGCCACCCCTTGCGCGGCAGTCAGCGCGCGCAGCTCCTGCAGCGCCGCGAGCGGGTGCACCGCTCCCCCGCCGCGGTTGTGGGTCTGCTCCACCGACACGGCCCGGGTGGCGACCGTGCCCCAGCCGTCGGGGCGCAGCTCTGCGGCGATCTCAGCGGCCGTCACGAGGCCGCGTGGCGCGTTGACGGTGCGGCTCTGGATCCCGCCGTGCTGGGCCGCCCCGCCGTGCTCGTAGGTGACGATGTGGTCCTCGCTGCCGCAGAGCAGCTCCTGCGCCGGAGGTACGACGACCCGCAGGCAGATCTGGTTGCCCATGGTCCCGGTCGGCACGAAAACCGCCGCCTCGAGGCCGAAAAGGGCCGCGACCTGCTCCTCGAGGGCGTTGACCGAAGGGTCCTCGCCGTAGACGTCGTCGCCGACCTCCGCGGCGGCCATCGCTGCCCGCATCCCGGGGGTCGGGCGGGTGAGGGTGTCGCTGCGCAGGTCGACGATGCTGTCTTGGGGACTGGTCACGGTGCTCCGGCGGGACGGTCTCGGTCGGGTGGCTGACGCTAGCCGGACGACCGCCGGCTACAGCGGCGGGACGGCCGCCGAGGGCCGGCGCTGCTGCAGCATCTCCGCGACGAGGAAGGCCAGCTCGAGGGCCTGGCTGGTGTTGAGCCGGGGGTCACAGGCCGTCTCGTAGCGCCCGGCCAGGTCCTCGTGCGTCAGCTCCTGCGCACCGCCGAGGCACTCGGTGACCTCGTCGCCGGTCAGCTCAACGTGCACACCGCCCGGGTGCGTGCCCAGCGCCGCGTGCACCTCGAAGAACCCGCGGACCTCCTGCATGACGTCGTCGAAGTGCCGCGTCTTGTAGCCGCTCGGCGACTCCTGGGTGTTGCCGTGCATCGGGTCGCAGGTCCACACCACGCCGGCCGGCCCGCGGGCTGCCTCGACCGCCTCGACGAGCGGCGGCAGCAGGTCGCGCACCCGCTCCGCACCAAGCCGGGTGATGACGGTGAGCCGCCCCGGCACGCCGTGCGGGTCCAGCCGCTCCACGACCTCGACCGCGTCGCGGGCAGTGGCTGCCGGGCCGAGCTTGACCCCGACCGGGTTGGCAAGCCGGCTCACGAAGTCGACGTGGGCACCGTCCAGCGCCCGGGTGCGCTCGCCCACCCAGACCAGGTGCGCGGACAGGTCGTACGACGCACCGCTGGCCTCGTCCGGCCTGGTCAACGCCCGCTCGTACTCCAGCAGCAATGCCTCGTGGCTTGAGTACAGCGCGACGCTCTGGGTCGCCGGGACGCCCTCGAGCCCAACCGCGCGCATGAATGCGAGGGCCCGCTCGATCCCGGTCGCCAGCGCCTCGTAGCGGTGGCCGGCGCGGGAGCCGCGGACGAAGGCGGTGTTCCAGTCGTGCACGGCGGCGAGGTCGGCCTCGCCTCCGCCGGCCATCGCCCGCATGAAGTTCAGCGTCGCGGCGCTGTTGGCGTAGGCACGGACCAGCCGGGACGGGTCGGGGGTCCGGTCGCCGTACAGGTCGTTGACGGCGTCGCCGCGGTAGGACGCGCGGCCGGTGCCGGCCTCGGTGTCCGAGGACCTCGGCTTGGCGTACTGCCCGGCGAGACGGCCGACCTTGACCACCGGCAGGCTCGCGCCGTACGTCAGCACGACAGCCATCTGGAGCAGGGTGCGCACCTTGCCGCGGATGCCCTCCGCGGTGTTGGCGGCGAAGGTCTCCGCGCAGTCGCCGCCCTGCAGCAGGAACGCCTCGCCGCGCGCAACCGCGGCCAGCTGTGCCCGTAGGGCGTCGCACTCCTGCGGCTGCACCAGCGGCGGCACCTCGGACAACGTGCCGACGGCGGCCGCCAGCGCCGCCGGGTCCGGCCAGGCCGGCTGCTGGGCGGCGGGCAGCGCGCGCCAGATGTCCAGGTCGAGCGTCACGGACGAAAGGCTAGCCAGACGAGCTGCCGCGGGGCGGAATCCTCGTCCGAACGGGTCGCACCTCATGTGCTAGAGCAGAGGGGATGGAACGCATCGACCAGGAGCTGCTCGACACCGAGCGCGAGGAACGGCTGTGATCTACCGAGCGGTCCCCGCCGGCGGCAGTGCCGATCCACTGCTGCGCAGCCAGCAGCCATCAACCCAGGAGCGCTGAAGCGGTGGAGATCGAGGTGGTCGAGGGCGACATCACCGCCCAGCGCGTCGAAGCTGTCGTGACCGCTGCCAACAGTGCGCTGGCCGGTGGCGGCGGCGTCGACGCCGCCGTCCACCTCGCGGCCGGTCCGGAGCTGTTGCGCGCCTCCCGGGCGCTGGCGCCCTGCCCGCCGGGCTCGGCCGTCGTGACACCCGCCTTCGGTCTGCCCGGCGCCCGCTGGGTCGTCCACGCGGTCGGACCGGTCTGGGAGGGCGGCGGCCACGGTGAGGCCGAGCTGCTCGCCAGCGCCTACGCGTCCTCGCTGGCCCGCGCCGACGAGGTGGGCGCGAGCAGCATCGCCTTCCCGGCCATCTCGACGGGCGTCTACGGCTACCCCCGGGCCGAGGCCGCGCAGGTGGCGGTGCGCACGCTGCTCACGGCGCCGACGCAGGTGCGGCGGTGCCTGCTGGTGGCCTACGACGCGGTCACGGCCGCCCTCTACCGCGCCCTGCTGGCGGCGGCCTGAGCTCACCTTCGAGTGGAGAAGGCTTACGGGCCAAGCCGACGAGGCGGACAGCGACTGACCCGTCCAACCCTTCTCCCGGAGGCCCAGCCGGTGCCTGCTCCCGGACGGTATGGCGCCTGCCCCCGCCCCGGTGGCGCCGCGCAGCAGGCTGTCCCCCGCCACTGCGGCGGGGGCAAGCCTCATACGTCGCCAACAGGCACCCGAGCGGCGGACGCCAGTCGGGCTGAGAGCCGCCGGCTCGCGGCTGGGTCAGCCGAAGAAGACCTCGGCCTCGGCGTACCGCTCCATCGGCACGGTCTTGAGCTCGCGGGTCGCCTCCCGCAGCGGCACCCGGACGATGTCGGTGCCGCGCAGCGCCACCATCACCCCGCTGTCGCCGTCGTGCACCGCGTCGATGGCGTGCAGCCCGAACCGGGTCGCCAGCACCCGGTCGTACGCCGTCGGCGTACCGCCGCGCTGGACGTGGCCCAGAACCGTCTGGCGCGACTCGAAACCGGTGCGCTGCTCGATCTCGCGCTCGAGCACCAGCCCGATCCCGCCGAGCCGGACGTGGCCGAAGGCGTCCAGGTCGCCCTCGGACATCGCCATCGTCCCCTCCCTGGGCTGGGCGCCTTCGGCGACGACGACGATCGGCGCGTAGTGCGAGGCGAACCGCTCGCGGATGTAGCCGCAGACCTCGTCGATGTCGAACGGGCGCTCGGGGATGAGGATGACGTTGGCGCCGCCTGCGAGGCCGGAGTGCAGGGCGATCCAGCCCGCGTGCCGGCCCATGACCTCCACGATGAGCACCCGGTGGTGCGACTCCGCGGTCGTGTGCAGCCGGTCGATCGCCTCCACGGCGATCTGCACCGCGGTGTCGAAGCCGAAGGTGTAGTCGGTCGCGCCGAGGTCGTTGTCGATGGTCTTCGGTACGCCGACGACCGCCAGTCCCGCCTCGGCCAGCGCCGTCGCGACGCCGAGGGTGTCCTCCCCGCCGACCGCGATCAGGGCGTCGACGCCTAGCTCGGCGACATGCTCCTTGATCCGGTCCACGCCACCGTCGACCTTCAGCGGGTTGGTGCGCGAGGAGCCCAGGATCGTGCCGCCGCGCGGCAGGATGCCGCGGACCTCGGGGACGCCGAGCGGCTGGACCAGCCCGTCGAGCGGACCCCTCCAGCCGTCCCGGAAGCCGACGAATTCGTGGCCGAAGACCTCGGTGCCCTTGCGGACGACCGCGCGGATCACCGCGTTGAGGCCCGGGCAGTCACCGCCGCCGGTGAGCACGCCGATCCGCACACGCACCTCCGCGAGGTCAGGCTGCCGGCCCGTAGTGACTCAGCATTGCCGGGTCGCAGCGACGCTACCGGCCGGCGGACCGGCTGAGGGAACCGGTCAAGGCGAGCCTCCGGCCGGTCGATCCTGCCTGCATGCGACGCATGGCGGTGCCGGCTGCCCTCCTCGGGGCGGTGCTGCTGACCCCTGCGACAGGAGCGGCCGCCGCGCCGATGGCTGCCGCCCAGCCGGTCGCGGCGACCCACCAGCGGAGCCAGCCGAGGGCCGACGACCTGCCGGGGTTGGAGCGGGAGCTGGCCGCGACCACCCGCCGGGCCCAGGAGCTGGCGGACCGGCTCGAGCAGGCCGCGGCCCGCGACGGCGGCCTGCGGGTCGCGGCGGAGCGGCTGGCGACCGCCCACGACGACGCGCAGGCCCGGCTGGACGCCCGGGTCCGCGAGGTCTACATGGCCGAGGTGCCAGACCCGCTGCAGCCTCTGCGCAACACACTCACCGAGCCCGGCCTGCAGCGGCTGGCCGAGCAGGGGCAGGCAGCGGCGCTGCGGGTCGACCAGCGGCTGGTGCAGGACGTGTCGCAGCAGTCCGCGCAGGTCGTCGCGCTGCAGTCGCGGGCCGACGGCTTCCGGGCCGGGCTGCGGGCACAGGCAACGGCGGTGCTCGTCGTGCAGGACCAGGCCCGCGCGCTGCTCGCCAGGGCCCGCGAGGTCGCCGCACGCGAGCAGGCCCGGGCCGCCGCGCGGCTGGCCACCGCCGAGCAGGCGGCGGCGCGGTCGGCGCTGGCCCGGCTGGAGGCCGAGCAGGCAACCCTGGACCAGGTCTCCGCGGGGGTGACGCGCACCCTCGCGCCGGTGCCGACCCGCCGCTCCTCGAGGGCGCAGTCCGGTGAGGGCCCGGTGATGCAGCTGGTGGACGCGGCCGGCAGCGGCTACCCCCGCGGCTACGCGCCGACCGGGCAGGTCATCGCCGGCTCGGCCTCCTGGTACGGCCCCGGCTTCGTCGGCAGCCCCACGGCCAGCGGTGCGCCGTACGACCCGGAACGGCTCACCTGCGCCAACAAGGAGGTCCCGCTCGGGACCGTCCTGCACGTCAGCGCCAACGGCCGGGCCGTCAACTGCCTGGTGAACGACCGCGGCCCGTACGTCGGCGCGCGCGTCCTGGACATGTCCCGGGCCGGATCACGGGCCCTCGGGTACGACGGCGTCGCCACCGTCGTGATCCAGGTCCTCGCCCCGGTTTAGGGCGGCATCCTCGAGTCGGTCGCGTGGCGGCGGCCCCAGGCCCGGCCCGGTCATGCCAGATCTCGACAACGACGCGCACCGATCGGGTTCAAGGGCGGCGCGCGCTTCGGCCACCAAGGCCACAGCGTCGGCCGGACTCCGCTGGCGGGAGCGGCGAACGAGCCGCTCAAGCGCGGCGCCGGCCTCCGAGCCGTCCGGGACGAGCGCGTTCCCGCTGAGCCCCGCGTGTACCAAGATGCGCGCCAAGGTGCCTGGGCGCACCCCAATGCGGTCAGCCTGCTTCTCCAGCGCCGCGTGGTCGGCCTCGTCGAGGTGGCTCGGCTAGACCTGAAGACCGAGGGCGTAGGCACGCTCGGCGAGCGCCTCCCAGCGCGCCTTCACGTGCCGGGCGTCGGCGAGCGCGTCGTGCAGGCCGCCTTGCTGGGCCGGCAGCGGCGGCCGGCCGAGGTGCTCCCACAGCTGGCGCACGTCCATGGTGAAGCGCGGCAGGGTGCGCGGCAGCTCGGGCATCTCGCCCCACAGCTGGCACAGCGCAACGTGGTCGTAGCCCCCGTACCAGGCCCACAGCACCGGGTCCGGCCCGACGAAGGCCAGCACCTGCTCGCGGATCGTGGTGCGCGGCTTCCAGGTCGAGGCGGGTGGCAGCTGCGGCAGGACGTTGTCACGGACCCAGGGGTGCACGGCGAGCGGCTCGAAGTCGCTGGAGACGGCGTAGTACTCGCGGCCGTCCTCGGCCACCATGCCGACCGACACCAGGGTCACCTCCGGCGCCGTACGCCCGAACTCCAGGTCGTAGAAGACCCTCACGGCCGCCTCTCCCGCTCCGCCGGACGCCTGCGGCGGCAGGCTACGGGGCAGGGGGCGGCGGCACGGTGGCAGCGCGGCTCCCCCGCGCCCCGTTGCTAGGTTCGCCGGCATGACCTTCTCCCTGGTGGCACGGTCGGCCGACGGCGCGCAGTGGGGCGTGGCGGTGGCGAGCAAGTTCCTCGCCGTGGGCGCGGCGGTGCCCGCCGCCGAGCACGGTGTCGGTGCGCTCGCGACGCAGGCGTTCGCCAACCTGGCCTACCAGCCGGACGGGCTGGCGCTGCTGCGTGAGGGACGCGGAGCGCAGGACGTGCTCGACACCCTCACCGGCGGCGACGAGCTGCGCGACCACCGGCAGGCCGGGGTGGTCGACCGCGACGGCCACGCGGCGACCTTCACCGGCAGCCGCTGCAACGACTGGGCCGGAGGACGCACCGGGGAGGGCTGGGCGGCGCAGGGCAACATCCTCACCGGGCCGGAGGTGGTGGACGCGCTCGCCGACGCCTTGGAGGGTACGGCGGGGACGCTGGCGCGCCGCCTCGCGACTGCGCTGCTCGCGGCTGACCGGGCCGGCGGTGACCGGCGGGGGCGGCAGAGCGCGGCGCTGCTGGTGGTGAGCGCCGCCGGCGGCTACGGCGGCGGCAGCGACGTGCTGGTCGACCTGCGCGTCGACGACCACGACGACCCGGTGCCCGAGCTCGGCCGGCTGCTCGACCTGCACGAGCTGTACTTCGGCCGACCCGACCCCGACGACGTGCTGCCCTGGACCGCCGACCTGCACGCCGAGGTCGACGGCCTGCTGCGCCGGCTGGGCCAGCCCGACCTGACCACCTGGGCCGGCATCGAGAACTACGAGGAGCGGCTGCTCGACGACGGCCTGGACCCGGTCGTGCTCGACCAGCTGCGGGAGGCCGCCGCGTCGTGAGCGTGCTCGCGATCGACTGCGGCACGACAGGGGTGACCGCGCTCGTCGTGGCCGAGGACGGGCGGGTGGGCGCCCGCGGCTACCAGGAGTTCCCGCAGCACTTCCCGCGGCCCGGCTGGGTGGAGCACGAGCCGGAGGAGATCTGGCAGGCGGTGCTCGCGTCCTGCCGAGAGGCGCTGCGCGGGCAGCAGGTCACCGCCGTCGGCGTCACCGACCAGCGCGAGACGGCAGTGCTGTGGGACCGGCGCAGCCTGGCCGCTCCGCGCCGGGCGATCGTCTGGCAGGACCGGCGTACGACGGAGCTCTGCGGGCGGCTCAAGGAGGACGGGCACGAGCCGCGGGTGGCCGAGCTCACCGGGCTGCGCCTGGACCCGTACTTCACCGCGACCAAGCTGGCCTGGCTGGCCGAGCACGAGGAGCAGACCTGGGCCGGGGTCACCGGCGGCGGGCTGGTGGTCGGCACGGTCGACAGCTACGTGGTGGCGCGGCTGACCGGCGGGTCGAGGCACGTCACCGACGCGGGCAACGCCAGCCGGACGCTGCTGTTCGACCTGCACACCGGCCAGTGGTCGCAGGAGCTGTGTGAGCTGTTCGGCGTACCGCTCGATGCGTTGCCCGAGGTGGTCCCGTCGTACGGCGAGGTCGGGCGGACCGACCCGTCGGCCTTCCTCGGGCTGGACCTGCCGGTGGCTGGGATCGCCGGCGACCAGCAGGCCGCGCTGTTCGGGCAGGGCTGCTACGCGGCGGGACGCAGCAAGTGCACCTACGGCACCGGGTCTTTCGTGCTGGTGAACACCGGCGCGGAGCCGGTGCTGTCCGACCGGCTGCTGACCACGGTGGCGTGGATGGGGCCGGACCGCGAGCTCGTGTACGCCCTGGAGGGCTCGGTCTTCGTGACCGGCGCGGCTGTGCAGTGGCTGCGGGACGGCCTGCAGCTGCTCGGCTCGGCGGCCGAGGTCGAGTCGCTCGCGCGCTCGGTGCCCGACAGCGGCGGGGTCGTCTTCGTGCCTGCCCTGACCGGTCTCGGTGCGCCGCACTGGGACCCCGACGCCCGCGGCACGGTCCTCGGCATCACCCGCGGCACCACGCGGGCCCACCTCGCCCGGGCCACCCTGGACGCGATCGCCTTCGAGGTCCGCGACGTGGTGGATGCCATGACGGACGAGGCCGGGCTGGACCTGTCCGGCCTACAGGTGGACGGCGGCGCAGCGGCCAACGACCTGCTCTGCCAGCTGCAGGCCGACCAGCTCGGCACTCCCGTGCAGCGGCCCGAGGTGCTGGAGACGACGGCGCTGGGGGCGGCGCTGCTGGCCGGGCTCGGCACCGGCGTGTGGTCCAGCCAGGAGGAGCTGGCCGACATCTGGCGCCTGGACCGGCGCTTCGAGCCCAGCGAGGGCCGGCGCGACGACGGCGGCTACCGGCTGTGGTGCGAGGCGGTCGAGCGCGCCAAGGGCTGGGCCTCCCTCGCGCCCTGAGGGTCACTCGGCCAGGCCCTGCTCGACGGCGTAGCGGACCAGCTGGGCGCGGTTGTGCAACGCCAGCTTGGTGAGGGTGTTCTGCACGTGGTTCTCCACCGTGCGGTGGCTCAGCCCGAGCCGCTCCCCCGCCTGCCGGGCGGTCAATCCCTTGGCCACCATCCTCAGCACGTCGGTCTCGCGGGGTGTGAGCTTGGGCGCCGCGTCGTCGGCCGCGGTGCGGCGGTACTCCCCCAGCACCAGACCGGCCAGCCCGGGGGTGAACATCGCGATCCCGGCCGCAGTCCGGCGTACGGCGTCGAGCAGCTCCGGGGCGCCGGCCGACTTGACCAGGTAGCCCGTCGCGCCCGCCTTCACCGCCTCCAGCACGTCGGCCTGCTCGCCACTGGCCGACAGCACCAGCACCCGGGTGCCCTGCGGCACGACGGCACGTGTCACCTCGACGCCGGAACGCCCCGGCATCTGCAGGTCGCACACCAGGACCGCCGGGCGGGTCGCCGCGCAGACCCGCACTGCCTTGTCACCGTCGCCGGCGACACCGACGACAGTGCACCCGCCGGCGACCAGGTCGCGCTCGACGGCGTCCCGCCAGATCGGGTGGTCGTCCGCGACCACCACCGTCAGATCGTCCCCGGGCAGACCGTCCCGGGGCAGACCGTCCCCGGGCAGCTCATCGTCGGGGGACACGCAGCTCGACCTCCGTCCCCTGTCCCTGCGTGCTGGTGAGCTCGACGCTGCCACCGAGGTCCTCGACCCGGCCGCGGATCGAGCCCGCCACGCCGAGCCGTCCTTCGCGGGCGGCCTGCGCGAGCCGACCGGGCGCGATGCCCGGCCCGTCGTCGCGCACCGACACCACCACCTCGTCCGGCCCGTCCTCCACCAGCAGCCAGACCCGGGTCCCGCCGTGCCGGCGCGCGTTGTCCACCGCCGCGCCGACGGCCGCGGCCAGCTCGGCGGCCGCCGCCGCCGGCAAGAGCACCCGGTCGGCCGGCGCGGCCAGCTCCACGTCCGCGCCGTGCGGCAGCAGCGGCCGCAGGTCGGCCTCGCCGGCAGGTGCGGCGACGGCCGGCCCGGCCACCAGCCGGCGCAGCGAGGCCTCCTGCTCGGCCGCGAGGGCGACCAGCTGCGGGTCCCCGCTGCGCCGGCAGACCAGCGCCAGCGTCTGCAGCACGCCGTCGTGGACCTGCCGGCTCAGCCGGTCGCGCTCAGCCGCCGCCGCCCGTTCGCGCACCACCAGTGCGTACGCCGCCTCCGCCCGGCGCGCCAGCTGGACGACGTAGCCGACGACTGCCCCGGCGAGCACCAGCAGCACCAGGCTGTTGGCCGTCGCCTGCGTGACCGTCCCGCGCTCGACCACCGCGCCGGCCCCCACCACCACGGCCGCCGCCAGGCCGCCGACCGGTCCGCTCCACACCGCCCAGGCCAGCACCGGTGCGGCGGCCCAGCTGACCGTCAGCGTCGGGTCGCCCCGGTCGACGGCCGCCGCGGTGAGCACGGCAAGCGAGGTGACCTGCGCGGCCACCGTGAGGGCGAGGTCGGCGACAAGCAGCGGCCAGCGGCGGCGGCGCCGGGCGGCGTACAGCAGGGTGGCCGCGGCGGTCCAGGCACCCATGCCCACCAGGACCGCGATGCCCAGGCCGGCGCGTTGGTAGCCGCCGACGTGCGCCGCCACCGAGCCGGCGGCGTACAGCAGCGCGGCGACGCGGTAGACCGCCAGCGACCGCCACAGGGCGGTGTCGAGCCTCAGCCGGGACCGGCTAGCTGGCGCGCCGTTGCCGCGGCTCGTCCGGGACCAGCGACTCGCGCGCGGCGGTCAGGGCGTCCTGGATGTCGGCCTTGGCCTTGGCGGCGTACTGGTCGACGTACTCCCGTCCGGACAAGAGCATCAGCTCGTACATGATCTCGTCGGTGATGGAGCGCAGCACGAAGCGGTCGTCCTCCATGCCGGCGTACCGGCTGAAGTCGAGCGGCGCGCCGATCCGCACGCCGACCCGGCCCAGGCGGGGGATCAGCCTGCCGGTCGGCTGCACCACGTCGGTGTCGATCATCGCGACCGGGATGACGGGGACGCCGGTCTCCAGCGCGATCCGCGCCACGCCGGTCTTGCCGCGGTAGAGCCGGCCGTCCGGCGAGCGGGTGCCCTCGGGGTAGAGCCCGAGCAGCTTGCCCGCGGCCAGGATGCGCTTGCCAGTGCGCAGCGCGCCCTCGGACGCCGCGCCGCCCGAGCGGTCGATCGGCACCTGCCCGACGCCGGCGAAGAAGCCCTTGGTGAGCCGACCCTTGAGGCCCTTGCCGGTGAAGTAGTCCGCCTTGGCCAGGAACGTGATCTTGCGCGGGACGAACAACGGCAGGAAGAACGAGTCGCTGAACGACTGGTGGTTGCTGGCCAGGATGGCCGGGCCGTCGGTGGGGATGTGCTCGCCGCCCTCGACCCAGGGCCGGAAGCAGATGCGCAGCACCGGAGTCAGCATCAGCTTGACCAGCCAGTAGAACACCCGCCCGCCCCCTCTCCACCCTGCTCGCGACGAGGCTCCTGACGAGGCGCTCCTGGGCAGAACCCTAGGGCGCCCGCCGGGCAGGGGCAACGGTGCGGGCCAAGGGGCCGGCTGCTGCCGGGCGGCTGCGGGGCTGCCGCCGCGGCGCCGACCGTGCGACGATGCGGCTGCCCATCGCACCGACCCCCTCGAGACGTGGAGCCGCTGTGGCCGACCCCGTGGCGCACTCCCCCGCCGGCGCCGGCTCCGTCGTCGGCCCGGCTGGCACCTCCCCTGGCGCCTCCCCGGTCGCCTCCCCTGGCGGCGGCGCGCCGGTGCTGGCCGGTGCCGAGCCGGTCGACCTGCCCGGCGGCCCGGTCGGTGTGCTGGTCTCCCACGGCTTCACCGGCAACCCCTCCTCCGTGCGCGACTGGGCGACGTCGCTGCACGAGCAGGGCGGACTGACGGTGCTCGCTCCGCTGCTGCCCGGCCACGGCACCAGCTGGCAGGACATGAACACCACCGCCTGGCAGGACTGGTACGTCGCCCTGGAGCGGGCCTTCGAGGACCTTCGGGCGCGCTGCACCACCGTGTTCGTCATGGGGCTGTCGATGGGCGGCACGCTCGTGCTGCGCCTGGCCGAGCAGCACCCCGGGGACGTGGCCGGCGTCGTCCTCGTCAACGCCTCGCTGGCCACCGAGCGCAAGGACGCCAAGCTCCTGCCGCTGCTCAAGCACGTGCTGGGCTCACGTCCCGGGATCGGCAGCGACGTCAAGAAGCCGGGGGTCACCGAGCTGGCCTACGACCGGCTGCCGCTGCGCGCGGCCCACTCGCTGCAGCAGGCCTGGCCGGTGGTGCGGGCCGACCTGCACAAGATCACCTGCCCGGTGCTGGCGTTCCGCAGCAGCGTCGACCACGTGGTGGAGCCGGTCAGCGGCCGGGCACTGCTGCAGGGCCTGGCCGGCGGCACGGTCGAGGAGCGGGTGCTGGACAACAGCTTCCACGTCGCCACGATCGACAACGACGCGCCGCAGATCTTCGCCGAGAGCCTGGCCTTCGTCCGGGCCCACACGCCCGCTGCCACCGGCTAGCCGATGAGCACCCCCGCCTCCCCGTCGGGCGGTCGGCGCGCCAACGGGCTGCCGGCCGCGGACTGGGGCGCGCTGGTCGACCTCGACCCGAGACTGTCGGAGGCACTGCTGGACCGGCTCGCCGACGCCGGCGTCCCGGCGTACGTCGAACCGGCCGGCGGCACGGCCGACGCGCTGGTGCGCGCCGTGAGCCACCCGAGCCGGCCGCTGGACCGGCTGTGGGTGGACCCGGACCGCGCCGACGTCGCGCGCGCCGTGGTGACCGCCGAGGTGAGTGACCTGACCAGCCTGCTGGCCGAGGACGACCCGTCGGCCACCGCCCACGGGTTCGTGCAGCCGGTACCCCGCACCGCGGCGCCGCGGGTGCTGTCCCCACCGTCACTGCCCGGGCCGGTGGGGCGGGCGCTGCCGTCAGGGGACGGGGCACCAGGGGTCGGCGCGTTCGCGGACCCGGCGCCGGGGGCACCGGGGACGGGGGCCGGGCCGGCGGACGGCCAGCCGGACACCGACGAGGTGTTCCGGCAGATCATCGCCGGGTTCGAGCGCGACGGCGACCACGTCGTACCGCCGTGGCCCGTCGCCGAGGACGTCGAGGACAGCGGCCGCGGGGGGCCGGCCGGGCGGTCGCCCACCCCGGACGGCGGCGACGCCGGCCCGCCGCCCCGGCGGCTGCGCCGGCGCACCGACGAGCCCGAGGACGCCGCGCTGCCGGCCTGGGTCGAGCCGGAGCCGGTCGAGGACGACGGCCACTTCGTGCCCCCGCCGCCCCCGCCCGCGCCGCGGGTCTCGGGTCGAACCCTGGCCGCCGTGGCGGCCGCGCTGCTCGGGGCCGTGCTGATGTTCGCCCCCCGGCTGGTCGGGCAGTACGCCGGCTTCGGCGTGGGGCTGCTCGGGGTGGGGCTGTTCGTCGGGGGGGTGGGGGCGCTGATCTGGGCGATGCGCGATGCTCCCCCGAACGACAGCGGGCCGGACGACGGAGCGGTCGTCTAGCCACCACCGGACAGGAGCGCACGTGCCGGCCAGCGAGACCCTCGAGATCCGCGGGCACCTCATGGACACCGGGGTCCTCGCGAGCGTGCTGGACGACGTCCTGAGCTACGGCGGTGACTACCGCATCGACCGGCTCGACGTCGGCCACGCGCACGCGGACGAGTCCTACGCCCGGCTGCTGGTCTCGGCGGACGACGACGACGGGCTGCAGCGGCTGCTGATGCGGCTGCAGACACACGGTGTCAACCAGGTCGACCCGGGCCAGGCCGTGCTGCGCGAGGCCGAGGCCGACGGCGTCTTCCCCGAGGACTTCTACTCCACGACCAACCTCGAGACCGTCGTACGCCTGGGCAGCCAGTGGGTGCCGGTCGAGCAGCCCGAGATGGACTGCGGCCTGATCGTGCACGCCCGGGGGCGGGTGCGCACGGTGCCGGTCTCGGACGTGCGGGCCGGCGACCAGGTGGTCTGCGGCGCGAGCGGGGTCAAGGTCGTGCTGCCGCAGCGCGAGCACAGCGCCCAGAACGAGGACTTCGGGTTCATGAGCTCCTCGGTGTCCAGCGAGAAGCCGCAGGCCCTGCTCGTGCGCCAGATCGCCCAGCAGATGCGCGAGGTCAAGGGCGAGGGCGGCCGGATCCTGTGGGTCGGCGGCCCCGGCGTCGTGCACACCGGCGCAGCGCCGGCGCTCGTCTCGCTGGTCTCGGCGGGGTACGTCGACGTGCTGTTCGCCGGCAACGCCCTGGCCACGCACGACATCGAGGCCGCGCTCTACGGCACCTCGCTCGGGGTCGACCTCGCGCAGGGCAAGGGAGTCGAGCACGGCCACGAGCACCACATCAGGGCCATCAACACCATCCGCCGGGCCGGCTCCATCGCCGCCGCCGTCGAGCAGGGCGTGCTCACCGGCGGCGTCATGCACGCGCTCGTCACCCAGCGCAAGGACTTCGTGCTGGTCGGGTCCGTGCGCGACGACGGGCCGCTCCCCGACGTCTACACCGACGTGATCGAGGGCCAGCGAGCCATGCGGGCGCAGCTGCGCGGCGTCGGCTTCGCGATCATGGTCGCGACGATGCTGCACTCGATCGCCACAGGCAACATCCTGCCGGCCTCGGTCCCGCTCGTCTGCGTCGACATCAACCCCGCGACGGTCACCAAGCTGGCCGACCGCGGCTCCGCCCAGGCGGTCGGCATCGTCACCGACATCGGCCTGTTCCTGGAGCAGCTCGCCCGCGAGCTCGTGCCGGACTACCGCCCCTGACCGGTACCAGGACCCCCGCCTCGGGATGGTGACCGAAGCTTCCGGTGCTCGGCTCCGGCTACAGGGACGCCCAGGAGTTCAGCCGGCGGTGGTTGGCGGCCGAGGACGCCACGACGATCTCGGGCGCTGGTGACGACCTGGCCCGCGGCGCGTGGGCTGCGCTGCGCCCCCTGCTCCACGGGGCCCCGACGGGCGAGAGGACGGCGGAGCCGTGAACGACGGAGCACAGGTGCGACTGAACAGCCGCCACAGGGGCGGCGCCGGACAGTCAGCCGGTGACGGCGGCGCGCTGGGCGCGGGTGCGCACGAGACGGTATGAGACGGTGTGAGGACGTGCCGGTCTCGATGATGTTCCCGCCGAAGGTGAGCCGGTCGACGACCGCCGCGCAGAGCCGCAGGTCATTGAAGGTCTTGGCCCAGCCGGAGAAGCTCTGGTTGCTGGCGATGGCGACGGCGGCCTCCTCGTCACGTTCTGTGCGGACTTGGAAGAGCAGGTCGGCGCCGCGCTTGTCGAGTTCCATTTAGCCGAGCTCGTCGAGGCAGAGCGCGGTTCACGTTCATCTGGGCCCCTCGGTGTTGCTCAGCGCGCTGGAAGTAGTGCTGATCACGTCGCTGATCGGGACGAGCTTGTTCGAGATTCGGTCATCTCGCACAAGAGGTCGCACCCTGCCGCTCAGTACCGGGACTTCGGCGAGAAACCGTGGAATCCGCTCATCGTGCCCCCTTCTACGGCCGACTACGGCCACGCGGCCCGGTTTCCTTTTCGTTGTACTCCACCGACGTCGCGATCCAGAAGCCGACGGCCTCGTCAGTCGCTACGGCCTCGTCGGCGACCGCGATCCAGCCCCTGCTCATCGCTCGACCGGCCCCCATCTCGGCCGGCCGTGCTCCCTTGGTGGTGAGCAATTCGTCGGCCCGTTCAGGATCGGCGCGTACCAACAAGTCGCCATCGCCTCTCACGCATACGACCATCTTCTCGTTCACCATGAACGACAGACCGCCGAACATCTTCACCTCACGAACCGAAGACTTCGCTCCCAGCGCATCTCGGACGCGTTCTACCAGTTCTCCGTGATAGGCCACGGCAAACAACCTCGCCTACTGCTCTGGTGACGGAGTGAACGAGAGGCGATCGAAGACCAGTAGGCTTTCCACGATCCGCCCGTCACGAATAGTGAAGTATTCGGCGGCCGGTGCAGCACTGGTCGCTGCCGCATGTGGATAATAGAACAGCAGCACATGCGCCTCATCGCCGAATGCCGCAACATCCGTCAAGCCGGTCAAGTTCGCGGCGAAGCCACCCAGAAAGCCGCGGTAAGCATCCCTTCCGGTGATGTCACCGCCTGGCGCCCGGCAGATGATGTCATCGGCAACGTAGGCAAAAGCGCGATCGAGGTCTCCGCTCGTCCACGCCCGATGGTAAGCCAGGGCGGTTTCGAGTGCGGCTGACTCGGTCATGCCGGGCATGACGACTCCTTCACAACGATCGGTTGTTTTCTGTTCTTGCGACTGGACGGGTGTGGTTCGGCTCGGGCTTCGCGTGGCCGACGCCGTGAAGCTTGAGCAACCTCCGGGCTCGGTTGTCCGCTCATGTCGTCTCAGTCGACGCGAGCGGCACCCAGTAGTCGTGGCCAGCGTCGCGGCCTTCAGCGACGATCAACAGCCGGGGCAGGAAGTGCGCCCACCCGTCGGCGTGCCCGGCCAGAAGCGCGTCCGGAAGACCGAGGTGCACGACGTCGACACGCGTGCCACGTGCAGTCGAGGTGAGCGTGAACGCCACCGTCGAGGCACCTGGCGGGAGGTCGTCGCTGCCGGCCACTCCCCATGACACGACGACCCGGCGAGTTCGACTTCCAGGTATCGGCCCCGGATGGGTGATCCGGCGATATCGACCTCGAACACCCCGTCCGGCTGCGGCTCGAGCACGGCACGCTGTCCCATCCACGCCGTCATCGCCTCGGGTGCCACCAGGTACTCGAACACGTCCGCGGGCTCGGCATCGATCTCGATCGACGTCGCGCGCTCAGCCATCAACGCCATTCTTCTTGGATTCGACGGCGGCTTTGAGCACCGTGAGCTTGGTCGGCCAGAATTCGTCCAGGTACGAGCGCACGGCCGCCAATCCGTCGGTGTTCACCGCGAAGACGTGCCGAGTCCCGGCACGCGTGCCACTCACCAGACCCGCCGTGCGCAGCACGCCCAGATGGTGCGAGGTCACCTGCTGGGACAGGCCTGTTTCCTCAGCGATCTGCCCGACCGGGTGCGGACCGGAGCGGATCACCGACAAGATCGCCCGGCGGTTGCCATCAGCCAAGGCACGCAGTGCTTGAGCAGGGCCAGGGTCTGGATCGGCCGTCACCGGCGCTCCTCTCATCGAGCCTGTTCACCGTAGCACAACTGCTCATTTGTACTCACAGTTGCTGGTGCTCCATCGAGGGAGCGCAACGAAGGACGGAACCGCGATGCCACGTCGGTCGTCGCCTCCGGCGACAAGACGGTCCGGATCACAGGACTCGATCGGTTGCTGCCAGCCTTGCACTGCCACCTCTTGGCTAGGGCTAGGGCTAGGTCGGGGCTAGAGCCAACCGAGACGCCGCGCTGCGTGCGGTTTGATCCGCCTGCAGGCGGCCGGCGCCGATCGGATCGCCGCCAGCGGATCCCCCTGCGGGACAAGGGCACGGACGGGGCGGCCACATGGTGCTGAGAACCGGGCCACGTAGCGCTGACCTTCACACAGCTCACCAAGATCGTCGTGTCCACGCGGAGCGGGCGGCCGCGCGTAGGCGGACACGATGACCTCGGGCGGGGCGGCCTCTCACCGCCGCGGCACTCGTCACGACCTCACGGCAGTTCGACCTCGGCCAGCAGGGCAACGTGGTCGCTCGCGGCGCCGGTCGGGACGACCTGGCAGGACCCCGCCCGCACCGAAGGCGAGGCCCACAAACCGTCCAGGTGGCGCGCCGGCGCCCACGCAGGGAACGTCGGCGCACACCCCTCCCGCAGGTCGACCAGACCCTCGGCCAGCACCGCCCATGCCGGGCCGCCGGGTTCCTCGTTGACGTCCGCCGCCAGCAGCAGCGGCAGGCCCGCCGGCACGGCCGCCCGCACCCGTGCCGCGCTGTCGAGCCGCGCGGCCGGCTCGAGGTCGAGGTGGCTGCCCACCACGGCCAGCCGCCGACCTTCGACGACCAGCACCGCGACCACCACGGCCCGCCGGTGCAGCCCCGGCCGTCTGGGCAGCCTCACCTCGGTGGTCCGCTCGACCACGACGTGCGGCGCGGTCAGCACGGCGTTGCCGGCCGCCCGGCCGCGGGTCGCCCGGCGGAGCCCGGCCGCACGGGCCAGCCGGGCTCGGGACGCGCGCCACAGCACCAGCCGGGGCGCCTCCTGCAGCACCACCACGTCGGGCTGCAGACCCCGCAGCACTGCCGCCACGGCAGCCGACCCGTCCCGCAGCGACCGGACGTTCCAGCTCACCACCCTCACCAGCGCCCGCCCCTCACCCGCGGACGACGGACGTGCCGGCCCGGCCTTCCGCCGCGGCCGCCGCGTCGGACAGGGCGGCGATGACCGCCCCGCCCCCGCCACCGGCGACGAAGTCCGCGCAGGCCTCCACCTTGGGGCCCATCGACCCCTCCGGGAACTCCCCGTCGGCGAGCAGCCGGCGCGCCTCCGAGACGGTCAGCCGGTCCAGCGCCCGTGCCCGCGGTGTCCCCCAGCCGACCTGCACCTGCGCGACCTCGGTGAGCACCAGCAGCCGGTCGGCGCCGACGGCCTGCGCGAGCAGCGCGGCAGTGCGGTCCTTGTCCACGACCGCCTCCACGCCCCGCAGCTGCCCCTCGTGCTCGACGACGGGCACGCCTCCCCCGCCGGCAGCCACCACGACGTGACCCGCGTCGACGAGCGCCCGCAGCGGCCCCTGCTCCACGAGCCGCTCGGGCCGGGGCGAGGCCACCACCCGCCGCCACCTCCCCCCGCCCTGCATCGCGAAGACGTGGCCGCTCTGCTGCGCGATGCGCTGCGCCGTCGGCCGGTCGTACGCCGGTCCGACCGGCTTGCTCGGGCGGCGGAAGGCCGGGTCGCGCCCGTCGACGACGACCTGCGTCAGCAGGCACAGGGCCCGGGTGTCCAGGCCGCGCTCGCACAGCGCGTCGTCCAGGGCCTGCACGAGCAGGTAGCCCAGCTGGCCCTGGCTCTGTGCGCCGCAGACGTCCATCGGCATCGGCGGGACCTGCGCTGCCGCGAGCTCCTGCTGCAGCAGGATGCGGCCGACCTGCGGCCCGTTGCCGTGGGTGAGGACGAGCGACGTGCCGGCCAGCACGAGGTCGGCGAGCGAGGCCGCCGTGCCCGCCAGCGCCGCCCGCATCTCCTCCACGGTGCCGGTCCCCCCGCCCGGTGACAGGGCGTTGCCGCCGAGGGCAGCGACGACCCGCACGTCAGCGCCGGCGGGCGAGGTCCGCCGCCCCGACCACACCGGCGTCGTTGCCGAGGGCGGCCAGGCGTACCTGGGCGTGCGGGCGGTAGGCGCCGCCGGACAGCCCCTGCGAGAACGCGGCGCGGGCCGGGCCGAGGAGCAGCTCACCCGCGTCCGCAACGCCGCCACCGACGACGAGCAGGCCGGGGTCGAGCACCGCGGCCAGGTCGGCGAGGCCCCGGCCGAGCCAGCCACCGACCTCGGCGAAGCAGTCCAGCGCCGCCGGGTCGCCCTCGAGCGCGGCCTGGGTGACCTCCGGCGCCTCGATGCCCTCCGGCTCACCGCCGCCGAGCTCCAGCAGCCGGCCGCCGTACGCGGGCTGGACCTCGGCGATCTCGCGGGCCTCGCGCAGCAGGGCCCGTCCGCTGCAGTACTGCTCCCAGCAGCCGCGCTGCCCGCACCCGCACCGCCGGCCGCCCGGCACCACCTGCATGTGGCCGAACTCCGCGCCCATCCCGAACCGCCCGCGGAACAGCGTCCCGTCGAGCACCAGCCCGCCGCCGATGCCGGTGCCGATGGTGACGACGGCGAGGTTGCTCTCGTCCTGCCCGGCGCCGAAGCGGTGCTCGGCCCAGGCGGCCGCGTTGGCGTCGTTCTCCACCACCACCGGAAGGCCGATGCGCCTGGCCACTTCGTCGCGCAGCGGCTCGTCCCGCCAGGCCAGGTTGGGCGCGGTGACGACCCGGGCGCGGTCGGCGTCGACGAAGCCGGCCGCGCCGATCCCGACGGCGTCGATCTCGTGCTCGTGCCGCAGGTCGGCGACCACAGCCGCGATCGTGTCCTCGACGTAGCGCGGCGACGTCCCGGGGGTGGGGCGGCGGAGGCTGGCGAGGACCTTGCCCTCCTCGTCGACGACCCCTCCGGCCACCTTCGTGCCGCCGACGTCCAGGCCGATCGTCAGGCCCATCCCTCGCCCTCCCGCACGTCGATGTGCTGTACGCCGGGAGCGCGTGCGGGCCCGGCGGTCTCCGCCGCGGCGACGCCGGTGCGCACGGCGGCGACGAGGGACGCCGCCGCGTCCAGCAGGTGCTCGACGGTCTCGGGCCGCACCCGGCGCACCGCGCCGACCAGCTGGCACAGCGGGCAGACCTGGCACGGCGCCGAGCCGGTCGCCAGGTGCTCGTCGTCCAGCAGCGCCCCGGCCCGGCCGCGGGCCCACTGCTCGACAGCGGCCAACAGCTGGGCCGCCTCCTCGGCGGCGGAGCCGACCCGGTCCTGCCCGCTGGCTCGCTCGCTCATGGCGTGCGCATCCACAGCTCCGCGTCGGGCTCGAAGCGCACCGCCAGCTGCCCGCCCGCCAGGCTGGCCCCGGCGACGACGCACCGCCGCAACGCGCTCGGCAGCGCCAGCACGCGCCGGTGTCCCGCCACGGTCAGGACGAGCTCGTCGCCGCTGCGGGCCAGGTCGAGGTCCTCGCGCCTGGCCAGCGGCAGCGCCACCGAGAGCACGAAGCCGTCCGCGCTGCGCTCGACGCTCAGCAGCTCGGCCGCCCCTACCGGTGTCGCGAGCGGGTCCGCGCCGGCGTACAGCGCGGCGCCGTGGGCGGCCAGAGCGGCCAGGCCGACCGGCTCGTCCGGGCGGTACGGCGCGAGCGCGACCGGCAGGCCGCCGGCATCTCGGCGTACCGCCGCCAGCTGCTCGGACTGCGACCGCACCCAGCCGGCCCGCCACGGGTCGTCCCCGCCGGAGGGGATGACGCGGTTGGCCACGATCCCGTCGACGCGGTAGCCGTAGAGGGCGAGGGTGGTGAGGGTGCGCCGGGCCTCCGCGACGACCACCGCCTCCGGGGTCAGCACCAGCCGGACGCTCGTGGCCGGAGAGGTGAGCACGGCCCGGACCTCGGTGAGCTCGCGGTGCAGCCGCTCGACCGCCGCGAACACGCCGTCGTCAGGGACGGCGACGGCGCCGGTCCGGCTCAGCAGGGGGCGGACGGCGCGCAGGGCGCGGCGGTGGGCGGGGAAGACCTTGTCGACGTACCAGCGCAGGGCCTCGGGCAGCGCCAGCAGCCGCAGCGTCTCGCCGGTCGGGGCGCAGTCGACGACGACGAGCTCCCACCGGCCCGAGCCGATCTGGCTGGTCAGCTCGAGCAGCGCGAGGACCTCCTCGGCGCCGGGGAGCACGGTCAGCTCCTCGGCCTGCAGCACGTCCACGCCGGCCCGCTGCAGCACCCCGCTCAGGTAGTCCCGCACGTCGCGCCAGGTGCGCTCGAAGGCGGACTGGACGTCGACCTGCATGGCGTACAGGCCGGTGTCGACCTCGGTCGGCTCGCCGCCGAGCGGCAGCCCGAAGGCGTCGGCGAGCGAGTGGGCCGGGTCGGTGGAAAGCACCAGCACCTTGCGGCCGAGGGCCGCCGCGTGGGCCGCCGTCGCCGCGGCCGTAGTGGTCTTGCCGACCCCACCCTTGCCCGTGAACAGCAGGACGCGCACGACCTGACTCCTGCCCGCTCGTCGGGGTGACCCGGGGAGGCTACCGGGCGCCCTCGACCCGCTTCTTGAGCTCCTTCAGCGCCGAGTCCATGAGCATCTTCTCGGCCTTGCGCTTGAACATCCCCAGCATCGGCATCGCGATGTCGACCGCCAGCCGGTAGGTGACCTCGGTCGAGCCGCCCCGGTCCACCAGTGCGTAGGAACCCACCTGCGACTTCTGCACAGTGCTCTTGCCGACCAGCTGCCAGTCCACTCCGCTGTCGTTCCAGTCGTACTCCAGGACGTACTCGTCCTTGAGCACACCGGCGTCCATGACGAACCGAGCCGACCTGGGCCGGCCGTCGGATCCGGCCTCCAGCACCTCGGCGCGCTGGATCTGCGCCACCCACGTCGGATAGCTGTCGATGTCGGCGATGACGGCCAGGACCTCGTCGCTCGGGGCGTCGATCGTGATGGTCGAGCTGGCCTGGTCGGGCACGCGGTCCTCCTCCGGGTGGGGCGTCGGAGGCTAGTACTCCAGCCGGAAGGGCGTCCCGCTGCCTCGGAAGTGCCCCACGTTGACGCACTCGGTGCGGCCCACGCGCAGCCGGGCCTGCAGCGGCTGGTGCACGTGCCCGAACAGCACCAGCCCCGGCTGGGTGTCGCGGACCGCGTCGAGCACCGCCGCGCTCCCGCGCTCGAACCGGCGGGCCTGCACGTCGTACAGCAGCTCCGGGACGTCCGGCGGGATGTGGCAGGCCAGCACGTCCACGGCACCCACCGCCGCCACCTTGGCGGCGTACGCCTCGTCGTCGATCTCGTACGGCGTGCGCATGGCCGTGCGCAGGCCGCCTCCGACGAAACCCCATGTGCGGCCGCCGATCTCGGCCACCTCGCCGTCGAGCACGTGCTGCCCGGGCCGCAGGTGCTCCGGCCACAGGTGCGGTACGTCGACGTTGCCGTAGGTGAGGTAGGTCGGGTCGGGCATGACGGCGAACAGCGCGTCGTACTGCGCCCGCACCGCCTCCTCCACGACCTCCTTGGGATCACGGTCCAGCCCCGACCACAGCGAGCGGGACCACTCGCGGGCCTCCTCGAAGCGCCGGGCGGTGCGCAGCGCCACGAGCCGCTCGGCCGCGGCGGCGCCGAACAGCGTCGCGAAGATGCCGCCGCTGCTGTCGGCGTAGTCCAGGAACAGCACCAGGTCGCCGAGGCACACCAGGGCGTCGGCGCCGTCGGCTGCCCGGGCCAGCGCGTCGACGCTGCCGTGGACGTCGCTCACGACCGAGATGCGCACCTGCCGACCCTAGGCGCGTCAGCCCAGCAGAGCGCCCACCAGCACGGTCAGCACGAGGATGACGAGGACGAAGCCGGCGCTGAGCAGCAGGCGCTGCGACCGGTCCAGGCGGGTGATGTCGCCGACGCCGGGCAGCACGAGCAGGGGGTCCTCGGTATCCCGCAGCGCCGCCAGGAAACCGCTGCCGCAGGCGGCGCACCGGTCGGCGTCGAGCGGGTTGACCGCCGCGCAGGTCGTGCAGGGCCAGGTCACCGACGGCGCGACCGGCGCGGGCACGAGCAGGTCGACCGCGCCGGTGCGAGCGCCGGGGAGCGGGTCGGTCAGCGGGTCGTACGTCGGGACCGGCACCGGCTCGGCCGCCTGCAAGGGGCCGGGAGGCTGCACCGGCTCGAGCTGCTGCACGGGCTCGGGCGGGGGACGCAGGTCGGCGTAGCACAGGGTGCACCAGGGCGCGCCGGGACGCAGCGCGGCGGAGCACCGCGGGCAGCGGGCGTCGGGAGCGGAGGCGGCGGCCACGGGTCCGGCATCGGCAGGGCCGCCTTCGGCCTTGATGCGTCCACCCTGATGCCGCCACCTTGAGCCCCTGCCGACCGCGTCGGCGCTGCGGGCCGGCGTACTACCTTCCTGTCGTCTGCCTGTGACCGGCGTCTCGTCCGCGTGCCGCCCCTGCATCCCCAGGAGTTCTCGTGAACGAGTTCACGACGCCGCCGGTCTTCGAGCTGCCCGACGACGCGGCGCTGCCCGACGCCGTCTTCGCGCACGCGCAGGACGACCCGGACGCCGTGGTGTTCACCCGCAAGGTGGACGGACGCTGGGCGCCGGTGACGGCGAAGGAGTTCGCCACCGAGGTGAGCGCGCTCGCGGCCGGGCTGCTCGCCTCCGGGGTCGCGGCGGGCGACCGGGTCGGGCTGATGAGCAAGACCCGCTACGAGTGGACGCTGTGCGACTACGCCATCTGGACCGCCGGTGCCGTGACGGTGCCGGTCTACGAGACCTCCTCCGCGGAGCAGGTGCAGTGGAACCTCGGCGACTCGGGGGCGGTGGCCGTCGTCGTGGAGAGCGCGGCGCACCAGCAGGCGTTCGACGAGGTGCGCGGCGAGCTGCCGGGCGTCACCGGCGCCTGGCAGATCGACGCCGGTGGGCTCGAGGAGCTCGCGGCCGCCGGGCGTGACGTCGCGGCCGACGAGCTGCAGCAGCGCCGGGACGCCCTCACCCCGGCCAGCCTGGCCACCATCATCTACACCTCCGGCACAACCGGGCGGCCCAAGGGCTGCGAGCTCACCCACGGCAACCTGCTCGGCACCGGACGCAGCGCGAGCCTGGTGCTGCCGGAGCTGTTCAACCCGCAGGGCTCGACGCTGCTGTTCCTGCCGCTGGCGCACGTGTTCGCGCGGCTGATCCAGGTCGGGTGCGTGGAGAGCCGGGCCCGGATGGGCCACACCGCCGACATCAAGAGCCTGCTGCCCGACTTCGCCACGTTCCAGCCGACGTTCATCCTGTCGGTGCCCCGGGTGTTCGAGAAGGTCTACAACACCGCCAAGCAGAAGGCGCACGCCGACGGCAAGGGCGCGATCTTCGACCGGGCCGAGTCGACCGCCATCTCCTACTCCGAGGCGCTGGGCAAGGGCTCCGTGGGGGTGGCGCTGAAGCTGCAGCACGCCCTGTTCGACCGGCTCGTCTACTCCAAGCTGCGCGGGGCTCTCGGCGGCAAGGTGGCCTGGGCCGTCTCGGGCGGCGCGCCCCTCGGCGCGCGGCTCGGTCACTTCTACCGCGGCATGGGCATGACGATCCTCGAGGGCTACGGCCTGACCGAGACGACGGCGGCCGGCACGGTCAACACGCCCGCGCACCTGCGCATCGGCACGGTCGGCCGGCCCTCCCCCGGTGTGACCGTCCGCATCGCCGACGACGGCGAGATCCTGATGTCGGGCGAGCACGTCTACCGCGCCTACTGGCGCAACGAGCAGGCGACGCAGGAGGCGAAGGGCGACGGCTGGTTCCACAGCGGCGACATCGGCGAGATCGACGCCGACGGCTTCGTGCGCATCACCGGACGCAAGAAGGAGCTCATCGTCACGGCGGGCGGCAAGAACGTCGCGCCCGCTGTGCTCGAGGACCGGCTCCGGGCCCACCCGCTCGTCAGCCAGTGCATGGTCGTCGGCGACCAGAAGCCCTTCATCGCCTGCCTGCTTACCATCGACGCCGAGGCGCTCGGCCCGTGGCTGCAGTCCCAGGGCCGCGACCCGTCGACCCCGGTCGCGGACCTCGTCGACGACCCCGCGCTGCGGGGCGCGCTGCAGGGGGCGGTCGACGACGCCAACAAGGCCGTCTCCAAGGCAGAGGCGATCCGCAAGTTCACGATCCTGCCGACCGACTGGACCGAGGAGGGCGGCCAGATGACGCCGTCGCTCAAGCTGAAGCGCTCTGTCGTCCTCAAGGACTTCGGTGCCGACGTCGAGGCCCTCTACGCCGGCTCCAGCCGCTAGCAGACCGCCCGGCGGACGCCGGCGACGAGGAGGACCGTGCAACCCGTCCTGCTGGCCTCGGACCTCGTCGTCGACTTCGGCCCCGTGCAAGCCGTGGCGGGCTTCGACCTGTCGGTGGGAGCCGGCACCTCCGTCGCGCTGGTCGGGCGCAACGGCGCCGGCAAGTCGACCACCATGCGGGTCCTCGCCGGGGTCCTGCCGCCGACCGGAGGCCAGGTCAGCGTCGCCGGCGTCGACGCGGGCCGTGACCCGGCCGGCGTACGCGCTCTGGTCGGCTACTGCCCGGACGTCGGCGGCCTGATCCCACGGGCGACCCCGTGGGAGCACCTGCAGCTGGCCGCGCGGTTGCGGGGGCTGGCACCCGGCTGGCGCACGCGGGCGGTCCGCCTGCTGGACGACTTCGAGCTCGGCGCCGCGGCCGACCGCGTCACGGCCGGCTTCTCCCACGGCATGGGGCGGCGGCTGTCGGTGCTGCTCGCGGCCTTCCACGAGCCCGCGCTGCTGCTGCTCGACGAGCCGTTCGACGGCGTGGACCCGCTCGGCGTGGAGGCGACCCTCGACGTCATCGCGACGGCCCGTGCCACCGGCGCGGCCGTGCTCGTGTCCACCCATCTGCTGCCGCTCGCGGTCCAGGCCTGCCAGGAGGCCGTGGTGCTCCGCGCCGGGCGCGTGGTGGCCGCCGCGCCCGCGCGCGAGCTCGCCGGCGAACAGGGTCGGAAGCGCTACCGGGAGCTGATCCGGTGACCGGCGCGGTCGCCCAGCTTCGGGCGCTGCTGGCGCTGCGCTGGCAGATGGTGCGCACCCGGCGACTGCGCGTGACGGTGGTCCTGACCTCCCTGCTCCTGCTCGGCCTGCTGACCGCGCTCGGCCGGAGTGCCGGAGCGGTCGACGCGGTGGCGCTGCAGACGGCGGTGCAGCTGGCGCCGGCCGCGTTCCTGGGCTTCGGGGTGCTTGCCGTCATCGCTCCGCTGACCGCCGGTGGCGGCATCGAGGTGGTCCCCTCCGCGCAGCTGGTCGCCTTCCCGGTGCGGCCCGGCACCCAGTTCCTCGGCGGGCTGGCGCTCGCACCGGTCAACCTCGTGTGGGTCGTGCAGCTGATGGTGCTCGTCGCCGAGACCTCGCTGCTCACCGCCGGCGGCGACCCCCTGCTCGGCGCGCTCACCACGACGGCGTACGTCGGGAGCCTCACGGTGCTCGGCCAGGCACTGGCCTGGCTGGTCGTCGGGCTGCGGCAGACCCGGCTGGGCCGACGGGCAGTGGCCGGTGCAGCCGCGACGCTGCTCCTTGCCGCCCTGGTCCTGATCCGCACCGGCACCGGCGCCGCGCCGCTCGAGCACGGGCCCACCCGGACCGTGGTGAAAGGGGTGGCGGCGGGTCGTGACCACCTGCTGCGCTGGGGCGTCACCACCGGCGTGCTGCTCCTGCTGCTGCTGGCCGGGCTGGCGCTGGGAGCGCGGCTGTGCGGCTGGGCGCTACGCCGGCCGGGCGACGCGCACGGTCCGTCCTGCTCCCGGCAGGTCCGTCGGCGGGCCGACCCGAGGAGCCCGCTGCGCGCCCTGCTGGCGGTGGACCGGGCCAGTGCCTGGCGGGCGCCGGCCCTTCGCCGCGGCGCGCTTGTGCTGGCCGTCCTGCCCGCCACCGTCGCCGCCGGGGCCAGGGTGCCCTGGGAGTCGCTGGTGGTGCTCCCCGGCCTGGTCGCAGCCGGGGCCGGCCTGCTGTTCGGCGTCAACGCCTTCTGCCTCGACGCGGGAGGGGCGGTCTGGCTCGCCTCGCTGCCCCACGACCCGGTGCTCGTCGCCCGGTCCAAGGCGCTGGTGCTCACCGAGACGGTGCTGGCCGCGGTGACGGTGGCGGCCGTCGCGGGCTCGCTGCGCAGCCCCGGTCGCCCGACCCTCGCCGAGCTGGTGGCGATCGTCGTCTCCGGCCTCACCTGCACGGCTGTCGTCGTCGCGGCCGGCATGGCCGGCTCGGTCCGCCGGCCGCACTTCGCCGCCCTGAACGGGCCGCGCGACGCGGTCGCTCCACCCGGCGCCCTGGCGCTGGCCAGCGTCCGCCTCGCCCTGCCGGCGGCAGCGGTCGGGATCGGGCTGGAAGGCCTCTCGCAGACCGGCCGCCCGTGGCTCCCGGCGCTGGTCGCGCTGCCGCTCCTGCTGCTCGCGCTGCTCTGGCTGCGGCGGAGCCTGAGCCGCTACGCCCAACCAGCCCGGCGGGCCCGGATCGTCCAGGTCGTCAGCGCCGGCTGAGCTGGCCCGCACCTGGGCAGCGCGGGCTCAGGCGGGCACGACGACGTTGCGGACATGGCTAACCAGGTACGTCGCGACGGCCGCCACCAGCGCGGTGCCGCCCAGTGCGAGGCTCATCGGGTGGCCATGTTGGCGTAGTTGGCGTAGTTGGCGTAGTTGGCGTAAGTCGAGCTCATGAACGCCGAGCCCACCGAACTGTCCGTGAGCCAGGCCCGTGATCGATTCTCCGACGCGGTGAACCGGGCCGCGTTCGGCGGCGAGATCACCTACGTGACGCGCGGGCGGGGACACTCGCGGGCCGCGGCCATCGTCCCAGCAGACCTGGTCGAGGCCTATGAGTCACTGATCGACCGCGAGGACGGCGCGGTCGCCGCCCAGCGGCTCGACGACCTCGACGCCGGCCGGAGCCGGGTCGTGTCCGCTGATGAAGTTGCGCAAGACCTCGGGTTGTGAGTGGGCCCCATCAGTACAACGTCGGCTAGGAACTCGCAGCACGCGAGGAACTCGGCAAGCTCGACAAGCAGACGGCAAGGCGTATCGCGCGAGCCGTCGCCGCCCTCGGCTCCAACCCGCGCCCAACCGGGTGCCGCCGGCTGGTCGGCTACCACGATCTGTGGCGCATCCGAATCGGCGACTACCGGGGCGTCTACACGATCAAGGACGCCGAGTTGACCGTGCTTGCGCTGCGGATCGCTCATCGCAGCGAGGTCTACCGGAGACTCTGATCCGCTGAGCTGGTCCGCACCTGGGCAGCGCCGGCTCAGGCGGGCACGACAACGTTGCGGACATGGGTGGCCAGGTACGCCGCGACGGCCGCCAGCAGCGCGGTGCCGCCCAGTGCCAGGCTGGTGAGGGCGAAGGCGTGGCTGGCCTGAGCCGGGCCCGCAGCGGAGAACAGGGTCAGGTAGACGCTGCCGAAGCCGGCCACGCCGAGCGCGCCGCCGATCTGCAGCGTGGTGGTCGCCACGCCGCTGATGTCCGGGGCGTTGCGGGGCGGCACGGCGTTGGTGAGGTGCCCGACCAGCGCGGCGAACCCGGTGCCGAGCCCCAGACCACCGAGGGCGAGCAGCACGAGCAGCACAAGTCCGATCCGCTGCCCCTCGAGCAGCGCGGCGCTGATCCCCAGGTAGGCCGCGGCCAGCAGCAGGTAGCCGGCAACGGGCAGGCGGGGTCCGGTGCGAGCGGGCAGCCGCCGCGTGATCTGCCCCGCGACGCCGAAGGCCGCCACCCAGGGGACGAGGATGAGCCCCGAGGTCATGGCGCTGCTGCCCAGTCCCTGCTGGACGTACTGGGCGAGGGTGAACAGCAGCGAGTAGTAGGTGCCGGTGGCCGCCAGCAAGGCGAGCAGCCCCAGCGCGACCGGCGGCCGGGCCAGCAGGCGCGTGTCGACGAGGGGGGTGCGCCCGGCGAGGGTCGCTCGGCGCTGGGCGGCGAGGAAGAGCCAGCCGGCCGGCACTGCGGCGCACAGGGACACCCAGGTCCACGCCGGCCAGCCCTGTCCCCGGCCCAGCGTCAGCGGCAGCACGACCAGCAGCAGGCTGGCCGACAGGGTCGCGACCCCCGGCACGTCGATCCGGCTGGTGCTCCGCTGCTGGTCGGGCGGCAGGACCCGGGCTGCGACGGCCAGCACAGCCACGCAGATCGGCACGTTGACGAGGAAGATCGGTCGCCAGCCGGTGCCGGCGATGTCGGCAGAGATCAGCACACCACCCAGGATCTGGCCGAGTACGGCGCCCGCGGCCAGCGCGAGCGCGTACAGCCCGATCGCCCGGGTCCGTCGCTCGCCGGTGAAGCTCAGCTGGATGCCGGTCAGGGCCTGCGGGAACATCGCCGCGGCGCCGGCGCCCTGCGCCACCCTCATGAGGACCAGGACGGTGGCATCGGGGGCCAGGCCGCCGACCAGCGAGCTGAGGCCGAACACGGCGACCCCGAGCAGGAACAGGGCCTTGTAGCCGTGGGTCTGACCCAGCCGCGCGCCGGTGATCAGCAGCACGGCGAAGGAGATCAGGTAGCCACCGACCACCAGCTCGACAGCGGCGGCTGAGGCACCGAGACCGGACTGGATCGCCGGGGTGGCCACGTTGGCGATCGTGGCGTCCGCCTGGGCCAGGAACGGCGCCGTCAGCAGCACCGCCAGCAGCGCTCCGGGGCGGCGTGGTCGGGTCGTCGTCGTTGTCTGCATGTCCTGAAGACGCGCCGGGGGCCTACTTCGTGAGGTCCGGGTGTCGTGGCGCGCCGGACGTGCAAGGGTGAGGTGTGCGTCAGATGAGCGTCCAGCGCCTGAGCCCCGACGGCCGGAGTCTCGTGCTCGCGGCGGACGGCGAAAGCTTCGAGGTGCGGCTGGCCGACGTGCTCCGGGCCCAGCAGGCCCTGACCGCGGCACCGCCGTACGCCGCCGCTGCGGACGACGGACCCCCTCGGCCGACCCCCCGCGAGATCCAGCAGCGCATCCGGCACGGCGAGGCTTCCGCCGACATCGCCCGCGGCAGCGGGCTGCCGGTGGAGGCGGTCGAGCGCTACGAGAGCCCGGTGCTGGCCGAGCGCGAGCACCAGGCGCGGCTGCTCCAGCGGGCCGAGGTGGACGGCCGGGCCGTCGGCGAGCTGGTCGAGCAGCACATGACCCGCATGGGGCAGGACGCGTCGACGACCACCTGGGACTGCTGGCTGATCGAGCCGCCCGCCTGGGAGGCCCGGGCCCGTTGCGGCCGGGAGGTCGTCCGGCTCGGCTGGGATGCCAAGACCCGGCGGGTGCGCGCTCTGGACGAGACCGGCCGGCACGCCCTGGACCTGGTGGCAGCGCCGCAGGACGCCCTGGACGCCGTGCTGCGACCGGTCTCCGCACGCCCGTCGCCGCCCCGTCCGAGCCCGACCCGCCCGGAGCCGGCGCCGCGCCAGGCCGGGCGCCGGGGTCGTGCCTCGGTGCCCGAGTGGGCCGACATCAGCACCTCCGTCGCCGGCCGGCGGCGGGGCGGGGACCTGCCGGACGGGCCGGGCGAGGGCGCCTGATCCCGGCATGAGCCCGTCCACAGGGGGCAGGTCCGGGTCGTGGACATCACCGAGCGGATCCTCAACGACCATCACCGCCAGCGGCAGGGCTTCGCGTTGCTCGACGACGTCGACCGCGGCGACACCGAGCGGCTGCGACTGATCTGGGGTGACCTGGCCGCCTTCCTGGAGGTGCACGCCGCCGCCGAGGAGGAGGTCTTCTACCCCGAGCTGCTGCGCCAGGCCGACCCGGACGGCTCCGAGACCGAGGACGCGATCGGCGACCACAACGACATCCGCGACGCCGTCGCCGAGTCGGCCCGCCACCAGGTCGGCACCGACGCCTGGTGGACGGCGGTGGGCAAGGCCCGCACCGCCAACACCGACCACATGGGCGAGGAGGAGGACGAGGGCCTTCCGGACTTCCGGCGGCACGCCAGCCTGGAGCTGCGGGCCGAGCTGGGGCTGCGCTTCGAGGCGGCCAAGACGGTGCCGGCGGCGCCCCACCTGGACGACAGCGACAAGGACCCGGAGGCCTACGTCGAGCAGCACAGGTGACGCCGGTGATCCGTGTCCGGTCCTCACGTCGGCGACCCTGGGGTAACGTCGGAGCCATGACGAGGGCCGCCCCTCCGGACCTCTCCGCAAGGCGGGGATAGCCGTTGCCCGCCGCCGGCGCCCTCCCTCCGAGCGCCGAGCTGGCCGCACTGCTCGCACGCTGGGGTCCCGGCGAGATCAGTGCCGAGCAGCTGGCGGACATGCAGTGCCAGCTCTCCCGTCAGGCCCCGCTCGCCGGTCGGGCCCAGCCGTCACCGACCCGGAGTGAGTCTGGTTCCGGCCAGGCGGCGCCCGAGCGGGTGGTCGTCTTCCGTCCGCGCTCGGTCCTGGTGGTGCTCGGCGTGCTGGCCGCGGTGGCCGCCGCGCTCGAGTTCGTCCTCGTGGCCCGCTCGGGACTGGTCCTCATCGCCGTCGCGGGCTTCTTCGCCCTCGCGCTCAACCCGGTGGTGGAGCTGTTCCAGCGCCGTGGCCTGAAGCGGCACTGGGCCGTAGCCGCGGTGTGCCTCCTGGCGCTGGCGCTGCTCGCCCTGCTGATGCTCATCCTCATCCCCCCGCTGGTCCGCCAGGTGACCGACCTCGTGCAGGCCGCTCCGGACTTCGTGTCAAAGCTGAATGCGGGCAGGGGGCCGGCGGGCTTCCTGGAGCGCAGGTACTTCGTGGTCGACCGGTTGCGCAGCGCCACCAGCGGTCAGGGCTTCGCCACCCTCGGCGGGGCGGCGCTGTCCGGTCTCGGCGTGCTCAAGGGCGTCGCGGCCAGCGTCGTCGGGGTCATCATCGTGGCGTTCCTGACCCTGTTCATGCTGCTCGAGGGGCCGGCCTGGCGCAGCCGGCTCATCGAGCTGGTGCCCGAGCAGAGCCGCCCGGCGGCCGAGCGGATCGGGAGCGGCATCTACAAGGTCGTCGGCGGCTTCGTCACGGGCAACCTGCTGGCCAGCCTGCTCGCGGGGGTCGTCGCCACCACGCTGCTGTTGGCCGCGCGGGTCCCCTACGCCCTGCCCCTGGGGCTGTTCGTCGTCCTCATCGAGCTCGTTCCCTACATCGGGCCCGTCGTGGTCACCGGCCTGCTGTCCACGGTGGCCCTCAGCCAGGGGCTCGCGCGCGGGCTCGTGGTCTTCGGCGTACTCCTGGCCTATCACCTGGTCGAGGGGCACACGCTGCGCCCGATGATCTACGGGCGGGCACTCAAGCTGTCCGCCCTGGCCGTCCTCGTCGCCATCGTGCTCGGGACCGAGGTCGCCGGGATCCTCGGAGCGCTCGCCGCCATCCCCGTCGCCGGTGCTGTCCAGGTGATCCTCAGCGAGGTCCTGCGTCAGCGCGGCGAGCGTTCCGCGGCCGCCACCGGAGCCTGACCGACCGGCTGACAGGCTGTACGGCGGGCGCGCCGCGCCCACAGCGGCGCGAGGCCGGAGGAGGCAGCGGACGTGGGCGAGGTGCGGACGGGCGAGGTGCAGACCGGCGAGGTGCTGTGGCGGCCGTCGCCCGAGCGGGTGCAGGCCTCACGGCTGACGGCGTTCGCCGGGCGGGTGCGGTCCCGGCACGGCGTCGAGGTGGAGGGCTACGAGGCGCTGTGGCGCTGGTCCGTGGACCACGTCGAGGACTTCTGGGCGCAGGTGTGGGACGCCTTCGACGTCCGGGCCTCCACGCCGTACGACGTGGTGCTGACCAGCCGGGAGATGCCCGGCGCGCGCTGGTTCCCCGGCGCCCGGCTCAACTTCGTCGACCAGGTCCTGCGCCACACCGGGAGCGGGCCGGCGCTGGTCGCGGTCGGCGAGCAGGGTGCCGCGCAGGAGGTCTCCCGGGACGAGCTGCGTGGCCTGGTGGGCGCGCTGGCCGCGACGCTGCGCGAGCTCGGCGTGCGGCCGGGCGACCGGGTCGTGGGCTACCTGCCCAACGTGCCGGCCGCCGTCGTCGGGCTGCTGGCCTGCGCGAGCCTCGGGGCGGTGTGGTCGGCCTGCGCGCCCGACATCGGCGCGGCCAGCGCGGTGGACCGGTTCGCCCAGCTCGAGCCGCGGGTGCTGCTGGCCGCCGACGGCTACCGGTTCGGCGGCAGGGACCGTGAGCGCAGCGGCGCCGTCGCCGAGCTGCTCGACGGCCTGCCGACCGTCGAGGCGGTCATCGCCGTACCCGTCCTCGGCGGTCCTGTCCTGCAGCGCGCCGGGCTGCGGGTCGTGCCGTGGCGGCAGGCGGTCGCGGAGCCGCGCGACCCCGAGCCGCTGCAGGTCGAGGCGGAGGCACCGCTGTGGGTCGTCTACTCCTCGGGCACGACCGGGCTGCCGAAGGGACTGGTGCACAGCCACGTCGGCGCGCTGCTCATCGGCCTCGCGCAGCAGGGACTGCAGTACGACGTGCGCGAGGGCGACCGGTTCTGCTGGTACACCTCGACCAGCTGGATCATGTGGAACGCCGTCGTCAGCAGCCTGCTGCACGGTGCCACCGCCGTGCTGTACGACGGCAGCCCGCTGTGGCCGACCCCAGACCGGCTCTGGCAGCTCGCCGAGGAGCAGCGGCTCACCGTGCTGGGCACCAGCCCGGGCTACCTGCTCGCGTGCGAGAAGGCCGGTCTGCGGCCGGGCGAGGAGCACGACCTGTCGGCGCTGCAGGCGGTCGGCGTCACCGGCTCGCCGCTGCCGGCGTCGTCGTACGCCTGGCTGTACGACGCGGTCGGTGCGGACCTGGCGCTGCACGTCATCAGCGGCGGGACCGACTTCGCGGCGGCGCTGGTCTGCGACGCTCCCTGGCTTGCGGTCACCGCCGGTGAGGTGTCCTGCCGCGGGCTCGGGATCCACGTGGAGGCCTGGGACGAGCAGGGGCGTCCGCTCGTCGGCGAGGTGGGCGAGCTGGTGGTGCTCGCCCCGATGCCGTCCATGCCGCTGAGCATCTGGGGCGACGAGGACGGCACGCGCTACCGCGACGCCTACTTCGACGTCTACCCCGGTGTGTGGCGGCACGGCGACTGGGTGACGGTCACCGACCGCGGCACCTCTGTCGTGCACGGCCGCTCGGACTCCACCCTCAACCGGCACGGCGTGCGCATGGGCAGTGCCGACATCTACGCCGCCGTGGAGGGGATGCCCGAGGTCGACGAGGCGCTGGTGCTGGGCGTCGAGCTGCCGGACGGGGGCTACTGGCTGCCGCTGTTCGTCCGCCTCGGCGAGGGCGTCGAGCTGGACGACGACCTGACCGGGCGGATCCGCCAGGTGGTGCGCGAGCAGGCCTCACCTCGGCACGTGCCGGACGAGGTGGTGGCGGTGCCGGCCGTCCCCCACACGAGCACCGGCAAGAAGCTCGAGGTGCCGCTCAAGCGCATGGCGCAGGGGCTGCCGGTGGAGCGGGCGCTCAACCTTGGGTCGGTGGACGACCCCGAGGCGGTCCACTGGTTCGCGCGCTACCTGGCGGCCCACGAGCGCCTCGCGCGGCCCTAGCAGAGCAGCTCGCGCAGCCGTCCGGCGAGCAGGTCCCACCGCCACTCCCGCTCGACCCAGGCCCGGCCGGCCGCGCCCATGGCGGCCGCCCGGCCGGGGTCGGCCAGCAGGTCCCCGACCGCCTGCGCCACGGCGGGCACCGACGTCCCGTCGACGAGGTGCCCGGTCCGGCCGTCGAGCACCGCGTCGGATGAGCCTCCGGAGCGGCCCGCCACCACCGCCAGCCCGGTCGCGGACGCCTCGAGGTACACGATGCCCAGGCCCTCGACCTCGAGGCCGCCGCGACGGGTGCGGCACGGCATGGCGAACACGTCGCCGGCGTCGTAGTACGCCGGCAGCTCCGGCCACGGCACCGACCCGGTGAGCACCACGTCGTCGGCGACGCCGGACTCGGCGGCCAGCCGCCGCAGCCGCGGCGCGTCGGGTCCGCCGCCGACGCACAGCAGGGCGACCTCGGGCACCCTGCGCCGCAGCAGCGGCAGCGCCCTGACCAGCACGTCCTGGCCCTTGCGGGGCACCAGCCGCGACACGCAGACGACGACCGGCCGGTCGGCCAGGCCGAGACGCCGGCGTACGTCCGCACCGCCGCAGCCCGGCCGGAACAGCTGCGTGTCGACGCCGCTGGGCAGGCGCTCCAGGCGGGCTCCGGGCAGCGCCGGCGCCAGCCGCTCCCGGGTGTAGGCGCCGAGGTAGGTCACCACGTCGACGTCGCGGCCGATCCGGCCCAGCACCTGCCGGGCGACGGGCAGCAGGGCCCAGCCGACCTCGTGCCCGTGGGTGGACGCGACCGCGCGCGCCAGGCCTAGCGGCCGGGCGAGCAGCCCCAACGGCGCCGCCGCCCCGAACCACACCCGGTCGCAGCCCTCGGCCCGGGCCACCTCCCGGGCCCGCCTCAGCACCGCCGGCACCGGCAGCATCAGCGACCCGGGGTGGCGCGCGACCGGGAAGGCCTGCGCGGCGTCGAAGGCGGCCGCGCCCTTCCAGGCCGGCGCGTAGACGGCCACCTCCCCTGCCGGCTGCCGGCTGGCCAGCGCGTGCACGAAGGCCTGGATGCCGCCGGGCCGGGGAGGAAAGTCGTTGGTGACGACCAGCGTCCTCACCGGCAGCGCGGCGCGTAGGCCCGGGCGAGGGCGATCCGCTGCGGCCCGCTGGGGTGGGTGGCGAACAGCGCGTAGGCCAGCGGGTGCGGCTTCAGGTCGGACAGGTTGGTGACGGACAGGCGCTGCTCGCTGGCGATGAACGTGCCGACGTCGCAGGTGAGGGCCAGCGAGTGCACATCGGCCCTCGCCTCGATCCGCCGCGACACCAGGTTGGTCGCCGGTGAGAGCAGCAGACCGCCTGCGGCAGCGAGGAAGAGCACCAGCGGCACCACCCTGGGGTCGGCCGGGCCGTCCGCGCCGACCCGGCGCAGCAGGGGCCCCCAGGAGAGCACCAGCGCCAGCAGGCAGACACCGGCGCCGGCGCCCACCGCCCCGAGCAGCGTTCCGGTCAGCACGTCCTGCCGCTTGGCGTGCCCGAGCTCGTGCGCCACGACGAGCTCCACCTCGGCCGGCGAGGCCTGCCGCACCAGCGTGTCGTACAGCACGATGCGCCGGGTGCCGCCGAATCCGCTGACATAGGCGTTCAGGGCCGTCGTACGGCGGGAGGCGTCCGCGACCAGCACGTCCCGCACCGGGACCCCGTCGCGCTCGGCCAACGCGAGCAGGTCGGTGCGCAGCTGCCCGGCAGGCAGCGGCGTGAAGCGGTTGAAGACCGGCTCGACCAGCAGCGGATAGGCGAACGAGCCCAGGACCACCAGCAGCGCGGTGACCGCCGCCGCCCAGGCCCACCAGGTGCGCGGGGCGAGCCGGGCCAGCCCGATGACCGCCAGCAGGGCGACCGAGGTGAGCACGGTGCCGACCCCGACGGCCTTCGCGGCGTCCGCCAGCCAGGACGCCCAGCTCTGCGTCGACAGCCCGTAGCGGCGCAGCACCACCTCGCTGCGCGCGTCGAGCGGCAGCGCCACCAGCCGCCCGACGAGCGACAGCGCCAGCGTCCCGAGGACCACCTGCCAGACCCAGCCGCCGCCGAGGGGGCGGGCCACCGCCGCGACCAGCCGCGCGCCCAGCGGCGTGAGCCCCAGCAGCGCGGCCACCCCGAGCCCGACGAGCAAGGAGAGGTACGCCGGCGGCCGCACCTCGCGGTGGAACGCCTCCTCGCGGGCCACCTGCGCCGGCGTGAAGTCGCGCGCCACGTCGACGGTGGGCGACGCACCGGGCAGCACGGTCCAGGGCACCGTGACGGCGAGCCCGACCCCGAGCCCGGCGAGCAACACGACCAGGGTCGCGACGACGGCGAGGCGGTTCACCGCAGCCGCGTGGACAGGGTGCGCACCCAGTCCGCGACGAAGGCCTTCTCGGTCAGCCCGTAGGTCGAGCGCAGGCCGTTCGAGACGGCCTCCTGCTCGGTGCCCTCGGACCGCCCGACCTCTCGGTAGAAGCGCAGCAGTTTGGCCTGCCCGTAGCGCTCCGCCAGCCGCGACACGGCCAGCCAGCTCTGCTCGTAGGTCTCGCCCAGCTGGCCCGCGTTGGCGTCGAAGTCCTCGTCGGTCGGCAGCGCCTTCGGGCCCTTGCCCTGGCGCACCGCGGAGCGCAGCTCCCTCGCCGAGACCGACAGCGGGACGTCCACGGAGCGGTAGCCGACGTAGTCCGCCAGCCCCTCGGCCAGCCAGGTCGGAGTGCTCGGTCCGGTCGCCGCCCGGCTGGCGACGTGCATGACCTCGTGCGTCAGCACCACCTGGCGGCCCAGGGGCCCCAGCCGACGGAAGTTCGGCGGGTTGACGATCACCCGGTTGCCCACCGGGTGGTAGCCGGAGCGCTTGTCGTCGAGCTCGGCGGTGGCCACCGCGGCGATCTGGGACAGGCTGGAGTGCGAGCCGAGCAGCCGGCCGAGCTCGGCCTGGCTGTCCGGGACCATCACGACGACCTTGCGCGCCCAGTCCTGGCCCCACACCGCGGTGACGCGCGGCACGGCGGCATCGACGGCGTCCGCGACGGTCCGCAGCAGCCCTCCCGCAGCCGGATGGCCCAGGACCAGGCTGCGCCGCCCGCGTACGACGACGACCGGCCCGCCGTCCCAGAGCCCGCGCGTCGTGTCCTGCCCGACCGAGTCGAAGTCGTCGTCGGCGGTGAGGTACCACCGGCCGCCCCGCGGCACGAAGGTCAGGTGCTGCGTCTCCAGGGTGGGCGTGCGGTCGTAGCCGGCGAGCGAGTAGCGCAGCGTGACGTCCGGCGACCACCAGGACGGCCCACGGCGCTTGTCCAGGTCGGCGTTGTGCGGCTGCTCGGCCGCCGCGTCCAGGCCGTACTCCCAGCTGCCGAACGGCACCGGGGACAGCGCGTCGAACAGCCTGCCCTGCCGCGCCAGGAACGCGCTCGAGCGCGCGTCGACACCAGCGAGGAAGGCCGCCTTGTCGTGCCGCCGCAGGCCGTCGGCGCGAGCCGTGAGCAGGTCCCGAACGCTGCGCTCGCGCGCCCCGTCTGCGCGGTCCAGCGCACTGCGCGCCGGACTTCCCTGCGCGGAGGCCCGGACCTGCGAGGACGCCGGCGCCTGCGCAGCCTGGGGGATGGGCGACGGCCGGCTCGCAGGCCGGTGCAGCGTCGCCACGCTGACGAGCCCGGCGCCCAGCTGCGCCACGAGCAGCCCGGCGAGCAGGCGGACTGCCCACGGCCGGGCTCGGCGGGCAGCGGGGCTCGGCACGCTGCGATCGTACGGCGCCACCCACCGGCACACCGGGTCGAACCGGACCGGTGGCCCATGTCGAGCCCCTGTCCGGATCGACCGCGGGCGCGCTCCGGCTCGATCGCCGGGCACACGCCCCGCTTGCCTGCGGGGCTCAGCGCTTCGGCGTGAGCCCGAGCGCGCTGTCGGCCGCGCCGACGGCGGTGCGGACCCGCTGCAGCGCCGGCCCGCGCTCGGCGTCGGCCCGCTGCAGACCGGCCCGGGCCGTCTCGAGGGCGGCCCGGCGGTCGGTGACCAGCACGGCGTAGGCGTTGGCGGCCTCCTGCCGGTCCCGGTACCAGCCGGCGGTGGAGCGCTCCAGCCAGGTCGACTCGGCCCGGTCCAGCGCGCTGTACGACGGCCAGCCGCGCCGAGTCGCCGCCGCGACGGCGTCGTACGCCTGCGCCTCGGCCCTGCCGGCCGTGACCACGTCGGCCAGCGCCTGTCGCTGGCCCTCGGCCAGGCCACGGACCCCGCCGGCGGCGGCGGACAGGCGGTCGACGGCGGTGCGGTACGCGGCGACCTGGGCCGGGAGCCTGGTGGTCGCGGTGCGCGCCGGGCGGACCGCGGCTCGGGCCCGGGCCCGCGGGGCCCGCGCCCCGGAGCGGTCGCCCTGCGCGCAGGCGGCGTCGGCGTCGTCGAGCGCCGCAGCCGCGCGGGTCACCGCATCACCGGAGGCGAGCAGTGCCGCGCGGGCCCGGTCGAAGGCGCCGAGCACGCCGTCCAGCCCCACCACCGCGGGACTGGTGCGGGTGGCGGCCGCGCCCGCGCCGCTCTGGCCGCCGCAGCCGGCGAGGCCCGCGGTCAGGAGCAGGAGCAGCAGCAGCCGGGAATGGCCGGGCGACCGGCGCGGCCACCCTCGTTGCGGCGGGCGGTGCGGCGGCGGACGTATGCCGCCCGGGGTGTTGCCGTGCAGCGTGCGCACCGGGCTCCCGTCGCGTCGGGCGGGCTCACCGCCGTTCGGCGGCGGCAGCACATCCTCGCTGCTGCACCGGTCGGCGACAAGCAGCCTGGCCGGGCGCCGACGGCTCAGGGCCGGACGGCGCCGACGAAGTCGCTCCGGAGAGCGTTCTGCACCTTCACGACGTCGCCGGTGTGCGGTGCGCTGATCATCTGCCCGTTGCCGACGTAGATCCCGACGTGGTGGATCGGGCTGCCGTAGAAGACCAGGTCGCCCGGCTGGAGCTGCTCGAGCGAGACGTGCCGGCCGCCGTCGTACTGCGCCTGGGCGGAGTGCGGCAGCGAGACCCCGGCCTTGGCCCAGACCCACATGGTCAGACCTGAGCAGTCGAACCGGCTCGGGCCGGCGGCAGCCCACTGGTAGGGGCTGCCGAGCTTGCGGTAGGCCTCGGCCACCGCCGTGCCCGCGCGGTTGCCGGCGGTCCCGCTGGGGCTGCCACCCCCGGAGGAACCGGACGCGGCGGACTGGTGGGACGCCTGCTGCGGGGCGGGCACAGCCACCCGGTGGCTGCTGCGCGCCGCGGCTGCTGCCTGCGCGCGGCCGGCCTGCTGGCGGGCCTGCTGGCGAGCCGCCTCCTGCTGGGCCGCCTGCTGGCGAGCCGCCTCCTGCTGGGCCGCCACGGCTGCGCGGCGGGCGGCCGCCTCACGGGCAGCGCGAAGCGCCTCGAGCCGCCGCCGCTCCTGCTCCTTGAGGCCGGCCAGAAGGGTGCGCTGCGCCTGCAGCGTGCGCTCGATGGTGGAGCGCTGGTCGGACAGCCGCTGCTCGACCACCTGCTGCCCGGCCAGGTCACGGGTGACCTCGGCCTGGACGTCGGCGAGCCGGTGTCGGGCGGTGGTGATCGCGGCCATCCTGGCGGCCTGGTCCTGGGCGATGCGGTCCAGCGAGGCCGCCTTGTCCAGGAAGACCTGGGGGTTGCTGGCGGTGACCAGCGAGGTGATCTCGCTGCTCGAGCCGCTGCGGTAGGCGCTCGCGACCACGGCGGACATCGAGGAGCGCAGCGCGGTGAGCGCGGCCTGCTCACGGTGCAGGCGGGACTCGGCCAGGGCGCTGCGCTGACGGGCGGCGGTCAGCTCGATCCGGGCCTGCGCGTAGGCCTCGACCGCCTGGTCGGCCTGCAGGGTGAGGCCCTCGACCCGCTTCTCGACCTCGGCGAGCGTCGGCGTGGGGCCGGCGTGCCCGAGGCTGGCCGGAAGGACGCCGACAGCAGTGGCGGTGGCCAGGCCGAGCGCGCACAGCAGGCGGGGAACCCGGCGGACGGTGCGGGGCTGCTGCGCGGGCGGGTCGCTGGCGGGCGGGTCGGCGGTCTCGGTGCGCAGACGTGCGGGAACCGGTGTGGTGGGGGTCGCCAAGGGAGGCGGCACTCCTTCTTCCGTCGACCGCCTACCAGGTGAGCTGACGGGTTCGGGCCGGAAGCAGCCCTACGACGCCCCGCACCCGGCTAGCGCCAGGCACCCAGGCACCGATTCACCCCGGAGGAAACATGGTTCCCCGGCTCCGCGCGGGCGACGGCCCGGCACGAACTCGGCGGTGGACCCGCACCGCCACCCCTGTTGGTCGCTGTCGCGCCAGGTCCAAGGCGAGACAGTAGTGACCCGCCGGACAGGTTTGCAACCCGACCCGCCCACAGCCTGCACAGTTGCCACGGATCTGCCTCGGCGGCCGCCGAACCTGCATCGCGGCCTCAGGCTGGGCGAATCCTGGGCTCGGCATCACCGCCCGGTCCGGACCTCGACCCCTGCCGTGAGCCCGGCGTCCGGCCCGGCTCGGGCGCACCTGGAGGCACGCCGAGCGGCACCAGTCGCAGCCGGGGCACCAGCCCGCTGTCCGCGAGGGCGGCCAGGGCCGCCTGCTCGCCGTCGTCGACCTCCAGGGCCCCGGGGGGAGCCCCGAGCAGGACCGTCACCACGCAGTCGTCGCAGGCCAGCCCGCGCATCGCGCAGCCGTCGCAGTCGATGAGCACCGCACCCCTCCGGGGAAGCTCGTCCGACCGACGCGGGGAGATCCCTGCACCGGCGCGGCCGACGCTAGGCGGGCGGTCCGACAGATCCGACGGCCGGCCTCAGCGCTCGAGCAGCCGCAGCAGCGCCTGCGAGGCCAGCGGCCGTGCACCTGAGCGCCGTACGCCGTCGGCGACCTCCCGGTCGCTGGAGACGACCACCACCGGACGTCCCGGCGGCTCGTGGGCCGCCAGCCGGCGCAGCACGTCGTCCGCGGTCTCGGTCGCGCGGCTGAACAGCACCCGCACGTTGCGCGGGGCGGCCGGCGCCAGCGGGGTCGCCCGCTCGACCCCGTCGAACACGACCGTGACCTCGGCGCCGGTGCGGGCGGCGAGGCCGGCAAGCCCCAGGACCAGCCGGCCGCGCTGGGCCTCGAGCGTCAGCTCCCCGTAGCCACCCTTGGTGACGTTGTAGCCGTCCACCAGCAGGTGCGTGCCGGGGACGGCGAGCAGCGCGTCGAGCAGGGTCGGGTCGTCCTCCGAGCGGCCCTGCGCGGACACCGTCGGCGGCGCCACGGGCGGCAGGTAGTCGGCGGCGAGCGCGTCGGCCGGCCGGCTGTGGATCGGGGGCAGCGCGAGCTCACGACGCAGCCCCTGGGCGGCGCCGAGGAGCGCGTCGAGCAGGACGCGCAGCCGCAGGTCGTCGCCGCGGCGTCCCTCGCGGCCGGCTGCACGCACCGACGCCAGCGCCGCCTCCGCGTCCTCGGCCCGCTGGCGCTGTCGGCGCAGCTCCGCCTCCCCCGCCGCCTGCTGCCCCGCGAGCGTGCCGCGCGCCGCACGCAGCGACTCCTGTGCCGACCGGGCCCCGGCCTCGGCCCGGGCCACGCGTTGATCCTGCTCCCGGACCGCCCGGCGCAGCGCGGCAACCTCGGCGCGGGCCTGCTCGAGCAGCCCGCCCAGCCGCGCCGCGTCGCTCCGTGCTGACACGCGGGCTGCGGCCAGCTGCTCGGTCAGCCGCGCCACCGCGTCCACCGACGCGGCTCCCGCCGCCGCGTCCTCCCGCGCCGCCAGGTCGCTCGCCGCCACCTCGACGTACGACGTCCACCCGGGCGGACGGAGCAGGTAGGCAAGAGCGGCGACGTCCTCCGGCGCTGCCGCGGGCAGGGCGCCACCGGCCGTCACCGCCTCGGCCAGGTCGGGCCAGCGGTCGCGGACCCCGTCGGCGACCTGCTGGCGGAACGCCGCGTCGGTCTCGAGCGCCGCCGCGAGCGGCACGGCGGCCAGCCGGGCCCGCTTGCCGGGGTGGAAGGTGCGCAGCCGGCGCAGCGGGGCGGGGACCTGGTCGGCGCTCAGCGCCGCGAGCCGGTCCGCGGCGAGAGCGACGACGCGCTCGCGCACGAGCGGCGGCAGCGCCAGCGGCTCCGGTGGCGTCCCTCGGTCGTTCGGGTCGCCATCCCCCGCGCTCATGGCGCCGGTCGAGCGACGACCTCGATCCGGTCCACCGCGTTGCACCACCGGCAGGTGACGTGCTCGACGACGTCGTTCAACAGGTCGCGCTCCTCCACCGCCTGCTGCCCGGCGAGGTCGACGTGGACGTACTCCCGGGCCCGCGTGGAGCGGGTCACGTCGAAGCGCGTCAGGTTGCCGCACAGGGTGCAGCGCCAGCGGGTGGCGGGGCCGGGCTGGGCGACGGGCACGCGCAGACCCTAGCCACCGGTGCAGTCCGGACGGCCCGGCCGGGGTCGGCGCAGCACGAGCAGCACCACGACCAGCACAGCCAGCACGGCGCACCCGACGCCGAGCGTGAGCGGGACGGCGTACGCCGTCGTGCTCGGCAGCACGACGCCGGAACCCGGCTGGCGGGCGGCGTAGGTCCTGGGCACGAGGCGCAGCACCCGCGCCAGGCAGACCATCGCCACCAGGAGCAGCGTGCTCGCCCCCACCAGAGCCCAGGTCCGGCGGCCGGTCCTCCGCAGGGGCACGGTCTGCTGGGACATCCGACCAGTCTGCGGCATGCCGCACTTCGCCTTGTGGACAGGCGTTCGGGGTCGGTCACCGGTCCTACGGTGACGCCCCGTCGATTCGAGGAGGAACACCCATGAGCTCCGGCATCAAGGTCACCCCAGAGCAGCTGCAGGCGCTCGGCGGCCAGACGAGCAAGGCCAACGGCGAGATCGCGGCCACCCTCGGCAGCCTCACCGGCCAGCTCGCACCCCTGCACGGCCAGGACTGGTCCGGGCAGGCCTCCGCGCAGTTCCAGGCCCTGTGGGAGCAGTGGCACAGCGGCGCCAAGCAGGTCGGCGAGGCCCTCGAGGGCATCGCGGGACTGCTCCGCAGCGCGGGCAGCAGCTACGCCCAGGCCGAGCAGCAGATCGCCTCGTCGTTCCACTGACCCCGGGCAGCAACACCCGGGCAGGGCGTACGCCGGTCGGCGTACGCCCTGCTCGGGTTGCTCAGGCCGGGCCGGTCAGGCCAGCGCGACCTGCACCGGGGTGACCTGGCCGGCGACCGCGAGCAGGCCACGTCCGGGTGGGCCGGTCCCGCTGGCGCGTGGCAGTCGCAGCCCCAGCAGGTCGCCGTCCAGCGGGCCCTGGGGCTGCAGGAGCAGGCCGCACCGCGACCTGCGCACCTCCACGACCAGGCCGCGGAACGTCGCCGCCAGCTCCTCCGCCGACCCTGCGACCACGACCGCCCGTCCGCGGCCCGGTCCGTGCCGCAGCACGTCCTGCAGCACGGCCGTGACCGGGGCTTCGTGCAGCGCTTCCACGTCGTCGACGAGCACCACCACCGGCCCTTCCCGCGCCAGCAGCCCCGCCAGGACCACGTTCTCGTCGGGGCGCAGCACCGCGAGCAGACCGTCGACGTCGGCGAGCGGGGAGCGGCGGGGCAGCACCGCGACGACGCCGCAGCGCCTCGTCACGAGCGCCGTCGCCATCGTGACCAGGGCGGTGGACCGCCCGGACCGGCGCGGGCCGGCCACCAGGAAGCCGGGGCCGTCCTCGGCCAGGTCGACGCCGACCGGCAGCACCTGCTCGCCGCCGAGGCCGAGCGGCACATAGCTGCTGGCGTCCGGCAGCCGGTCGCCCGGGACGTCGGCGAGCTGCTCGAGGGTGACCACGACCGGCAGCGGGTCGACGCGGAACGGCCGCCTGCAGGCCGGCACATCGGCCTGTGCAGCCTGCCCGATCTCCTTGAGGGCGGCGACCTGCGCCGGCCCGGACGCGTCGGGCGCCAGCAGCGCCACCTGCACCTCCACATCTGCCGCGGGCACAGCTGCCGCGGGCACAGCTGCCGCGGGCACAGCTGCCACGGGCACAGCTGCCACGGGCACAGCTGCCACCGGCGGAGCTGCCACCGGCGGAGCCGCGTCCCCGGCCGGCACCGGGCCCGCCAGGGTGCCGCCTGTCAGCACTCCCCGTCCTGGAGGTGCCTGCTCGGGCAGGTCGCGCGGGCTCAGTCCGGCCAGCGCCGCGTCCGCCGGGTCGGCGAGGCGCAGCACGAGCCGCTGGTCGAGCAGCGCCGACACCCGGCCCAGCAGACCGCCGCGGCCCGAGGTCATGACCACCCGCAGCCCGGCCGCCGGCCCCTCCCGCAGCAGCCGGAGGAGCACGTCGACCGGGCGGCCGCCGTCGACGTCCTCGAAGCCGTGCAGGAAGGCCTCCCAGCCGTCGAGCAGCAGCACGAGGTAGGGCAGCGCGGCGCCGGACGGGGCCGCGGCCCGCTGCTCGGGCAGGTCCGCCCAGCCGGCACGGGCCAGCAGGTCCTGCCGCCGGGCCACCTCGGCGAGCAGGCGGGTCAGCAGCCGCACCACCCGCTCGGTCTCCTCGCGGCAGACGACGGCGCCGACGTGCGGCAGCGCCATGAGCCCCAGCAGGCCGCCGCCGGCGCAGTCCAGCACGTGCAGGTGCACGTCCTCGACCGGACGGGTCCGCGCCAGCTGGCCGGCGACGGTGCGCAGCAGCGTGGTGCGCCCCGTCCGCGCCGTACCGACCACCAGCAGGTGACCGCCGGCCGCGAGGTCGAGCACCGCCGGTCGGCGGTCCTGCTCGGCCGGCAGGTCGGCCAGCCCGTAGGGCAGCTCGTCGCAGGCGCCGGCCGCGAGGTCGTCGACGGACAGCACCGGTGGGAGCGGCGGCAGCCACGGCGGCTGCACCGACAGTGCGCCGCTGTGCGCCGATGCCTCGCGCAGCGCCTCGACGAGCAGCTGCAGATCCGTGTCCCCGTCACCTGCCTCCACGCGCGGGCAGGCGGCGGGCGGCCGGCCGGCCTGCTCCCAGGGCACGGCCACGGCGTACGGCGCACCCGCACCGGTCCCCGAGCGACTGCCGCCGACCCGGGCCGTCTGGAAGGCCGACGGCGGCGCCGGTCCGGTCCGGACGAGCGCCCGGCCCGGGGCGTGCCGTGGCAGGTGCGCCGCCGCCGGGCTGTCCAGGACGTCTCGGCTGTCCGCCTCGTCGGTGACCCGCAGGGCGATCCGCAGGTCGGTGTTGGCGCGGATCTCGGGCGAGACCACGCCGCCGGGCCGCTGGGTGGCGAGCACCAGGTGCACTCCGAGGGAACGGCCGCGCTGCGCGGCGCCGACGAGGCCGCGCACGAACTCCGGCAGCTCCGCACTCAGCGCGGCGAACTCGTCGACCACGATCACCAGGCGAGGCAGCGGCCCGCACGGTCCGCCCAGCCGCTCGTAGGCCGGCAGGTCCGGCACACCGGCTACCGCCAGCAGCGACTCGCGGCGCCTGAGCTCCGCGGACAGCGAGGCGAGCGCGCGCCGGGTGAGGTGCGGGTCGAGGTCGGTCACCAGCCCGACGGTGTGCGGCAGCCGGGCGCAGTCCCGGAACGCGGCGCCGCCCTTGTAGTCGACCAGCACGAAGCTCATCCGCGCCGGCCGGTTGCCCACCGCCAGGGACGCGACCAGGGTCTGGAGCAGCTCGGACTTGCCCGAGCCGGTGGTGCCGGCGACGAGGACATGCGGGCCGGCTGCCAGGTCGAGCACGAACGGGCCGTCCGCGCACTGCCCGACGGTCGCCGCAGTTGAGGCCGGCCGATCGCTCCATCGCTCGAGCAGCGCCCCAGCGCTCGGCTGGTCGAGACCGAGCAGGTCCAGCAGGCGTACGTCGGTCGGCAGCCCGCGCCTGCCGTCGTCGGACGTGTCGCGCAGCGGCGCCAGGGCCCGCGCCACCTCCATCGCCCAGCTCGTGCTCACCGCGTCGGGCAGGACGTGATCCAGCGGCTCGCCGCCGGCGGACCGCACCGTCAGGCCCGAGGCGGGCACACGACCGTGCAGCACCAGCGCCGAGCACTCCTCCGGCAGGGAGCTCTCGTCCTCGTCCAGGCACAGCACGTGCACCCCGACCGACGGTCCCGCCCCGAGCAGCCGCGGTACGCCGGACAGCCGGCGCAGCCCCCGCGCCCCATCCAGGACCACGAGCACGGCCGGCTCTGGGTCGGCGGCACCCGGCCGCGGCCGGCCACCCCTCGCCTCGAGCCGGGCCGTCCGCCGTTCCACCAGCGCGGTCAGCTCGGCCACGCGGCAGCCGGTCGTCTCCGCGTCGGTGCCGACCCGCACTATCGACCGGTCCGCCCGGTCCCCGTCCCGGGCGTGCGGCAGCCAGCGCACCCAGGACCAGGCGCCGCCGTCCGCGCCGCCGTCCGCGAGGACGACGACGCGCAGGTCGCGCGGGGAGTGCAGCACCGCGGCCTGCGCCACCAGCCAGCGGGCAGTCGCCCGCACGGAGTCCACCGGGCCTGCCACGCCGACCACCCCGAGCGCGCGCAGCGGCAGGAGCACCGGCACCTCGCGGGCGACCGGCGGCTCCGGCGGCGGCGTCCCAGGCGGGGCGACCAGCTCCACCTCGGCCCGCTGGTCGGCGAGCCCGACCCGCAAGGCGAGCGCGTCCGCGTCGCCGGCGCGGCGCTCCCAAAGGCGGCCCGTGGGTCCGGTCGCCGCGACCAGCAGTGCGGCAGGATCGGGACCGGCGCGCCGCCGGACCTGCTCCTCGGTCAGCCGCGCCGCCCGCAGCTGCGCTCCAGCCTCGGCGGTCGCGTCGGCGTACCGCCTCGCCTCCTGCCGGGAGCGGCGCCGTCCGGTCCGCCGGTCCTGCACGACGTTGCCGAGCAGGAGCAGTGGTGACAGCAGGCTGAACAGCAGGAACGTCGGGCTGTGGGTGACCGCGGCCAGCACCCCGCCGAGCGCCAGCGGCAGCAGCGCGGCCAGCCATGGGACCCGGGCGGTCTCGCGTTCCGCCGGCGGGACCGGGAGCTGCACCCGCACGGCAGGGGCGACCGGCGCGACCCTCGGCGGCCGGTTGTAGGCGAGGCCGCCGATGCCGTCCGGCTCCAGCACGGCATCGGGAGCGGCGGCGTACCGCAGGGCGAGCCGGCTGCGTCCCGCGACGAGAAGGGACTCCGACGTCAGCGGCGCCGGCACGCCCGCCTCGAGCGCCTCCCCGTCGAGCCAGGTGCCGTTGGTAGAGCCGAGATCCTCGACGCTGCACGGGTTCCCGCCCGACACAGCGAGGTGCCGCCGGGACAGCCCCTTGTCGTCCAGCCGCAGGTCGGCGACGGCGCCGCGACCGAGCACCGTGCGGCCGTCGGACAGCGGCAGGATGCAGCCCGCGTCCGGGCCGCCGACGACGTGCAGCTGCGGCGTCCCCGGCCGCGCTGCCGGCGGACAGGGCAGCGGCGTCCCGACGCCGAGCCGTACGCCGTCGCGCAGCCCGGAGTCGCCCAGCGCCAGGTCCGCGTCCAGCGGAGCGCCGGCGAGCAGCAGCCGGCCCGGGGCAGGCAGGTGCGGCGCCAGCACCTGCTCGACGATGCGCAGCGGCGTGGCCGGGTCGGCGTCGAGGAGCACCTCCGTCGTCGCGCCGTGCTCCGCCTCCAGGGTCAGGGTCAGCTGCATGCGTGGATGCCTCCGGTGCGGTGCCGGCCGGCTCGCCGGCCTCGGGCGCCGGCACCGTACGGCGGTCAGCACCACGACGGGGCCCGTCGTCCACAGGCCCTGGGCTGCCCTCGGTGACGGCAGCGGCTCTACGTGGACGGTCGCAGCAGGGGCGGGGACGGCGAAGCGCGCGCACTCGGCGACGAACTGCTCCCTCAGCTCCCTGTCCGCAACGACTCACCCGCCGCCAGGTCCGGCGCATCCCGTCGTACCTCCACCCAGGAAGACTGGAGAGACCCTTGCCGCTCTGAATTTCGGCCTCAAGAGCGCCGCTCGGAGCGGCTGGCAGTTCGCCCGCACAGACGCGGACCTGTCTGTGGGAAACTCGGGCAGTCGGCGCGACGAGGGGAGAGTCGGTGGCAACAGGCGCGGCCGGACTGCTGCGGCGTACCGGTCCGGCTGTCGTCGCGGTCCTGGTCGCCGTCTGCGGATGCAACGCGCAGCCGACGAGGTCCGCCTCGGCCCGGTCCTCGCCCGTCGCCCCACCGGCCGCCGGCGCTGGGCGGACCACCGCAACCCCGAGCCCGACAGCCGCGCCGGCGCCTGGACTGGACGGCTGCGCACCGCGGTCATGGCGCACCGTGCACCTCCGCAGCAGCGACGGGGTCCGGCTCGTCGCCGCGGAGACCGGCTCGGGTAGGCGTGGCGTCGTCCTGGCCCACGAGTCCGACGGCTCGCTGTGCAACTGGGTGCCCTACGCGACCCAGCTGGCGAGGCAGGGCGTCCGCGTCCTCCTGCTGGACCTGCGAGGTCACGGCTCCTCGGGCAGCGCAGCACGGGGAGGGACGTTGGCCACCGACCTCGACGTGTCCGCGGCCGCGACGCACCTGCGAGCCAGCGGGACCAGCAGGATCGCCTTCGTCGGCGCGTCGGCAGGCGGCACCGCGGCCCTCGTCGCCGCCGACCGGTCACCAGGATCCGATGCCGTCGCGAGCGTGTCCGGGCCGGCGGCATTCGGACCGATGGACGCCGCCCGAGCCGCGCCTCGGCTGAAGGTGCCCGTCCTGTTCATGGTCGGCGCGCTCGACCGGGGCTTCGTGCCCGACGCGCGACAGCTGGCCGGACTCGCCCGCGCACGGCATCAGCTCGTCGTCGTCCCCGAGGACGGGTGGCACGGCACGGCCATGATCGACGACCCTGAGCACGGACCCATGGTCGCCGCGGTCCTCACCCGCTTCCTGCTGGCTGCCCTGTCCAAGTAGCTGTCCAAGTAGCTGTCCAAGTAGCGGCCCGGCGCGCGGCGCGTCGTACGCCGGTTGTGTCGGGGGGCCGCCCTAGCGTCCGGGCCATGTCGCCCACGCCGCTCCTCCCCGCGCAGGCGACCTTCGACGAGCTGGGCCGGCCGCTGCGCGAGGTGGTCTTCGTGGTCGTCGACCTCGAGACGACGGGCGGCTCCAGCGCGGCCTGCGACATCACCGAGATCGGTGCGGTCAAGATCTGCGGCGGTGAGGTGCTCGGCGAGTTCCAGACGCTGGTCGCCCCCACCACGTCGATCCCGCCCTTCATCGCGGTGCTGACCGGCATCACCGACGCGATGGTGGCCGGCGCACCGCGGCTCGGGCAGGCGCTCCCGGCGTTCCTCGACTTCGCCCGCGGGGCGGTGCTGGTCGCCCACAACGCGCCGTTCGACCTCGGTTTCCTGCGCGCCGGCTGCGAGCGCCTCGGCCTGCTCTGGCCGGCGCCCGAGAGCCTGGACACCGCCCGGCTGGCCCGCCGGGTGCTGACCCGCGACGAGGCGCCCGACTGCCGGCTCGCCACGCTGGCCCGGCTGTTCCGCACATACGTGCGGCCCTGCCACCGGGCGCTGGCTGACGCGCAGGCCACCGTCGACGTGCTGCACGGCCTCTTCGCCCGGCTCGGCAGCCTCGGTGTGCACAGCCTGGAGGAGCTGAGCACCTTCTCGGCGCAGGTGAGCCCGCAACAGCGCCGCAAGCGCCACCTCGCCGACCCGCTGCCGACCGAGCCGGGGGTCTACCTGTTCCGCGACGACCGCGGCCGGGTGCTCTACGTCGGCAAGAGCACCAACCTGCGCACCCGCGTCCGGCAGTACTTCACCGCCAGCGAGATGCGCACGCGGATGGCCGAGATGGTCGGGCTCGCCGAGCGCGTCGACCCCGTCGTCTGTGCGACCGCACTCGAGGCGGAGGTGCGTGAGCTGCGCCTGATCGCCGAGCACCGGCCGCGTTACAACCGTCGCTCGAAGTTCCCCGAGCGGGCCGTCTGGCTCAAGCTGACCGTGGAGGCGTTCCCGCGGCTGTCCCTCGTGCGCCGCCTGCTCGACGACGACGCCACCTACCTGGGCCCGTTCGGCACCGCCCGCGGCGCCGAGCTGGCGATGGCCGGCGTGCACGAGGCGCTGCCGCTCCGCCAGTGCACCAGGAAGCTGTCGCTGCGCCGGCTGTCGCCCGCCTGCGTGCTCGCCGAGATGCGCCGCTGCGGCGCACCCTGCCAGGGGCAGGAGTCGGCGGCGGACTATGGCGCGCACGCCGAGGCGTTCCGGTCCGCCGTCCGCGCCGATCCGACCGCGATCGTCACCTCGCTGACCGCGCGGATCCACCGGCTGGCCGTCGCCGAGCGGTTCGAGGACGCCGCCGAGCAGCGCGACCGGCTGACGGCGTTCGTCCGGGCGGCTGCCCGCCTGCAGCGGCTGGCCTCGCTCACCGGCGTCGCCGAGCTCGTCGCCGCGCGCCCCACCGACGAACTGGGCTGGGAGATCTCGGTCGTACGCCGAGGGCGCCTCGTCGCGGCCGGTGTCGTCCCGCGCGGCGCCCACCCGGCGCCGTACGTCGACGCGCTGGTGGCCACGGCCGAGACGGTGCTGCCCGGTCCCGGACCGCTGCCCGCCGCGACGGCGGAGGAGGTCGAGTGCGTGCTGCGCTGGCTCGAGCGGCCCAGCACCCGGCTGGTGCGGCTCGACGGCACCTGGGCCTCGCCGGCGAGGGGCGCCGGCAGCCACCGGAGCTGGCTGGACGCCGTGCGGGACGGCCGCTCCGCGGTGCGTCCCTTCGAGGACCGCCGCGCGCTCCGCCCGGTCGCGCGTCCCGCCCGAGCCATGGCGTGAGGGTGAGCGGATCTCGCGCGGGAAGACCAACCTCCGGGATACGGTGCCTGGGGAAGGCTGAGCCCCGGGAGGCGTGGTGACCGGTGTGGACGGGACGGACAGCGGCGCGGGCGCGGATCCCGCGTCGCTCGGCACCTACCTCAACGACCACCTGGGTGGGGCGACCGGCGGTCTCGAGCTGTTCCGCCGGGCTCACCGGACCCATCGGGGGACACCGGCGGAGCCGGCGCTCGAGCGACTCGCCGGCGAGATCGCCGAGGACCGGGCCGCGCTGCTGCGGATCATGAGCTCGCTCGGGGTGCCGGTCCGGCGCTACAAGGTGCTGGGCGGCTGGGTGGCCGAGAAGGTGACCCGGCTCAAGCCGAACGGCGGGGTGCTGCAGCGCTCGCCGCTCAGCTCGGTCATCGAGCTCGAGTCGATGCACCTGGGTGTGCAGGGCAAGGCCGCCGGGTGGCGGGCCCTGCGCCGCCTGGCCGACACCGACCCCCGGCTCGACGCCGGCGGGCTGGACGCGCTGCTCGAGCGGGCGGACCGGCAGAGCGAGGTCCTGGAGCAGCTGCGCATGGACGCGGTCACCACCGTCTTCGTCAGCCGCTGACCTCAGAGCCGCTCCCCCTGCGGCAGACGCCGAGGCCCGAGCCGGGTGATCCAGGCGGCAACCGTGGGGTCAGGGCCCCGGCATCGCGCCCTCGATCACCAGGCAGTCAGAGGGTCGCGAGGGCGCCGCGGAGCCGGGCACAGGCCTCGCTGCGAGGGTCCAGGTGCTCGAAGTGCCCGCCGGGCACCCGCACCAGCTCGCTGCGGTCACCGGCCGCGCGCGCCGCCGCGACGTAGGTCTCGCTCTGCTGCAGCGGCACCGTGCTGTCCGCCGTGCCGTGCACGAGCACCGTGCGCACCCGGCTGGGCAGCAGCGCGACGGGGTCCGCGACCCGGTAGCGCTCCGGCACCTTGTCCGGGCCGCCGCCGAGCAGCGCCTGAACCGCCCCCCCGCCCAGGCCCTGCGACGCGCCCAGAGCCAGCGCGGCCACCGGGGCCTGCCCGACCGCGAGCGCCGGCCGCGGTGCGGACCCGGCCGCCCGGCCGGCCTCGGGAAGCCCGCCGGGGGCCCGTCGCGGCAGCCGCCCGCGCGAGACCAGCCACAGCGCGAGGTGGCCCCCCGCCGAGTGGCCGACGACCGCCACCCGCGCCGGGTCGACGCTGCCGGCGTACCGGCCCTGTCCGAGCCAGTCGTACGCCGCCGCGACGTCGAGCAGGGTCGTCGGCCAGGGCGCCGCCAAGGAGGCGTAGTCCGGCAGCCAGCACAGGAACCCGCGGGCGGCCAGGTCCGCGGCGACGGCGTCCTCGAGGTGGCGGTCGAAGCCAGGCCGCCAGTAGCCGCCGTGGACCAGCACGACCGTCGGCAGCCGCCCGCCGGGTGCGGCCTGCGGGGGCACCCACCACTCCCCCACCCGGCCGGCCCCGGCGCCGTACCGCTCGACCAGCCGGGTCGTGCCGATCGCGACCTTCGCCCGCGGCGCCGGGCTCCCGAGGGCGCGGACGGCACCGGCGAGACCTGCGGCGCCGGCCGCCAGCACCCCGAAGACGCCGAGCGCGCGCCGTCGGGTCATGCCGGCATCGTGCAGCAGCTCGGCGTCCTCCACCGGCCCAGCCTCGCGCATGCCGCCGGCTCCGGCAGGATGCTCCGCATGACGACCTGGAGCGCGCCGGTCCGCTTCGCCGAGGCCGACCAGCAGGGCATCGCCTTCAACGCCCACTACCTCACCTGGTGCGACGAGGCCATGACCGCCTGGCTGCGCGAGATCGAGCTGCCGTACGACGGCCTGCTCGCCCGCGGGCTGGACACGCGGCTGGTGGCGAGCGCGCTGCAGTGGGCGGCGCCGGTCCGGTGGGGCGACGTCGTCGAGGTGGACGCGGCGGCCGAGCGGGTCGGGCGGACCAGCTTCGTGGTCCGCTTCGAGGTGCACGTGGGCGGCCGCGCGTGCTGCACCGTCGCGACGACGTACGTCCTGACCGACCTGGACGGCGTGCCGCGGCCGGTCCCCGACGACGTCCGAGCCCGGCTCACCGGCGAGCCCGCGGCTACGCTGCCGGCATGATCACCGCGATCGTCATGGTCAGCGCCGCCGTCGACCGGATCCCCGAGGTGGCGCAGGCGATCGCCGACCTCGACGACGTCTCCGAGGTCTACTCCGTCGCCGGCGACGTCGACCTGGTGGCGATGGTGCGGGTGCGCCGGCACGAGGAGCTGCACGAGACCATCGCCGGCCGCCTGAACAAGGTCGAGGGCGTGCTGGAGACGCAGACTCTGATCGCCTTCCAGGCCTACAGCCGGCACGACCTGGAGGCCACCTTCTCCCTGGGGATCGAGCCATGACCAGCACCACCGCTCCGGCGCAGTTCGGCCGGGAGTCCGCCCCGTCCGGCGAGTTCGTACGGCAGGGCAACCGGTTCACCGACCGGACCGGCACCGAGCAGTTCCCGGTCGAGGCCGGCCACTACGTCCTCTACGTCTCGCTGGCCTGCCCGTGGGCGCACCGCAGCATCATCGTGCGGGAGCTGCTCGGGCTCCAGGACGCCATCGCGCTGCGGGTCGTTGACCCCCTGCGCGACGAGCGCGGCTGGCGTTTCACGCTCGACCCCGACGGCGTCGACCCGGTCACCGGCGCCCGCTACCTGGCCGAGCTCTACACCCGCAGCGATCCGTCGTACGACGGTCGGGTGACGGTCCCGTGCCTGTGGGACACGGTGACCGGGCGGATCGTCACCAACGACTACCCGCAGATCACTCTGGACCTGCACACCCGCTGGACCGCCCTGCACGCGCCGGACGCCCCGGACCTCTACCCGCCGGCGCTGCGCGGGGAGATCGACGCGATGGCCGAGGCCAACTTCTCCGCCGTCAACAACGGCGTCTACCGGGCCGGCTTCGCGACCACTCAGGCGGCCTACGAGCAGGCGTACGACGCGCTGTTCGCCCGCCTGGACGAGCTGGACGCGCTGCTCGCCGGGCAGCGCTACCTCGTCGGCGGTCGGCTGACCGAGGCCGACGTACGGCTCTACACGACGCTGGCCCGCTTCGACGCGGCCTACCACGGTCACTTCAAGTGCAACGAGCGCAAGCTGACCGAGTACGCCGCCCTGTGGCCCTACGCCCGCGACCTGTTCCAGACGCCGGGCTTCGGCGACACGACCGACTTCGCACAGATCAAGTCGCACTACTACGGCACGCACGGCCAGATCAACCCGACCGGCATCATCCCCAGGGGCCCGGCCGACGACTGGTCGCAGCCGCCCGGCCGTGCGTCGGTCGCCTGACCCCGCAGGACATCGCGGTCAGGTCGCGAGGGCCTGGCTGACCCGCACCCACCGCTCCAGCGCGGTCGCCGCGGCGCCGGTGTCCAGCGACTGCGCCGCGCGGACGCTGCCGGCGGCCAGCCGGTCCCGCAGGGGCAGGTCCAGCGCGTCGTACGCCGCGAGCGCGGCGGCCGCGTTCAGCAGCACCGCGTCTCGCACCGGTCCCGGCCGGCCGTCGAGCAGCACCCGTGCGACACCGGCGTTGTAGGCCGCGTCGGCCCCCCGCAGGTCGTCCAGCGTTGCCCGGGGCACCCCGAGCTCGGCCGGGTCGAAGCTCTCCTCGCGCACCTGCCCGGCCGCCACCACCCAGACGCGGGAGGTCGTGGTGGTGGTGAGCTCGTCCAGGCCGTCGTCGCCGCGGAAGACCAGCGCGTCGGCGCCGCGGTCGGCCAGCACTCCGGCCACCACCGGCGCCAGCCGCGCGTCGGACACCCCGACGGCCTGCGCCTCGGGCTGCGCCGGGTTGGTCAGCGGCCCGAGCACGTTGAACACCGTCGGGACGCCGATCTCACGGCGTGGCACCGCGACGTGCCGCATGCCGGGGTGGAAGACGGGTGCGAAGCAGAACGCGATGCCGGCCTGCGCCACGCAGGGAGCGACGGCGGGCGGCGGCAGGTCGACGACGACCCCGAGCGCCTCGAGCAGGTCGGCCGAGCCGCAGGCCGAGGACGCCGCCCGGTTGCCGTGCTTGACGACCGGCACCCCGGCGCCGGCGACGACCAGCGCAGCCATGGTGGACAGGTTGACGCTGTGCGAGCGGTCCCCGCCGGTGCCGCAGGTGTCGACGGCACGCACCGGGACCCGCGCGGGAGCGGCCTGCTCGAGCATGGCCTCGACCAGGCCGGCGACCTCCTCGGGCGTCTCCCCCTTGGCCCGCAGGGCGACAACGAAGGCCGCCACCTGCGACGGGGAGGCGTCGCCGGCCATGATCTCGCGCATCGCCCACGTCGTCTCGGTGCGGTCGAGCGAGCCGCCCCCGAGCAGCGCGCCGAGCAGGCCCGGCCAGCTGCCGGCGGCAGGGGTCCTGGTGGGCACGCGCTAGGACGCGGCGCGGCGGACCGGCAGCCGCTGCGACCGGTGACGCAGCAGCTCGGCGACCGCCGCCGCCAGCTGCGGGGCGTCGATCGGATGCGGTACCACAGCGTCGGCGAGCGACCAGGCGGCCAGCCACGTGTCGTCGCGGCGGGCGATCAGCACCAGCGTCGGCGGGCAGTCCTTGAGCTCGTCCTTGAGCTGCTTGGCCAGTCCGAGCCCGCCGGTGGGCCAGGCCTCGCCGTCGAGCACGGCCAGGTCCACGCCGCCCTTGTCTACGGCGCGCAGCACCTGGGCACCGGTCGCGCACTCCACCCACTCGACCCGGCCCAGGTCGGCGGCCGGTCGGCGGCCGACCGCGGTGCGCACTGAGGCGCGCACGTGCGGGTCGTCGCTGTACAGGAGCACGACGTGCCCGGACGGGTGGTCGCCGCCCGGGAGGGGGATGGAGCCGGTCATGGGGCGGATGCTACCGACGCCACCTGACCGGGCCCGGCGCTGTCAGCGGCTGCGCTGGGTCGGCCCCGTCCAGGGCACGCCGACGGTGTGCGCGTAGCAGTTGGGTCCCGCGTTGTACGCCGACAGCCGGCTGCCGCAGACGGTGCAGGTCGCAAGCCCTGAGGTGCGGGCCTTCTGGACCGGCTTGAGAGTGGTACCGGTGAGCCTGGTGCCCGAGGCCACGAAGACCCCTCCTCCTACGACGTCGCGCGGTGTGCTCCGCGTCACAGACCGGGCGACCCTAGGGAGCGGTTCTCGGCACGGTCAAGGGCGGCACCGTGGCATGGCTTCGGATACGAAGCGGTCACCGCAACGGGATCGTCTTGCGGTGATCGCTCGAATCGAGCCTGTCGCCGGGGGCCGGCTGCGCGGCAGCGAGATCCGGCTCCCGATGGAGGTCAGATGACCGAGCCCAGCCGCAACCGCAGCTGCTGGATCCTGAGCGCGAACTGAGGGACGATCGTGAGGACATGAGACTGGAGGAGCATCGCGTCGGCGCACGTCGCCCCGACGCCCCCGTGGCACGCCAGGTGCGGCTACGCCGAGCAGCGGTGGACCGATGTCGCGGGTACGCCAGTACCGCTGTGACGACCTGCCGCTGGATCCTCGTCGAGCTGCGTCTGAGCGGGGTTCGCACGCAGTCGTCGTCGATGTCAGTCAGCCTTGACCTGGACACCGCGTGAGGCGGGGAGCGCTCAACGCGGTCCGCGATGCCGTACGGACTCAGTTGTGGCCGCTTCCGGTTGTCGGGGTGGCGGTGGCGCTCGTGGTCGGTGTAGTGCTGCCGCGCGTCGACGGCCGGGTAGACGGCTCGCTGCCCTCATGGTTGCGTTCGCTGCTGTTCTCCGGTGATCCCGGCGCCGCCCGCACTGTGCTGGACGCGGTGTCGAGCTCGCTGATCACCGTCACGTCGCTGACGTTCTCGCTGACCGTCGTGACCCTGCAGCTGGCCAGCAGCCAATTCTCACCACGGCTGTTGCGGACCTTCGCCAGCGACGTTTTCGTCCAAGCCACACTGGGTCTGTTCCTGGCGACGCTCACCTTCTCGCTCACGGTGCTGCGCAGTGTGCGCAGCGCCGGGGATACGCAGTCGGTATTCGTGCCGCAGATCTCGGTGACAGTGTCCTTTGTCCTCGCGGTCGCCAGCGTCGTCGGTCTTGTGGTGTTCCTGGCCCACCTTGTCCGACAGATCCGGGTCGAGACGATACTGCGTGAGGTCCACGCGGATGCAACGGCCACCATCGAGGCGGCGCTCGACACCGCCCAGGGCTCGGGCCGAGATGCCTGTCCATTGCCGACGCCGCCGGAGTACGCGAGCACAGTGTTCGCGAGGTCGTCGGGGTTCCTGGTGCGCGTCGAGGAGGACGAGCTGTTCGAGTGCGCTGTCGAGCACGACATCCACATCCTTCTCGACAGCCACCCCGGCGCGTCGCTCGTGGCCGGCACGCCGATCGGGTCGACCTGGTCACGCACGGGCTCGAAGCGCGGCCAGGAGGTTGAGCGCCTCGAGGACCGGATTGCCGGCGCGCTGCATGTCGGCTTCGAGCGCACCGCGGCCCAGGACGTGGGCTACGGGCTTCGGCAGCTCACCGACGTCGCCAACAAGGCCCCCTCACCGGGCATCAACGACCCGACCACAGCGGTGCACGCGCTCGGGACCATCTCGGCCGTGCTGTGTGAGCTGGCCGGACGCGACCTCGGCCCGTCGGTGCTACGCGACGACGACGGCCGGGTACGCGTCGTGCTGCGCCGCCCGGACCTGGCTGATCTGGTCGACGTGGCGATCACCCAGCCCCGCCACTACGGCTCCTCAGATCCCCAGGTGATGGCCCGGTTGTTCCGGCTGCTCGAAGAGCTCGCCTGGCACACACCCCCCCACGCCCGAAGCATCGTGGCGTCCCAACTTGAACGTCTGAAGGCCACCGTCGACGGAGCCGCCTTCGACGCCGCCGAGATCGAGCAACTCGACCGTGCCGCCACGCGCGTGACCGAGGTCCTCGTCCAGCAGCGCACGAGCGACAAGAGCAGGACATGAGCACCGTCGTGGCCAGTAGAGCAGTCCAGATCTTCGGCGTGACGCCGGCCGGTATCACCACCACCACCACCGTCAGCCGCTGTTCACGGTCGGCCTCGTGCTGGTCATCGTGCTCCTGCGCGGTCCGGCGTCGTCGATCAGCCGACGTGTCCTGGGCGGCGAGGTCTGCGGCTCCCGCCGGTTCTGGGCCTGCCAGGGCATCCAAGTCCTCGCCGCCTGCCGGCATCGGAATGATGCACCAGCCCGGTCACGTCCACACCGGTCCGGGTCCGGGTCCACAACGCCATCTCCAAGGCGTCCAGCGGCAGGTCGGTGGGCATGCTGGCCGCAGTCCGCCACCCGACGATCCGGCGGCTGAACGCGCCGGAGACGAACGCGGTGAACGCCATCCCCGACCAAGTCGGAACATGGGTGAGGTCCACCAGCCACAGTGCGTTGGGCCGGCTGGCGCGGCGTCGGGGTCCCGTCGACCGGCGTCTCGAGTGCCTCAGCCGAGCGGCTGGCCGGCGGCCTCGAGCCGGTCCAGGCGGCGGTCCTCGCGGGTGGCCTCGCGCTCGCTGGCGCGCATCCACTGCGTCAGAGTCACCCCGAGGAACAGCAGTCCGACCAGGTCTCCGGAGGACCACAGCAGCCCGCCGCCGACCTGCTGCTGGTAGACCGCCTGCGCCAGCGGGTGCAGCGCCAGGTAGTGGGCACCCGCGATCAGCCCGCTCCCGTTGTCCGGGACGCTCATGATGGCGACGCCGAGGAAGGCGTGGAAGGGCAGCGTGGCCGCCAGCAGGAGCAGCCGGAACGGGTAGCTGACCCGGCCCGGCACCGGGTCGACACCCAGCAACGGCCAGAAGAACAGCGTCCCGACGAGCAGGAAGTGCACGTGCAGCAGGTCGTGCAACAGGGCGTTGTCCAGCGTCGCGGCGTACCACCCGGAGAAGTAGAGGGCGAACGGGGTGCCCACGAACAGCAGCCACGGCACCAGCGGGAAGGTCAGCACCTTCACCGGCCACGAGTGCAGCGCCGCGAGCAGCCCCGCACGCGGGCGCTGCGGCAGCGTGCGCAGGGCCAGCGTGACCGGCGCCCCGATGGCGAGGAAGACCGGCACGACCATCGTCAGCAGCATGTGCTGGACCATGTGGGCGCCGAACAGGCTGTCGTCGTACGCCGCGAGACCGGACACCAGCGCGACCGCCATCGTGCCGAGCCCGAGGCCGACGAAGCAGATCGTGCGGCCGGCCCCCCAGTGGTCGCCGCGAGCGCGCAGCCGGCTCACGGCGAACAGGTACAGGCCCCCGAGCAGCACGAGCAGCGCGACAGGGAACGGCGACGGCCGGGCCTGCGTGAAGACGGTCAGCGGCCCGAACGCAGGCAGCCCGTCACCCAGGGCGAGCACGGCGGTCACGGGCCCAGGGTAGGCGCCTCCCGGCGCGCCGGCCCCCCGCGTGGTGGCGGGCCGTCAGGGCTGGCAGGATGTGCACGTGGCTGCTGCTTCGGTGCTGGACAGGGTTCCGGCGCACGGGTCCCTGACCCGGCCCAACATGGTCTCGGTCGGGACGATCGTCTGGCTGTCCTCGGAGCTGATGTTCTTCGCGGGGCTGTTCGCGATGTACTTCACGATCCGCGCGTCCATCGGGATCGACGCCGGCGGTCGCGACATCTGGCCGCCGTCCGACGTGCACCTGTCGGTCGGCTACTCGGCCGTCTTCACCACGATCCTGGTGCTGTCCTCGGTGACCTGCCAGATCGGGGTGTTCAAGGCCGAGCAGGGCGACGTCTACGGCATGCGGCGCTGGTTCTTCCTCACGCTGCTCATGGGACTGACCTTCGTGCTCGGTCAGGGCAACGAGTACCGCAACCTGGTCACCAACGAGGGCACCACGCTGTCCTCGAGCCCCTACGGCTCGGTGTTCTACCTGACAACCGGCTTCCACGGCCTGCATGTGATCGCCGGGCTTTTCGCCTTCGTCGTCGTGCTGCTGCGCTCGACCGTGGGCCGCTACACGCCCGAGAAGGCGACCACCGCCATCGTCGTGTCCTACTACTGGCACTTCGTCGACGTGGTGTGGATCGGGCTGTACGCCACGATCTACATCATCCAGTGAGGAACGGACCGCACGTGAGCCGCTCTACCCGCGCCTCCTCCTCCGCCGGCCGGCTCAGCCGGCTGTCCGGCTACGCCGTCGTGCTGCTCGCCCTGACCGTCATCGGCGGCGTCTACACGCTGGTGTGGGCGCCGCACAGCAGCGCTCAAGGCGGCGGCGGGGCCGAGCAGTCGCTAGCCGTCAAGGAGGGGCGCAGCCTCTACCTCACCGGCTGCTCGACCTGCCACGGCCTCAACCTGCAGGGCGGCGCGGGCGGACCGAGCCTGATCGGCGTGGGCTCGTCGGCGGTGATCTTCCAGGTGGAGAGCGGCCGGATGCCGCTGACCAACGGCCAGGCCCAGGCGCCGCGCAAGAAGGCGAAGTACGACCTCACGCAGATCGACCAGCTGGCGGCGTACATCCAGGCCAACGGCGGCGGGCCGACCCTGCCGGGCGGGTCGCTCACCGACGGTGACCTCGCGCTCGGCGGCGACCTGTTCCGGACCAACTGTGCGGGCTGCCACAATGCGGCCGGCTCCGGCGGTTCGCTGACCTACGGCAAGTACGCGCCGGCCCTGAAGCCCGCAAGCCCCAGCGTCATCTACAGCGCGATGCAGTCCGGCCCGGAGTCGATGCCGCGCTTCTCCGACAACCAGCTCAACGTCGACGAGAAGAAGGCGGTCACGCGCTACGTCCGCTACATCACCCGGTCGGCGCAGCCCGGCGGCAACAGCATCGGCAAGTTCGGCCCGGTGCCCGAGGGCCTGGTGATCTGGCTGGTCGGCATCTCGGTGCTCGTCCTCGTGACCCTCTGGATCGGGGCCCGCGCATGACCACGCCACGCGACCCCCAGGACGAGGACAGCAGGGACAGGGACCGTCTGGACAGGGAGCGGCACACCAGGGGCCTGCAGGATACCGGTGGCCAGCAGCCGACCACAGAGCCGCGCGGAGGCCGGACGTCGTACGAGGCCGGCGGCTCGATCCGCGACCGGCTGCGGTCGGCGGCCGGCAGCTCCGACGCCATTCCCGGCGACGACAGCCGCACCTCCGACGTGTCCTCCGACAGCTTCGTGCAGTCCGACAGCCGGGGCGAGCTGGCCGCGCGCGGCCGGGGCCACGCTCAGCACAGCGGCTCCCGCGCACCCGAGGCGGTACGGGGCCAGGAGCCGCGCGCCGCCGACCTCGACGAGTCGGCGGCCCGGTCCGCCGAGCGGGTCGTGGCCGCGCTGTTCATGCTCGCCCTGGTCGGCGTCGTCGGCTTCTTCTGGACCTTCTGGTTCGCTCCCTTCAAGTACGCAGTGGAGGCAGGCAACGCGTACTACACCCCGCTGCTCGGCTTCTTCATGGCGCTGGCGCTCGTCGGCATCGGCGCCGGCGCGGTGCAGTGGGCCAAGACGCTGATGGACGACGAGGAGGCGGTGCAGGAGCGCCACCCGCCGGGCTCGCCGGTCGAGGAGCGGGAGGCGACCGCGGCCGCGCTCAAGCAGGGCCTGGCGCAGAGCGGCCTGCCGCGGCGCAAGCTGCTGCGCAACACGCTGCTGCTCGGCGGTGGCTCGCTGGCCCTGCTCCCGGTCCCGCTGCTGTTCAGCCTGGGCGACTACCAGCACAAGGAGCGTGCGCTCGCGACGACCGGCTGGGCCAAGGGCGTCCGCCTGGTCCGCTCGGGCGGCACCCCGGTCAAGCTCGGCGACCTGCAGGTCGGGAGCGCCGAGTCGGTCTTCCCCGGCGTACCCGGGGGGGAGAAGCTCCCGGACTCCGCCACGCTGCTCATCCGGATGCGCCCGGAGGAGGTCAAGGCGGGCACCAACCCCGACTGGGCGGTCGACGGCCACATCGCCTACTCGGTGATCTGCACGCACCTGGGCTGCCCCGTCAAGCTCTACGAGCAGCAGACCCACAACCTGTTCTGCCCCTGCCACCAGTCCACCTTCGACGCCGCCGACGGCTGCAAGGTGCTGTTCGGGCCGGCCGCCCGCGCCCTGCCACAACTGGCGATCAGCGTGGACCCTGAGGGATACTTCGTGGCAGGCGGCGACTACGCCGAACCGGTCGGGCCCAGCTACTGGGAGCGCAAGCCGACGTACGGGAAGAAGGCCTGATGAGCGCGCTGGAGAAGTCGGCGGACACCACCGCGCGCTGGGTCGACGACCGGCTCAGCAGCTCCAACTTCGTGCGCCGCAGCCTCAACAAGGTCTTCCCGGACCACTGGTCGTTCATGCTGGGCGAGATCGCCCTGTACTCCTTCATCATCCTGCTGCTGACCGGCACCTACCTCACGCTGTTCTACGACTCGAGCACCCGCGAGGTCATCTACAACGGCAGCTACATCCCGCTGCGCGGGCTCCCGATGTCCAAAGCCTACGAGTCCACGCTGCACATCTCCTTCGACGTGCGCGGCGGCCTGGTGATGCGCCAGATCCACCACTGGGCGGCGCTTCTGTTCATGGCCGCCATCGTGGTGCACCTCATGCGGGTGTTCTTCACCGGCGCCTTCCGCAAGCCCCGCGAGCTCAACTGGCTGATCGGCGTCGGCCTGCTCGTGCTCGGCATCCTCGAGGGCTTCGCCGGCTACTCCCTGCCCGACGACCTGCTCTCGGGCACCGGGCTGCGCATCGCCTACTCGATCGCGGAGTCCATCCCGGTGGTGGGCACCTGGGTGGTCTTCCTGATCTTCGGCGGGGAGTTCCCGGGTGAGCAGATCATCGGCCGGCTCTATGCGATCCACATCCTGCTGGTGCCCGGCATCATCCTGGCGCTGATCACCTTCCACCTGGGGATGATCTGGTACCAGAAGCACACCCAGTTCGCCGGTCCGGGGCGGACCGAGGACAACGTCGTCGGCAGCCGGATCTTCCCGGGGTACGCCGCCAAGGCGGGCGGCTTCTTCTTCCTCGTCTTCGGCGTGCTGGCCGCGCTCGGCGGCCTGGTGCAGATCAACCCGGTCTGGCTGTTCGGCACCTACAACCCCTCCCAGGTCTCGGCGGGTTCGCAGCCGGACTGGTACGTCGGGTTCCTGGACGGCTCGACCCGGCTGATGCCCAACTGGGAGCTGCGCGCCCTCGGGCACACCATCCCGTTCAACGTGTTCGTGCCGACGGTGATCCTGCCCGGCGTCCTGTTCACGGTGCTGGCGCTCTACCCCTGGGTGGAGTCGCGCCTCACCCGCGACAGGGACTACCACAACCTGCTCGACCGGCCGCGTGATGTCCCGGTGCGCACCGGCGTCGGCGCGATGGCGATCACCTTCTACGTCATCCTGCTGGTCGCCGGCGGCAACGACATCATCGCCCGCAAGTTCGGCCTGAGCATCAACGCGATCACCTACACGCTGCGGGCCGGCCTGTTCCTGCTCCCGCCGCTGGTCTTCGTGGTCACCAAGCGGATCTGCTACGGCCTGCAGAGCAGCGACGACGAGCTGGTGCACCACGGCATCGAGTCGGGCACCATCCGGCGGCTGCCCTCCGGGGAGTTCGTCGAGGAGACGGTGCCGCTACCGGTCCCCTACCAGATCACGATGACCGGCGTGGAGTTCTCCGAGCGGCCCGCCCTCGGGGGCGGTCGCAGCCCGGACGAGGTCCCGGTCGGCCCGGGCTACGGCGCGCAGCACACCGTGAGCGCCGGCAGCGTCGACAGTGTTCGCAGCTCTGCCGACGGGGAGCACCCCCGCAGCAGCGACGCCCCCCGCCCCCGCGGCTTCTTCCGACCGAAGAAGAAGGCCACGGCGGTCCCGGACGCAGAACCGTCCGGGCAGCGCGAGCTCGAGCGCAGCGGGCGTCCCAACAAGCCGGAGTAGCAGACCGGGTCAGCCCGGCGCCTCGCGTGCCGTCCGCTCAGCCGGCGCCGATCGCCAGGATGCGTGCGGCGACGTGCTCCCAGCTCCACTCGCGCACCACCGTGGCGCGGGCCGCCGCCGACAGCTCCTGCCAGCGGCCCGGCGGCAGCGCGAGCAGCTCACCCAGCCGGCCCGCGAGGTCGGCGGCGTCGCCCCGGCGGAACGACGCGAGATGGCGGCACCCCTGCGGATAGCTGCGCTCGATCTGCGCGGCGATCTCGGCAAGCCCCGAGTGCCGGGCCACCAGGGGCGGCGAGCCACACGCGGCCGCCTCCGCCGCGACCATGCCGAAGGCCTCCGGGAAGACCGACGGCGTCACGCTGACGTCGGCCAGCGCCCACAGGTGGCCCAGGTGCCGGTGCTCGAGGGCGCCGGTGAACAGCACCCGCTCCCCCGCGGCCGCCTGCAGCCGGGCCCGCTCCGGCCCGAACCCGACGACCACGGCACGGGCATCCACGTCCTGCAGCGCCTCCAGCAGCAGGGAGACGCCCTTCTGCTCGCTCAGCTTGCCGACATAGACGACCGTGCGGCCGGGACCGGTCAGGAAGTCGCCCAGCGCGTCGGCCAGCCCCTCGTCGGGACGTCGCTCGTCGGCGCCGCCAGGGTTGGGTGGGTCCAGCCGGCACTCGGCGAGCAGGCCGGCCAGCGCCTCGGTCCGCTCCTGTGGGCGGAGCTGCCCGACGTCGACACCGGGCGGCACGACGTGCACCGGCGCCCCCAGGTCGCCCACAACCTCGGCGAGCACCCGCACGATGTGCTCGGACCCCGCGAGCACCGCCCGTGCGGGCGCCAGGGTCGCGCGGGCCCAGCCGGCCAGCCCGGGGTTGCCGCGCAGCGAGAACTCCAGCTCCGAACCGTGCGCCTTGACGACGTACGGCAGGCCGCTGGCGGCGCCGACCGGGCCGCCGAGCAGCACGTGGTTGACCAGCAGCAGGTCGGCGGGGCCCTGAGCGCGTACGGCGGCGACGTTGTCCGCCACGAAGCGGTCCCGGTCGGCGCGGCTCATCTCCGGCAGCCGCTGCACCTGCAGGTCGGCGTAGCGGTCGAGCACGAAGACCGGCGTCGGGCCGGTCAGCCTGGGGCGGACCACCTTCGCGCCGCCCAGGTCGTACCGCTCCGGGTGGGGTTCCTGGCACAGCACCACCACCTCGTGCCCGAGCGCGCTCCAGGAACGGGCAAGGGCGCGGGTGTAGACGTTGGAGCCGGTGCCGCCGAGCAGGTAGCCGTGCCAGATAAGGATGCGCACCGCGACAGCCTAGGCAGCGCGGGCCGGCACCGGGCGGCGCGCTATTCGCCCAGGAACTTGTGCACGCTGGTGGGCTTCTCGCCCATCGCCTCGAGGGCCGTCAGCGTCTGGGACTGCGAGCGGTTGATGCCGACGTAGTACTCGAACAGCAGCCCGCTGGCGGCGATCGTGACGCACACGAACCCGGTGACGATGAGGAAAGGGCCGAAGACCAGTCCCAGCGTGGTCGTGGCGAACGCGGCCGCGAGCAGCAGTGGCCACCAGGAGTGCGGCGAGAAGAAGCCGATCTCGCCGGAGCCCTCACTGATCTCGGCGTCGCCCCGGTCCTCCGGGCGCGCCTCCATCCGGCGGGCGGTGAACAGCAGGTAGTAGCCGATGATGAACGCCAGCAGGCTGGACAGGGCGATGCAGGTCGTGCCGGTCGGGTCGTGCGAGAGGTACCAGTAGACGATGCTGACGACCGCCAGGAAGGCGAACCAGAAGGCGAACAGGAAGCCCTCGAGCTTCATCGCGTCACCTCCGCTTCCGGGCTGGCGTGGAAGTCGACCCGCCCCGCGGTCTCCGGGTAGTGCAGGTCGAAGGCGGGCCGCTCGGACCGGATCCGGGGCATCGTCACGAAGTTGTGCCGGGGCGGCGGGCAGGACGTGGCCCACTCCAGGGAGTTGCCGTAGCCCCAGGGGTCGTCCCCGACCGCCATCTCGCCGCGCCGGAAGCTGACCCAGGCGTTGTACAGGAACGGCAGCGTCGAGGCCCCGAGCAGGAAGGCGCCGATCGAGGAGACGGAGTTGAGCGTCGTGAACCCGTCGGAGGCGTTGTAGTCGGCGACCCGGCGGGGCATCCCCTCGGCACCGAGCCAGTGCTGCACGAGGAAGGTCAGGTGGAAGCCGATGAACAGCGTCCAGAAGTGCACCTTGCCGAGGCGGTCGTCCATCATCCGGCCGGTGAGCTTGGGGAACCAGTAGTAGACCCCGCCGAAGAAGGCGAACACCACCGTGCCGAACAGCACGTAGTGGAAGTGCGCGACCACGAAGTAGGTGTCGGTGACGTGGAAGTCGATCGGCGGGCTGGCGAGCATCACGCCGGTGAGGCCGCCGAGCAGGAAGGTCACCAGGAAGCCGATCGCGAACAGCATCGGCGTCTCGAAGGTCAGCTGGCCGCGCCACATCGTGCCGATCCAGTTGAAGAACTTCACCCCCGTCGGCACCGCGATGAGGAACGACATGAACGCGAAGAACGGCAGCAGCACCGCCCCGGTGGCGAACATGTGGTGCGCCCAGACGGTCATCGACAGCGCACCGATCGCGATCGTCGCGAAGACCAGGCCCTTGTAGCCGAACAACGGCTTGCGGCTGAACACCGGCAGGATCTCGGTGATGACGCCGAAGAACGGTATCGCGACGATGTAGACCTCGGGATGGCCGAAGAACCAGAACAGGTGCTGCCACAGGATCGCGCCGCCGTTGGACGCGTCGAAGACGTGGGCGCCCAGGTGCCGGTCTGCCTCCAGCGCGAACAGGGCCGCGGTGAGGACCGGGAAGGCCATCAGCACCATGATCGAGGTCACCAGCATGTTCCAGGTGAAGATCGGCATCCGGAACATCGTCATGCCGGGCGCGCGCAGCGTGATGATCGTGGTGATGAAGTTGACGGCGCCGAGGATGGTGCCGAGCCCCGCTGTGATCAGGCCGACGATCCACAGGTCGGACCCGAGGCTCGGCGAGTGGATGATGTCGTTGAGCGGCGCATAGGCGAACCAGCCGAAGGCGGCGGCGCCGTCCGGGGTCAGGAAGCCCGACAGCACGGTGAGCCCGCCGAACAGGTAGAGCCAGTAGGAGAAGGCGTTGAGCCGGGGGAAGCTCATGTCCGGCGCGCCGATCTGCAGCGGCATGATGAAGTTGGTGAAGCCGAACGCCGCCGGCGGCGCGAACAGGAACATCATGATCGTGCCGTGCATCGTGAACAGCTGGTTGTACTGGTCCAGCGACACGAACTGCAGCGCCGGCCGGGCCAGCTCGGCCCGCATGACCATGGCCATGGCGCCGGCCGCCAGGAAGAACCCGAAGGACGTGCACAGGTAGAGCAGGCCGATGGTCTTGTGGTCGGTCGTGGTGAGGATCTTCACCAACCGCTGCCCCGGTGTGACCTTGGGGCGGCGGACCTGGACGGGCGTGGTGGCTCCGGCGAGGAGGGTCACGAGCTGCTCCCGGCGTTCTGGGCGGCGACGGCGCCGGTGGAGGCGTCGCTGCCCGCGGCGGCGTTGGGGTCGGACTTGAGCTTGGCGATGTAGGCGTCGTACTCCGGCCCGGACACGACCCTGAGCTGGAAGTTCATCCGGGAGTGCTTCTCGCCGCAGAACTCGGCACATCGCCCGATGTAGGTCCCCGGCGTGCGGATGGTGACCTCGAAGGAGTTCTCGCGGCCAGGCACGACGTCGCGCTTGAACAGGAACTTGGGGACCCAGAAGGAGTGGATGACGTCCGGGGAGGTCTCCACGAAGCGGATGCTGCGGTCGACGGGCAGCACCAGCTCGACCGGCCGGTCGAGCTGGCCGGTCACCTGCACCTTGTCGGCCACGTAGTTGAACTGCCAGTTCCACCTGAAGCCGACGACGCCGATCGTGACGTCGGGGTTCTTGGAGAGCTTGTCGACGTAGGTCTCGTCCCGGGCGGTGTAGAAGAACAGCACCGCGATGATCACGAAGGGGACGGCGGTGTAGAGCACCTCGATCGGCAGGTTGTAGCGCACCTGGCGCGGCAGGTCCTCGCTCGTCTTGCGGTAGCGCACCACCGCGAAGAAGATCAGCCCCCACACGACGAGCCCGACCACGGCGGCGGCCGCCACCGACCCGAGCCAGACGTCGTACATCCGCTTGCCCTGGTCGGTGATCGGGTGCGGGAAGCCCAGCGACAGGCTGCTCTCGTAGACGCCGCGGGCCGTGCAGCCCGTCGTCAGCAGGCCCGCGGAGACAGCCGCGACGGCGAGCCGGACAGGGGCTCTGCTCAAGCTCTCGCACCTTCCTCGCGGGCGGACCGGCCGTCGGGAAGGACCCGTCCGCAGGCCCTCCTCCCCCGGCGGCGAGGGTATCCCAGCAGCGCCGTGCCGACCTGCCGGGGGTTAGCGTCGCGCGCGTGAGCCGGCCCGCCTATCTCGACGCCGCCTCGGCGGTCCCGCTGCACCCGGCGGCGCGCGAGGCGCTGCTCGCGGCGCTCGAGGACGGCTGGGCCGACCCGGCCCGGCTGCACGGCCCGGGACGGCGGGCCCGGCTGCTGCTCGAGAGCGCGCGGGAGGCCGTGGCCCAGGTGCTGGATGCGCGGCCGGACGAGGTGTCCTTCGCCCCCAGCGGCACCCTCGCGGCGCATCTGGCCGTGCTGGGCGGCCTGGCCGGTCGCAGCCGCACGGGCGGCCACGTCGTCCACTCGGCGGTCGAGCACTCCTGCGTGCTGCAGGCCGTTGCGGGCCGGGATGCCACCAGCGTGGGCGTCGACCGCTCCGGCCGGGTGGATCCCGGGACGTACGCCGCCGCGCTGCGCGCGGACACCGCGCTGGCCTGCCTGATGAGCGCCAACCACGAGGTCGGCACCCTGCAGCCGGTCGCCGAGGTCGCCGCGGCGTGCGCCGAGCGGGGCGTCCCGCTCTACGTCGACGCCGCGCAGTCCGTCGGTCGGGTCCCGGTCCCCGAGGGCTGGTCGCTGCTGTCCGCGAGCGCACACAAGTGGGGCGGCCCACCGGGGGTCGGCGTCCTCGTCGTACGCACCGGGGCGCGGTGGCGCTCGCCGTGGCCGGCCGACGAGCGCGAGTCCGGCCGGGTGCCCGGGGCGCCGGACCTCCCGGCGGTGCTGGCCGCCGCCGTCGGCCTGCAGGCCGCCGCCGCCGAGGCCGCGGCCGAGGACGCCCGGCTGCGCCCGCTCGTCGACCGGCTGCGCCGGCGCGTCCCCGAGGTCGTGCCGGGTGTCGAGGTGGTCGGCGCCGACGTCGACCGGCTGCCGCACCTGGTCACCTTCTCCTGCCTGTACGTCGAGGGCGAGGCGCTGCTCGGCGCCCTCGACCGCGAGGGCTTCGCCGTCAGCAGCGGCTCGAGCTGCACCTCCTCCACGCTGGAGCCCAGCCATGTGCTCGCGGCCATGGGCGTGCTCACCTCCGGCAACGTGCGCGTGTCACTGCACCGCGGCAGCAGCGAGGACGACGTCGAACGCCTGCTCGCCGTGCTGCCCGGCGTCGTCGCCGCGCTGCGCCGCGACGTCGGCGCGGCGGACCTGCTGTGACGGACTTGCCGGTGCTCGTCGTGGACTGCCTCGGGCGGCCGTGCCCGGTGCCGGTGATCGAGCTCGCCCGCGCCGTCCCGACCGTCGCGGTCGGCGACCTGGTGGAGGTGCGCAGCGACGACCCCGCGGCCCGGGTCGACGTGCCGGCCTGGTGCCGGCTGACCGGCCAGGAGTACATCGGGGTGGCGGGGCTCGCCGTCGGCGCCGGCTACCGCGTCCGTCGCACGACCTGACCCCGCCCGCCGGAGTCGCCGGGGCGCCCTCTCGCGGTGATCCAGGCGGCACTCAGGTGGTCCTGACCCCTGCATCGCGCCCTGATCATCCGCGAAGGGCGGGTTCGCCGGCGGTCAGGTCGGGAGGTGGGGGGCGATGTCGGCGGCGGCCTGGTCGCCGTACGCCTGGGAGAGGCGGTCGAGCGCGTCGGCCCGGTCCACGACGTACTCCTGCGGGCCCACGGTCTCGATGACCAGGGTGGCGAGCAGCGCGCCGACCTGGGCGGCCCGCTCCCGGCCCAGGCCCCAGGCGGTCGCGCTGAGGAAGCCGGCCCGGAAGGCGTCGCCGACCCCGGTCGGGTCAGCGACGGTGCGGGCCGGGACGACCGGCACCCGCAGCTCGGGCTCCGTGCTGCTGGTGAGCACGACACCGGCGGCGCCCAGCGTCGTGACCCGGGTGCCGACCACTTCGAGCACGTCGGCGTCCGACCAGCCGGTCTTGTCACGGACCAGCCCGGCCTCGTACTCGTTGGTGAACAGCCAGGCGGCGCCGTCGAGGAGGGTGCGGATCGCCGCGCCGTCGAGGAAGGACAGCGTCTGCGAGGGGTCGGCGGCGAAGGCGGTGCCGCGCGCCTTGCACTCGGCGGTGTGCCGCAGCATGGCGCTGGGGTCGTTGGGTGCCACCACGACGAGGTCCACCTCGCCGAGCGGGGCCAGCTCGATCTCGGCCGCCTCGGCCATCGCTCCGGGGTAGAAGGCGCCGATCTGGTTCTGGTCGTTGTCGGTGGTGACGGTGAAGCGCGGCGAGGCCAGCGTCTCGCTGACCCGGACCCCGCGGGTGTCGACGCCGTGCTCGTCCAGCCAGCGCAGGTACTCCGCGGCGTCCTGCCCGACACTGCCCACGAGCAGTGGGCGCTGCCCGAGCACGCCGAGGCCGAAGGCGATGTTGGCTCCGGTGCCGCCGCGGCGCACCTGCAGGTCGCTGGCCAGGAACACCAGGCTGATCCGGTCCAGCTGGTCGGGCAGGATCTGCTCGACGAAGCGCCCGTCGAAGCTCAGCAGGTGGTCGGTGGCGATGGAACCCGCGACGGCGATGAGCACCGCGGCAACCTACCGGGCGGTAAGCCTTGGGTACCCACCGGTAACTGCATACCGTCCCTGTCATGAGCCTGTACGCCGTCGTTCCCGGGAACCTGGAGCCGGACTCGATCCTGGACCTGGTGCAGGACTGTCGGGAGGTCACGGGCGTGCTCGGGGTGCATGTCGACCCAGACCCCGACCTCGTGCCGGTGCCGCGTGGGGCCGGCGCCGTCGACATCGCCCCGGCGGCCGCCTTCCTCGACGGCTACGCCGACTACGGGAGCTAGACCGCTCCAGCCGCTCAGGGGAACCGCACGGTCGGCTGTCACGTCCCACCTCGGAGGTGGTCACCGTGACCGGTCGTCGCTGGCTGCCCGTGGCGGGAGCCGTGCTCGCCGTGGGGGTGCTCGGTGCAGGGGTGGGCGCGCTCGCCCAGGACAGGTCCGCAGGTCCGGTGGCGGCCCGTCCCGGGCCGAGCGGGCCGACCGGTGCCGGCCCTTCCTCCGCACCGCCGACGCAGGTCCCCGACCCGGTCGCGCCCGCGTCACCCAACTGCCCGCTGGGACTGCCGACCGGGGAGGCCTCCTGCGGCCGGGCGCGCACTGCGCCGGCGGGTGTCGAGCGGGTGGAGGTGCTCGGCGACGGCCGCACGCTGCAGGTGACGACCTACCACGGCGTCTGCCCGGACGTGCCCAACGTGGTGTCCGCGCAGGAGGCCGCCGACCGGGTCGTGCTGCAGGTTGCCACGCCGCGGCGCAGCGGCGGCGAGGTCTGCGTCACCCTGGCCAAGGCGCAGACCTCGACCGTGCGGCTGTCCGCACCCCTCGGCAGCCGCCGGCTCGTCGACGGGCAGGGCCGCCCGGTCCACGACGTCCGCCGCCGCTGACGCTCCCCCTCAGCCGAGCGGCGCGGAGCTCCGACGCCAGCGGGCGAGCAAGCCGGCGCCGACCGTCAGGGCGAGCGCTCCGATCGGCCAGCCGGCGCCGCCCGTCACGGGCAGCCCGGTCGCGGGCCGGCCCTGCGACGGCGCGCGGGCGTTCACGCCATCGGCACCGACGGCGCTGACGCCATCGGCACCGCCCACGCCAAGGCAGCCGACCGTGATGGTGCCGGCCCCGGCCGGGACCGGCACACGGGCGGTGCCGGTGGAGTCGGCCGTGACCGACGTGCCGCCCACCGAGACGGGCGCCCCCGCCGGCAGGCGCAGCAGCGCGAGCGACGCCGGCCCGTCGCTGCGGGTGGTCACCGTGCCGCAGGAGAAGTCGACCCGGGCGCTGTCGACGCTCAGGCCGCGCACGTCGGTGAGCGCCAGCGCGATCCGGGGCTGCGCCGCCGGGGTGGCGCCGAGGCGGTAGTCCAGGGTGCTCACAGTGCCTGGTGTCGGGTCGTTGATCGGCGTCGGGCCGGTGCGGACGGGTGTGACCACCGGGTCCGGCCTGGACAGGGCGCGGGCGTCCACCTTGGCGACGGTGCCGGGTGACCGGTCGCGCGCGCTCAGGTCGCCCAGCCAGTAGGCGGTCGTGGCGCCGATGCCCAGCGCGCGCCGGTCCAGGTCGGGGAACCACGCGTGCGTGACATGACCGGGGTCGACGGTGCGCCGGCGTACGCCGACCGCCTTCACCGGGGCGCCGAACCGGTCCTGGGTCGCGTAGACCAGGTGGTCCTCACCGGCGTAGAAGGTGAAGTGGTAGCGGTAGCCGAGGGTGTCGAAGTCCTGCACCTGCTGCAGGGTGCCGGTCGCCGGCACCAGCTCGTCGATCGCGCCCTGGGTGAGGCCGTAGGGCAGCCAGCGCGCGTTGACCAGCAGCGGACTCGAGTCGCCGTCACGCCCGCAGCGCCCCGGCGAGGTGCCGTCGGCCGGCGCGTCCACCCCCTTGACGACCCGGATCCCGCACCGGTTGGGTCCCTCGAGAGAGAGGGCGCCGGCGAACAGGTCGGCGTGCGCCAGCCCGAGCTTGTACGCGGCCCAGCCGCCCATCGAGTAGCCGCCGATGACGGTCCGCTCCGGGTCCAGGGCGTACGACGCGGCGAGTGCGTGCCACACCTGCCAGAAGTCGACCTCGGCCTCGTCGAAGTACCACCCGTCCGGACCGAAGCCGAGGGTGGACGCGCAGACCGAGTGGCGGGCCTCGCAGGCCTGCTGGACCAGCTGCGGGTCGAGCGCGCCGTACTGGTTGTGGTTGACGCCCAGGGAGTGCAGCAGCCAGGTCAGCGGGGCGGGCGACCCGGCGCGGTAGTCCTTGGGGACGTAGACGCTGTAGGGCTGCACCCGGCCCAGGTAGTTGGGCCGCAGGTCTCCGGAGCCCGCGCTCGTGGGATTGGCCACCGTGCCCTGCCCGAGGTCGAGCCGGCTGACATACCACCTCGTGCTCCAGCCGGTCGGCTGCGCCTCCGCCGTCGTGGTGCCGGCAGCCAGCGCCGCGGTGTCGACGACCTGGGAGAACGCGCTGACGTCAGGCGCAGCCCCCACCTGCCCCGGGTCACCGGCCAGCACGTCGGCCTGGTGGTCCTCACTCCAGAAGTTGCCGGTGATCGAGCGGGCCAGCCCGTCCAGGCCGTAGGCCCGCACCAGCGGCGCGTTGAGGGCGGCCTGCGCCAGTGCCTCGGCGGTGACGTCGCGGCCGGCCGTGTAGACCGGCGGCTCGTCCGCGGCGGAGCGGTACGACAGGTTGTAGAGCGCCTCCGTCGTGGTGCTCGCCGATCCGGGTGGTTGCGCGAACGCCGTGCCGTCGGAGCTGGCCAGGCCGGCGCCGAGCCGCACCCGCCAGGTGCCCGTCACGGGCAGCAGCTCGCGCGGCACCTTGACGATGAAGCTGCGGGCGGCGGGGTCGACGGTGACCGCGAGCGACGACGTCGTGCCCTTGACCAGGTCGAGCAGCTGCGCACCCCTGCTGGAGACCACCAGCGCCCGCTCGAGGCCCGGTGAGCGCACACCGGCCCCGGCCGGCCACTGGACGACCCCGGTGCTGGCGTCGTCGTCGGTGTCGATCACCCAGGTGGCGAGGGGCACGGCCGGGTCGGCCAGGGTGTTCCAGTCGACCCGCCAGTACGACGCGGAGCCGTCGACGGCGACCGCGGAGCGGAAGACGTCGGCGCCGTTGCCGTGGGCCGCTCCGTCCGGGTAGTCGTAGCCGCCCTGCGTCGGAGCGAGGTTGGACGTGGTGCTGCTCCGGCCGGTCGCGAGGCCGAGCGGACCGGCGGCGCCGTGGTCGTCGTAGACGAAGTCGCTCCACAGCGCGGCGCCGCCGGCGAGCCGGCCGGTGCCTGAGGTGCGCGGGAAGCTGGAGGGGAACGGCCACGCGGCGCCGGCCGGCTCGGGCAGCACCGGCTCGGCGCGGCTCGCCGCGGCCGGCACGCCCTGCGGCAGCCCCGGCTGGCCCGGAACCGAGCCGCCTCCCGCCGGCGAGGTCGGCCCGGGAGCCAGCACTCGCGCCGGCGCCGCGGCGCTCGCAGGGCCGGCGGTGACCAGGCCGAACGGAGCGGCGAGCAGCAGGGCGGCGAGCACGGAGCACCCGGCCCGCAGGTGGCCCGCGGCGCGCAGCGGCGGCCATGAGGAGGAACGGCACACGGCTCGGGTCACGCGGAGATCCTGGCACGGGCCAGCGACAGTCCGTGCCGGTCCGTCCGCGGCCGGCTCCACGCAGCCGGGTCTAGAGGGTGGACAGCGCGACGGCTCCACCCCGCGAGGGACGGCGCCGTCGGCGTACGGGCTAGTGGAAGGACTCGCCGCAGGCGCAGGACCCGCCGGCGTTGGGGTTGTCGATCGTGAAGCCCTGCTTCTCGATGGTGTCTACGAAGTCGATCGTGGCTCCGGCGAGGTAGGGCACGCTCATCCGGTCGACGACGACCTTGACGGTGCCGTCGGCGTACTCCAGCACCTGGTCGCCGTCGAGCGTGCGCTCGTCGAAGAACAGCTGGTAGCGCAGGCCGGAGCAGCCGCCCGGCTGGACGGCGACGCGCAGCGCGAGGTCGTCGCGACCCTCCTGGGCGAGCAGGGCGGCGACCTTGCCGGCGGCAGGGTCGGACAGGACGACGCCCGTGGGCGTCCCGGTCTCGGGAGCGGTGGTCTCCGGAGCGGTCATGAAGGGCATCTCCTGGCGGGTCTGGGTCGGTGCGGGTCACCCGTGCTGCCTGCGGCAACGCACCGCGGGAGGGGGCTGTTCCATGCTCGCACGTCAGGCCCGCGACCACTCCCGCGCGACCCGCGCCGCCAGCGCCGCGAGCTGCTCGGCGGGCTGCGCCAGCGCCGCCGCCAGCCCGACCTCGTCCACCACGGCGTACGCCGCGTCGACGCCGGCGGCGGCGGTCTCCCGCCGGCCGAGCCGCACCTGCCCGGCGAGGACCAGCAGCGGCAGACCGTGCTCGTTCGCCAGCGCGGCGACCCCCGAGACCACCTTGCCCCGCAGCGAGCCGGCGTCGAACGTGCCCTCGCCGGTCACCACCAGCCCGGCGTCACCGACCCGCTCGGCGAGGCCGAGGACGTCGCGCACCAGGGCCGCGCCGCTCTCCCGACGGGCGCCGAGCGCGAGCAGCGCGGCCCCGAGCCCACCGGCGGCGCCCGCGCCGGGCTCGTCGCGCACCCGCACCCCCAGGTGGTCCTCCAGGACGTCGATCCAGCGCTCCAGCGCGGCGTCGAGCAGCAGCACGTCCTCGCGCCCGGCTCCCTTCTGCGGGCCGAAGACGCTCGTCGCGCCGTGCAGGCCGAGCAGGGGGGCGTCGACGTCGGTGGCGGCCACCAGGTCGACGCCGGCCAGCCGGGGGTCGGGCTGCCCCGTCAGCCCGGCCAGCTGGCGCAGGGCGGCACCCCCGGGGGCGAGCCGCTCTCCCGCCGCGTCCAGCCGGGCCAGTCCGAGGGCGGCGAGCAGGCCCGCGCCGCCGTCGTTGGTCGCGCTGCCGCCGAGCCCCACGACGATGCGGGTCGCGCCGGCGTCCAGCGCCGCGGTGAGCAGCTGTCCCACGCCGTACGTCGTGGTGCGGCGCGGGTCGCGCTCCCCGGCAGCGAGCAGGTGCAGGCCGCAGGCCTGCGCGGACTCGACGTACGCCGTCGTGCCGTGCAGCAGCAGCGCGGCCGGGACGGGGCGGGCGAGCGGGTCCTCCACGGTCGCGGTGACCAGCCTGCCCGTCAGCGCACCGGCGAGCACGTCCACGAAGCCTGGGCCGCCGTCCGACATCGGCACCAGCTCCAGGGCGTCGCCCGGCGCCTGCCGGCGCCACCCCTCGGCCATGGCCTCGGCTGCCTGGACCGCGGACAGGGTGCCCCCGAAGCCGTCCGGGGCGAACAGGACGCGCACCGCCGCAGTGTGCCAGCCCCGCGAGCGGCAGCATGTTATCGTCCGTAAGACGCTATCTCGGCCGTCGACGAGGAGAGGCTCCCGTGAGCACTGGACTGGACCGCGAGCCGATGCCCGGCGTGACGGCCACGCCACTCGCCCTGCTGCTGCTCGGACGCCAGCGGGACGCGGACAGCGAGCGCGGGGTCGACTGCCCGGGCGAGCTGCCGGCGGCCTCGGACCCGTCCCTCGTGGCGCGCGCCCGGGTCGCCAAGGACGCCCTCGGCGACCGGGTGTTCGTGCTCGGCCACCACTACCAGCGCGACGAGGTCGTCGAGTTCGCCGACGTCACCGGCGACTCGTTCCGGCTGGCGCAGCAGGCCGCCGCCCGGCCCGAGGCGGAGTTCGTCGTCTTCTGCGGCGTGCACTTCATGGCGGAGTCCGCCGACGTGCTCACCGCCGGCGCCCAGGCCGTCGTGCTGCCCGACCTCGCGGCCGGCTGCTCGATGGCGGACATGGCCAGCCTCGAGCAGGTCGAGCAGTGCTGGGAGGTCCTCACCGACGCCGGCGTCGCCGACGTGACCGTGCCGGTCACGTACATGAACTCCACCGCCGCGATCAAGGGCTTCACCGGACGGTACGGCGGGACCGTCTGCACGTCCTCCAACGCCCGGCAGGCACTGCAGTGGGCGTTCGACCGCGGCGAGAAGGTGCTCTTCCTCCCGGACCAGCACCTCGGCCGCAACACCGCCGTGCTGCAACTCGGCCTCACGCTCGAGGACTGCGTGCTCTACGACCCGCACAAGTCGGGCGGCGGGCTCACGACCGGGCAGCTGCGGGCGGCCAAGGTGGTCCTGTGGAAGGGCCACTGCTCGGTGCACGGGCGCTTCACGCGTCAGTCGGTCGACGACGTGCGGGCCAGGGTGCCGGGGGTGCAGGTGCTGGTCCACCCGGAGTGCCGGCACGAGGTGGTCACCGCCGCCGACCTCGTGGGGTCCACCGAGCTCATCATCAAGACGCTGGAGACCGCGCCCGCCGGCAGCGCCTGGGCGGTCGGGACCGAGCTGAACCTGGTCAAGCGGCTGGCCGCGCGGCACCCGGACAAGACGGTCGTCTTCCTCGACCGCACCGTGTGCTTCTGCTCGACCATGAACAGGATCGACCTGCCGCACCTGGTCTGGGCCCTGGAGTCCCTGGTCGCAGGCGTCGTGCCGCATCGCATCACCGTCGAGCCGGACACGGCGCGCTGGGCGCGGGTCGCCCTCGACCGCATGCTCGCCCTGCCGTAGCAGCCGGCCGGGTCCATTCCCGGCAAGCACCTACGCTCGCCGACGTGAGCGAGAGCAGCAGCGCCGGCCGCGGCCCCAAGGGCCGCCCGACCCCCAAGCGCAGCGACGCCCGGCGGCAGCGCACGGGACCGGTGGCGCCACCGCCGCAGACCAAGCGGGAGGCCGCCCGCCGCGTCCGCGAGCGCAACGCCGACCGGCGTCGCGCGGTCAAGCAGGGCACCCTCGTCGGCGACGAGCGCTACCTGATGGCACGCGACGCCGGAACCGTGCGCAGAGCCGTCCGCGACCTGGTGGACGGGCGGCGCAGCCCGGCCACCCTGCTGCTGCCTGCGGCCGTGCTCCCGCTGCTCGGCCAGCTCAGCGGCAACCCGCGCGTGCAGGCGGCGGGCACCACCCTGTGGCTGGCCGCGCTCGTGCTCGCCGTAGCCGACTTCGGCACGACGGCAGCGCGGATCCGCCGCATGCTCCGGGCCGACTTCCCCGGGGAGAGCCGCAGCCGCGGGCACATCGGCTACGGCCTCGTCCGGCTGCTGCAGCTGCGTCGGTTCCGCCTGCCCAAGCCCCAGGTCGGGCCGCCGAGCCTGCGCCGCTAGCCCGTCTCGCCTCCCGGCGCACCTTCCCGGCCAGACGCGCCAGGCAGACGCCTCCAGCCCTACTCGGCGGCCTACTTCTTGGCGGTCAACGCCGCGCCCTGGTACTTCGCGCCGGCGTTCCAGAGCAGGAAGCTGTCGATGCCGTCGCGCTTGGCGGCGTCGATCTGTGCCTTGACCTCGGCCGGGCCGTAGTGGACGCCGAGCGAGAAGTCCTGCAGCCATGGCGTCACCGCGACCGTCGTGCCCTGCAGGTCCTTCTGGAAGACCTTCAGGCTGCGCTCGACGATCGGGCCCGGCGAGCTGTTGGGGTTGCTGACGCCGTACTCGCCCGCGCCCCAGTGCGACGGGTAGACCATCGGGGCGACGAAGTCGACGTACCTGCCCATCATCGGGACGTTCTGGGCGATCTGGTCGGGCCGGTCGGCGGCGATGCCGAAGACCGAGGCGCCGACGTAGACCCCCAGCGGACGCAGCGCGGCCCGGCTCTCCCGCATGAAGCCGGCGATCGACTGCGACGGCGTCTCCTTCAGGCCGGGGAAGCGCATGGTGCTGAGCGTGCCGTCGGGCCGGCGGCAGTAGTCGTAGAGGACGTCGTCGAAGCCGAGCTTGGCCGCCTCGACGGCGATGTCGATGTTGTAGGCACGGACGGCCGGGCTGGCGAAGTTGGTGAAGCCGCCATACTTGCTCTGGTAGGGGCTGCCGTCGGGTGCCTGGATGACCCAGTCCTTGTGGCCGTGCTTGGAGGCCCACGGCGCCAGCAGCGGGTCGCGGAAGGCCACCAGCCGGCCGACGACCCGCACGTGCATGCCGTGCAGCTGCGCGAGTGCCTTCCTGGCGTCGTAGTAGCCCTTGCTGGCGCCGATCTGCCTGGCGAGCGGGACCTGGCTGTCGTAGCCGACCTCACCGCTCTCGTCCTTGATGTCGAGCTCGACCGTGTCGATCTTGCCGGCCTTGGCGAGGGCGAGGACCGGCTCGCGCAGGGACTTCGCGGTCCAGGCCAGCGCCGTCAGGTGGACCGCACGCATGCCCGGATGGGCGACCGGGACGTCGAGCGGCATCACGGCGCGGTTGCCGGCGGCGTCCAGGGCGACCAGCTGCTGCCCGGCCGGCGGGGTGTCGAAGGCGACCGAGAAGCGGCCGTCCTTGCCGGGCCGCACCTCCCGGTCGCCGACGGACAGGCGGGCCGCACCCTCCGCCTGCCCGGTCACCGTGACCTTGTCCTTGATGCCGACCGGCTTGATCACGTCGAGCCGGAGCTGTGGCGGCGTCGTGTCGACGACGACCTTGCGCTCCGTGCGCACCGTTCCGCGCGGGAAGCCGCGGTCCACCTCGGTGACGAGGGTGTGGGTGCCGTCGGGTAGCGCGCCGAGGGCGTGCACGAGCGGTGCGCCGGAGGACCGGGCGACCTGCTGGCCGTCCACGAGCAGCCGGCTCGGGTGGCCGCCCCCGTCCACCTGGACCTGCGCGCTCTGCAGGGCGGCGGCGTCCAGGGGGCCGGTGGGCAGGCCGCGGAGCGTCGCGTCGCCACCGCGGACGGCGGGGACCGCGAAGGCCGCGGCCCCGAGGACGACCACGCCGACGGCGAGGGGAACGAGCACGGCTGGACGGCGGAGACGCGACATCGAGCGGAGGTCCTTCGGGGAAGAGGTGGGCCGTGAGCGAGACTTGCTGCACAAGACGAGCGGAGGAGAGCACGTGCGGCGGTCAGGATATCGGGACGAACGCGGGCGGCGGTCAGTCCCCGTGGCGACAGCAGTGTCGCTCACCCTGCTCGCCGCCGCGTGTACGGGCGCCGACGCCTCGGACGACAGGGTCGCTGCGCCGGCAGCTCCCGCTGCCTCCGGGCCGGCCGCGCCGGCTCCGGCGCCGGTGGACCCCGCGTCGGTCCACGCCGACGAGCTCGGCGCCGTCCCGGTGCTGATGTACCACCAGCTGCTGGCCCGGCCCAAGGGGGACTACGACCAGACGCCGGCGCAGTTCCGCGCCGAGATCACCGCGCTCTACCAGCACGGCTACCGCACCACCACGGCCGCCGACCTGGTCGCCGGGCGCATCGGCGTACCGGCCGGGAAGAAGCCGGTGGTGCTCACCTTCGACGA
>JAABUT010000084.1_pt1 | contig 171886 bp, 135 predicted proteins | sample 5559281 | NCBI WGS metagenome assembly JAABUT01 (sample SAMN10711880, study PRJNA513359) | rock metagenome | isolation source: Antarctica rocks | place: Antarctica: Victoria Land, Ricker Hills nord | collected 2016-01-04 | reverse complement strand
GTTAATTGCAGGATAGAAAGCCGAAGTACAAACGTTGACGTTAAGCAGGACCCGTAAAGTTGATGTGCGGACGCTGCTGTAGTAACCCTTTAGGGCGACAAGTCCACTACCGAGGGTGTTCTCCAGTAGTATTCTCCCATCCCGGTCTCTTCGATCAGGAAACGAACTAGGATAGGGATAGAACTTGTTACCACTACTAGTGACAACATTGTCGGTGGTGTTTGGAGTGCGTGCCATGATAATATTCAAAGCTTGTATTGTTTCGAGCTTTGCATCACTGTTCGAGCTCAATTGGGCTGGATTCGAGTCCAAATATTCCAAGAGTTCCGGGATAGCGACATATCCGGTGTTCTGTATCATGATTTTATATCTTTTAGTACGTTGGTCCGGTTCGAACACTTGGCCCGGTAGAACATCTTCCTTATCATAGTAGACGAGAGGGACCTCTCTACGACCATTGGCTCCCAGGTCCAGCTCTTTAGAAGTTAGCATTGTACTACTATAATCAGTTGCTACTCCATGGCCAATTGCGGCGATTGGGGGTGAGTTTTGAAGTAAAAGCTCAAAAATGCGACGCTTTTTGCGGGCAGCTGTTACTTCTGGCTGAATTTCGACGCTGTATTTGAAAATCTTCTTGTCGGCCCTCGGTAGTAGATGGAAGTAGTTGGTTCGAAGGATAATTTGACGGCCGAGAGTGCCGTAGCCCGGTCTCTCGGGCAAGTTGGAGTTAGAAATCGATAGAGATTTCATTGACAAGCCCTTTTTGGCCGCTATAACGTCATTCTCCCGCTTCTGAACCTGAGTTGATGGCTGTTGGGGTGCTTCACCAGGGCTAGGGCATTATAACGGCAATGAGTCAGCCGATAGGAGAGGATATAGCAGACGGCATACGACTGACTTGTACAGAACGGCACCAGAGGGAGGTCCACCACGTCCACCACGTCCACCACGGTCAAATCCACCACCTCTTCCACCACGTCCGCCCCGGTCAAATCCACCACCGCGGCCTCGACCTCCACCACGTTCGGCCATGGTGGCAAAAGTCTTGAAGCGGTTTGGTCAATTCCAAGGGTACGATAAGTTAGAAAGTTGACCGAGAGAATACTTGAGAGAAGCTTCCGTGCTCAGTACAATGACTAGCGAAAGCTAGGAGAAAAAGGCTTCGAGGTGCTGTATCCTCGATTCAAGTAGGACTTCGGATTCAGTCAATTGTTAGCGACACGTGCTTGCAGAAAGATAGACTTCGAGCAACGCAAGGACTGCAATGAATAATAAGCAGATTTGAGATTAAGCTGCAGTAGAGACGATAATAAGATGTGCCAGAAGCAAGTAATGGGAGTTGTAAGATGTTGTTGAGGTGAAAAGATTTGGAGGGACTAAGACACGTCGTTGGCGGGGCAAGCGCTGGTGGTGGGGCTTGTGTGACTTCAGAGAAGTAAGGACCGACTGTAAATAATATTTACTTCAGAGGAGTCAACTCCTTTCCGCAACAGTCAGTTGCCTCTCGATTGGCTGCAACAACGTTTGCGTAGATGCCGAAATGAGGGTTTCTCCCGACTCAAGTGACCTGAAGTTAAAGCTGTGATGACACTTTGTGTGTTTGCTGTGACCTCTGGAAGCCACTGGAGATGAGAGCAATCTGATCTTCAGGCGCGTTTTGTGTGTACCGTGGGAGAGAAGAGGACGAAGGTGAAGGTGAGATAAAATAATTTAGTGAGATGATGGTAAAGCAAGAAAAGCAAGGGTGAAGGAGAAGAGGCGGTTTTTTTTCTTTTTTTCTTTCTTCATTAAGTGCATGCAGCCTATGGCTATGGCACTACAGTATCTAGGCGCTGTGTGTATGCTAAATTACATGTAATTTGGCCAAAATCGATGCTTTATATCTTCCCGTTGTGCAGTCACACCGATAAAATGCGCATACGAGCGCGTGAACTGTCTATATAACCAAGTGGTCACATAGACAAATCGAAATTGTGAAAGCTGGCCACTTCGACGTGGGCTTTTGTTCGCTGTTTGGCCACATGGTCATCTGGCCATATGGACTTTTCGACTGTGTATGAACTCAACGCGTGGGTAAAGCGCTGTTACTGCTCTGTCGATGAGATTTTTCAGCTCTTCTGACAACCATTGCTTGCAGAAGGTTCGTAGCCAGCACCTCGTACAGGTAAACCTTGTTGCCGGCCGAGAAGAGGCCGTGTAAAGGGTAGTGAAGCTGGTGAGAGGGAAATAGAAGGAACTATGTTCGAAAGACGGTGGTAGGGGTTGAGAAGTACGACAGAAGGTTCAGTGAAGAGTCTTATGGGTTAGGATGTAGGATATCGTTGTGTGTGGAGGGTTAGAGGGTCGAGATTCAGATTGAAATCTTGGGTGTGGAGGGTTGGAGTTGGAGGGACAGGGTTGATGTGTGTATTCTGTATTGGGAGAGTTGTAGGTCAGAAACAATGCACGGAGAGCTGGGAAAGATGAGTGTTGCGCATCGGTTGTTCAATATCATTTACTTCATTGCATGGCCACGTGCCTCTTTCTACGAATCTTTCATTTTTTTGTATGTTCTAATCGTTCTAGTCGATTGCTACTACATAGTGTTTATCTGGAAAGCTGTGGTGTTTTATGTTATCTGTCTACAGACGCGATGTTGTGCCTTTTGGTCCGGCTGTCAAAACTGTCAAACCTCTTATCCATGGGTTCTAGGGTGTCTTCGCTAGGTGGCCAAACCGTCAAACCGTCACATAGCCAAACAGCCAAGATCACCTTTTTATAGATTATTCTAGGAATTAACTCATCTGGAGCTCGCATGATGAGTGAGATCCGCAGAAGAAGGACAGAGAGAACGTTTGGGGGAAAGACGAGAAAATCTCTACTCATAAATACAAATACATATATAATAGAGGATTACGCAGGGGCCCGCAGGGGCTTTTGCCATCCATACTCACAGATCGAACTGAAGCACCGCGATAGAGTAACCGGAAACTCGCCAAGGAACAGCCTGCTACTCTGTGATGACGCCATTGTCAAATTCGATGGCCGTGGTACTATTGCTGTTTGATCGTTACGGTAGTTGAAGCCGTTTACATCAGGAGAAATCTGCGACATATTAGCTATCCCGTGCCTGGGTACAGGGTCATTGGAGGCTCACGATAATGGTCCCATTGACACTATCGTAGGCAACGTTTAAGTCGACTTTTAAAAGGGCTTTGGTATCCCAAGAATTGATTACCTTCATAGCGTCTTATCAGCTATGTTCCAAGCCTGCAAAAGACTAGTGGCAGGATTATACCTTCAAGTAAATTGCGTTGGACGGCTCGTCAATTCACCATAAGGGATTGAATGTTTCAGCGCTGTTGGTTACTGATAACGTAGGTATTCCACGGAAGTGTGCTAGAAAGGACTGAGCATAACAGCTCAAACTCAAAACGGTTTTGTTTGGGCCTGCGGAGTGCGGTAAAGGCGAGTAAGCTTAGAGTCCAATCATACTAGGCCAGAACTTAATCAGCGACGATTTTTTTCAAACTGTTTTGGGGAAACACCCAGTTGAAATTCTGGAAGCTCGGCGCATAAGAACTCATCCGCATTACATTCGGGGTCTCTTTCCGCTCCAATAAGGTATATTGATTCAGCTATAGCTGACAGCAGTCGTGGGTAGTCAATGTGCGTGTCCTTGGCGCTCGGTGCAAATGGCAAACCCTCTGGCTTATCAGCCGAGTATACTGAGTATTCTCTAATGGAACCAAAAACGTTTTCGTTGTCGGTTCGTTATTACCAATCATCAAAGATGTCAAATTGCTCAAGGGAAACGATGGCTGCTCGTAGTAATGCGTGTCCCAAGTAATCCCAGCTGGAATGGATATGTCGTAATTCTTGCGATCGAGATCATGCGAACGTGAGGGTAGCGGCTTTTTAAGGGCGTCGTACAAAATAGGAAACTATACAGATAAGGTGCCATCCACCGATAGGTACGGACGGACTCACCCTGTAATCATACGTCAATGAGAACCAGTCTTCATTGAGGTAGCTTTTGGTAAACATCAGCCTCAGCATGGCATGTTTCCTCCTTTAGCAAGGCTTACTTGATCATGAAAGGCTTAAGATGCCACATGCGAGCGAGTAGGGCTCCATATAACGTATCGATATCACCATGCAGTATTTCAGCTCGCTTAGAGCATCTTGAACGACTTCTCCCATTCGATCTTTCAGATACGAAACGACATCAGTCCCTTTGATATACAGTGGGTGACCAGCGTAGATGGCTAGGACCGGCTTGAGCTCCATATCTTCGATCCATTCAAGAAATTCGAAAGCACAGCGTGCAACTGGCAGCCCAATTTCCAACTCGCCCTTTCCGATCTTTCAGTGGTCTAGTCAAGGAGAGTCTTCTTAAGCAGACGCTGGAGTCAGCCATACCCAATCGGCTCATTCCATTTTCATCGGCCTTGAACAGAGCAATCCTCAATGTTGTTTCCCCGGGGAAACCGAAGGAACTTCGGGTTAAGCTCATTGATATTCTGGCTCAGATCCTCGCGTAGGCCACTGGGCCTGTTCTTATAAGCTTCGGGGAACAGACTGATGAGATTGGAGTAAAAGTGCTCCCCGCGACTTCCGATGCATCGAACGTGATAGCAAATGTGTTATTCGAATTTGGTGCCGTCACACTAACATTTAGAGACAGTCAAAAACTGAAAGCTTCTGAACGGGAAGCCTCGTGGAAATCTAGACGCTTCGGTGAGATTTGAGCGGAGGGAGACGTTGATGCCTGTAAGGTTCTGTGCATCGCTTAGGCTATTAGCAAGCACGTGGAAGGAAGCATAATATGTTTGGGCTGATGTTCATTTCCACCACCCTAGAGAACATCAGCTTTGTAGACTTATCTTGGGGTTCCCGGAATCACCCTTGTTCAAGAAGCCAACCTCTCCCGTAGTATTTTGTGGGATGTCAACCTGCATGACCACAGCCAACGCGGAAGATGAAGGCTAAAGAACATCGAGGCTCAAAACCGCGTGCCCAATAGACCGATAACCAGTGAAAACGGGCCCAACCGAGAGTAAAAGTAGAACCTAGAACACTGTAAGTGGACGGCATATCGATTTGCCCAATTCTCTACCTTAAGGCTCGGTTCATAATCATCTCGGCATACAGTCTACCTTCAATAAAATGTTGGGTATACCAATTAGTCAACTAGCACATCCGGCATCTTATTGGCTTTGTTTGCCTTCTTACATTGATGTCTTCAGTCATCCATTCGTAAAGAAGAGGCGCGGTCTCATTGCGCCCACTTGCTTTTGCGGGAACATACAAATCGACATTAGTAGCATTAGTATTTATTGCATTGATTCATTTGGCTTCAGCGCCGTAGAACAGTGTGCTGATGCCCGGAACGACCACTTGAGAGATAGTCAGCATCATGATAAAGCATTAGATAGCATGGCGTACGAAGACAAATTGAGCTAAGCTCCTTTCTTAAGAAAGGGATATGCGTACTACAACATTGACTGCTGTCATTACTGAACTCGGCCGTGTCTCGGGCTATGATGTTGCAAAGCGGAAGGTACGAGAAGGACAATCCAGGTGAATGGCGGTAACGTGGTACATACTAAGGTAACTTCACTGTCAATGACGGATAACGGATGAATCGAATGAAGCTCGCGAATGTGGGGATGGATTCAACCGATGTAGGAAAGTAGTGTGCAGCCTGCAGGCCTGATAGTTGGTAGGGAACAGAGCTTCTGCTGTCCGGCACGCTGTCGATCGTAAAGATCAGAGAATTAAGCTTCACATGGGTCATTCAGGCTCAAAAGGAAAAAAATCGCAAATAACCTGAAAGACGAGTGGTTGGAGGTGGGCCAATAACGCCTTACTCCAATGGCAGGAGATCTTTCAGAAGTACTTTGATAAAGTCAGAGCTCCGCATTATGCTTGATGCCGCTAGGTAGACAAACGTCGAAGCCAGAAAAGCCAAAGCAAGACAAAGACCACTGCGTACGGGCAAGAGGAATGCGGGGATTGGATAATCTTCAGATGTACAGTCCGCTGTACAGATGGTCAAAGTAAAAGCGAAAACGAATGCTCGCAGCCCAAGAACTCGAACACTACATCCAGATGATTCGCAGAGCCTTAATTCGAGAGCGATGAAGGTTCTTCCACCCATCCGATGGCTTGACCGTACTTGACCCTTTGACCTTGCTCAACCGCCCATTGCCAACCACCCTCTCTGGATCCCTCCTCCCAACTTTCATCAGAGTTTCTACGGCGGCCTTTCGGCGCCTCAAAGACCAGGACTATGGAACTTCCCAGCTGAAAGCCTCCCATCTCTTCCCCTTTCCGTAATGCATGGCCCCCCAAGAGCTTACTTGCTTGTGCGTACGTAGCTTCAGCAAAGCCAGAATATGGTTCCCCACGCTTAGCGGCTTCTTCAGCTGCCCGATCTGCCGCCGTATCTGTCGTCAAGCTATTCGTGCGTAGCTCACGATCGAAGTTGATTTTTATTGAGCCGACATTTGTAGCTCCGACAGGGGTGAAGCTAAAAAAGCCCCACCGCCAGCGACCCAGTAGTACCACCCGCTCGTTTAAAGTGAAGAGTCCGGGAAGCGTGCGCTGCAAGTAGGGAGATACGCTAAATAATTCCCCGGCGAAGTGGCGACGCTTTTCCACAACCCATGATGTTGGGGAGTGGAAACGGTGATAATCGCCTGGCGCTAGGTACACCACTAGATAGTACAGAGCCATTGGTACCTTCTTAGGTACAGGCGAGAACCAGGGTGATTTGGTGCCGTCACCCAAGGCAAGGTCAGCACGGACCTCAGCCTCTGAAGAATACTTCGGCGTTGTAGAAGCATCCATAGCCGGAGATTCTTCTTGACTTTGCGGTCTGGACAAAAGATTTGGTAGGGTATAAGATATGCCATTCACATTGGCAAATTCTTCATCAGATTTGATGATATCTTCGTTCCCAATCTTAGCCGAGGAAGGTTCGCGTCTCGGACCTTTACCTTGCATTGTAGGCTTATGTGCTGAGTCTGGCGGCTCGGTGCCAAGCAAAGCTTCCAGAGAATACGTCATACCTTTAACTTGTTCCACTTCTCCGTTCTCAATCATCCCGAATTGCAAAACACGGCCATCAGCTGGTGATAGCAATGCGGAGGGATTGTCGTCAAGTGGACGGACTCCGGGCTTGAGGGTACGATAGAAAAATGAAGCAAGGTTAGGATACACATAAAGATCAGGTTCAGAGACTTCAGACAGACTGGCAAAGTATAGTCAGTGTTTGAACCACAATGTTCTCTTCATGTCTCACTTTACCCCAAATATCCAAGAATATAACTTGAACCCCGGTACACGTAGGTAGTAGGGAATCTCGAGCTCGTTGAATTTACCCCATACTCTTGATACCGCCTTTAGAGGGAGAGTCGACATGACTTGGACCTGCCTGTATACATTTATTAGACATATTGGATCACTGGTAATCCACTAGATCGAGTGCTCGTCTTACCAAGGTCCGCTAGGCCGTACACTTTTTCGCCTTGTCAGCCTCCCTGTAGTCTCTTTATCACCTTCATTGCTCTTGTGTTCTTCTTCCTCTTCCTGCCGTCTCTTTTCGCGCCGCCGTACCCTGTAGAGTTGCGCAGCCCCAAGAAAAGCGATGCCTAATCCAATAGGGATAGGGCGCCATTGAACTTTAGTATCGCGGAGGGCAGCACGAAGCCTTGTACGGAAGGGTCCCCTATCACTCGGCTTTGTTTCTCCATTGAACCTCCTGGCAGATGTTGCGAAGCGACGGGGCGAGGACCGTGTTTGCCGGCAGAAAACGCATGTATAGTCCAGAGGTCGCGAACACAGCTTAGGCGTGATGACCGTACGGGACAGCGAGGTGTTTCCAAATCGCAAAGGCCCCATATTACCAAGATGATAGTTGCAGTTTAGAGATGAAAGAGAAAAGCTGCCGCATAAATCTCTTCAGACATTGGAGACACCACCCAAGCTGTGACGTAGGACTAAGGTAGGGGGGCGGTTAATCAAGTGGTGGAGGTGCGGTACTTGCCGTTCCCACGACTCTACTTGCCAGATCACTTACAAGTAGAGCAGTATGTGATATCGGTTTCGCAGCTGCAAAATCTTCGAACAATCTTTCGCTGGTCTCACAAACGCCTGGACATTCCTTTCACAGCTTGCTTCACGTTAGTATGGAGGGGTCAAGCTCAACAAACCAAGCTCCGCCGAAGGAACCCAGCTCTCATCGCCAGACGATCGTACTCCATGTTCTGTCGCCTTCGGTGGAGGTTCCTAATAAGATCACTTTCCCTGTGCTTCCCATAGCTATGACCATTGGCGAGCTCAAGTATGAGATCTGTGATAAAGTTGCAAGCAGGCCCAGACCTGAACGCCAGCGATTGATATATAGAGGCAAAGCGTTGGTCCAGGAAAACCTTACGTTAAGAGAAGTGTTTTCACAGGATACTGTCCGATTGATTCTCCGAACCTCCACGCTCCAAGCTAACCTACAAACACAGATAGACAATTCTGAATCTCTTTCCTTACATCTCGTTCTGCCCCCTACTGCAGGGGCACATACCAACTCTTCTGTTACGTCAGTAAATCCAGCCCACAACCATCTCAACAATCCACAGCATAGTATGCCTTCAAGGACAGGGTCTCCAGCGCAGCCACAGGGAGCACAGGCAGGTGCGGAGACCACCCAACCCACCGCTCGTGTGGGAAGCGCCCCGCAAGCAAATCCTATACAGCCGCAAATGGGTCGCATCCATCTTCCACCTGGCCAACTCCCACCGCACCTTCAACAAGTAATCAACCACCAAGTCCAAGCGTTATTCCAGCACCAAATACAAGCCGCCCAGGGTGCCATAGCTGGTCAAACTCTCCCAGGTGGAGTGCCTCAAATCCCAGTACAAGCACGCCAATGGCAGCAATCTGGCTTCCCACAAATCATAGCCCAGCAGCAACAAGCAAGAGCTGCAGCCGGGCTTCAGGGTCTAGGTGGTGCAGCTATGAACCAAGTGCTGGGAAGCCCAGCACCTCACATACATCTTGGAGCACCTGGAGCAGTGGCCAACACCCCAATCCCAGCTCCTGCACCAGGAACTACCACTAGAACGGTCCGTGAGGACCAGGGTCCAAACGGTGAATGGCGGGTGGTCGTCGAAAGTACTTCTATAATTTCCAATAATAACAACAACCAAGCAGGTACTGTCGAGCGCCCAATCCCTGGCTTGCTGGATTCAAATGTTCGTGCATCTCCAGCGCCCGGCAATGGAAGACCACAAACTTCTCATACGGCGGGGCCATCCGGAGTCTCTCACACGAACCAGCCACCAGCGAATGGGGCCCCATTACCCGACACACTGCCACTTTTTCAACAGCATCTCGCTGCGCTAGAGTCAACTTTGGCAAGCGGGACTGCGCCCGCTGAATCCATTTTCCAGCAGACTCAGGCACGTTTGGACTCCATGGCAAACCAACCGGGAACTCTGCCGGCGGGTGCTGAAGCAACCCTTCGTGCTCGACTCAATAACTTATCCATACAAGCCGATCAATTACGTGCCAGTCTGACAAGTCTGCTGATGAGAGTCGTCGCTGAACAGCCACAGCCACCACCTCAGCAGCTACCGCAACCCGCTTCCTCGTCTGCAGTCTACGTTCTCTCGTCCCCAAGTGGACCTCAGGCTCTCCTGGTTTCACCATCGGGCTTGTACAGTACTCCGTGGCCCCATCCAGCAACGATTCACGGCCTTTTTCCAACCGTGATCCCTCCCCCGCCACTACCCACGGTGCATCCACAACCTCCTGCAGCCCAACTCGCCGACCCCAACGCTCAGCAACCGCCTGCCAACAACGCCAACCCCCAACAAGCCCAACAAATACAACAAGAACAACAAAACCAAGAACAAGCGAATCAAGCCCGCGATCTCCTACGTATCCTTCTTCCCCTAGGCGGCCACCTTTGGCTCTTCATTCGTCTTTTCGGCTTCGTCTACTTCTTCACCGCCGGCGGCTCGTACCGCCGCACCATCCTCCTTGGCCTCTGCGCTTTCCTGGTGTTCGTTGCCCAAACGGGCATTTTTCGCCCCCTGTTAGAGCACGTCTGGGAACCTATACGTCACCACGCGGCTAGTCTACTGCCCATCGGAACCAACGAGCAAATGGAAAGAGTGTTGAGGAATGATCAGGTGGGGTACAGAATTCCCCCGGACCAAGAACCTACAGTCGAAAATGCGCAGAGAAGATTGTTGGAACTTGAGCAGAGGGTTCGAGGGGATGAGACGCACCTCCGCGGTATGTTCCGTCGCGTTGAACGCGCTATTGCGCTCTTCATTGCCAGCCTGGTTCCTGGGGTTGGGGAACGCCATATGGCGGCCCGTGGCGCTGCGGAGGTTCTGGCACGGCATGAGAGGGAGCTGAGGGAGGAGGTTGAGGAGCAGGAGAGGGAGAGTCAGGAGAGGATTGAGGAGAGGATAAGCTCGGGGGTGAGGGGGAATTCAGGGTATACTGATGACGAGGATGAGGAGGAAGGGGGTGGTAGTGGTGGGGCTACAGCTGCTGCGGAGAGTAGTGTTATGGCGGGCGAAGGGAGCAGTAATGCCAGTGCGCGTGCGGGAGAGGGAAGTTCTGGTGGAGCTCAGGGAAATCAGCGGCCGTTGGTAGAGATTTGAAGTTGCAAAGGGCTGTGGCATAGCGTGGTGTTTGGGGACTTCTGACATCAAACGATTCTGTGCATAGCAATAAATGTCTAATAACGCAGGCCGCTTTTAGAAGTGTTCCATGGTTCGCAAGACCATCGTCTTCCATCCACCCAGGTATACAGAAAAGCCAGTGAACAATAATTCGTTTCTGTAAAGATATCAAATCGATAAATTGACTCATTGTTCTCCTTTGGATAACACAAATCATGGACTCGGGTCCAACGGTAGAATTTGTGCGATACAAAGATCTAAGCAAATAGACATAGGGATTTGAACTTTCCATTCCGATTCATCTTTACCCCTTTACCCTTCCAAAAACTGGGACAGTAAATGGTATGCACCCAAGAGCAAAACATTCTCATTAGGGGTTGCGGATATTAGATAATTTAGCCAATTGGTAGAGATTCTCAAAACCCACAAACCTTCAACCTCATACAACCATCTCCTAAAGCACCTACTAGATCATTCCAATCACACCCTGACTGCACCGTCGCGGCCAGCAAACTCTGACTCGCAGCTTGCCATGCAAAGCTCGCCGCGAAACTGATTTAATGATTTCCGCCCATCCCCGTACTCTCCCCCACTGTGCACGGATTCGTCCCTGCAGCGGAGATGCATTCCGTATCTTGGGTGAAAAAGAAGTGGATGATGCAGTTTGTGGTGTCTTGAGTCCAGAGGTAGTCGCCAACAGCGAAGCCGAAGTCGTATTTGGTACCGCTGGCGGCGGTGCCTTGAATGATATAGCAGTGTGGGAAATTAGCGGTCAAGCGATAGTCCATTGTGAAGCCGCCAGCAATCAACAAAGGGTGAACAGTCAAGATGCCTGCATTTCTCCGTGCCTTGTATTTCTTTTGGGATATAATCTGATCTTGAATGTACTTCACGGAGATCAGAGTCTTGTTCTGCTTTTGTCTGCAATTTGTAACCGATGAAAAATCTAACGTAGTTCGATTAAGCAAGAATTGGGGAAAGCACAGATCCTCTGGGCAAGTTGGTCAGGAAAACGGTTGTTGGATCTGCGTTCGCAGACCGCATCCGCTCTCAACTTCAGTAACAGGAGAATATCAAAAGTCAGCAAACAACCACCGATAGCCTGGCACTGTGCACACCAGGCCAATCATTAGACTAAGTGGCACTCTGAGGTTGGGAAATCAAAAATTGACAGATTCCAAAGATTCGTTTTTTCAATGCTTCGCTTCTCATTATACGTGATTTGCAACTGAATTAGAGGCGATGCTTCTATTATTCCATTTGGACATCTTTTGATTATGGTTTATCGAATTTCTGCACCCGTAGTGCCACCTATTAACAGGAGCTATGGAAGGAATTTCTTTTCTGGGAGAGGCAGATAGCATGACAAGCTTACCTTAATAAGCTCCACGTTTTGCAGAAGCAAATGATCCAGATCGTCATAAATACTCCCATTACTCGCAATCAAGGTAAGTGATGCTGAATGTTATCTCGGTAGACCGGTCCGACAATCCTATTTCTTACCACTATAGTGTGCCTAATGGCTTTTCCATTGTACTGATAATTACCAAGATCTTGCGTCTCTCCTGCAATGTATCTTCTCCGCCTTGGTTTGATACGCGAACCAATGCTCCTAAGCTACGGATGTCCCTGAACTTAACGAATGGCGCGGGAGGGCTAGGAAGCTCGAAACGAATAATCCATGCTATGCTGACACTTCACACCTTCGCGGATAATGTTCAGCATCTCGGCTCCTTTCGGTGCCGTTCTCAGGTTCTCGAAACCCTCGGCCGTGATCAGGACGTCATCCTCAATTCTTGCACCTTCAATGTGCATGTACCTGTGCAGCACATCCTTGTCAATGACTGATGCGAATGTGGGGTTGGGGAGGAAAAGGTTGTCTGATGTGGGCGCGGAAAAGTCTGGGAACATTAGCTTAGTCTACAAGGGATTCCGGGTTAAGCCGTTGACTTACATATTCCAAGCTCGTCGGTGAGGACCATGTTCTCCTCCAGGAGCTCTATCCTCAATAACTCTAGTCCACAGAACCCTTCGCCCACGGACTCGTGAAAACGCACAGGGAAATCACTTGGGGAAATGTTCGTGAGTTTCTCTCTGTGAGCATGCCTTACTTGCTATTTGCGTTCTTCTTGACGTAAGCCCGAAGTTGGTGGTCGACTTAAATCATGGACCTCCAGACCGATGTGGTGGCCAAAACCATGTGGGAAGAATGCCCTGCTATAACCCTTCTTCATTACAACGTTAGCGTCAGTCTCTGCCTTGAACATGCCTAAACGCAGCAGTCCTTCGATAGCGATCCGATGATAAATAGATCCAAGTATAAAATGCCAGGCTTCAGCTTCTCAATGCAACACTCCTCCATTTCTGCCACTACAGCGTATATTTCGGCTGTCTCTTTGCTAGCCCATCGATGCTCGCTGATGGGAAGAGTTCTTGTGACATCACTCGAATAACATCCCCACTCGCACCCTGCGTCCATGCAAACTAGCCCCTTCCCTTTCAGCGTTTCGTCATTCTTTGTATAGTGCAAGATCGCTGCATTTCGGGCTGTAGGCCTGGCGTCTAGCACCTTGAGAAATGCAAATATCAATGAAATGCGCATCTACCTCAGGTTCAGATTGAAGAGAGACGATATTATAGAGGATACTACGGTGGGCTAACGAAGAAAGCTGGACAGCATGACGAACGAGTGAGATTTCATGCTGGGATTCAACAACGCGACAGGCGTCAAGCGCATTTTGTAAGGATTCGATATCGACATTTGGGCCTTCATAATTCTGAGAAGTTATATGGGGCACTTGATGTTTATGCAGAGCATAAATCCTGCTTTGACGATTTCAGATGAGCCAGTTTTGGATCTCTTTATTCAAAGACCATGTCAGGCGTACAGTATCGACATCAAATCTAATCCCCATCATGAGTCAAGGCTTGCCAACGGTGAATCGACTAACTTGTCTTCGACCTCTGCGATGGTCAATCCTGGGCCAGACCAAAGGGCCGCTCGTGAGCTAATATAGGGAATATACAAAGTAAGTTGATCGCGCTTGATATCGTACGTTAGGTAGCAATCGGCCTCGTTGACGCCACCAGGATAGTAGAAATAGCGCCGCTGGCGAAATAAATTTGTTTGGTCCGAGTCCTCGATGATTGATACTCTGGCCTGAAAAGAGAAGACGTTGAATCTGGTACTCGACAAAACGAGTCTTCAAGATTGGCGGTAGTCAGGTTGAGTACCTGGGAGATATATCAAACCCTCGGATGCGTTAAGGTGGCGTACGGCTGCTTGAGCATGCTGTTTCGCTATTTATATCGTTAGTCGGCTGGATTGCTCAATTAAGTCTATCAGGACATACCTGGGTACTTTATTAGTGCCCACTCCAGAGATGGTGATCTGAAGGTTTTAGCCGGCATCGGCGAGCATTTCATAGCGCACGTCATCCTCTCCAAAGACGTTGATTCTCGAGAAATATCAAAGCGAAGCATAGAACTACGAGCTACTACATATCCAACACTGGTATGATCCATGTTGATTCTGCAAAGATCGTAGGAGTAGGTTGTCACAATTAATATGTGCACCAACCAATCTTATCGCTGGCTTCGACGATTCAACCTCTCAATCAAGCCGGTACCAGAGAATGATTTCGTGATCCAGACGATGCCATAATGAGTATTAAAAATGTAAGGCTTCATTTGGGAAAATGGGGCGTAGTTATTAAAAGACTTGTTGGTGTGCGTATTCTACTTTTAAATAGGTTCAGTCTACTCTGTTGTCAGCATGCGTTAAAGCAATCACCTTGAAAGGTGAACCACCAGGGAGCAGCAAGTATTCTACTCGATTTCTGTGAGTTTTAACCAGCAACCTCTATCTATTCCGCTAAACGCGAACCTAGGTCGCAAGACTGGGCCCAGGTAGGGCCCGCCAATGAGGTCTGAACCACGTAATGAAGCTCTAGTGTAAAGGTGTAGAAATAACCGCCAGACCAAGGGTGGGATACATTGACTTGGGCATACATGACTTCGGAACATGGAACATTAGCGAGCAAAACAATCGAAAACGCCCGCATAAATGCTAATGATGTGTCGGAAGGATGATCTGGGTTCGGTGGTGTTGTGCTGAGGTAAGTGCTTGGTGGTGCTGTATGAACAGATGGCATGACGGTCGTACAAGGGGTATATGGGCGTCGTGGTGGTGGGGTTTGGGATTCTGGTGCTCTGGTGGGGATTCGATGTGCTGGGTTCGCAAGGGGAGTCGCCATACGTTGAGCCATTTCGTGTGGAAGCCAACTGTTGTTGCAGAACCTCAGTAGGTATGGCCATGCTGCACTGGCTGTCCCCAACCTTGGTTAAGGACGACGTGTAGCATTTGAGCAGGTCTTGAACGTTCGTGGTGCTGGCGGATGCTTCCATTGGCCATGTTGATGTAGCTGCATAGCTTGGAGGCAATTTGTTCAGGACATCTGTGCCCCTTGGAAATTGGCAGGCTGTCGCTTTACTTGTTCACGTGCCCATCGTGCAACCTCGATGGTTCGCGTCTGGAATTCACGATTCGCGCGGACGTCCTTGATCAAGCGCGTGATCCATTCTTGATGGAAGTAATTTGTATACTCGCCATGCGGAAACGTGTCTGCCAAATCACTGTGCCACGGTCAGAAGAATCCCATTGAAAACATGGTCCTCCATATGCTTACCCGATAACACCCATAGCAGATCTCAAAAGAGCTTCGCTCCGATTAGGATCCGAAGCCACGATGTTCAAAAGCTTGAAGATCGATTCAACGTAGGGGGTCAATAATTGAGCTTCGACCTGTCAGTAGCGTCCGATTAGGGCAGTGTATCACATACCTTTTCCATGCTTCAGCGCAAGTATTGTACCCGACCAAGCATCCATTATCCCTTCCCTGAGGGAGATAATGTAGTCTAGCATTTCGAATGCCCCGTGTTCGCCTAGCGTGATGGTGGCTGCTTGTTGTAGGACTTCCGCTACAGTTGCCAAGTATTTTTCAAAGTGTGGGCCTATTGCTTGGGCGATGTCTCCAAAGCATTGGAGAATCGCTGGCTTGAATTGATTGCTCATAGTTGTACTCTGCACCCGTTAGCACTCTTCCAGCGTGTGGCAGCTTTATTCATACACTCACTCTGAGGTTATTGAGCAAATAGTTCATGAAGGTATCACAATATGGTTGGGACAGCTCTCCCAGTGCCCTCACAACGTCGCTAACCAAACCGATGGCCATTGCGCACAGTCCAAGCTCCTCCTGGTTTCCAAGTGCTCTATACAAGAACGGTACGAATGGGTCCATGTATTTGGCGAAGTCCGCTTCCAGGGCATTTGCAAGAGCACCCACGGCAGCAAATACGGTGTCGGGAACGCTTGATTTTGTCCCCACAGTACTCAAGAGCTGTAAAAGCACATGCATGATACGATCCGCTTGGGGTTTAATTTCTCCTTCCAGACGCTGTACAATGGCCTAGATGCGTGAGTCGAAGCCAATATCCATTAAAAGCGTAGGGCAACTTACAAGAAGTACACTCGTCAAACTCGTCTGTATCTCTTCAAGAGTGATCCGATCCTCAACGCTGACGATCTGCTGCTGCATAGGAATGGTATTCTCTAGGCGATGAAGAATGATATCTGATAGCTTGGCTACAATGTGTAGGCTGTCGTTCGCAGAATTTGTGACGAATGCATTGAGAACCTCATAAGCAGCCATGCGAAGCTGGTTGTCGGCTTCAGAGCTACAGACCTTGTCAGCTTTCGCGGTAGTATAGTTATCTACGGACGATCTATGATCATACCTCTCTGTCACACCTAGAAGATGCGTCACGCTGTCCTGGAAGTGGGCTGATAGCGGGTTCTCTTGGCATCCTGGCTCGCCAGCAAATCTATCGGCAAGATTCATCAGTGCCCAGCAGCAGGAGCTTGCCATCTTTGGACTACTGGACAAGCCAGCGAAAAGTGCTCCAATAAGTGGTGGTAGGTGCACTTGAGAGTCGATGGCTTCTGAAACATTTTCACAGATACGGCCCAATGCGTAGGCAGCGGAATCCTTGACCTGAACAGCACTATCGTCCATCATGCCAATTAGCACAGGCAAAGCTTGCTTGATCAAGGGATCAAGCATTTTCTCGTCTGGACCCTCCATGATCGCACCGAAGGCAGAAACAGCCGCATCACGCCAATGCCAATCCGCGTGCCGTAGGTTCTGTTCCACAAAGCCGAGCACTATCTGAATAAGGTCCCCACCAACAGTCTGAGCATAAAGTTGCAAGCATTGATATGCAGCTCTAGAAATGTTGTAGTCCTCATCGCCAGCGTCTTCGTCTTGCTGCGCTAAGAGCTCGAGAAGTACGGGGACAACTTCGCGAGCAGCAACCCGAGCAAAGTTGAAATATGGCCGCATTTCCTCGGAACCTTCCGCATGTGCCTTTAATACCATTAGCGCGCAAGTTCGATTAAGAAGAATAGATGTCAATGCATACCATAGCATTATCATCCTCAATTGCGATTTCCTCTTCGCAGACCGTACACCAGAATTCAATAGCAAGCTTGGCAACATCCTCCTCTTGGCTTTTCATACCCATGACAGTAAGTCCAAAAAGTGCCTTCTCCATGTAGAACCGCATCTTGTCATAGTAAAGTCCCATAATCCGATTAAGACACCCATATGAACCAGCCTCAATACGGGCATCCCCCGACTGAGTCGCTTCACAGATAACCTGCATGATGTAGTTTCGTTCACCTTCGTTCTCGAAGTTGGTTCGCACGAATTCCAAAGAGTCTCCCAAGGCCACTATAGCAGCCTGACGCACATCTAGGTTAGACTCTTCTTTTCGTGCGCCTTGCACTACAGCTGTGAGGATAGCATTCGAGTGCTGTACGAGGCTATCCCGTAGCTCTGTGTCTTCAGTATCGCAGATGTAACCAATGGTGGCGAGAGAGGCTTGCTTAAGGTGATCTGCACCTTCGCCAACATTTGCTACCAAGGCAGGCATCAGTTCTGGCCATTCGTTTCTTGGTATTTCGATTGCTGCTATCGAAGAGACAAATTGCGCCGCAGATTGCCCTGCCCTCGCATCTTTCGAGGCAAGTGTCTTCAAAGCCAACTCCTTAACAGATCTCTTAACGCTAGTATCAACGTGTTGAACCCACCTCCGCTGCATTTCCCGTAGGCGGGCGTATTCACGAGCGGAGAAGGCATTTTTGAGGGCAATTCCGGCCGCCGTGCGTATATGGGGTTGGGCTTGTTCGTTGGCAAGTTCATTTGCTAACGTTGTAAGATATGTAGGCTGTAGAATATTAGCTAAAAACTTGGGTCAGGAGAGAGGAACGGATTGTGGTCCAACTCCCTAGGGCGGGAAGTGCTTACGAAGTCAACCTCAGCAGCTTGTGAGAGTTGGTGCTCGGCATTCTGACGTGTGGAAGCATCTGTGGAAGGTGTCTTAGTACTTGGAAAAATTCGGGTGAGATCGTTGTAGACTTGCCTGGTGAGAGCGTGCTCTCTAATACCTGATTCACGTTCATCCTATAGTAAGACCGTTGAGGTCAAAATATCGCGGGCGGTGACCAAAGGTGATGCGCAGGCGGATATCGAGGAATTGTGGAACGCCGTGAAGGCTATCTTAGGGGAGGATGATTATTGGTGTAGAAAGAGGAAGTTAAAAAGAAGCGAGAATTGATACTCAGTAGTCCGACACTTTCGTATCACCAGCAACGCGTCGAACTTTGACTATACTTAACTATACTCACACGTATCACATTCTTACCCTACTATCACGATGATTCAGCTCCTTTTCTCCGCGATTCTCTCCTTTTCACATGCTGCTTTCGGAACTACGTGCCTATACATCCTTATTAGTACCTTAGCCTTACCCGTATTGCGGGAGATAGGGCTGATACCCGCGGGCCTTCTAATCCGAGAACAAACTTAAGCTACGAAGTCCACGTCTCACTGAGCATATTCGAATAAGAAGACTCTGATACCACAGTCCAACGGATTACTCTGATAGCTCGATGGCATCTCATGACGGACCCGTCAGATTTTGCATGAATCGCGAACAGCCATTTTCTGTTAAACCAAACGTGGTTCTGCACGGCCGTCATTAATAGACAATCATGGCCACGCATAAGAGACAATGGTTCCCTCACGGCTCCTCTTCAAGCATATTCTCATCACCTTCACTGTCTCTTCCATCTTCTGGTTCTTCCACATCAGGGTTGCTATCAACATCGTACATCCGGTAGCGCTTCTTGTCCTGAGCGACAATGCAAATCACCCGCCTCCCTTTCCGACCATTAATGTCCATCTTTTCGGGGGCCCAAGAAACACCAGGTGGGAAGGTATGCCGTGTATGTTGGGCTGCCTGCTCAGAATTTTGAAGGTTGAGGCTCGCAGTAAGACTTTTAGCACTTTCTGCAACGCTTTTTCCTTGCAAAGCCTGCGTGGTGTATTTCAAGCCATTTAAAGCATCTGTTTTCTTACGGTAATCAATACTGAATAAACGAGACGAAGCTATCGATTCTAGATTAGCCTATAGTACTGATATTGGAGCAAAAGCACTCACATTCGTCCGAGACGGCGACCATTAATGCCTCATCGTCAACGAATTTCACATCTCGAACACTTTCAATCGGCATTGGCATTCGAACCCAAGCACACTCAAGACTGTGAGTGGAGCTCATGCCGTTTGATATATTAAGTATGACCCTGAAAATCCGTACTAGTTTTCAAGTTACAGAGGTCAGCGTGGGAAAGGAATTTGAAGGCTTACTGCCATCTTGTGAGTGCGTAGGACCTAGCACGACATGTAATACGTATTCCTCGGCGTTGCTCTCTTTGTCTTGCTATGTGAGCAAGTACTTAGTATTCTCCTATACGCGCATTCCGAAAATTTCTCCTACCTCTATTATCATTCTCAAATCCATGCACGCTGGAATATCTGCCCCAAGTGATATTGGAGTACCCAACCTGACATTTCTTCTCTGTGTTTCAGCGATTCTAGCAAACATCAGATTGCACTGTGTATCTAGATGGGAAATTAATTCTTCAAGGCCCGGAAGTTGCTTCTGTGGAGTGATGTGATTACTCAGGTCTTTGAGTTCACGCTTGTATACTTCAAAAAATGATCGTCCCTCTGCTGATAGGTCCCGTTGCTGTTTCTGATCGCCTTGTGACTGCATATTAAAGTAGCCAATAAGCTGGCTCTGCATCATAGCACCTTGAATATACTCTAGCGTGCTCGTGTGGTCAATATTGAAATCTTTATCGGTTGCCTCATTTGCAGATGTTGAGCTTGCATCCGCGGATTGCAATTCGATCTCGAGGCGTAGCCACGCCGAGAATGCCGTAAATTGACGAAGCTCGGACCGAGCACAGATCAAGATGTGGTGTGCCAGCAATTGCACACAGTTCACGGTGTCGAGGATGTTGTCCAGTTCTTGGGTAGAGAGGCCGAGCGTGGCATTTGAGTCCTGAAATCTGGACAAACCTCGCAGTCGACTTAACAGTACACAAAATCGTTCCAAAGCAGGTATCAGATTTTCGTGGGCAAGACGCCTCACGTTTTCGTAACCTGTAACAGCCGCTTTTTCCCATCTCTTATACCCCTTCTAAACGTAAGCTAATTATTGAACCACAACTGTTGGGATTTTATCATACCCGCTCCCCCAGTTCATCGACCAGCCATTCTTTAACTGGAGGATAGCAATTGCCAGTAACGACGAGATGATAAGCAGCCTGCACCCAAGTGCAGTCGCACTTCTCTCGCAGGGCTTCTTCTATATTCCGAATGAACCTGGTGGGCAAATCTTGAGAGATCTTGAACTCGCTATACATTTGTCTCTGGACTTGGTGCACGTAGCGTAGAATGTTGTGTAATTGGGTAGATTTTGAGGCTAGAAGTGACAGATACCTTCCGGCACTGGATATCAAACGAAGATCAAGCGGCACAACTAAAAGCTCTTGTGCCCCATTCACAGAAGCTGATACCAATAACGGGTGCGTTGTTGAATAAGGGTGGGAGCAATGCATTATGGGCTTGCTGTTCTTCAAAGCCCGGGATGCTTGCAGGAGACTGAAGCTGCCAATCTCAAAGAAGTCGTAAATACTTAGATAAACTGTACCATCCTCAAAACCTACAACGAGAATATCGGCTGAATCAGTGGAGCTCTTTGTCAAAGGCTGGAAAATAGTATCCAAGGACGCTCTGGAAGCAAACACGTCATCACTATTAGAATTCAGCCTCTGCAGCTGTTTCTATCCTAAGATATTCACATACGCGTTTCCTCCCATAGCCAAAGTACTCAGCTTAGGCAAAATCCCTTCGATGTCAAGAAAGGCCAGATCTAGGGGTAGATCCGTTAAAGAGTCCAAAATACTCGACTGGGTTCCTTCGCTCAGTACATCATCTAAGTCTTTTTCCATGCCTGACTTTTCTAGCCGGGTTCTCACGGCATGGGTATCCGTGAAGTTGATGCCCCAGCCCAAGCAGCAGATTTGAGATGCGGAGTGTGCCGAGCAGTCTATTTGATGCATCACTTTCCCTGTATGGGCACTTGCCAAGCAAAGAGTGTGGTTGCTATATGCAACAGCAAGGATTTGACCTGGATGGTTTTTCAGTATAAGGAACGGCGTAGAGAGTGATATAGAAGTCTAGAAAGAAGCAGTACCGCATCAGGCCTTACCGTTTGGCTTCCATTGCACTCCCTTGATCTTCGCTTCGGATTGTTTGTTTGCTACTCCAAAGACTCTCTGACCATTCAATCTGTGGACGTGGACTTGTTCATCAATTGTAGCCAGGGCGATGAGATCCATGGATGGGCAGTATGCCAAATGCTCTGCATTTATGGCAGATAGAACGATTTTCTCGGCCAACATGTTCAGCATGACTGACTCTGGTTCGATTTTGACACGCGGTATGCAAATGTAAGTCATACAAATGCGGTATTCATTGTTTCAGGAACTCGCACTGGATCCCTTCATATCAGGCCGACTGTGACGCAGGAGTGCACGCGTTAGATTTGTTACTAACGGGTGTTGAGTCCATGATTACTGCTATTCTAGATAATCTTTTTCAGGCTGTTTGAAACGCGCATTATAGCTCAACTATTCTAAGTGCATTGTTCTGGATATCGACTTGGTGAAATTATTGTGTCTACGGCTCGCGCGGCAGCGCAATTCTTTGAGGCAGCTCGATTAAAATAGAAACCCTATTAGTTTGAGGCAGGGTTTATCTGAGTAAAAGTAGTGAAAATTCAGGTAATATTACTCAGTAGAGAACTACTTGAGACTGGTCTAGCTATGCTACAGTGCTTTTGACCATAGTCCACGACAGATCACAATCTCTAAGCATGCCATGCTATATTGCCAAGGGGCATCATCGAAGTTACCGAAGATGAACAGAACTCCGTTCCTAAGCCTTGAGCATAGAGTCATTCAGGAGTCCTCGGCGTTACTCTATTAAGTATGAGTCCGCTGCGGACTTGATGTCCTTTGTGAAAGACATATCTTGATCCATGTCGATCAGTGTGACAGAGTTGATCTGTTAAGTGCTGCATTAGTTCAGGCCAAATAGTTGTGGGAACGACCTTACGTCTACATCCACAAATGGTTTGCTCTTGGAAAACCGCACGCTCATGGGGAAAAATTCTGCGTCATCTTCGGCTTGTGCTTCGAACTCAAACGAGCCAGTCGCATTGGATTCGTTCACTGAGCCAATTGTCCAATCCAGGCTATCACCTGAGACTTCGTACACAGCGTCAAAGCTCGATACTGCCGGTTCACTGGTTGCATAAGGAATTGTCACAACCACATCATGAAGACTGTCTCCTCCTGACAACTCATATTCGACAGTGATGGTCCAGGATTCGCCAGAGCCTTTATTAACCCAGACCGTGAAAGTGATAGGAAGAATATCATTCGCGTCTACTACAGCGCTTGCACTCCAGCGTAGGACACCAACAGAGTTATTTACCGGGAATCCCTTGGAATTATCCCGAAGCTGGATAGTCTTCGAGCCATTGAAGAGCCCTTTGTCCACATTAGGGTGGGTTCGGAATTGGGCATTGTGGGTTGCATTAGCGGTCAGGTCAAGCTTCACTTTTGTCAATGATGGATCGGTGATGCGTAGTTGTAGGTCGCCTTTGACATTAAAAGACTTTAATGATCCTTCTCTTGACAGCTTCGCTGATATGCTCTCTGCAACCGTAACATGGATCGCGTCGCGGTCAATTGATGCGGAGAGGCGTGATGAAGGAGTAGCTTCAGCTGGCAGTATAGGCTGCGAGTTCGACATCAGGGGTACCGTTTCCTCAGCTTGGGCGCCAAGATCTCCCCTCACTCGCTCAAACATGTCGGTCGTCTTCGACTTTTTCCCAAGTTGCATGCCCTTCCCTTTCGGGGCTGTTGTTCTTTGTTGGAGTCAGCACATGACCAGCTGGTTATAAGAAAGATTAACAAACTTGAAAGATTTGTTTTTCTCCGCCTCATAGCTGTCATAAGTGTCGGTGCCAGCAGGTCGAGAAGGTGGAGTGTATGTTGGGTACGATGGCGCACGAGGGGCGACCCCCCTGCCACTGCGAGCCATCTCTTTTCGTTGTAAATCGAGCTGCTTTGCTTTCCTCTTACGTTCTTCTGTAGCTTCTAATTCCTTGTTCTGTATCAATAGATTAATATACTAACCCGACTCCCGCAAGAACAAATGGCGGAAGCGTACCCTCGAAATGATTTCTTGTATCCTCTCTTCGTGGCTTTCCATCTCCAGAAACGTCTTGATCTGGCCCAATGATAGGTTCTCCCTGTAGCCTAACGTTACAAGCTCGTCGAATGCGCTGAGCAATTCATACGCATTTCGCAGTATTTCTCTCTCATCCAGGCTCTTGCAAATGCTGGTGACAACTTGTGCGAACAGATGCAAGGAGTCGATATCCTGTAAGATATTGGACTGTCGGTTGGTAATAAGGACCATGTAGAGCTCATCGAGCGGTTGGTACACGTAGCGAACATTGTCTTGCTCTACAGTAGTGTGCTGCGTCGATGAGTCGGCTAGCTTTGGGAATGAGGCCAGAAGTCCTTCGATCCTCGAGCGAGCAACCTCTCGAAATTGACGCGAAAGCACCGCTTTACCCCCCCTAGTGCATATTGAAGCCGCAAGTACCACCTGAACTTGGTCAGTTGCACGTAGCTTTGGCGGCAGTAGGAGATACCATAGCTGCGGAGTTCTAAGGATAGGAAGCCGCTTGTCCCGTTGACATTGCACAGTATTCGATCTTTGTACACTCCACAGGGCAAAATCAAGGATTCATGTAGAACTTATTCCGACCAGGACCTTTCGCACCACCTCGACAAATTGAAATGTGGTTTGAGAGGTCCAAAATTACATGGGTGTAATGCTAGCGTAAATCTGTATTAATACGGCTTGCTGCATTCGGCCCACCGACCTCTGACTCCCCTTGTCAAAGCATCTTTCGCGACCCTTGAGTAACGGACTGAGTGACACCTTCAACTCTGACACCGACCTTCGGAAGCTGAGCTCACAGTGTTGTTTCACGCCCAAACTAGTCTTCGCACTCTCTTGGAAGACATGACTTCCTACCCTTTGAACGTTTGTCAGTATCCTTCGAAACGTTAGGTTACCTCACTTCACCATCTCATTATAAATGCAAACACGACTTCAGCCCTCAGCCTCAAGTAATACATCTAGTATCTTTAAGCTTCGGCTGTCTTAACGGAAAACAAGCATCGCGCGAAAGCCACCATATTGCACGCCCAAAGTTTCTGCACACATACTCTTGTGACACTTTGTCTCCTATTCCATGGCTTCGTTTCAAGAACCAGGGATCTCTCAACTCGATATGATAACTGCAGAAGATCCGATGGAGCTTTCTTCTGAGATGAAGCCACTTGCAAACGCTGAAGATATCGACATTGATCTTATGGCGAATGACCTTTTACAAGAGAGTGAGGATGACCTCATGGCGGAGGATCTCATATCAGTGATAGACCAAGAGCTACCTGATGTAGAAGCGCCACAGGCTGGCAATGACGACGAAATGTTTGACGATGAATATCCATCCGGAGAATTCCAGGAGAGCCGTTCCGTACATGACGAGGACCTAGAAGATGCTGAGGAATCAACAATAGGTGATAGCGCAGATATCATTATCGCAACTGTGGGGGAGAGCACCGTGACACAATCTGTGCAGTCAGAGGCCGAAGTGCCGCTCCAAAGGAAAACTGATGCATCTTATGCCCAGCAGGAGCTTCAGCAAAGCAGTGTACAATATCTCAGAGACACTCAGGAACCTACATTACAACTAGATTCTGGAGGTATCGAAAGTCAGGCCAATGCTGACCCGCACGTTACGAGTTCACAAGGCAACGACTGGCCTGGAGAACTCCAGGATGGCCCGATAGCTTCTAGTAGTGGTAGCGACGCAGCTGAAGACGCTTTTGACCAAAAGCCCGATGATGTATCCGGACTTCTATCCGGCCATGAGGACGAACAAGCACTTTCTGTATCACTTCCAAAATCTCAAGATATTACCACTAATCAAGACGAATCGCTAACTTCCAATATAAACCTGTTGCAACATCCTCCCTATGTCCATCCGGTCGTCGTGGTGTACCAAGATAATGAAATGTCTTTGTTTCCTCCCATTGATCAAGATCAAGAGCACTCTCAAACCTATCTTCTCCATGATGAAAAACATGCTGCTGGAAGTATTAATTATCTACTGGGGGCATGCAGATCAGTACTAGGGGAGAGCATAAGTGAACAAGATGAACTGGAGATTCAAATAGAAGACCTGGGTCTCCATCTTAGCGAGGTAAACCTTCGTACACTTCAACGTATTGTTGTTTCGCTAACGTTTTTTACTTTGTAGTTTGCTCCAGAATCTTCTACTACTACTCTCGCTGAGATCCTAGATGTATACATACAGCTACATCGTTACGACGGGCTTGACAACCCTGGACCACTCTACATTGCCTTGAACACCAGGTTTAGGTTCTCGCAACGCATGAGTTATCTGATAAATGCAGTCGCCGAGGGCAGAGGCTTTTCTCAACTTTCGTTGCTGGAACCACCTAATGAAGATGACCCGCAATCCGAAGATGTAGAGGAACAAGACGACGTTGGGGGAGATGACTCACATAATAGGGATAGTCCAAAGTATGCGGAGGAAGATAGAATTCGACCCGTTAATGTTGGGGACGATGACGGAGAAAAGGAAGAGGACAATGAAGAGGACAGGGAAGAGGACAAGGAAGATGAAAGTCGTAAGATTGCTCGGAACGCTCAGAACAACTTGAAGGAGCCCACGCGTAGCACGAGAGCATATAATGCTGATCATAAAGGTGGCAGTACACCTTTAGAAGATGATGTCCAAGCAGCCCAGCTTAGCGGTAGCAGAGGAGAATATGCTAGATTTGACGAAGGCGGTACAAAGGAAGAGCAAAGCCTGGTCCCAAAGGTTGAAGAAGAAGTTGTTGTCTCATCATCTGCCGCTGTTGATGAGCATGCTCTTCGAGATGCTAAGGAGACTGCTGCGGAGGAAGAAGACTTTATTAACTATGAGGAAGATGAAGAGGATGAAGAAGCTGAAGAAGCTGAAGAAGCTGAAGAAGCTGAAGAAGCTGAAGAAGCTGAAGATGATACGAATCGCGAATTTTCAACAAGATCGTCCACTATACAAGGTGACAGTATCGAAGCTTCAAAAGACGAGTTTGCTACTACTACTACCGAGAACATACCAGATAATGACCCAGCAGTTTTTATCAATGACCAGCTACATAATGACGATCATCATCGGGGATCCACCGGGCAAGACCAAACCACGGATGATATTTGTGGCGTAGTCGAAGCGAACGAAATCAACAGCAGAGGGCCCAACGAAAGTATTGGAGCTGGAGATGATGATTTCTTGGATGTTGGTCAAGAAGCTGAAGGCCTCGAGCTCGAAATTGATGAACAGGAAGAGCATGAGCATGAGCAATTGGATACATCTGGCCCTAGTCTTGAAGACGAGCCTGATAATCCAGACGAAGGGACGGATGGTGAGGATCTGCCAGCCGAGACACAACTCACAGAACCAAACCTCATACACAAATCGACCAAAGGATACCGAGGTGAAGCTTATCAGGTAGAAGATATTCAAGCCAACGAGCCTCCACATGATTATCATGGAGGAGACTCGCAATTCGGGCTTGATGAACACGAAAAAAGCTACGAGGATGATATTTACTTCACTGTAGACCATACAGACAGTGGCGAGAGTACAGAGTCCCTGAAGACCAATGGAACCCTAAGCAATGGCTACGAGCGTAATCCGGATCAGGACCAAGAACCCGATCAGAAGCTTACCGAAGATATAGACGAGATTAACTATGAGGACGAGGAACCGTCATCGAAGATATCAGCTGAGCACGTTCTGCGCTCAAGCCCAGGTTCCCTGAAGCGCACGCGGAGCGATCGAGAAGACGATCCCCAAGGTAAGACTTGTTCCGGGATCTCCTCACCCATTTAATTTTAATTAACGGCTGTTTCAATAGATCTCAAACGTATCCGCTCAGGATGAATACGATTCCAATGCCACCGCCATGCTTTCCTCATCTGAATTTGTTGCACCGCTTCAACCCACATTATCAATGAACCGGCGTACCGGACATCTTCTTCGGTCCATCCGAACTCCATCTATAGAACGATCTCGTGAATATAGCCTGGATAATCAGTTCAGACTGGTTGACGCATCTTCGAAATAGGACCGAGAGCCAATGCGGGACGACACCCGCTAGGATACTACAGGTTACGCCATGATTCTGGGCACACACTGCATGGTAAGGTAAGTTTCGAATGTAAGTTTCTGGCAGGCGTAGGTATGCCATTCCCACCGTTTCCCCAGTTCGTCCCCTGAAATGATACCCCTGATTCGTTTGCGTTCCTACGGTACCCGACAAACTCACTTCTTCTTTGCAAGGTTGGCTCACTAACATTCCGGATTTGAATCCGGGAATTTCATCCGCGCGCTTGAGGACAGCGTCTTTTTCTTCTTTGCGTTGGTTCTTTGTCGTGGTGCAGATGGTAGGAGGCCCAAACGTTAGTTGGCCTCGGGTGCCTTAATACCAATTAATGCGGCTCAGCCCGGGAAGCTGTAGAGCACCAGATCTTACGGGTCTTGCATAGGATGTGCGCATTAGAGATCATTGATAAATCAATTTAATCTGTCCCTTCACTCGAAGCTGCCTTGTGCTCGCGCATTGCTCTTGTGCCCCCTTTGTTGAGGGCCAGGGACGCCTCGATGCATTCGTGATGCCGATTTCGCACTATCCTCGATAAAGTTACTTCCCGCTCTGTCCCGAAATAGAAGTGATCAACCCTTCCTCGTCCGCGTAGGTACCTTGAAGAACACGCCCTCCTCATTTCGTGGTCTCTACTTTTCCACCGCTGTCCACCTCAAGAGTTTTACGGTCCTCACATTCGTTACCTCAGTGCTGACACCTCTATAAGCTGTGCGCCGTGAACCGGCCTGACAGCATTTCTTAGCGCACTGCACCGCAATCTACCATTGTCGCATACATTCCTTGACCCTCGGATTTGTCTTCACAGTCGACGCACAGACTCAGCGTCTGCCTCCGATATATGAGCCTTATGGGAGATTGAGGGGAGATAGTTAGTTTGGCATCGAGGAAAACAAAGGCACGCAGAGCTGGCTTCACGTGCCCTCTCCAAGCGGGGGAAGAAACTAAGGAGCGGCTCCCTACCCTAAAGCTTCCAGGAAATTCGTTGGGAAACATATAAAATAATGGTAGAAGACAAATACGTTGGCCTGGCTTTGGCCATGGTCTCCACCATGGCGATAGGAACAAGCTTTGTGATAACAAAGAAGGGGCTACTTGAAGCGAGTGAACGGCATGGATTCGAAGGAGATGGATTTGCGTACTTGAAAAGCCCAACATGGTGGGGTGGGATCATAACCTTGGTTATCGGTGAAATCGCCAATTTCGCGGCATATGCGTTTGCGCCAGCAATTCTGGTCACACCGCTAGGAGCACTCAGTGTTCTTATAGGGGCTGTGCTAGGGTCATATTTCCTCAAGGAAGAGCTAGGGACCTTGGGGAAGCTTGGATGTGCCATGTGCTTGATAGGGTCCGTGATAATAGTGTTGCATGCACCACCAGATAAGGAGATACAGACTGTCGACGAAATACTGCAATATGCTATACAACTTCGTATGACCTACTCTGATATCCTTGATGGAATATATTAGCTTACTCTATTTACCAGCTTTCCTGTTCTACTGCGTCTCAGTAGCCATCTTCTCAAGCGTTATGATCTACCGAGTCGCCCCAAAGCATGGAAAGAAGAATCCTCTTATTTACCTATCCATTTGTTCGACAGTCGGTTCCGTATCAGTTATGTCGGTCAAAGCCTTTGGAATTGCCTTGAAATTATCCCTCAATGGGAACAACCAATTCAGCCATCCTTCAACCTATGCGTTTGCCATCGTTACAATCGTCTGTATACTAACGCAAATGAATTATTTCAATAAAGCCCTTAGCCAATTTTCTACCTCGATGTAAGCCAGCCCCTTCCTCTGCCCTTCCCGGCTTCTGGCGATTCCACAAATCAATTGACGATATCCCAACCGCAGAGTCAACCCCCTCTACTACGTGACCTTCACAACCGCCACCCTTTGCGCCTCGTTCATCCTCTTCCAAGGTTTCAACACCACTGACGCCGTAAACACCCTTTCCCTTCTCTCTGGCTTCCTTGTCATCTTCACAGGCGTTTATCTCCTCAACCTTTCCCGCGGCGATCCCAACGGCCACAAACTCCTGCACAACCACATCGACGACGCCGTGCCCACCGACGGCATCGCGAGCCTGCAGACGAGACTCAGCATGCAAGCGAGGAGGAGTGTCGATGGCAGGCGGGTGAGTTCGGGGAGTCTCGGAGGTGGTTTTGGAGGGAGGGGGGATAGGGATGGGTTGATCCAGAGCTATGACGAGGAGAACGGAGGGTTCGGTTTACATGATTTGGCGGAGGATAGTGAGGAGGAGGGTCAAAAGAGGAGAAGTATGAATGGGAAACCCAGGAGCGTTGAGATGGACCTTAAGGAGGTTAGTCGATAACAGAGGGGTGTGGCAGGTATTGCTGGCGCGAGAGCGATGCAATTTCCAGGATTGGCGTGGTGGAGCTGGTGGCAGGTACTGCGGAGTCTTTCGCAGCCGCCTCTCTCTGCGCCGTTGAGCTATAAGCATGGGTCGGCGTCCTTTCTCCCTTTCCATCTCCGCGTTTGGGACATATGGAGTTGTACGATCTCCCCATATGCAGAATACCCACGAAGGTTGTTTCAGTAGAGGCGCGGGAGAGATATCATGATGTATGTATAGGTAACGTGGTACTGTGTGTGGGTTTCTACCTGCTATGAATAGGATTCGGCATCGTGATGAGGTTTTCAGGTTGGTGTGTTCACCGAGACTACCGAGTATCTTTATACAGAGAGAAACTGCAAGGATGCGTTATCCGTATCACCAGCAGATGGAACGCCTCGATACAACAGGCCCTCTAATGATGTGGTTGTGTCGCTGGCGGCGAGAACTCGATACAACCGGGTCTTGACGTTTTCTAGTACCGAGACAGAGCGATCCAAAGATCGCTAACCTCCCTACCTATTCGTTTATCTCACTGACAATTATATTTCGATACATCCAAAATCCAACACTTTCAGACAGCTTCTCTCTTGTGTTCTTCAGTGGCAAGAAATCAGATTTGGAGGATTAAGCACTATTCGTATCAATGCCAAACACACAGGAGATACTCACACAACTCTACAGACACAAGATCTCTTGCTATTCTGGTGCCTTGCAGTTCGCGCACAAATGAATCAATTGCCGAGAGATAGGTCGGTAGAAAGGGGTTCTGATGGAACTTAAAGACGTCGTTCGACAATAGAGGTCTGGCTAGTGGCGCTGAATGGAGAATGATGATTATCCAGTTTGTTTGTATTGGCGTAAGAAGAGGGGAATGAATGTGCGGAGAGGGGGAAGTAAAGATGATTTCGTATAGAGGAGAAATAGATTAATATAGGGAACCAAGATGTACACCTCTTCTTACACCTACACCATATTAGCTGAGGCTTCCTAACCTTAGCGCCACACACACAGTAAACTGCCTTTCCTTCATCATCACTCAGAGAGATCGAAGAAGGAATCGAGGAAGATGCAGAGTTGAAGGTTTGAGATAAAGAGGAAAGAAGAAGAGGAAGAAGGCGAGGTGAACGTTGTCTCAATGACGCTAAGCCTTCTCTGATACAGATGAAAGCGGACCTGTCTTACGAATCTTATAAGTAGAAACAGTGATCTTTTCAAAATTCAGCTCTCTAGCTCATTTATCTATTTACTTTTAACATCGCGAGTCGAGATATTAGCTGAGAATCAAACAATCACATTTATGTAAAACTTGATTTTTGCATTTCAGAAGTTCTCATTTTTTTTACTAAGAGGAAGGTGTAAGTGTAAGAAGTAGAGAGTGTAAGAAGAGGGGGTGTACATCTAGTGGTTCCCTAAGTATATACAAAGCTTTTTACCATTTACATCGAACTAGCCTATCATGCAACGTCAAGACGCCGAATGCAGAGTGTAGTCACTTGATAAAAATTAATCTTTCATTATCATGATATTTGCTGACGTACATATATAGCTAGTACGCTCGACGCCCTCTCCAGTGGATTGAAAATAAGCTCTTTCCAAACAACTACAGCTCTTCGGATTCTCCACTGCGCGTTTCTATTCTCGCTGGTTCAATGTGTCTCCCTCACTAAAGCGCTCCCTACATAGTCCACTTCCTGTCCAACACTCCCCTTACACTCTTGCTTTCCTCATCGTTGTCACTTATGCCCATACTAACTTCTTCAAGGAATGGCTCCACTGCTCCAACAGCCCTGTACTCTTTCTTGCATCTGCCAAGCTGATGATCCCGGTATCCTCTATAAGCACTTTCTCCTCCTTTACTTTTTCATCTTTCCCTTCACCACTAGAGCCACCGGCGGCCTTTTGGATCTCCTCGCAGATATTCATTATGAGTTCTCGTTCGCTGAGGGTGTGGGTTGGAAGTGATGAGGAGGAGGCAAGGCTGGAGTGAGCGGGGAGGGCTTTGAAGGCAAGGATTTTCAGGGTTGAGGGGTCGTCTTTGTCGCTCTTACTCTCATCCTTGGGTCGAGAAGATTCATCCTGCTGCTGAGCTCCTTCCGCGTCCACGACCGTATTTAGTGACCTGGTGTTTACCCTAGCAATATCCTCCTTCCCAGGCCGGTACTTAACCACGAATCCCACATTCTTCTGCTCATCCGACTGCGCCGCCGCCAACGTCGACGTGATGTAAGTCCCACAAACAATACCCACGATGCTCCTCAGATCGACCCTCTCGAACGACGACACCTTCTCCATATCCCAATCAAATCGGACAGTATAAAGTGCCGCGTCCGTTACCAGCAGAACCACTTCTTCGAACGGGAACGTCCGAACCGTATCTGTTTCTCGCGGGCTCAGCAGGGTCCAGCCACCAATTAGGTCTTCGCTTCGGTCGGCGATGACAATTGTGGAGCTGGTGTTAATAGCATTGGCGCGCACTTTCGGCATCGACATCGCCGGATCCCCACTCATCATATCCGCCTCAAATTCTTCAAAGACCTGCACCGTCACATTGCCCAATAAATAGTCGATTGCCGCTTGCGAAAAGTAGTCATTTACAATGTTGTTATAATACCTGCTCAGCGTGAGCCCAAAATCATTCAGCGCCCCCCTGTAATTGCGTTTTCGGGTTCTCGTATAGTCGCCTTTAAGCGCAGCGGTCGAGGAATACTGTTTTGATATCGCGTCGCCGTTGTCGGCCCAGAGGGTATTGAACCACTGGGTTGTGGGATCATTCTGCAGGTTTACTTCTAGGCCTTCTCCTTTGAGTTGGTATTCAAGGACACGTTGGGCGCACGCGGACTGGACAACGTTGGTACGGTCGAGGCAGTCCATGCAACTTGTGCGGAGGACGCCGGCCTGTTTGCGAACTATTGTGCTGTTGAGGATGACGGTCCAGCCAAAGTGTTCGATTTTGGAGTCTAGGAGGTCCATTAACTTAACGACATTTTCAAATTTCATGCCTCTGCATTCTGTGTGGTAGTCCCACCAGATGATGCCGAGCTTTTTATCGGCAGACTCAGTCTCTTCGTTTAGTTGCTGTGTATGCTTCTCGTACTGCTGTCCAATCTCCACCTCGCCGCCATGCTTATCGACCAGTAGAACAATCTGTATCTGCCCGTACTTGGCTTGGATATTCACGAAATGGCGCTTGAACGCCACTTGGTTTGTCTCCGGTGAGTGCTGCAGGACTGGCACCGGCTTGAACGAATACGGTGACTGGGAAAAGAATAAAGGTATAGAGCCTCGAATTTGGGTAAACGAGTAAGTTTTGTCTGAAGTTCCCCACGATGCTCTCGAGAGGATTTGCTCCGTCTCCACGCTGTTTGCCGTATGACCGTCATCATCGACTCCTCGCCGAAGGTAACGTAGTCCAGGTCTTAGAACGGACCTCCGTGATATTAATGTTAATAGAAAGCTTGCGTCTTTCTTTTCACTGTTTTGGAGTTCAATGACGTTTTTAGGGTCCTCCAAAGCTCCAGGTATGCTTTGAGATGGATGTTCGGAAGTATTATCAATGGTAAAAACCCGCTGTCCAACAAAACCCTGCATCAGTGGAAGCACAAACGCGTAATGCCCACCTTCAATGAACGGTGACGCTAAATGGTGATTCCAGAAAAACTTGTGCAGCTGATTAGCCCTTATTGATGGCATCTAGTGGCTGTGTTCAAGGTGGAATGGAGAGCTTACAAGGGAATCCACGATCTTATGCATTGGTATCTTAGGGTTCCTATTTTCTTGACTGCCTAGCCGTCTGGTAATGTCGTATTCATACGAGAAAAAGAAGCTCCGAGATCCAAAGAGTATCCTTGTTGTTCGAAGAAGTTTTGGCAGAAGGGTGGCTGCAACATTATGCGTATTGGAAGCTTCGATTTGGTTTTTATCGAAAGGTTGCTCTGCTGTTTCTTTTCTACTCCCGAGCCAGCCACTTACGCCCTGCGTGATAGCCGATGTATAGGACGAGGTTTGATCCGATTTTTCAGTATCTACAATGCGCCCGTCAACCGGGGAGTCCCCAATCGTAGCAGTGCTCATTCCTTGAGCCCTTTTCTTCTCCGTACTCCATCCCCTTTTCCGAAACCATCTCTCCGCAAACCGTCCGTACTGCCCTTTCCTACCGATAACATCTTCAGTGACACTAGTGTTTACACCTTTGTCTGCTGGCAGTGGTGTTGAATCCTGGTCCGTTGGTGACGCCGTCACCACCGGTTGAGGTTCATCATCCTCGGTATGGCCATCCTCAGTTGGAACTTCTTCGTTGTCTGAAGTGTCGCTATCGTCAGTTGCTGGGCTAGCTTGCCCGCCTGCTTCCTTTTTCAAGCTTTCCTTGGCTTGTACTATAGCGTTCGTAGCGTCCTGTTGGGAAGATAGGGGGATGAGAGTAACCCCCGTAATTGTATATATCGGCGACCCTCGGATCTGAGCGACTTGCTCTCGGCGCGAAATAGAAATTAGATATGAAACCGAGGCGATAGTTAGGAGTCCTAAGCGCATGACTGTCAGTGCAGGTGTCTTAGGACCTTTTCAAAGGGCGACTACCAACAATGCCATGAGCGTCGAATGAGGCTGATCTTTCATCCTTTGCTTGTGAAGTAAGACTTGCGGGAGTGATTTCGTGGGTTCTATATTTGATTTGCAGGCTCGGTGTAGCCCTCTGATTGCGCTGGGTTGACTGCTGTAATATGAGGCCATCGACAGCAGCGAGAATAACCAACTTGCGTACTACACCTGTCATTTTTGTTTTTGGAGAGATCAGCCTGACGAATACCCAGTGCAGGTACTCTCTTGTGAAAGTGACATGGATGACGTAATTATCTCGCGACTGCCCTGGTTGCTTCCGCTATTCCGCCTGCTATCGTGTCTGCTTGCTAGCCATTTGAGGTTTGACATTGTAGTAACAGAATCAACTGCTCTGGATATCCCGAAGCAGATGTAGCTTGGAACGAGCTTGGTGGGGGCTACGGATAGGTCTTCAACGCAAGATGAGCAATATTGGAATGCATCTAGAGTACAGCTTCCCAAAACGCCTTGCAAGATAAGCCGTCCGAATGGACCAAGATCACTCGCTGGACCTTAGATCAATCCATTCCCTCCAAAGCCCCACAAGCGTACGCCATCCTCCTGGTATCATAATCTTTTCCCTTAAATCAAAGCCAAATAGACGTTCCTGTCTTCGATATAGAAAACGTACACCCTAATTGTGCCTCTTTCTCATATTCCTGTAATTGTGCAAGGATATTCTCACCAACAGGAGGGCCATCCTTCAACGAATCTTTTACATGTATGATGATGATTTGCAGACCTTCCAACGGCCGATGGCTCGACGATCGCCGGGAAATCGGCACTGGCGGGCTGCGCATTCTCCTACTCTCAAAATCCATCTTGTCATCAGAATCTTCCAGTTCTGGCGGCAGATCTAGAGCAGAGTCTCCTGAGAAACGCGTAGTAGTTGGACTGACATCTGACACTCGTTTCGTCTGCCGTGGTCGCGGCGTTGACGAGCCGTCTGCGGTGTGCGCAGAGGGACTGATACTCGAAGTTCTCGTTCTCTGCCGTGTCTGATGTACGTTGCGTACCTGTTGGCTTTGAACGCCCGGATCCCCGTACATTTCAAGACCGTTGCTCTGACGCTTGCGTTTGCGTGAGGACAGTGCATCTTCGCTGCGCTTGATAGCAACAACTTTCTCACAAAGAACCTGAAGCTCCGCTATCAGATGGCGTGGTGTCAGGTGTCCAAAAAGGAATTCGTCAGCCTGAGAATCATCGTAGGAGCATTCGATAAGTATGCCAGTAAGGACTCCTGCGCTAATTTTTGGCGCAGCGTCGTGCCATACCATAGCGTTCCTAGGAGAGATTGAAAGAGAATCAGGTTCGACATCACCAAATATTAATACTTCATTTCCGGTATGATAGTCGCGCAAGAAGTATGCAGTGCTGTCGATGACGCATTTTATATCCACAGCAGTTCCTTGACTCTGGCTCCGTGAGGGCGTGCTCCGCGACGATCTCCCAGGGAAGCCTTGAGGGAAGTACGGTTCCTGCATACCGCCACCATTGCTTCCGCGGCGGATATGGCGTTTCGTGCAGTTACCGTGACTGACACCCCAGCTTTTCACGGCCAGTCCATCACATACTTCGAGGTAGCCTTGACCCAGACCTTCACCTAATGCAGCGTTCCCACCCTCCGAAAGTCGCGAATAGCTTATAAAACCCACCCCGCCGTCTTCGTCCGACAGATTCGGCCATATTACGTCATTGAATATATGGTCTTTGATGGCATCAATAGTGGACGGTAGCGCAGCGAGCTTCTTGGGGCGAGATGTATGCTGAAAGGAGGCTGTGTTGATAGCGAAACCTGATATGTGGTCTAGATGAGGGTGAGTTATTAAATACGTCGAGATCAGATTGTGGATAAAGTAGGCTGCGTTTGCCTCAGCAGATTCGTGGGGGAGCTCAAGGCCAGCGAATGGGCCTGTGGAAAGGGACATGTTTGGTTTTGGAATGTCTCGGTAAGATACAGGAGAATCTGCTCCATTCCCATTGATCTCTGGTGCCGAATTGGAGTATCCTGCGCGGCTCGAACTGTGAGGTGATAGGGTTGGTGAGGATGTGCCATTGCTAAGAGATATTGCTGCGACCTTGGTGTGCGTGGGGACTGAGGTCTCAGACAATCTTTTAGAAATTGCATTTGGCAGATGCTCTTCAAATACCCTGATAATTGCGGCTAGATGTGTACCTCCATCAACAGCTAAAATAGAGCCTTTGGCCCACTGGGTCGCCGTTGATCTGACTAGAAGACCCGTCACATTGTTTTCGATGGGACCACCTCCTGCACCCTAACGCATGACACATTAGCGGGACTTAGCCAAACAGGAACAAAGAATTTTCAAGACAAACTACATAGTGCGGTTGACTCAAGCGCCGCAATATGCAATGTAGATAGACGATGCTGCAGGACGACTGCACGATCCTCCCAAGACACCTGTCAAACTTGAACGTTGGCGCAGTGTTCCATTTCGCATAGAGAAACGGGGCTTGATCCAATAACGACTGTATGGACTGACGGCGCCAGACGTCACGAAGGACTGTTACCTAACGCACTCACCAATACTATTATCTGAAATGCTGGTGGGCTAGAGTGATTACCCCCAGCATCTACCGCCTCAGCCCCATCAACTCTCATCGAACTTTTCTCCGAGTATCTTAGCTTCCAGGTTCCAGAGATGACGACTGAAATGCCCTGCACTGCGGTGACGCAGAGTGCAGTTTGCGCTGCCCGTGAACACAGCGCCTAACCCCAGCGGTCTCGATGACAGCCCAATTTCTGGCCTCGACCGCCAATTCGATAACGAAGGACAGTGCGTATGGATGCGATTGGCCGCGTTTCCGCTGATGCTTGCTTGCTTATGCTATCTACCTGCAAGATTGGAAGGGTACACTGCAAGCACCCGGAGGAATAGATATTCGCTTAAGGACGGGCTATTGCGTTTGTATTTTGTAAGTGCGAGGCGGTTGATTATAAAGGAATGCCTATGTACTTCCAGATCGTGCATCGTTGTCTGGGAACACATCGGATTGCACTCGTTGTTCTGGTTTCGTTACGCTAGTCTCATACGCTAAACTAAATCCGTTCTAATCGTCGAAAACAACTATTCCACTTCCATTAGCAATTTAGCATGGATCTTCATCTTAACTATCTCGTACCTTCGAGAACAGGATAAATCGAAGGAACCCACGCCCCAACCCCTCTCGTAGACAGCTCTATTGAAAAGAAAACAATAGCTGTATATGGAGTGGGTATGCTTTTTAAGAAGCGTCTTTCCAACAATCAGCATATCACACAGAGTACCGACACAAAAACCAGCAGTCATACCCTAGGAGCGGTTTAAGATATCAATTCATATATACCTTCTCTAAAAAATCTAGGAGTTCGTTACTGTCATGCTGGGTTACCGATCAGCTATTTCCCCGAACAGCGTAGGGGAAAGGCAAAGCGAGTCTGGCTAACCAAGCTCTCGCCTCTTCTATCAGGAGATTATCAAGAAGCGATGGACTGAATTGCATGCGGCCTTGGATGTTCTCGACCTGGCTGATGGTACCACAACTATTGGTGATCAGAACAACGCCTATGAAAGATAATGCAGTCGTCACTGCTAAAGAGGATCCAAATTGCTTTTCTCCTTTCTATCTACCATATAAGGCCTATGTATCTCACCTGTTCTTTGAAATTTCAACGTTCAGCTATGTATAAGCATTTCCTTTTCAGACTAGCATAGGTCTTTTCTTGGTCTGAACCTTAATCCCGTTGCAACATGCATTGCCCTCTGAGCTTGCCCTTCAAGCTTGCCCCATATTTCTTGGTTCCTCATGTTGTTGAACTGCAAGTGCGGCATGCGTGGAGACATTTTCAAGCTACTGAAACCACAACGGAACGTACCACCCTCCATTATTCATTCAATCCTACTATTGACTGCTTCGAATCTCCAGACCGCTGAGTCATTTGCGGGTACAGTAGAGTCTCTGAGCTTTCTGGCATTTTTACTACTACCACTCTTCGTGCAACTAAACCTTCAAGCCACTCATTTCACAAACCTCCACGTCAGCCGACGTACCATGAGATGCACCGACCACCACTGTCGACACATCGTTTCTTCAACTCCCTGGCCCGCCAACAAGAGTTCGAAGCATCGAGGACTCAAGTTCACAAACTTGTCGGTGATGATTGGGCACATAGCCTACCTCTCCTATACTATAACATTCCATCAATTCCACCATTAGATAGACCGTCAAGCCACCACTTCCCTGGATCTCCAGGTAATTGTCCACCCACATAACACGCCTTCCCCCCCTCCTCCTTGAATCCTCCAACAACAGCCCCATCGCCCTCACCGCACCACTCCTATACCGCCACCATCCACAGTCACAACCAGAACACAGTCCCTGCCGTGCTTCGCCTCCCAAAGGGGCTTCCTGAATTAGATTTATTATGAGTTCGTGATTGGAAAGCAGAGTAGATGCACTGCAGTGAGGGGAGTTTGATTTGAGTGTAACGCAGTAGGTTTGGCCGTGGGTGCTTGGACGGTCGCGGATTTGGTGTTGCACCCTCACCCTGTTTTTTGATGGTGCTGTTACGTCTGACAACTGAGGGAAATGAATTTGTGAAGAATGTTGGAGGACCCGTTACTTCAAATCGGAGGTAAGAAACTCATATCGATAGTAAGACAAAAGCATGCTCCTTCCTTGACCGGATCTGACCCCGTCTCTAATTTTCCGCAAGACATGCCACTACATGCTTGGGGGATGGGCCGTTGAAGGGCGTTGGAGGAAGCATGTGAGATGTACATCAAGGTAGGAACTATATCTTTTGACTATATAGTACAACATGAACGACCCCACCTAAGCCTCACCTATACAGTGCGCTTTCTTGCAGCGGCGTCCACCTGCCCAACCCCACCAGCCTCTCCGGCGCCAAACAATAACATACAACTCCATTCATCCGCCGCCAAAATTTCATAACATACCCCGGCCCAATGCATTCGTTCAACTCCCCGAGCAAGCCCCAGAATCATGAAAGAACATCTCGCTCAATCGTCAAATCGCATCTTCATACTCATCAGCCCTCTCCCTTCTCCTTCGCTGCGGATCATCGTTCCCCACCGCCACATCATAACTCGGCACCTCCGGTCTCGGACTCGCACTCCTCAATAACGGTCGTTCTACTTCCCTCTCGTTGTCCCCGCTACTCCTCCGACTTCTCGTCAGAATCGACCCCTCCGGGCTCGTATACTCTGGCGGTGGTTGCCCGGGGAAATCTAAGGTGTTTACCATACCAGCCCCAGGCGCATCATGACTCGTGCCCTCGCCAACGTCCTCACTAGAGGGGATATGAGCCAGTTGCGCGAGGGAAATTTCAGTAGGTGAACGTATAGGCCCAGGGCTCGTGGGCGGAGCGGAGCGGGGTTGCCCGCTTCGGGAGCGTGAGTGCCGGACACTGGGATAGGAAGACTGGGTGGCTTGATTGCCTCCACCGTCTCGGCCCGCTTCAAGGAGGATACTTCCCTGCTCACTCCCGTATGGTGGCGGGGGGGCTAGACTCCCTGTCATCGGCGCCAAACCCCACTTTTTAACATTCGCTTCTATAAATACAAATCCGCTTTGGCCAAAGTTGACGTGGACCGTACAAGGCCCGTTCGCGCCGACCGTGGGGAAGAGATTCTGGGTTTTGAGGCCATGGGTGACGTCGTCAAGTTTTTTGCCATTGCGGGTGAAGAAGACGGTGCCAGTTCGGGGCCGGTAGCCGACGCCGATTACGTCGCCTTGGACGTATTCGGGACCGTAATCTGTAGGGGTGAAGGGTTGGTTGAAGCGGCGATGGCCGCTTGACGTGTAAGCTATCGAGGATTTGTGCCAGCCTGTGATGGTTAGTATAGGAATAAAGAGCCCTGCGATAGGAAGTTACTGGCCTGGTAATCTGAAAAGTGGATACGGTTTGGTAGACATTCCGATACTTATCAAAGAAGATTCCGGCTTGTCGTAGATCTTTGCTTCCCAATAATAAACCTCGTTTTGCTTCGGTATAGGTAGGTTGCTTTGAACACTACATTCCGAATCAAAAAACTCAATCTCTGTTCGCCCTTCAACGAAGCAGTTCGCAATTTCCAGTTCCGGTTCGAATTCCCATGCGGAGACACCCTTTTCTTGTATAGCTAGGAATTGGGACAGCGATATATCGGTCTGGAACGACTCTGGTGGGTTGGCTTGTATGAATGCTGTGGAATATCAATATTCAGCAAGTGATCATCCAAGAACACGCATGACCTTTTGTGTCAACAAGCAAGTGTATACTACCTACCCTTCGCCCTCAAATACTCAAGCCGGTCAATGTCACTCATCTCCTCCAGCGCCTCTGCCTCTTCATTTGCCCATGCCTGCTCATCATCATATTCTCCCGGCCTCCCTATCCGATCCAAGAATATCCGTCCACGACTCGTATACCTGAAAAAGTAAAAGACGGCGAAGATGAGTACGACGAAGGCAGCAGAACCAAAGGCCGAGAGCATGCCGATAAGGATCCCCTTGCCAGTCGAACCATTGTTGCTGCTGATATTTATGACAATGTTGGTGCTTTCATGAGGAGGTGTGTCTTGCCATTCGAGAGAGGTGTCTGTGGGTGAAGGGTAGTTAGGAATGAATGACGTCGCGAGAGTTGTCGAAGGCTCGGTGTTCGACATCCTAGAACTCTCTATAGAAACATCGATGGGTCGTGCTCGATTTGCTGAGTGCATCCAGAAGTGACTCTAGGCTGATGGTGAGGAGCACAACCTGTGGGGTTTGGTGAGTTTCAGAACCCAAGGATCAAGGGCCGGCAGTAGTGTGTACCTGCCAGATGATATCCCAAGCGCCTCAAAACCAAAATACCACTAGTAAGATTACATGAACACAAAACTTTACAAGACCTGAATATTGCAAGAATGATAAAAGTTAAATCGCTTTGGCATGAATTATGTATTATATTATATTGCTCGTAATTATTCTGCTAAGCGAATGATTTCCTTTATTTCATCTTTATCTGAGATGTCTAATAGAGACCGCGGGAGAGTCAGAGGCTGGGGAGGGGGGGGTGGGCGACGACGTCGAAGTGTTGCGGACACCAGTCTCAGACAACTTTCCCGTTCTGCACTTTGATCGCGAAACTAACAATGCAAGATTTCTTCCGAGTCTAGGAAGCTTGGGAAGCTTAAGATGCACGCTCTAGCTATTACTAAAAATAAATATCGGAAGGCACTGTGTCATAAGGCTCGGTTCTGACCAATATCTAAGGCGACCCACGTCCATGTAAAGGCCTGTCCCACTCACGACTCACGCCTCAGCCTCCTCGGCATTCCCTCCACCTTTTTGCTTCTCCTGTATCCGCGCCAAAGTCTTCGCCTTAGCCTCCTCAACCCATTTCCCATAAGCTTCTTCACCATCCTCTAATTTGACCCCAACAACACCCTTTAGCATCTCCCCGATAAACCCAATAAAGTTATGTCTCCTCAGAGAGTTTTCCCACTGCCACGCGTTCCTTTTCTGCTCCTCCCGATACAGCCAATCCTGGTCTCCGATCTCTCGCGCGCGTAGACGCAGGTCGCGCACCATAGCGAGGAGATTAAAGCGTATCTCGTGCGCTGGGTAGCGCTCTATCCGCCGTTGTAGGACCGGTATCACTTTGTCTGGGAATTCACCAAACGTGCAGCTGCCGTGGGAAATGGGGGCGGGTTGCAGGCCGTCGAGTTCGTAGAGGACAGCGTTGATGGGGGTGTAGGCGATGAAGTGGTAGACATCATCATCTTCTGTTGCTTGCCGCTGGGCTTCGTCGATGAAGGGCGAGGAACGGGCAAAGGAGTTGTGGACATCTCGGATCAGCTCCGAGTTCGAGAGAGCTTCCCCTCGTAGCTGCAAGGGTGGGGTCAGCTTGCAATAAGCCGTAGAGAATTTCTAGTAGCGGTGCATACATCGGAAGGGAAAGCGCCCGTGAATTCTTTGAATTCTTTAAGCTGCGGACCGATTTCCACCTGGTCTTGCTTGTTCAAGAGAACCGATAGCAGCGCTTGGGTACCGCATGCGTTCTGAATCGTCTGCGCAGCAAAGAAGAGGTTCTCTACCGCCTCGAAATCGAACTGGCCATCTTTGGGCACATCGGTGGGCTTTTCACCGGTGGGGTACTTGAAAAGGAATATAACGCCGTAGACAGGACTGTTGGAAAACGGGTGTGTTAGAAGTGCTTTCTGGGTGGGCTTTGGGATACAGCGCACCTTTGCTGCCGCAGGAATTCCGGGTCGAGGGCTACAAGCTCTTCGAATTGGACGTCTTTGACGCCTAAGCTGTCGATTAGATAGGTAAAGACACCCTGAACAAGTCAGTCAACCGGATTATAAAGATGATAAGACGTCTTGTATCCACCGCATCAGACTCGATTGTGTTCCATCCTGCAGACATTCTAGTGTAGTATCGTGGAGCTGTCTCAGGGATCTTGAAGAAAATCCAGGACGGAACTGGATCCTCTACCACCAAGCGAAATCAACAACAATCCAAACGGATTCGCTGTCATAGAAAAGCCAAGGCTTCATAACATGCACCGTGTTTGGTCATACCGGATTAATCTACAGGATTGTGCTTTGGCTTCAGGCGGCCATAACGAGCAGAAGCATTACCTATTGAATAACTATTAGACACTATGATAGTCAATATCCTAGTGATCTGCTAAAAGAGGAACCATCCCAGAACCAGATACTCCATCAAAATGCCGCTTTAGAAATGTCCCAATGTCATCAAAGCTCTTTCAATATTTGACTCCCGCTTGCTAATATTGCATTATCAGTACTTCAAATCCATTGCTGCATCATCATTTTCGTCTCGTCAACACCAATCAGTCAAAGCCAGCGCAGAATCTTATCATGTCCACATGCTTGTATCAAACAAGCAGAATAAGATCCCTCATTGGAATCGTCGTTCCTTACCTTTCTGTAAAGTTTCATCGTACTGGGGTGTCCTGGTTCTCGGGTTAGGTCCGCTATCACGCCCACAATATCGGGGCCACAAACTCATTGCTATAGCTCGGCGAGTGTCCTCCAAACGTAAAAGCTTGCTCATCGCCAGTATACCCTGGAGAATAAGCGGGCGACTCGCCCCGGAAACTATATGCCGATAGTGAACGGTTATCGAAAGAACCGTCGCTCAGTCTTGGTGAGTGCTCGAAGTGCTGCGAGTTCCGCTGCGATGACGGCGACTCATAGCGAAGAAACGGAGATGCGGGAGCACTCAAATCTTCCATGCTGCGGTTCGGAATCATTGGGAATGGACCTGGAAAACCGTTTGGATAGCCAGCCGGGGTTCCAGGCTGGAAGCTGGGAGTACCCGGTTGAGACCCAAGGCTTAAATGCTGGAAGCCATATGGGCTGTGCTGTCCTTGTAGGTGTATCCGAGATGTGTCGTGGCTCTCCGTGTTCTCAAGCCGATGTCTGGCGAGCATCAAGCGTGAGAACTGCATCATGCCGTCCAGATCTGCAGGGTCCAAGTCTCCAAGGCGCCTGGTACCCCGAGTGTAGCGGAGCTTGCTGTCAATTTCCTGGATCGCACCAACGGTCAGAGATCCAAGAGCCGCACCACCGAGCTCGGGGAGCGAAGAGTCAACGGCAAGAGCTATCGTATACAGTTGGGCGAGGAGGATCATGGCTGAGCTTTCGATCTCGTCGGCTTGAATCAAAGTTACAGGCATCCAGAAAAGCCATGATCGTAGGGGTTGCAATTTCTCGAAGATTTGGTCGCTTTGCATCGTAGCGCTGTAGGTTTGGATTTCGCGGGTAAATTCGAGCATTTCGTGGAGATGACGAGAAAGCGGATGGTGATTCGCCAGGCGAGTGGACAATCGTTGAAGCGCACCTGTCGCTAGAAACAACGATTCGTCGTCCAAAGAAAGTGTGGAGGGTTGCAGACTTCTTTGTGAGAAGAAACCAGGGTTGTCCTCGATGTAAGATACGAACCTTGAGCTGTCCTTCCATGGACTCATAGATGAAACGACCTGCGTAGAGTGAGATCATGACTGCAGACGTTGATTGCATTTTCCTTACCGTGGAAATTCCTCGCATCAGCGAGGTCCAATCACCCCTGAATGGCTTCGATTAGTGGCTTCCAAAATAAGTAGAGCGTGTACCTTACCAGTCAGCTGCCTGCCATGAGAGCAAGATCGAGGCTGCCAATACGGGATCAGAGTTTTGTCTCGAGAATTTACCAATAGCACCATGTAGGCCCTTGAGTGCCACGCCGCGGTGATAATAAGCAAGATTCTTAGTCTCGGTAGAGTTGGTTATCCATCCCAGATGAGTAGCTGAGAAAGCTAAGATAGAGCTCATCACGAAATCGTATCCTACAGCTGCATCAAGAAAACTAGTGGTATGCCGTGAGCTGAGGTCGACGTATAAGAGCAACAAGAACAGTCCCATACCTCGGTATCTGCTGCACCCACAGTGTGCACTGCACAAAATTGGAATGATGCATATCCCGATAGATGCTTGACAGGTGGTAAATCAACCGCAGATCAACCGCGGAGAGCCTACTGAAGTGCTGGAAGGATTGGATGTTGAGCTCCAGGAATGGAAAGATGCCGGTATGTTGCCAAGCTTCGATTTCACGTTCAATTTTCGGCGTCCAGAGGAGGTTGGGTACTTTGGGATATCTCGTTGGATCTTCGGGGGGGGCGGGATTGTCCATGTAGTCGCATCTGCAATTGTGCTTTGTGCAATTCCGGCTGTTCCATGCGGTTAGCCAGGAGTCGAAGGCAATGGGTCAGTGATCCGACATACCACTGTGGGAAATTCTCGTCACATCGAATATGTCTTCGTTTGCAGGTTTTGCAGCCCTTCCTTGACTTGGTGTGGCTCTTACGAGGTGGACCTCCGCCGGGACCTGCCATCATACGAGGAACCGATGGGTTTATTTTACTAGCAGCCGTTGCAGCGCTATTTCCTCTCCAGATATGGTCTCAGGCGATGACGGATTCTGATGGATCAATAGGATCGGACTGGATCGGACCCCTAGAGGGATTTAGAAGCTCGAGAGGATTATTGCTCCTCGGTAGCCTTGCCTGCCTGTGTCCGAGCTGACCCCTTGGCCTCGTGGGTACTTTTGAGATAAACAGTAGCTCTCCTTCGAAGCGAGCGTGGTTGACGGTAACGGCGACTTGAAGAGTTACGGTGGAATTACAAGCCAAGGGTACGAAGGAAGAGCCGGTATGAAAATGCTTGATGTTTCCAGCCGTCATAAACGAGGGCACAGCAGGAAGACACGAAACGAGTGTGTAAAACGTGAGAGGGAGGGATACGAGGACTGGGTTTCAGCGTCACCGAGGACAAGGCCTTCAATATGTAATATTTTAACTTGTGATGCACGGGTGCGGTTGTGTGAGTTTTCCTTTCAACGAGACTAATGAAATAAAGTATAAGGTACGTTCAAGTTGAGTAGGCACGGTAGGTACGGTAGGGGGAGTCGAGCACGAAAGGTCGGAAATAGAAATCTCCCTAAAGGAGCAAGCAGCTTATGTACTACTATCGCTAGGTAAGGTAAAGTAGGATTCGCGATGGAGGCTTTCGGGTTATGTCTGTACGGTAAGAGGAGGAAGCTTATTAGACGCGATCTATCTCGGTGGTCGATGATGTGGTCTTGCAGAGTTACAGTTGGGGGATTTGTCCCGGGGAGAAGTTTTCAGAGTCGGTGAATGGAATACATTCGAATACTTACTAGTACGGTAGGTAAGGTAGTAAGGTACTCACTCTAGTAAGCTATCGCAGAGGCGGTCGGTGGCGGGCGTGTCTCTCCCTTGAGTATGACTGTCATTGGGGAAGCATGATTAGCATGATTAGCATGATTAGCATGATTAGCCAGAAGACACTTGACAGGTGCAAGATTATGTTTCACGCGACCGACTGGGCAACGAGACGACGAGAGAAGAGGGGCCGTTTTTTCAGCTGTTCTCTAAAGCAAGGTAGGTGGGTAGGTACGGTAAGGTAAGGTAAAGCTTCTAATCATTCCTTAGTCACGCTTTCCACCTTACCAAGTACTCGCTCGTACCTCCCTTCCTCTCCTAGAGGCTTAGACTCCTTCGATTATTACTCCCAGTATTCAATGCCAAACTCCAAAGGGCAACACGAAGCGAGCCGAGCAAGCGCAGCAGAGGCATGAGCATGAGCAGCGTGGAAGAGGCGCAGAATCATGTGGTTGTCCGGTGTGGTGTCCTCGGCCAATGTCGCCCTTGAGAGGCTCTAGAACGAAAGCAAAACAAGGTAGGTGGGCAAGAAAGCCCATGCGGTTCACATCATCATTGGGGTACCTGCTTGCGAGTTGCAACACCGGCTACAGGTCACAAGGCAACGCAGGGTGCCAAGGCCTGCTTGTGCTTACTTTATTGATTCTGCATTGAATGATTGCCCCAAAAGGCCTTTTCCTGAGGAACCGTATGCATACTCTTACATATATCGAGAGTGATACTACTGCTTTCGGTATGTGCACGTGTCTTTCCTAGAAACGTCTAGGAGAAAGCTTGAGGGCTGAGGTGCGATGATTAGGTAGACACATGAGATGTGGTTTAGAATGATCCTTTATTTAGAAAGCGACATATGCGCAAATAGTGTAAGGTAAGGCAAGGCAAGGCAGGTAGCCATCGATCACCCCAGGGATTATTGTTGCACCTCGCAAGCGTAAGTACTGTATGTCTTGACCCGCCTTGCCGCGCCTGCACCTTCAAGTCAGCTCAGATACGGGACTCGAGTACCTTAGAACCACTCTACGACATACTGAAGGGACGACTGCTACAAGGACCTTACCTTGCCGCTGGCCGTCGCACCGCGGAGTGGGTAGATGGCCGCGATGGCATTCATCACCGTAGGTACCGTAGTACTTGAGGTGCAGCCTTGTAGGACTAGTCACCTTCCGTCTACTGGGCATGCGTACCTACCTCTCCGGTGTGATTGTCGTGGTTGGGTACCTGCTTCCAAGTATTGTAAGTAATGTCAGGCTGTATCGTATGTGCACAGTCCCTGCCGAGGAGGAGTGAGCGGTCGAGCAGCCTTTTCCTTTACCGTTAACCGTCATTGATGGCGTGTTCTCCCTAAGCGAGGTGTTCGCCATTGTTATTGAGTGCAGCAAATGATGCTTCCTCTCCGTTCGGTTGGCAGTTGTCAGTGCGGCAGGTGCAGCCTGGTCGCAGGGCGACACAGCGACACAACGACGGTCAGGTGGTGCACGCCCAGGTCAGAAGTCGGTAGAGGGGCTGAAAGAACAACCATAATAATGGCTCATCATTTGCAGGTTGTCTTGGTAAAGTAGGTCAACGTTCGAGGAAAGCGGTACCAGTCGATCGAGGGGATGATGTCGACGGCTCCATGCCATGCCATGCCATGCCATACTGTGTTACTAGGACGGTAAGCTACTGTACTACTGCCACATGCGCAGACTCCAATTATAGATTCCGGGCACTACCGTACCACGTTAGTTACCTTGTCGCCACTTACCTTTACGGAGTACATACCTCGAGGTACTAAGGTACCTTACCTTGCCTTACTCTCTGGCCCACAGTCGCTTGGCTTTGCTGCATTCAGAAGATGCGATTGGTGGACACGTCACAGCGGATGCCACGGTTGATACCAATCACAAAGACTGATGAATGTACGCTTCAGGGAATGAAGCAATATAACATGACCCTTTTCGAATTCATCCGATGCAACGCTGCACCTGCATGGACAGGATCTTAATTGTTTCTGGCCTTGACCGCTTTCTTCAGTGCACTGCGGCATTGCGAAAGAAACGTCATTTGTAGCATAGCTCCTTTTTCGACACAATACGAACATCCAAGTCTTCATGTCTTGAACACTACCTTACAAACATCCTGTATCGCCTCGCCATTGCCGTCATGGGGAATTTGATCAAAATTCTAATAACCCCTTTACGCCCGGTGCATCGGGCACTTCGCAAATGTGTGCCCTTTGACGATTAATAACCAAAATGCTTACCGAACCTTGCCTCCAATGTCTCTTTTCGCTGAAAGTCGCCATTCACCTGTCACCACCAGCTTCAATAGGTTGATTACCCGATGAGTAGTATTGTTATGGTATTCGTGCGCCACCGCGTAACACGATTTAATCTTCACCGTATAAGACGGATTCTTGATCATATCAAGGTCTTACCACACGCCCTGTCAGCGATCAACGATCCATAAGCTGATGCTTATTAGAGCGGTGGGAGGTGTTGCCAGGGCGCATCTCATCATTTATCAGGGGGAAAAAAATACAAGAAGCACTGTCATCGGCTTAAGAAAGCCCGAGGATGGTCCGGGAGTCTGCCTCGACGAGAGACGTTATCCTCGGGTGCTCGGGGGCCATTTCATCGGGGGTACCACTTCCATAATCTATCCTTCTCTCTCTTCAATGGATCACAGCAGTGTTTCAAGTTTTACGTGGTTATGCGTCTGACAAGGCCACCTCAGCGCACGACCTCTCAAACGGAAGTTACCGTCCCCATTGTATCTTCTATTCTGTACTGCAAACGCTATGCATGGCAATGACTCCACAAGCGAAGACCTCAGCTTCCCAGCGCTAAAATCTCAAAGATAGAGCCCAGAAAACAACCACCGGGTATGTATGCAACATTAATAGGGTTAGTCCCATGCTCCTACGGCTTTCTGGCCAAGCAAGACCACCAACAAACCACCATTGCAGGAATAAGACGACAGCATATCTGGTCTGTACACATCTAGAGCCGGGCATCCATTAATTCATGCCTGGACCCATTGTCCGTTCATGTCATCATCGTACATGTCGTCGTAGAATTCTCTGTCATCCATTTTTCGACATTGTGGGTTCATCTTGAGCAAAGGCTCAAAGACCAAATGATGCCCGTAACCTTTGCTGGTCTGTATCCGAGAGTTGGCTAAGGAATGCACCAAGGTCCGGAATCAACGACTTGTAGCCAAGCAGATTCTATGCATGATCAGTAGGGTCCCTTTATACACAGATGATGCCAAACTTACCCGTCGGAATGACTCGAAGCTTTCCTGGTGGTACTTGAAGATAATTTTCGTGCTCGTAAAGGCAGCGCTTGCCCTGAAGTATTCAAGCAAGCAATCTCCCATGGCCTGGGGGTTCTTTTCTATGGTACGGTTGAAACCGAGGAATGCGTGCCCCTTCTCATCGGTATCATCCACAGGCTCTATGATTTGCAGGAATGGTTTGGCAAACTCCGCCAAATGAGGCGCGAGGACATGTGAGCAGTCCACCCCCAAACGCCCCAGTGCAACCGCAGCGTTTTCGTTGACAGAGGATGGTACTTCAGGATTGCCAATGATGTGGATAAGACGATAATAGAGTTTCTCAACATATGGCTCCATCCCCCCCTTCTGCATCATGGCTATTTCACCACACGACCAGCAAGCGTTATTGACAACACTTAAACCGGTATCTATATCGGCGTCTTGGAGATTGTCCAGATCAAGCTGCTGAATCAGGACCGGCATAAGATTTGGGAGGAAAGGTTGCAGCTGAGGAAAGATATTGACTGCGCAATCCCCCAGCAAGGCATATGATGACTGCCGTACGTCGTTGAATGGATCTTCCATGCAGAACTGTAATAAATCGAAGAATCTGGGCTGAGCCGACAGGACAAGCTCTCCAGCCTTGGCTGAATCAAGAGCCTGGATGATAGCACTCAAAAGGTCTAAACTCGTGACCAGAAAGTCCTTGTCCGGCTTTTCCATGGGCTCATTGTTGACGGCCGTGAGATACTCTTCCAAGTTCTTGTGAATGATTCTGATGCAACGAGCAAATATGGGCACTGCGAACGGCGCGAAAGAATCACTTAGAGAAGTAGCGACATATGAAATGCATTCATGCAGTGGGAAGAGCTCGCGCGACTGATCTTGGACCTTGCTCCAACGCTGAATAACAGCTGGCATTAGAATCTCGATAAGGTCTGGCCGGGCCAACGCAGGACCAACATGCTCTGCCAGCGTCTGGACGCAATCGTAAAGAATACGCATATTGCGATCTTTGTACTTGTTGAAGCACCGGACGAATTGTCGTATGATTGGCTCACAATAAGGTGTCAGCTCGCTCGTAGCCTTTTCTTCCAGATTCGCGAATGCTGAGGCAGCAGATTCTTGCACTTTTTTGTTCCTGTCCAGCATCCTATGCAAGATCCCCTCCATCATGGGTTCAAAGTACCTTTTCTTGTCGAGAAGGTCTTTGAGGTGGGACGCCCAACCAGAATAACGCCCAAGCGCCCAACATGTTATTGTTCTTACAGCAGGCTCAGGGTCACTCAGTAAGGAGATGAGATAGGGTATTAGTTCCGGTAAATGTGGGGTCACGGCATTCACACATCCATCGGCGACGGCGCCAATAGCGAGAACCGCAGCCTCCCGATTAGGCCAGTCGTGGTGGCGGAGATTGTCTTTGAGATAGGGAAGAGCAATAGCAAAAACTGGTTCATGGAATGTCGTCGCAAGAACATCCAGAGCTGCGGCTGAGCATTTCCTAAGGTTCCATCTATCCTCAACATCATCTCCGCCATATTCGTCGTCATCCTCAATTTCTCCTTCGCTTCGGTCATCATCATCGGCCATTGAAGCACCTTTTTCATTGACAATCTCCCCTCCATCAGTATTAGTCGACACATTGTTCCCATTGGCGGCTACCCTCGAAGGTTTAGGTTTTGCAAATTGCGGCTTCAAATCTTCTGCTCTATCCTCTTCGTCGGCATCATCTGCACCCCCTTCTAAGCGCAGGACATCTTCCTCGTCGTAGACCATGCTTTCCAATAGGACAGGGATAATTTTGTGTAGAAACGGTCCTAGGCTCGCACATAGTTTATCATTCTCACCAATGCAAAGCCAGAATTCAGCAGCCTCTAAGGCCAGGTCTGGGTCATCGGTATTCCTTTGTTGAAGTGCCATGTAGTCGACAAGCCCTTCCATATGTGGTCGCACTTTGTCTGGTCTAATGTCCACAATCTGGACAAAAGAACGGCAGACGTTGCGGCGAACATCGTCACTCGGGTCGTTAGCCAGTTGGAAGAGCCGCGCGAGAAGAGAGCCCAGCGATGCCATAACTGCATGCGGCTTTTGAGGGATGAACGAGTTGATGCTTGCCAATGCCAATGCTCGGACTTTGGCAATGGGACTTGTTGTTATTTCGAGAAGCTTGGGTATTATCACATCTAACGGTCTTTGTCCTTGAAACTCCTTATCCAACGCTTTCTTGCTATCCTCGCAAACCTTGGCCAACGCCCCCATTGCACCCTCTTGAGCGGCAAGAGATGTGCTGCCTCTTTCGTTGCCTGCTAGCGAAAGCAGCTCTGGCAATAATTCTGGCCAGCCCAGAACACCTCCCCGCTGCACAATCTCTGTAATAACACTGCCAGCAAAGTTGCGTATTTGCAGGTTTGGATCTTCTAGGCAAGACAAAACTAGAGCGCGGACATAAGCCTGGCCAAGTCCTGCTAAGTCCTTGTAACATGCCTTCACGTTGTTTTTGAGATTGATAGCTGCCGAACTTCGGACCAGAATTGTGGTTTCAGGACTTATGTCCAGGTGGTGAAGCAACGGGCCATTCGAAAATATGTATGCCAGGTAATTGGTGATTTCTGGAGATTCTTTTGCTTTCGTGAGCATCTGAGGTTCCAGAGAGTCAGTGAATGCGGTATACTTGACTTACTTGGTTGTGGTGGAGGTTTGTTACTTACCATTGTAGCATATTTCTGAGCCTTTTGATCATGAGCGCTGAGAGCATTTCTGAGATAGCCGACAAGCTCCCTTAGGGGCTCCAGCTCTGGCTGCCATTCCATGCTTGGGCCAAGGCCTGCTAAATAGGCTGTTTGGTTTCTCCAATAATCACCAACTAAGAGACCTGTAAAGACTCAACCAGACCCTAGCGAATTTGGGTTATTATGAACGGATCGAACAGGAGATTGAACACATATGGAGGCTAGGAGGCGGTAAATGTCTCAGTGCTCATATACCGTCTAAGACCGTGTGTCATGAGCTTGTACGATATGTTGGGATATCTTGTGGGCAGAATAATTAGGCCTGTATATCAGAAGGCCAATGGAGCAGAGGCCCAACGGTTCAACATTCACAGAAAGATATTCTTAGAATCAACAGCCAGTGGTAAGAGGCTCTAAGATCAATCGGTTCTGCAATCCAGCACAGGAAACCTGCAGATACTCTGTTGGTAGTCAGGCCGTTCTTTCAACGCTCAGGAATGAGCTTGACGCATTATTGGCAACAGTAGTTACTGAATGCGTAAGAGGAGCTTCGACCTATTGTTCGAGGATGGGTAGTTGCTGGGGTGTTGTTCGTGCATAAAAGCAAGCCAAAAATGAGCAGTGGGTGTAATACTTCGTAGCCGCATCGGCGAAATGTAATTCCTAGAGTCCGGTATTTAATACCTGGAAACTTCCTTTGGGTGTGATACGAGTAAATACCATCCATGCCCTGCGTCTAAGTGAGATCCCAGTCTCACGTCCAAACCCTAAGCAAAGGACGTTGATATTGTGCTCACATATAAATCTTGCACAGGACAAGACGTTGAAAATGCACAGTATGGCCGTACTGAGTATGTAGTTGTGTAGTAGTAAGTGATGTCCCAAAAATAGATCAACATCCTGAGACAAATTTAAGGCGCAAGAGTTTGAGATTACTTCCGTACAGCATGTTTGATCAACCGCAGTAGCTGAGCCGCCCTTCTCAAATGCCAGCCCAATCACGGCCAGGAGCTATCCAACATCAAGACATTAGGCTGATCCCTCACAACACGATGATCCGCATAAACACGGAAAGAACAACAATGGCTCCAAGCCACGTTAGCGCTTCAGCTCTATCGTTAAGCACCATGTCCAAAAGTCCGGAAATCCACTTACTTGCCGGCTTCTTTACCAGTGCTTCACGCAAGTCGATAGCAGCCCACGACGACAATGGCAGGCCTACCGATACCGACGTCGCTACCGACTGGGCCGATCTTCGTCGACACAGCGTCATGTCAATGCGCGCTACAAGCGAGACAAGGCACCAAGTCCAGCAATGTAGGTCGAAATGAGGTGTGGCGTTGCATTGGAAATGCCACTGAAAACGTTTATTCGGGACATTCTGGGAAATGGTTCTTTCCTGTCAATGAAGGCTCCAAAGCGGACTTGAACCAGACATTCAATTGGGCGAATAATCCTCCAGACACGACCCAACCGTATCTCCTCGAGGATAGCCTGACAACCACCGCTACGTTTTACACCCCGCTTAACACCACCGATTCTTCTCAGCTCTCGGCTTTCGACCAGGCTTGTACCGGTCAGAATGACACCCAATTATCAGGGCCATTCTACCAAGTATTGGCAGATACTGAAGCAGGGAAAGTTCCCACTGCTGCTCGACTGTGCCTAGCACCCGGTGCTATCCCGATCACCATACAAAATGCGAGCTCGTGGAATGACAACGGGTGCAATCTAGGCTTCTTTTGTAAGTCTTCCCTGTCTCATGAACGTCATGTCGGAGAAATAAAGTATGGCTGATGGCGTTCCACTCCAGGTGAACGAAACTCAATAAACCGCCTTCCACAGTATTGTCCGCCAGTTGTTGCTTGCCAGCACGGTCGATTAGCTGGTAGTACTTGTCCACCCATGGGCTACCTTGAGCCTGTGGTTTGTAGACAAGGAAACTACTGCCCTCCCGGTGGGCAGCAACGGATACAATGTCCAGCTGGGCATTACTGCTCCATAGGCGCTTATGAGCCGACCCCATGCAGCTTCGGTACACATTGTCCCCCGGGAAGCTATCGCAACATGTCCTTTCTGCCACTTATCCTACCCGCATTCCTTGATCTGCTACTTGTGGGGTGGACAATCGGGTTCAGGGTATTAGCTCGTCATAAAGGAAACCACCAGCAGCGAGACAAGAGTATATGGTCCTATCTGACGAAGGCTATGAGTATCGTCGACAAGAAGCAACAGATCAAGCATTACCAGTCACTTGAGGACGGCGATATTCTCCTAGAGCCGAGAATTTCGCATGTTCGCCGCGCCAATACAGGGTTCAGTGCGGCCATGGATGCGGCCTTCTTGTCCAAACCAAGTACGATTGATTTCAGTGATCCAACTTCGAATCTACAGCTTTTTGTTCAATCGCTGTCCAAATGCATCGGTACCTCCAAGTTTGGGTTGTCATTTGAGTTTGTGGATCTCAAATGTCAGCCCAGAAAGAGTAGCAGACCAATTTTATCCGAAGTCTCCGGTGAAATCCAGTCAGGATCGCTATCTGGCGTCATGGGGGCGTCAGGAGCTGGAAAGTCTACTTTCGTTAATGTTCTCATGGGCAAGCAAGCGCACACAGGAGGTATTACAAAAGTCAATGGGGTTGCGGGGAATATCTCGAAGTATAAGAAGATTATTGGATACGTTCCTCAAGATGACATTCTACTTGCGGAATTGACTGTGCGAGAAAACATTTTACATTCTGCCCGCATTCGACTGCCCTGTGACTGGACAGACGATGATATCCAAGGACACGTCGATATTCTGATATCATGCCTTCAGCTTGAGCATGTGAAAAATTCTCTGGTCGGTAACGCTGCTGCACCAGTCATCTCTGGAGGCCAGCGAAAGCGTGTGAGTATTGGGATGGAATTAGCAGCAGCGCCTATGGCGCTCTTTCTTGATGAACCCACGTCTGGCCTCGATGCTACGTCAGCTTCCTCAATAATGACCACCTTGAAAGCACTCTCGCGTCTCGGGATTACGGTTGTCACTATCATCCATCAACCTCGACAGGAAATCTTTGAGTCTCTTGATACTCTGCTGCTTTTCGCCGCCGGCAGGATGATTTATCAGGGACCCGAGAGCACTGTACAGACCTACTTTGAAAACGTTGGGTTCCACTTCCCTGAACACGGAAATCCAGCAGACACAATCATGGACATCATTGCCGGCCAGGGACATCTTTACAAAAAATCTGGAGATACTGGGGTTCAGCCGTTGATAGAGTATTGGCACAATCGACAACACAGTCTTCAAAACCTCGGTCAGAGTCCAGCCGACTCGATTCAGGACAACATGGCTCTACGACGTTCGATAAAGAGGCGCGGAGCTTATTGGTACCGTCAAGTATATTTTTGCTTTGTCCGTTCACTCGTACAGCAATTTCGTCTAAAGTCGAGTTTTTACGCGGAACTGGGTGTTGGTGCCCTTGCCGGCTTTCTCATCGGTTTAGCGGAACTCAACCAGGAGGGAATCAACTTCCGTGGAATGTTCATAACTCCTTACGAACTTCTTTCATCGTCTATAGACTACGCCTCAGTCCCTCAGATGTCTCTACTCGTTGGGTTGGCAATTGGACTCACGGCTAGCTCGCCAGGAGTGAAGATATTCGGGGAAGAAAAGCTCGTATACTGGCGAGAAGCTGCTTCGGGACATAATAGGCTTGCATACTATGTTGGAAAAGTACTGTCCACTTTCCCGCGAATGATACTCGCCAACATTCATTTCTCGACAATGTTCCTCCTGCTCTCAACGCCGAAGATTCCATGGGGGGCTGCGTTTGTCGCAAACCTCCTTTACTTCTACTGCATCTACGGCCTTGCGTCGTGCGTTTCGGTCATCACACGACGAGAGGACGGCCCGCTTCTTGCAACGATGACAAGCTTGATCGTGGGCGTGATTAACGGCATGAGCCCAAGTCTGAAGACCGTCAAAGGTTGGCACATGAGCTGGCTCTGGAGAGCGTCTCCGGGAACATGGCTATCAGAGGGCTACTTTACCGAAAATATCTCACCATATCGGTACCTCTATCAGGTGGATGATGCAGCAACTGGCCTTGGGTATACCTTAGGTCAGTTTAGTCTGGATTTAGCAATGCTTTTCGTTCTGGGTACGACCTATCGTATTTTGGCGTTCCTTGGGTTGAGGTTTCTGAATCGGCAAAAGCAAAAATAGAGAACGCCGTGTTAGATTTTGCAATACCTTACTTCATATATCAAGGTCTTTTCTTAACCATACAAAAGAATCCGCACTCGAACGCTCGTACGGCTGATGTTTTTACAAGGTCCCATTTTAGCTGAATGAAGCAGTTCTGTTACTGCATAGAACACCCAATCCATTCGTAAATGGGCAGCCTGTTTGCTTCATGGGACTCCGTCTCAAGTCGCTTCTTGTCGAATAGCTCGCTTTACGGTATGGCTGTGTCCAGCATTACTGTATATATTGCTCGATCAACTCGGATACTTAAAGCCTAACCACGCCCCCAAGGACGTTTTTACTTATGTTAAATCATTCACCACGACTTGTCACGGGATTCTTCCGAAACAAAGAAGAGATCACGTCTCGCAGCTAAATGAATACTTACATAAGGTATATAAAGAGCGTAAGTACCTCCGTAGCTTTACTATCTGGTATGCCTGGCCAGGCCAAAGAAGGAATGTGAACCCTTGCTGGACCTCGTCATTGGGCGGGCACTCCGGGGCTGTAAGCAAAATAATCACACCATCTCCGTATTTAAGCATATATGAACTTCTCACTCTGCACTCAAAAACCACTGACTTCCAAGACTCAGAACCCAGGCCAGCAAGCAGTGGAAAACCGCTCTTTCATCGCTTCTGCAGACACGCGAATGCATCTATGCATATTAGGGCGCAAGAATTAAAGACCCTCACACGGCACTGATGCTATCTAGTATTTTACCTCCCCGCATTCTCTACCTAGAGAGCGGCAGTTAGCTAATACGTTTGTTCGGATTGGAAAGACGATGCGTCCCACCTCCAGCGGAAATGTTGGCCACCCTAAAGTCTATGCTCACTACGGCCCCACTATCCTTTGGCAGTTCATTACGCATTACCTCATCAGAAATCATCTGCACCTATACGGAGGTACTGGCGCTCTCTTTTCCCGTTCATCTCTCTCCACTGCAAACCGGCATGAATGCGACCGGAGACTCCGTCTGCTCGCTAGCATCGAGCAGCTACTGCACACGGTGCAGCGCGAGGTAAAGTCCATATCTGGAGGATGGGTTAATGGTATTAGGACTGACCATGAGGCTGAAGGGGAGTAGATTAAGATGATAAAGTGAGTGGGCTTCCTTAGATGGAGAAGTGAAGGAAGAGAGACGAGAAACAGAGGAGGATTGCAGAGGCATTGGCGAAGGTGGGGGAAATGGCCGTGAGCTTTGAGAAATAGCATATGGCGTTTTGAAGGATTTCGAGTGGGAGATTTTATCATGTGGAGAGCGATGACGATGAGGGTCGAGCCGAAGAAAGTGAAGGAAATGGTGATGATCAGGGTAGCGATTGGTCGGGAAGGGATAATTCAGTAATAAAGCGATGAGGCCGATGTCAAGGCCGATGTCGAGCAAAAGCACAAGCAAAAGCACAAGCAAAAGCACAAGCAAAAGCACAAGCAAAAGCAGACTGTCTTGATAAACTGTCTTGAAAGTAAAGACTAAAATTTAGCATTTAGTGAGTCAAACATTCAACTCTTTTTTTCTGATCATTACTTATTCATTCATCAGTTTATGTTACAAGTTGATCTTTTCTGTTAAAACTCAATTTACTAAATGAATAAACAAAATTTATAAAAGTGATATGACAATGTGATATTCTAAGCAGACACAGTATAAATAAATATTATGATAAAGCTAATTATTAAGAAGCTTTCAATAACTTGAGAAAATTGATTAACTATAAAAAATTTGTTAAGCATTATCAAGTTGAACATGATACATTTTGTTACGATTCTTGTTACGATCCTAGCTACGCACCTTCGTTGGTGACTATGTTGATGACTATGTTGGTGGCTATCCTGAGGGCTATCGCCGATCGCTCGCCGCTAGGGCATAGGCTTGTTCCGAAGCCAACCCTATTCAGGGTTAGCTTATGTTCTCCTGAGTCATATAGATAGCCGACCCTTTTCTCCTAGATACTTTCCTTCCTTAGCATTTATATACTCGTTACCTTACACTCATATGACTCGTTCTATGCTGGCCCCTAACAATTCTAGCCTTCGTCTATTCTTCGCCTGGTTCCATCCTAATCGAGCCTAGCGGGAACCTGACCTAGGGGTGATGTCATTGAAACCCTGCATCATATGTGTAAGGCGCCAATCCAATCGAGCCTAGCACAGGGCTGAGGAACACACATATAAGAATCGAGTTCTTGCCTGTAGATACTTTTCTTCCTTAGCATTTATCTATTAGTTAAAGAATATCACTAAACATACACCCCTTTTTACTACATTGACGCCCCCCGTTTACTACACATACACCCTCCCTAAATAGGTCTAGCGGCTACCCAACTAGGGTTTGGCAGCTTTGAAACAGACGAACATCATACCTTAAAGATACTTGAATTTATATGGGCGGCTCACCAAAAATTAAGTATCTTTGGGGTCGATATGTTTTTCGAAGCTGATTTACATTTGCAACTACATATCAAATTTGAAACACTTCGTAGAAGCCTTCACCGTATGAAGCTTCCTGCTGATGTTCGAATAGAGGCTCAGCCGAAGCTTCACCCTCTATTTTCTCGACCTAGCCCTCTATCTCTACCTCCGTCCCGTGCCCTATCTCCCCCACCCCTACCCCTACCCCTATTCCTACCCCTCGCTTGTGTTTGCCCTAGCTCTTGCTCAGCTCGTTGCTGCAGACGCGCTTCAAGATGTTCAAATTGATTGAGTTTGCGTTGTGTAGAGTTCTCTAGCTCTTACTCAGTGCGCGTACGAGCTGCAGTTCACTATCTAAACGTAGAGTAGTGAGAATTTGCTAGAGTGTAATTCTTGAACGACTTTAATGAGCTATATTTGCTTTGATCTGATTGATCAGAGTCAGTTTTCATAGTGCTGAATGAGATTCAGATAGAATAGAACAGTGATTATGAGCTGAATCTTCGATTCTGAGCAATCAACTCGTCTCGTCAAGCGATCATTTAGCTATTGCTTTGAAGGAACATTCGATGAGTCTTGAATCGACGTGTAGTCTCTTTTGCTCGACAGAACTCGAATTTTTATCGTCTTCATCACACTTCAATCAAATTTTATCCTTGATTTCTCGCTTGTTTTTGCTCGAGCGTTTAATATTGAGCGCGTAAGCGTGAGCTTCAGCTCATGTATTGACGACGACGAAGAGCTTCTCGTGATTCACATAGAGTTCACTCACTGAAGAGAATGCAAGATTCATGATGACGATAAGGTAGAATGATGAGTAGATAAAATGATTGATTGATGAAGAACGTGTGCGCGTTGTTATGATTATTGAGTCACTAAACCCTAGTTGAGTAGTCGCTAGACCTATTTGAGAGAAGCGTTTATGTAGTAAGTGAGGGGCGTCAATGTAGTAAAAAGAAGTGTATGTTTAGTGATACTCTAGTTAAATGACATCTTTATGACTCGCTCTAGATCGATCTCTAACAGTAGATAAATGCTAATCAACTACTCTGCTATCAACGTGTAGACGATACGAAATAACCTACTTCGTTCATTCAGAAAATTCGCAAGAGATTCTTTGAATTACTTTCATCAAAACACACATTCAAATTTACTCAAATTTACCTAAATTTATCAAATCAACCACTCAATCGTATCACAATCAAACCTATTTATCTATCTTTACCTCTCTCACAATGACACGCGACTCTGAACCAGTCGAGTCATGAACAGCTCGTCTGCTTAGAAGCACTGCTAGTAAACGAGTTTCCCTTATTTCTTTTGATGTGTCATGATGAATTGACATATAGGGGCTAGAGTCAGAGACTGAGTCGAAGATCAGATCTGAGTTAGCTCTGAAACTCTATGACTCTGTCAAGACATCGTTTAGACTACGTCATACCTTCGACTTAATATATCATGAGTTATGTCGTGCTTGACTTGACAATGCTTGACAAACTCTCTATAGTCAATCGATTCTCTCAAGTTATCAAGAACTTCTTAATAATTAACTCTATCATAAAATATATTCATTCTGTGTCTGCTTAGAATATCAAATTGTCATATCATTCTTATAAATCTTGTTTATTCATCTAGTAGACTTGATCATCACAGTTCTAATTATTTCAAATTCTTCTTACAGATGATGATTTGATATTCAAGCATAACAACAGCAACATAGTCACAACAAAGTTGAAATGATGACATCTTAATCTTATGAAACATCATATCAGAAAACAAACGTCACATAATGAAATCAGAAAGCAAAGAAGCAGAAAATGAGCTCTTTCTTGATATTAATGAACAGCTGACATGAGTAATGCTTAAACTGATCATCAAGTTGAGTTTCAAGTTAACATTTTGAACTCAAATCAATATCAAGTCGAGTTGCTCACATTTTCAACTTAATTCAAGTCAAGTTGCTTATATTTTCAACTCAACATGACTCAATTCAACTAGAAATTAAGTTAATTCAACTTGACTTGTCAAAAACTTGAACTTGATATCAAGAATGTTAAAAATAGAAACATAAAACAACATGTTCACTTGTTCTTTGCATTATCTTTTTGCATTACTCATTGCATCATTTATATATTGCATTATCTTTTCGTATTACTCATTACATCATTTATATACTATCTTCAAGCTATTAACAACTATTGTTGTTAATACAAACTATTTTATAAAATATTCAGTTTGTTGACAACTTTCAATCTATTTAATGAAAGCATTTTGCATAGTTCATCTTCAAATAGTCTTCATTTTGAAGACTTTGCAAGTTAAGTTCAATGATTTATAAATTCTTTACATCATTTTGAAAAGAAGAAAATTAGACAAGAAGCAATGAACAAAATTCATCAAAATTTCTCACAGCTCAAGATAAAAGAGAATAATGAGTATGTTCAATGAACTTTGAATACAGATGACTCTTTTCTATGATGATGATCTCAAATCTCTGTTGTCAAAAGTATTTAAAACAAGATTCAAAAAAAGATAGTTAATTTGCTTTAATTTAAAAAAGTCAAAGATGATAAGCAATTTAATATATGAAATCACTTTATACAGTTGACTTCGATTGTTGAAGAATTGTCTAAAATCTCATGCACAATCTGTCATAAAATTATGAATCATTCAACAGCTTTTGATAGTTTTAATATGTTTATTATGAAAAAGCATCTTGAATCAGACTTTTGCACAGCGACAGAATGAAAACACAAACATTTGCAATCATAGATTGAACTGACTTTTGAATGAGTAAGTCATATCTGATAATGCAAATTGATAATGCAAAATTGACAAACTATTAAAAGAAAAATCATATCAAGTTAGTTTCTGTCTTCAATCAAAAGAATTAAGAAGATCAATTATGTAAGATTTTTGTTAACTTGAATTTATTCTTTTGAATCATTGATAATGAGCAATTTTGAAAGCTGCTACAAATGCTTCGTTCAGATTTGCAGATTGCACATTGCACAAAGATGATAATCATGATTCTCTCACACTATAAAAAGATTTGTGATAAGATTAGATTAAATCTTACAGAGTCATGATGTGTCTTTATTGCTTTGAACGCATGATTTAGTTCTCAAAGAGTAGCATACTTGAAAGTGTTGATATACTGAATCAATGTTGAATTTCAGCTTTATGAACATTTTATTGAATTTACATCTTTTGATATTAAGTATATCAATCATCAATTGATGATGAAGCTAATGAAAATTCTGAAGAACTATACTATTAAGAATAAGCTTTTCAAGATTATTATCAATAATGCAAGCAATAATAGTATCTTGAAAGAGAAACTTGAAAAGATTATAAGTCATTGCAAGTTTCAATGAAACAAAACACAGAATTTCATTAATTACTTAACTTACATCATCAATTTTATGACTCAAGATTTTATTCAAGCTTTTGAATCAAAAACAATAGTTAATAATGTTATTGTTCAATTAAAGAATGAACAAATGCAAAATATTAAAACAAGCAAAGAATTATCTGTTATAATTAAAAAGATATTATTTCAAATAATAATGTAAAAAAGTAATGCATTTATTAATCATAAAATTAAATTCATGCTCTGATGATAGTTGTCAACAACTCTTTTCAGTGATTAATTCACTTCAAAGCTTTTCAAGAGCAGAATGATAAAAAATTTAGAAAACTGATATAAGATATTTGCATTCATTGAAACTTTACATACTTAATGCTTTGTTAAGCATATCAACTACATGAATTTATTGATCTTTGAACAGAGAAATACTGCGAAGATTTCAAGATTGCAAAAATCAAACTTGATGAAAGTGAGTAATTCATGATTTTGCTTGTTGATAATCTATTAAATTTCTTCTATGAATGCACTTTAGTAGTGTCACAAACAATTAATGTAAATATTCACTTGAAATTTTGAATATTTAATGCACTTTTCAATCATCTTGAGTTGATTAAAAAGAATATAAGAAGAAGTACTTACTCATTAAGTGCTGTTATAGTAAAGACTTGCAAAAAAGTTTTAATCAAACTTGCAAAGTATTATGTCAAGATTGAAGACAGTGATAAAACAATATATAATTTTGCAAATATTCTGAATTTTACAATGAAGCTAGATCTTTACAAGACTTGAGACAACAAAGACAATGAAGATACAAATCATGATAAAGAGTCTGTTCATTATAAGATCAAGTACAAGACAAAGTTCAAAGAGTATTTTCATCATTACTACAAAGATTCAGCTGTTGATTTGAAAGCAGAAGCATAAAGAGTAAAAAGTGATGCTGATAAAATAATGCATTATAATAATGCATTTAATCATTTACTAATGATCTTGTAGTCTGTTGCAACTGTTAGAAGATCATTGCTTTGACAATCTCAGCATACTCATTCTTTTCAAGATGAAGATGATTGATATTTTTACACTGATGTTATAAATGAGAAATGTTCAACATGATAATTTTAAAAAACAATGCTTTGAATTTTTCTAGATTGACACAAATGATTAAAAATATTCTTTCATGCTTAATATTCTTGATAAATATTGAGTGAACTTTCAGTCTTGCTAGAAAAGTATGTTGATGAAATCAATCATAAATGAGTTCAAAAATGATGAAATAAATAATGTTGATAAAGTATTACAATCAAACTATGAATTTGAATTCAGATGAAACTATTACTGAATTCTGAGATATTTATCACAGAGAGAAGAATGATGATGAAAAGATCAATGAGTTTGCTAATTTATTTTGAGTATCTTTGAAAACTGTTCTGACGCAGATTTATTCATAGATTTGCAATATCATTTCATTTATTAAAAGTCTTGCATTTAAAGTAAGTACTTATTAAAAGTACAATTGAGTCAATGCATAAGAATAATGCACAAGAATAATGTGAATGTGATTTCAAGAATTACACTGTTTATTTAATTGATGAAGATAAACATTTTCTAGTTTATCTTGAAAAACATGATATTAAAATTCATTATAAGATTCTTCATAAATCTCATATTTCTATCTTGAATGATGATGCATTTAACATGAATTATCATCAAGTTGATATCTGCATAAAGCAAAATGTTAATGAAAATTCTACAACAAGAGTGATAATGCAAAAGAATAATGCACTTACTTTTTATAAAGAAAATCATAAAGTCTTCAATAACTTCTTGAAAAGCATTCAAGATAGAACGCTGAATGCAAAAATCATATTGTAACATGTTCACTTAAGCATAATCATGCATAATTTCTTTAATCAGTCTTTTGAAGATCATTTTGAAAATGAAATTTTCTGCAATCTTCTGATATTTTTGAATTTCATGCAGTGCAACAATGTCTGATTTGTAGCGTCTTTTCTGTTGCAAAGCATTAGTATGTCAGTAAATAATGAATTATTCATAATAATAATAATAAATTCATACATTCTTGTGACATTGATTAAGTTGACTCATGAGAGACTTTATACTATTTATATCGAGTGAACAAAACTCTCTGAGATAGAAAATCACTCGTCGTCTATACGACTGCTTCACGCAGTTGAAACTATCATTATGAGACTTTGTATCAAATTAGTTCACGTTGATCATACGTTAGAGAATGAGTGACTTAGTCACTTTAAATTGCTTCAGAAGCTTCATTTTCATCATCATTCTCACAGCAGCTCTGAAACTTTTTGTGATAGCGATGATTTGTTGATAGTTCAAGAAGTCAACGTCTTATAGCATTCTTGATCGCAGATGCAATCAGTTCAAGCAATGCATGAGTACATGTTTCGTTGTCTGATGATTTCAGTCATAGTTGCATTGCATGCTATCTGCATCTGAAACATTTCTGAAGTGCAGATAAGCATTCAAATCTATGCGTTCGATTCTGATGTGAATGACGAGAGTGCTTTCAATCTTCTGAAGATCATTTTGCATCTTTATTGTCTTGTTGAACAGATGCAATCTTTGTGTTGAAGTGATGTGAACATTTGTGATGCATTTTCTATATTTTTTCCATCGTTGCTTTCACTGATTTCTGTGAAACTGCGCTATTGCGATGCTGTCACTAGTTGAAATCATCGCAGCGAGAGCTAATCACTTGCATCTTGACTGTATTTTCGCGTCTTCTTGAATTGAGTTGTTCAGAAGCATCACTTTCTTGATGACAAAAGAGCGAAGAATGATGCGATTGACACTCATCAGATGAACACATATTTATTTGCATGCTTGTCTGATTTTCTGTGTACGATCGTTGACTCAACTGCGTAACGTGATCTTGTCTTGCAGCATGTTCAGATGAACATGCAGCGAACTTATGTACATTTCTGCTTTCAGAGTCTTGATGCTTACTCTTTTGAATGTCTTTGCAACGTGACACAGAGTCTGATTCTGTAGTGTTTCAAGTCTGCATTCTTTGCCTGTCAGCTCTTTCTCTTTTTCTCGCTGATGTCAGACTGATGCTTCAAATACAATTTCTGATCTTACTATCGCTGAGTATATCTGTCTTGCTTTTGTGAAGATTGTCTCTCATGTGAAGACTTCAAGTCAACTAAGTGCTAGCATTCATGTGACGTGATTCGCTTTGATTTGACGAAGATGCGCGTCTCATCGCAATTTCATGTTCAGTTGTACTTTCAGAATTCGCACGTCTGATTTCAACTTGATAACTGAGCTTTCTATTTGTATGCTAGTCATCATGTCAAATCTCTTTGATTTTCTGATGAAGTGTGTAAGTTTGTACTTTTCTGATGCGAATGTTGCATCATGAGTGCAAGCTCATGTTACAAAGCGTGTTGACGTTGAATAGAGTCTAGTCAATAGACTCTAGAGATTTCAATATGTGAACAAGAAACAACGATGTTTTGAATCAAAATATGCTGAAACATTTCATCTATTTGAGCTCTAGCAAATCAACTACTTCGCTTCTTTGTTCATTCTACTATAAATACAGCTCGAAACTGTCTTCTTTCTTCTGTATTCTTAGTTTTCTAGTTAGAGCTATCTTTATTGATCAAACATTCTATTCAGCTACGCACTATCTCGCTGCAGTGTGATTAGATTCTAGGCATGATCTCAACAGCTCATTCTGTGCAGATGTTGTGCACTCTGCTCAGTGTTCTGCAGATTTCTTCAATGAATCTATCATATGCTAGAATGTTAATGTCATTTACGAAGTCAAGCACTTTGATCTTAATTCTCAGTGCTTCGCACTTCTTGATCAGACTTGCGTTGAAGAATAGAAAGAGAATTGATGAAATGAGAGATCTCTGTGATATGTTTGCATTTACCTCGCGCATGTCACTCATTTATTCATCAAACCTCAGCGATGTTTCTTGATTCTCAAGAAAGCTGCATGCTCATTTGACTATGTAGTTTGAAGTTCTTTTCATTTTCAGAGTATGCAGAAGTCTGACGTGCAAGACTTGATCAAACACTTCAACGATGTTTAAATCTATCGAAAATATGTTGTATATGTTGCATGCAACATACATAGAGCATGATTTCTATACTGATTTTCTTCTTAGACTCAAGAGATGAGAGTTTTCTTGCGACAGATTCACAGTTCAAGATGAACGAGATTTCTCACTGCTCAGATTTTGACAGTTTACTTCTTAAGCATGAATTGCAGACGTTTCGTCTGCAATACACATGCATATCAGTGTTGATTTCTTCTCTAATCACATTGATACACACTACTGTTCTCTCAAACTATACAGATGATGTTTTCAACTAGAAATTGATTCTATCATCAAGACATTCAAGAGTCAGAACTCAGTGAAGAAATGAGATTCTTGAGATCAACAGTCATCGTCATTGTATATCACGTCTTGCAGACGCTCGCTTCACTTGTAAAGCGTGCAACTCATCTGTTTCGCGTTATCTGTAGAGATTTTTCTCATGCAGATTGATTATGTCTTGCAGAGATGTTCATATGCTACACTTCTAATCAGACAGCATAGTTTGATCATTCTTTACTAACTCGCTTGTATTTCTCTTCTTTTAACAAAGTCTTCTCGTCAGCGTATTGCTTATGTATAGAATGTTTGTGTCTGAACGTCTGTTAAACAATATTAACGAGACTCTTGAGTTTGCTCATGTTGAACTTAACGAGTCTCATGAGTTGTCTGTGTCGTAGTAACAGACACGCAGTTCTAACAAGATTTATACGTAGTTAGCATGTAGATTTAAAGAATGTTCGTGATTCAAGTTCTTTCTGCTAATCACTCTTAACAGATCAAATGCAAGAGTGTTCTGTCTCAGTTCTTGTTATTGTGATGACGAGATACTGAATTGAATGATTTTCATAAGCGATTTTCCTCGTAATTCTGCGTTCTATTTGACTTTCTCATCTGCATGCAAATTGCTTGTAGCATGCGCATTGAGATTATTGAAGTCTGCATGATCGCGAAAACTCTGCACGCGATCAACGCACAGCGCTTCATCATCACGCAGCGCTTTGATGTCATTCAAACTTTTAATAATCTTTAAACTTTACTGTAGCTAAACAGTAGATTTGTAGTCAGCATTGCATACAGATGAGTTTCATTGCTGATCAATGCATTATTCATGTATATTATCTTTTTAGTAGTAGTAATAAATTTAAAGACTGAAGTTTCTTCAATAACATAATGATCAGTTGAATGTATTGAACTCTTAAATGTTTTACATGCTGATGCATATGTTAAAAATGAACTTGTCAGCAATAATCAAGTTATATTGCATTATCAGTATGCATTATTGATAACATGCTTGCTGCATGTCATTGTTTATCAAGAATGATTGATTTGATTTATATAAACTTGATTTTTGAAAGTATTATCTTTGAAAGTATTATTTATTGAAGTGTTGATTACTAAAATGATTCAAGAAAATATGATAAAAGAAGTGATTGAAAAATCAGAAAAGAAATTGAAGAAAATATTGAATAAGTGTTAAGAAATAAGTGTTAAGAATAATAATTAAATATTTCTTGTTGCACTTAAATTCATCTTACTTGATGAGTTTTTTTCTTACTTTTCAAAATTCTCTATCTGTTCATATTCTATCAAACTACTTAAATTTCATTGATACTGTTGCATTACTTAAATGCATTATCAAGAGAATAATGCTAACTTTAACAGATGCTTTTCACTCTGTTCAATAATTCAAAGATAATTCTTCGTGAAAATTAATTCATCTCACTTAATAAATTATCAGTTTATTTCTTACTTTTCAAAATTCTTTACCTGTTTATATTCTATCAAACTACTCAAATTTCATCAATACTATTGCATTACTCAAATGCATCATCAAGAGAACAATGTTGACTTTAACAGATACTTTTCACTCTGTTTAACAGTTCAGAAATAATTCTTTGTGAAAATTAATTCATCTTATTTAATGTTATATCTCTTACTTTCTCAAATTCTCTACAAGTTCATATTTTATTGAACTACTCAAATTTCATTGATACTGTTGCATTACTCAAATGCATTATCAAAAGAACAATGCTGACTTTAACAGATAATGTTTACTTTATTCATAAACTCAAAGTTTATTGCAAGTTGAAATTGTGATGAAAATTGATTCAATGAAATCAAAAAACACTGTTATGATTTTAGTCTTCGTCTATTTTTCGTCTAGTTTTCGTCTGATTTCATTCTAATTGAATTTAGCGAGAATCTGATTTAAAGATGATGTCATTGAAACTCTGCATCATATGTGTAAAACATCAACTCAATCAAGTTTAACATAAAGTTGAGAAACATACATATAAGAATTGAGTTCTTTTCTGTAGATACTTTTCTTTCTTAGCATTTATTTATTAGTTAAATGACACTTTTATCACTCGCTCTAAAGACTAGATCAATCTCTAACAATAAATAAATGCTAATCAACTACTTTGTTGTTGACGTGTAAATGATATGAAATAATTTACTTTTATTCAGAAAATTCGCAAGAAATTCTTTGAATTACTTTCATTAAAATACATCTGCAAATTTACTTAAATTTATCAAATCAATCACTCAATCTTACTATAATTAAATTTACTCATTTACTCTTATCTTTCTTACAATGACATGCAACTCTGAATTAGTTGAGTCATGAACAGCTTGTCTGCTTAAAAGCATTGCTAGTAAATGAGTTTTTCTTATTTCTGTTGATGCTTCAGCAAAATCTCAGAATGTTGCTACTTCATGAAACATCAACATGAATGAACAACTTCGTCAATGAACTATCAATCAGTCAAATGAGATCATCAAGATGTTGAATGAGCTTAAATCTCAACAAAACATGACTTTGAAACTCAACAAGCAGTAAATCGTTGTTCAAGTCAAACATGATAAAAGATTGAATCAACTAAAGATTAAACAAATGATCATAAACACTTTAGAAGAGATAAATAAACACTATCAAGAAAAGATGTTGAATCTTAAGAATAAACTTAAAGAAGTATTGCATTCAATGAATCAGTCTTAATCTCATCAGTCTACTGAATCTTGAGTTTCTATGAAATCTCTACTTTGTCAATTTATTGAGAATCATATTCAATATAAGTCATTCACTTTATTTAATAATGATCATCACAAGTCTTTCAAGTTTTTGAACTCATCTGTATTCATTGATGAAGATGAATCAACATGAAATAGCTGAAGAATCAAGATAAATGACAAGCTTCAAATAAATGTCAATCACTTTGTCAATGAGATTATCTGCATTGTTTATATGATATCTAGACTAGAAGATGATGCTACTGAACATATCTTCACTTAACATCATCATGATGCTTTGCATTCTTACATCTCGATCTACAAGCTATTTGAGCATCTGAAAGAAATTTATGATGAACTGAATAGAAATCAAAAGTGTTGTCATGAGTACAACACTTTGAGATAAGCAGACAAGTCTTTCAATGTTTTCTACTTCAACTTTATGAAACTATTCAACTATCTTGATTATGATGATTGCATTCTGATGAATGATCTTCAGAATAAAATCAATAATTGCTTGCAGAACATTCTATCAGTCTGTTCAAAGAATTTTACTTCACTCACTTGCTTAAGAATCTTTCTTCAAGATGTGAATAATAAACAGCGAGTCAACTATCAGCTACGCAGTCAGCTTTGCACTGTCATCATCAAAGTCATCATTGTATCTGATAAATGTGTTGCTACTTTATTGTCAGTGATGACTTTGATAATTGATTATGTTAAGTCTATTCTTTCTTCTATCTTTGAGTCAGTCAGATCATTTATCATCTGCTATATTTACAAAATCTCAAATCACTTATTCAAGAACTGTTCTCAGAACAAGATTGATATTTCAACTTCTTGAGCTTTCACTTCTCATTTACATGAAATTGTTATTTCAAAGAATAAAAAGAATGAGAAAATATCTTTCAAGAACAGCGAGACAAAAAACTAAAGACTTTCATCAAAGATGCAATGAAAAATGTGTTAATTTCTTCAATGATGAGCATGTTAAATAACTCTTTTGCTTCTGAATCTTTGACTATTGAATATGTACTTTCTAGCAATGAAATTAGTTACTCATTGAAGTCATTGATTGACATTGAAGCTGCTGACTATTCATTCATTGATGAAGTGATCGCGCAGATTGTTTATGATCAGTTGCAAATTGAGCTTCTGACTTTGATCAAAGCGAAGTTAATTTGAGAATTTGATAATCATTATGCTAAGAAATTCATTACTTATGTTATCTATTTTAATCTGACTGTTTAAAATCATATGATTGACACAGCTTTTATGTTGATTACTTGATTAGATTAACATCAAATGATTCTTGAAAAAACATGAATGAACAAAATCAATTTTCTTCAATTTTTGAATTTCATCTCTAGTTAGAAATCGATTGTTCTACTCACAAGCAACAAGATAATCATGAAGCAGAAGAGCTTGACTTTTACTCAAATATTGAGAAGATCATTCACTTTCGTTATCTTTTAACTCAGTCAGAAATTATTCTCTTTTGATCAGTCAAAAGAAAAGTTCATTAAATTAATTAAACAATCAAAATTGTTCAAAGCAGTTTCGTCTAGCGTCAACTTTAAATCAACGTCAGATTCAATGAACATAGCAATGATAAAGACAGCAACATATAGAATGTTAGTCAAATGATCAAACATCAAGATCTTTGCTGTTATTGTCTTGAAAATTGATTGACTCATAACTACAGTTGAAAACAAGTCTGAAGAAGTGAATCTGCATAAGCTTTTTCACATTGAAACTTTCAAGCAAGTTAAGATCAAGCTTCTCTCTGAATATCACGACTATTTAGATGTCTTTGATCGAGCTATGATTAATCAACTATCATTTCATCATTTCTACAATCATAAAATTGAGTTGATCAATGAAAAAACATTCTCTTGAAGCAGATTATATCAGATGTTCAATCACAAGCTTCAGAAGATAAAGAAGTATCTGATCAATCATTTAAACAAAGAGTTTATTTTCTTCAGCTTTGCATCATACGTCTCGCTCATTTTGTTCACTGAAAAGAAAGACGATAGTCTGCATTTCTGCGTTGATTACAGAAAGCTCAATGCTTTGATCAAACGAGATCACTATTCTTTGTCATTAATAGATGAGATTCTTACTCATATACAAGAAAGCAAATATCTGACTCAATTAAACATCATTGTCACATTCAATAAACTGCAAATGCACTTAAATAACGAAGATCTGACTATTTTTATCATCTTCTTCAACTCATACAAATATCATGTAATGCTCTTTAAATTAATCAACGAATCAACATTCTATCAACATTATATGAACGATGTACTGTTTAAATATCTTCATCAGTTTTGTCAGATTTATCTAGATGACATTATCATTTACAACAAAATCTTGAAGAAACATAAGCAACATGTATGATTGATCTTGAATAGACTACAAGAAGCTGATTTACAGATAAACATTAATAAATGCAAGTTTCATGTTCAGAAAATCATCTTTTTAAAACTTTTGATGTCAATTGAAAGACTTAAAATAAATTCACGAAAGATACAAGCAGTAGTGAATTGATTTACTCTCAATAATCTCACTCAAATTCAGTCATTCATTGATTTCTGCAACTTCTATCAACGCTTTATTAAGAACTTTTTGAAGATTGTTCATTCAATGATTCAACTCACTTAAAAGAAAATTTTATTTGAATGAAACAAAGTCTGTCAAACTGCATTCAATCATATGAAGAGACGTATGATTGAGACTTTTATACTACGTCATTTTGATCAAACTCATAAGACTATTCTTGAAATCAACTCATTCAACTACGTTAATGACGAAGTTCTCTTTCAATATTATGACAAAGAAGTACTACATTTAATTGTCTTTTATAGCAAGAACATATTTTTTGCTGAATGCAACTATGAGATATATGATAAAGAACTTCTGATCATCATTTGAGCATTTGAACACTGATGACTTGAATTGAAACTAACTGACATTTTTATCAAGATGTTCATCAATCATCAAGCGCTCATCTCATTGATGAAAGATAAAGAGCTGAGCAGACATCAAATGCACTGAGTACAGAAGCTCACTGATTTTAACTTCAAGATAATGTATCAATCTGACAAACAGAACATCAAGATTGATGCATTAACTTGTTAAGTTAACATCATGCTCAAAGATTCAGAAGATGAGCACATTCACTATCAATGAATCACTATTCTGACTTCAAATTGAATGAAAATTGCTGATTTAAAGAAGAACATCAGTGAATCAATTTATAAACAGATTCTTAAGACTAATGAAATCGACGAGAATTGTATGCTACTTCGCGAAGCAATAGCAAGAGACGAGACACAATATGAAGATATCAAATTAAAGAATTGTTGAACTCAGAATGAAATCTTGTTTCATGATAGTCAGTTATGAGTTTTGTTCAATGAACTTCTACAAATGAATCTGATTTGTGAAGTACATGATCAGTCATTGATTGATCATTCTGAAATTCTTAGAACAGTGAAAATCATAAAGCGAAATTACTATTGATTTTCTATGTGAAAAACGATAGATCGATATATTCAAAACTGCTACGTATGTCAACGTTTAAAGACATCAAGAGATAAATCAAATGACTTGCTTTAATCTTTATTGATATCTGAACAGCGATGACAAGATATAATCATGAACTTCATTATTAATCTATTTGATTCATATGATTACAACGTTATTCTGACTGTTATCTGCAAATTATTGAAAGAAAGACATTATATCTCTTGCATCACTGATGATGAAGATATCACAGTCAAAAAGACAGCTGAAATGTTGCTTCAATGAATATATTGAACTCACAATTTATCAAGCTTCGTTGTATTTGATCAAGATTCTCAGTTCATCTTCATTCTTTAAAAGTCTCTTTGCAAACGACTGAGCATTTCTCTTTGATTGTTCATCGTTTATCACTCTCAGATCAATGATCAAAGCGAATAAGTCAATCAGAATGTTGAGCGATATCTTCATTCTTTCTGTTCATATATGCAGAATGACTGATTTAAGTGACTATTCATGATTGAGTTTGTTGATAATAACATCTTGTTCTCAGTTATCTTCTTGACTTTCTTCTTCATGAACAAGAGCTTTCATTCTTATATAAGCTTCGATTCTGACATCATCAAGTATGAAAGCATTCGTGAATGTCTGCAGATTGCTCAAGTCAAAGATATATTCAATCACATGAATAAGACATTGATCTTTGCTCGCGAAGCTCTGATCAAAACATGAAAACAAATGATGAATCAAGCTAATAAGCATAGAAAGAAGATTAATTACAAGATTAAATCAAAGATGTTTCTGAATGAATGAAACATCATTACAGCGAGACTCTTCAAAAAATTGAATGACAAGATGCTTAATTCTTTTCAAATCATTGACTTCATTGACTCATTCTATAAATTGAAACTATTTGAGACTATGCATATACATGATGTATTTCATTCAGAACTTCTTCATTCTGTTGTTAATGATTCTCTGTCTGATCAGAAGAATGAATCTTCGAAATCAATAGTGATAAACGATGAAAACAAATGAAAAATCAACGATATATTAAACTTTTAATGATATCAAAGATAACTTTAATATCAAGTCAAATGAAAGAGTTATGACAATAATCTCAACTAATATAACGCTGACGACGACAAGTTTATGAACACTCAAGAGATGATTGACGACTTTTATATTAAATATTCAAGAAAAGCGCACTAAGAAATAACATTCATGCAAACATGAATAGTCAAAGAAGAAAAGTAATGTTACGATTCTAGTCTTTGTCTATTCTTCATCTAGTCTTCACCTGATTTCATTCTAATTGAGTTTAGTGAAAATCTGATCTAAAGATGATATCATTGAGACTCTGCATTATATGTGTAAGATGTCAATTCAATCAAGTCTAGCATAAAGTTGAGAAACATACATATAAGAATTGAGTTCTTTTCTGTAGATACTTTTCTTTCTTAGCATTTATTTATTAGTTAAATGACATCTTTATGACTCGCTCTAGATTGATTTCTAATAAACATTACAAGTGACAGAACAATGATTGTATAATTATATTCAAATGACTATACAAACTAAGACAGTTCAATGTTTGAAAAGAAGTGAATGAGATCAACAAAGCAGTGATGAAAGACAATGTAAAAGATGAGATAAAACAAGAGCGAAAGAACAAAGATATTCATGATAATGCATCTCAGTAATGCAATACTAAATAAAGCGTTGATCTGTTTATAGTTGAATGCTTTGAATCGAAAATCAGATGCAAGACAGATGTTGAGATTGTCATTGAAATGACAAAGCTTTTCAATATAATTGCTGTGACACAAGATGTGAATATTACTGCAACACAAGATGCAAATAGTACTGCAGAGAAAATTGCTTCAAAAGCAATGAAGATATGCATTATTTATATGCATTATTTCTCAGTTGTAGAAACTAATATCAATTTTAAAAGACAACAGATGAGCTGAACATAAGCGAAGAAATATTAAAATTTATGATCTTTATAGTTCATTTAATTCAACAAAGAATTCTTCATCATGATGATCTGAAGAAGTTAAAGCAGACTGATGATACTAATTTTATGACAGCTTTTCAGAATTTTGCAACAGAATTCGTCACTTTTTCAACTGTCAAAGAACGAGAAATTCAGAATTCAATACATGCAATAAATTCTAATTCAAATAATCTCATCATAATAGAAAATGATGACGCAGAAATGTGCTATGAAGTAAAGAAGAATGAGAAGAAACTACAACATGATGAATATGAAATAATCAGTAGTAAGAAGAAAGAGAATAATAAAAGTAAAAAGAAAATAATAAAGCTGTTTGACTAGCGAACAGCGCTTACCTTACTTTCTAAGTTCTAATCATAGCTCATAATTTTATAAATTCATAGTGCATTATCTTTTTGCATTATCATGAAGAGTGTTTAATAGAAAGTCATGATGAGAATCATGAAGTCTTCATGATGAAGACTGTTTAATCAAACTATTTACATTTATTTAATATCTTGTCAGATTAAGTTGAATTATTAAGTTGAATTATTGAGTCAAGCTTCTCAACTCAACTCAACTTCTTGAGTTCAACTTCTCAACTTAACTCAACACTTTTTTTAAAAAATTTCAACTCAACTTGATACTTTTTGAGTTAAGTACTTGACTTGAACTCAAGTATTCAACTTAACGTGATCAGTTTATTCAAAACATTGAATAATGACTAGTAATTTCTTATCATAGATGTGATAATTGCATTCAGCGAAAATCTTGCTTTTGCTGTAGAATGCTACTGAGTGAAGAACATTCTCATCATCATACTGTGATAGTATTTTATCTTTGACGTAGTCAGATGCATTGATTTTCAGAATAGTCTGTCGTTTTGAATCAAAATGTCATAAAACTGAGATTGAGCTGACTTGTTTCTTTAAATCATTAAAAGCTTGAACATAGACTTCATTTCAAACAAACAACATGTCTTTTCTAGTCAGTTAAGTGAATAATTTAACTAGCTTCAAGAAGTCTTTAATGAAACAATGATAAAAGTTAATGAATTTTATGAAGCTTTGAATCTCTTTTAGATTGATCAACGTAGCTCAGTTGACTATGACTTTCACTTTGATAAAATTCATACGAAGATCTTGTTTTGAAACTATGACTTTTAAGAAGACAGTTTTTTCTACATTGAATTTGCACTTTTGAATATTTACTTGTAGATCAGCTTCTTGTAAATGATTTAATATCATTTTAACATGTTGTTAATGTTCTTATTGAGTTTTGCTGTAGATCAGAATGTCATCTAGATAGACTTGACAAAAGTCATTTAGAAAGTTTTAAAGAATGTCATTCATATATTGCTGAAACGAGACAGAATCATTAATAAGTTCAAAAAATGACATCTTTGATTTGTACATTTTTAAAACGATGATAAAGATAGTGTAGTTTTCACTATCAAAATGCATTTGCAGTTTGTTGAAAGTTGAAATAATATTTAATTAAGTCAGATGCTTGCAATCAACTGTTTTGTTAATTATCTCATTTATGAGTGATAAAGAATAGCAATTTCTTTTAATAATAGCATTAAGCTTTTGATAGTTAACGCAAAATCATAAATCTTCATTTGCTTTTAGAATGAACAAAACGAAAGAAGAATATGAAGCTTTGCTAAAGATTATAAATTCTTTGAAAAGATTCTCGTTCAAATATTCTTTTACTTTCTGAAGCTTGTAGAGAAACATTCAATATGCTTGATAGCAAGATGATGTTACGTCACTAGTAAGCTTTATCTTATGATTATACAAATGATGAAATGATAGCTTGTCTGCTTGAGCTCGATCAAAGATGTCTAGAAAATTCTGATATTTCAATGATAGCTTGACTTTAATATTTTCTAGATTCTGAGTTATTTCATTGACTGAAAAGACGTTTATAACATTTAGTTTACATTGAGTATTGTAAATGATTTCTCTATCAATGTTTTTGATGAACATAGCAAAAATCTTTGTCTGATTCTTCTTTTTTCATTTTATGAGTATTTAAAAAAAGATAATGTCTATGTTTTGAATCAAGAATGACTTTTTCTGAATGAATGAAACTGAGTGCTTAAGCATCTTAAAGATCTTGTTGTGAGTTGCTGAAAAGATCAAAGTTGATCGCGATCAACTTAAGTGCTTCATATTGAGCGAGATTGAAAAAATCAAAATCAAAATATTTAATTGATCAGAAAATATGATAGTATCATGTTTCATGTTCAATAATATTTCATTTTTGTTCATTTAGAATTTGCTTAATATGACTTCATGATGCTTAATATTAACTATCAGCATTGACACAGTTAATTTCTTATGACTTTCAATCATAAGATTGAGTAGAATCTTATGAGTAATAGTCTTTCTAGCTAGTTTCTCATTATAATCTCATATTAACTTCTCTTTTGCTAGTAATATAGATTGTATTTCAAGTTTTTGATATATTTTATTGACTAACTTGTCATGTATCAGCATGTAGATGACGAAATCACTATTTATCAAAGAACAAAGGTTGAAAGAATTGCTCTGAAAGATAAAAGAAGCATTAATCAGAAATGACTTCTCAAAATAATTTTCTTTCAATAGAACTTTGATTTGACTGCATAAAAATATGATTTCTACTTCTTTAATGATTCTGAAAGAAATAACTAGTTTTTTGAATCAGAATCAAACTCATCATCTTTTAATGCATTAACTCTTGAAGTTCAATCAGAACATTCTTTAGAAGTATGATTTGATTTGTGATAAATGAAACAAATTTTAACGTTAGTCAAAATCGCGTTGCGCGATTTTGAATGATCAACAAGAGTAATGACTTCGATCTTTTTATAAAGATTCAATGAATCTCATTTCTCAGCAAAGATGACTTGCTTTCAAATCTTGTTCAGAAATTTCTTTTTCTTGATGTCACTTATGACTTGATGCTCATTGTTCAAATGAATCAAATAACTACGAATTTTATTAAAAGATTCTGACTGAATCAACTGACTACTTTAAGTTGCATGAAGATGATAAACTATCTTGTCTTGTAAATTGATGATTAACTGTTTATCATGATATTTCAAATAAGAGAACAGACGCTGAAACATTGAATAGAATTTATTAAATTTGCTTTTTTCTTGAGTGAGACTAGCATATTTTCTTCGAAAGTTTGTCTCTTTATCGAAATCATCATAGAGCTGAGCAAGTTCATTTAACAAATCATTGATTATGACATAAAAGTTTAATGAATCTTGTTGATATCAAGCTAAAGTAGCTTTGACTGCATCTTCTTTAATTCTGAAGTGAACGTAGATCAAAATAATTCTATTGATATCAAAATGATTGACGTTAATTTCTAGCTTGTCATGAATCTTTTCTTGTCAATCATCTCAGATAGATTCTTTTTCATCAGTAAACAAAGATGAATTTAAAAGCTTTTGAAATCACTTGAAGAAATTGAACAAAATAGAAGAAAAAGAAGTGATCTCTTTAAAAGATTGCAGTTGATGTTATAATTCAGTCACTTGATTTCAAAATGTCTGATTTAATTGATTCAAGTATTTTTTGACTCTCTTCATTTTCTTGAAATAAATTTTTCATATTTATTCACTTAATATCTTGTCAAATAACTCACAAGCTTTCATGTTTAAATCTTGTTGAGTTTAAAGACTGTTCAAATCTTCTAGAAAAACTTCTGAGTTTTGTTTGACTTAATGTTGTAACTGCTTTACATTTTTTATATTTCATGAAGTTTTTTTTATATTTCTTTTTTTTTCTTCATTAAGTACATGCAGTCTATGACTATGACATTGTCTAGACGTTGTATATATGCTAAGTTACATGTATTCTGGTCAAAGTCGCTGCTTTATATCTTCTCATTGATCAATCACATCAATAGTTTGCACATACAAGCGCTCTTTCTCAATTCTCGTCATTGTACTTTCGTTTTTCTTTATTTCTTCGCATTCTTGATGTTCTACTCTTTCGTTTCTAATAGTCATTTTCTCGTCGTAATTTAAGTATTTTTCAAATACTCTAGTATTGCGATTCTTTCAATTTTGATGATGAACAGTGTCAATATAGTGTCTGTGTTTTTGAGCTGAGCTTTTTCCTTAAGCTTTATCTGCTCTGCTCTATAATGTCTGCAGTTCAGCAGTAAATGCTTCGACGTTTGTCTTGCATTGCATATTTCATAGCATTTGTTCGAATTATTCTCTGATAATCAATGCAAATAGCTCTTGAAATAGTCATGTCTCATTTTCAGCTGAATAAAGATTGAAAACATTAGTCTATTGATTTTTCTCATCTCTTTTAGTGATTTATGACTTAAATTCACATTCAATATGTGCTTTTGATACTGATTTTTCTTCTTGATGCTGCTTTTTCAGACATTTAATCATTGTAATTTCGTCTTTTTGCAAATTTGCTTTTTGATGAAGCTTATGATGATTGCTTTCATGTTGTCAATAACTGATAATTCTTGAGCAACACTTTTGATCAATTGATCTGCTTTTTCATTCTTAATAATGCTCTTGCAACTCAATATTCACTGTATGTGAATTTGACACTGATTTTGACGTAAATTGATCAAGTTTTGTTGTATGTCATTGAATAACTTTGCATTGACGTTGCTCTTTACATTTAGTCTTTGCAAAGTCATTTGACTGTTCATGTACACTCAAATTTCGCTGTTTTTGAGTGCTTTTTCGCTGCATATTGCAATTGCATCGCTAATAGCTTGCAGTTTCGCTTTCGTTGTGATTATTTTGTCATAAACACTTGTTGCTTTGCTGTATCTGATGAGTTCATGCGTGAATATCACTGCTGTTTCAGTTTCTGTTTCAATCTCTGCTATCTTTTTCCGAATTTGCGATGCATCAATATACATCACTATGTTTTTCGCCTTTTTGATAATTCTTTCTACTTCTCTGTAGTGCAAATTGATTGTTTCGCGAATTTCGCTTTTTGCAAATTTGATTTGAATTCTTGCTAAATGCTCAATTTCTTGACCTCACGATTTCTTGAAGTGAGAAATTTCAATTTCTTTTATTGAATTCAATGTTTTTTGCACTTTGTTCAATATTCAATATATCTGCATGAGTCTGTCTTTGCACTTCTTGACTTTTCAAGATAATTTCTTCTTCATCTTGTTTTAGTTCAGATATTTCGATGCGTTCAAATCTAGATTCAATTCAATAAAGTATTGAGATGAATACAAAATAAATGTTCTTTTTCTGATAAAGTGTTTTTTCAATAACTCAACTATTTGAATTGCATAGTTCTTGCACTTTTGATCTAATTGCATCTTCACTGACGAGATTTCAACTTCTATTTGCATAGCATCTATCGATAATGTTTGAAACACACTCAGAATTTTTCGTAATGCAGCGTTTTGCAGTTTGCGAAATTTGACTAAGTAGCTTTTTTGATTATTTCACCATATTTCGACGTCATAATCGCTAATAGACGTGACGCATGTCAGATATAACTGCTTTTCTGATTTAACATTTAGTTTTCACTTGCTATTCATTAATCTAAATAATGAGTGTAGCGTTCTTGTGACTATCATGATTTTCGTTTGCACATGAACTTTGAAGTTGAGCTTTCGATTCAGTCAAACTTCTAGTCATTGTATGCATGTCTTTGATTTTATGATCGTGTTATTGAGTAGAATAATCATTTGATTGAATGTCATCTTGTGTCTTTCAAAGTGTTAGAGATCAGCATAGAGCGAGTCATATGAGTGTAATGTAACGAGTATATAAATGCTAAGAAAGAAAAGTATCTAGAAGAAAAGAGTCGATTATTTATATGACTCAGAGAAACATAAGCTAACTCTGAATAGAGTTGACTTCGAAACAATTCAATAGTCTAGTGACGAGCAATCGATGATAGTCATAAACATAATCATCAGCATAGTCATCAACATAGCTATCAATATAGATGCGTAGCTAGAATCGTAACAGTATTCTCTCTCTTCAATGATTCATGTTTGCATAAATGTATTTTCTTAGCCTTGTGTAGAATCGAAATGTCTATTGTAGCAGACTCACTATGTAGAAAAGAATTGACTTGCTCAGCGAAGAGATTGACTATTGACTGATGTCATTGAAGCAGACTCACTAGAAGAGAATCAACTAGCTCAGCGAAGAGATCAACTATTGATTGATGTCATTGAAGCAGACTCACTGATTAACTTGCTTATTTAAGAGATCAACTTTGAACTCGTCATTGTAACAGACTCACTAGTTGCATGTGAACTGATAGACGAATCAATTCACTGATAGATAAAGCAATGTAAATAAATAAATCATTGCATTGACGAAAGATGTCATTGTAGCAGACTCACTAGTTGCATATGAATGAGTAGATGAATCGATTCACTGATGAGTAGAATGATGAGAAGATAAATCATTGCATTGACAGTGTCATTGAAGCAGACTCACTAGTTGCATATGAATGAGTAGATGAATCGATTCACTGATGAGTAGAATGATGAGAAGATAAATCATTGCATTGACAGTGTCATTGAAGCAGACTCACTGATTGACTTGCTCATTGAAGAGATTGACTTTGAGCTCGTCATTATAGCAGACTCACTAGTTGCATGTGAACGTATGATCAGATTCACTGATGAATAAAGCGATGAGAGCGAGTAGATCATTGCATTGAGAATAGATGTCATTAAAGCAGACTCACTAGTTGCACATGAACTGATAGACGAATCGATTCACTGATAGATAGAGTGATGAGAAGATCATTGCATTGACGATGTCATTGAAGCAAACTCACTGAGAGTTTGCTTCTCAAGATAGAGACTTCACGCAGTTCTATGACTGATCTCGTTTGATTGTTCAACAAATTCAAAGAATTTCTTGCAAATCTGAATGAATGATTAATTCGCTGATCTTTGATCTAGTTGAATGATTTCAATCATTTGTTTATACTCGCTGATCAGCGTATGAGTTCGAATCTTTTGTTTATTCTCGCTGAGTCAGCTCATGAGAAAGAAGAGTGAGTGTCTGCACAATCACGAGTTGACTAGATCAAAGTCAATAGTCGTGTGAATCAAGCAGAGCAAGTCAATGCAGATTATTTCACTTCGTCTGTAATGAAGAAGCATTTATATAATGTTAGAAATCAGCATAGAGCGAGTCATATGAGTGTAATGTAACAAGTATATAAATGCTAAGAAAGAAAAGTATCTAGAAGAAAAGAGTCAACTATCTATATGATTCAGAAGAACATAAGCTAACTCTGAATAGAGTTGACTTCGAAACAATTCAATAGTCTAGTGACGAGCGATCGATAATAGTCATGAACATAGTCATCAACATAGTTATCAACATAGCTATCAACATAGATGCGTAGCTAGAATCGTAACACAAAGTGTATTAGCTCAGATTTTGAGTCATTGAATTGCACTACGTTGTTCTCAGCTCATGTGAAAGCGATTTTTGCTACGTTTTCCAGTATTTTCACATTCTTGTCAATATTTCTTCCCTCAATGTATAGCATCACGTCATCAATATAGCTGAGTGACTGTAAATTTTTGAACTTTGCGCGAATCTTTGAAAACAAATATCGAATATAAATTAGAAATAAAATGAGCGAGATAAATGAATCTTGTGATATTTCTGTGATTATTTTCTTTAATTTCTAACGTTCATCGTCAAATGCTAAGTCAATAATTCGATTTTGTAAGAAACATTTTACTCAATTGATTAAATTGACTGATATTTTCAATTTAATCAATATTTTGATCAGCTGTTTCAATGTAACATGGTCAAAGACTTTTTTGACATCTAGAAGTAAATAAATAAACATGTTTTCTCAACTTTTTGTCATTTGCACATCATGTACTAGATTTAGTACTGCATTTATAGTTAATCTTTGTTTTCTGTCTTTCATTTGATCAAAATTCAGCAACTTATCATTAATTTCAGCTGTGTAAGACAGTTGCACTACTATTATTTTTTCTGCTACTTTGTTTAAATGATTTAGCAGCATAATAATTCTGTATGTCTTTGAAATTGAATAATTTGATTTGTCTGATTTTTTCAGAATAATTTTCGTGTCTTTGCATCATATCTTCGAAGAATAGTCGTTTTCAATCAAATCTGAGTACACTAAATTGAAGATTTTCAATATAGTTTTGTACGCTCACTGTATGATTGCAAATGACATATCATCTGATTCAAGTGCTTTTCTGAATGCTGAGAAGTTAATAACGTGCTTGATTTTCCCTTTGATAACTCTTGATCACTGTATACTTTCATTTGATAGTAATTCTTTATTGATTTGAATTTTCAATGATGATAAGTACATTGCTTTCAGAAATGTCTTGCACTTTTCATTAAATTCAATCTTCAATTCTTTTTGCAAGTTTTGTATTAAAAGTAGCTTCTCAATTAAATGTGATTTAGTGAACTTGTAAATCTGAAACACTTTTTTCTTTTCAATGTTGTTTAAAAAATTGATTCAGAATTGGTTTTTGATCAGCTTTATTGCATCATGATACGAATTTTGCATTTGCACTATCTTTGCTTATGCATCATCATTTCTGCATCTTTTTCAGATTCGCTTTTTTGATGACAACGTCTTTTGCATTTCAATGAGTTCATTGTTTCATCAGAGTTTTGATTTTGCACATATTCGCTGTTTAAATACGAATAATTTCACTGTATTTTTGATGCATTCAATCAAATAAATGACTTTTGCTTCTAAACTCATGATTCTTTGCATCTTGACTATCATTTTGTCTTTCGTCTTTTGCAAATGTTCATTAAAGTCTTTTCAGTTGACTTTTTGCAGATTGTATGACGCGTTCAGCGAATTTTCGATCAACTTTACTTTTTTCGTAACTATTGTAAATAAAATTACTTCATGATTGAATTCTGTGTTTGCATTCTCATTTATATGTCAATTCTTGATGTGATTGCACATATTCTTTGATGCAAATGCTAAATCAAGTATTGAGCTTGACTGACTTGAATAGCTGTGATATGTGTTTATATCAGAAGTGTTAATCAGATTGCACTTATATAAATTTACTCACTTTATTAATGCTTTCATTCTAATAGAGTTTGAAATTTTTGCGTTTCATCAGCTATGATGTGCATTAAAGTCTTCGATGATAATAACTTTTTGCTCAGAATTTAGCATAACTTTTGCTAATTCTCGCTCAATCATGTATAATTGCTCATCATTTGCATTTTGTGACTTTTCATTGTAAATATTGAACAATAAAATTTCTCTCTGAATTTTATTGTTCACTATTGATATCGCTTGCATATCTTCACTATTGACTATGTCTGATCTTGATGTGCATGTAAATTTCTTTGCGTTTTTCGCAACAAATATCAGTACTCTGACATGAGTATTCTGAACATTTGATTTGATGCAGATAAATGACAAATGTGAAATTGTTATATTTTCATCTTTCATTCATGATTCTTATAGTATAACAATATCTGTCTTGTTTTTCGCAAATTTCATGCATGCATGCATAATTTGCGTTGATCTTGCACAACTGTGCTGTAGAATTCAAATATTCAATGTGTTTGCAAAGCTTTCATCATTTACGTTGTTTTGTGACATTTTGAATGCACTACTCATTACAATTTCGTGACTAGATGATCTTTTTGTGAGCTAATAAATTGAGCTGTCTGATATGTTTTGCACATTGCGCTGTTTGCAAAGTGCGCATTTTGACAGTTACAGCATCTAGAAATCATGTGATTGCATAATTGCTTGTCTTTACACGTAGATAATTGACATTTATGCTTTCATGTCAGATGATTTCATTCACAAAACAAGCATCTTGATGATTTATTGCACTTGTTTTGCAAATGTTTGAATGTTTGACATCTCTGACACTGATCACTTAATCGATAATCTTGATATTTGATCATTCAATATGTTGATCTCGCTGCTAGAACTTATTTTTTCAGATGTTTTTATGCTTCGACTTCGATTTTAAACGTTAGTATCGTTGAAGCATGATTCTTTCTTGCTTTATTTTCATCTTTTGATAATCATATTGAATTGATTATCAGCTTCAATTCAGAATTGTACTTCTTTAGCTCAATTCTCAGATATTTCATTTCAATCTTCATGTTGAAGATATCAATTTTCAGACTGTGTATCACTATCTTGTATCATTTTTCATTCTTCTTGATACTTTTGACTTCAAATATATGCTTTCATATATCTCTTTGCTTCAGTAGAGCTTTCGCGATGTATTTCTTTGAAATTATTAAAGCAATATTGTTATCTCTTTGTGTTTTAGTCACTGTAGCAACTATTATGTCAGACTTTGTCTTCTTCAGTGCGTTGTTTACTGCATTGCGCATTTTCATCACTTGTAAGATTCAGTTCTCATTTTTTGAAGTGACTATCAATCTTCTTTTGCGATATGATATTTCTTGTGACTTTGACGAGAGTTTTTTGATAATCAGGTTTCATTCGTCTGCATTTGCATTCACATTTGCATTTGCGCTTGTGACTTGAGCTGCTTTTTGCACATATGTGAGCTTCTGCGTTGATTTTTGCGAATTTTGCATGACTTGCAACGTTTGCAAAATCTGCGTCTTCTGCAAGATTTGCGAATTCTCTGTCATTTGCTTTGCATTAATTTTCTTTTTGATGTCTTCAGCATTTTGTTAAATCAGTTGTAGAATGATCTTCAGTTTGTTGTTTGTTTGACTTTGAAGTCAATTCATTTGCTTCTGAATCGAGTTTTCTATGCTTTCGTTGCATGCTCTTTGAATGTAGATTAAGCTATGACTTATAGTCTCTTTCTGTTCTGATATTGCTTGTCTTAGCTGATTGACTGCAAATTCAATTCTTTTGCGCAGTCTCTTTATCTGCATCTCTTTAAAGATGACATCGTAGCATTTGCTAGTACTAACTTCGATGCTAGTTTCTTTTTGCGAACTTTTCATCACTTTTCGCTTTTTCATTTCTTTGAATTTCACAATCACTTGTGTTTACTCTTTTTGCTGCGAATTCGCATTTTGCAAATTGATTGTATTCTTGTCATTATGTGCATTTGCATGTGAATTTAGTATCAATGCATCGAGTGAACTAAACATGTATTGCGTTTTTCTATTTGCTGATGTGAGTGATTTTTGTTGACTGCAAAATAAATTGACAATGTCGTTCTGCAGTTGTTTGTCTGTTGATGAACTCATGCTAAGTTCATCTCATAAATCTGTTTCAATCTTTAACGTTGATCTTTTAATTTCTATCATTGATGTTTTGAGTTCTGACGCTGAGCTATTACTTCTGCTGAGTTTCACGTCACTATTCGCGAAACAAGATGAGAAAAAGTGCATAAAGTGACTCTTTATATTTCTTTTCATAGAGAGTTTTTTCGAGTTTCAAGCTTCAAACTTCTAGAGAATTCACTTGACATCACTTAAATATCTCTTTAATCTCTTACTCAGAGCGTTTCACGTAGACAGTAACTTTAGTGTAAAGATTTTTCAACTTCTATTTCAAAATCTGTAATAAATCATCTTCTATTATTGACTTATGTCAAACGAGAATGATATAAATCTAGTCTGCAAGAATCTAGATTACTCTTTTGATAGAAAATGCTTGACACAATTGCTTTATATCTTGTGTATTGAAGTAGTCACATTATCTTACTCAGAATAATAATGACTGATCTTGACTTATTGTCTTGCACATCAAGAAAAGATAAAACAGATAGTGATTTGATAAGAAATGCTGTACTTCTCTGAAACAACGTTGTTCTCTGTGCAATCTTCAAGTGCAAAAGAGTTCAATTTCGATTTTTGCATCAGTATGCAGTCTTCTGTGCTGTTCTAAAGTCGATTGATGACTTGTTCTTTTCATGTGAGTTTGCTCTTCGATTTATCAATCAAATTACTGTCTGAATTGATGATTCTTTCTTCTGCGTTGATGAACTCTCGTTTCGCCGTTGATTTTGATCTGCGTGAGTGCGAAAAATTTCAATTTTCGATTTTTGACTTGCAACGCAGTCATCTGTGAAGCTATTGAGTCGAATGAAAACTTGTTTTGATCATATGATTGTGCTCTATAACTTTTCAATCGATTTGATATATCATATGCTTCAATAGATCGCTGTTGTCAGTTGTATTTTTGTTCAACTTTTTTATTCTGAACATTTGATTTGATGCAGATAAATGATGAATGCGAAATTGTTATATTTTCGTCTCTCATTCATGATTCTTGTAGTATAACAATGTCTGTCTTGTTTTTCGCAAATTTCATGCATGCATGCATAATTTGCGTTGATCTTGCGCAATTGTGCTGTAGAATTCAAATATTCAACATGTTTGCAAAGCTTTTGTTATTTGCATTGTTTTGTGACATTTCGAATGCAATACTTATTACAATTTCGTGACTAAATGATCTTTTTGTGAGCTAATAAACTGAGCTGTCTGATATGTTTTGCACATTACGTTATTTGCAAAGTGTGCATTTTGACAGTTGCAACATCTAGAAATCATGTGATTGCATGATTGCTCATCTTTGCACGTAGATAATTGACATTTATGATTTCAGATCTGATGATTTCGTTTGCAGTACAAGCATCTTAATGATCTGTTGCATTTGTTTTGCAAATGCTTGAATGTTTAACATTTTTGACATTGATCATTTGATCAATAGTCTCGATATTCGACTGTTTGATAACTCAATCTCGCAGCTAAAAGTTGTTTTTTCAGATGTCTTTGTGCTTCTGCTTCGATTTTGAACATCAGTATCATTAAAGCATGATTCTTTCTTGCTTTATTTTCATCTTTTGATAATCATATTGAATTAATTATCAGCTTCAATTCAGAATTGTACTTCTTTAGCTCAATTCTCAAATATTTCATTTCAATCTTCATGTTGAAGATTTCAATTTTCAGACTGTGTATGATTATTTTGTGTCATTTCTCATCTTTCTTAATGCTTTTAACATCAAAAACATGCTTTCATATTACTCTTTGCGCTAGTAAGATATCTGCGATGTATTTTTTCAAAATCATCAAAGCAATGTTGTTTCTCTTTAGCGTTTTGACTATCATGATAACTCTTAGATTGATTTTCGCCTTTTTCAATGCATTATTCATTGAATCTTGCATTTTCATCATCTTCAACGTTCAGTTCTCATTTTTGAGATTGACAATGAGTCTTCTTTTGTAATATGATATTTCTTGTGATTTTGATGAGAATTTCTTGATAATCAGATTTCATTCGTCTGCATTTGCATTCACATTTGCATTTGTGTTTGCATTTGCATTTGCATTTGTGACTTGAGCTGCTTTTTGTGCATATGTGAGCTTCTGCGTTGATTTTTGCGAATTTTGCATGACTTGCAACGTTTGCGAAACCTGCGTCTTCTGCAAGATTTGCAAATTCTCTGTCATTTGCTTTGCATTAATTTTCTTTTTGATGTCTTCAGCATTTTGTTGAATCAATTGTAAAATGATCTTCAGTTTGTTGTTTGTTTAACTTTGAAGTCAATCTATTTGCTTCTGAATCGAGTTTTCTATGCTTTCATTGCATGCTTTTTGAATGTAGATTAAGCTATGACTTATAGTTTCTTTCTATTCTGATATTGCTTGTCTTAGCTGATTGACTGTGTATTCAATTCTTTCGCGCAGTCTCTTTATCTGCATCTTTTTAGAGATGATATCATAGCACTTGCTTGTACTAACTTCAATGTTAACTTCTTTTTGTGAACTTTTCATCACTTTTCGCTTTTTCATTTCTTTGAATTTCACAATTGCTTATGTTTGCTCTTTTTGCTGCGAATTTGCATTTCGCAGATTGATTATATTCTTGTCATTATGCGCGTTTGCATGTGAATTTAGCATTAATGCATCAAGTGAACTAAACATGTATTGCGTTTTTCTATTTACTGATGTGAGCAATTTTTGTTGACTGCAAAATAAATCAACAATGTCATTCTGCAGTTGTTTGCTTATTGATGAACTCATGCTAAGTTTATCTTATAAATTTATTTCAATTTCTAACGTTGACTTTTTAATTTCTATCGTCGATGTTTTGAATTCTGATGCTGAGCTATTGCTTCTACTGAGTTTCACGTTAATATTCGCGAAACGAGGCGAGAAAGAATGCATAAAGCAACTCTTTATATTTCTTTTCATAAAGAGTTTTTCTGAGTTTTGAACTTCAAGCTTTTAGAAAATTTACTTAACATCACTTAAATATCTTTTTAATCTTTTATTCAGAGCGTTTCACGTAGACAATAACTTTAGTGTAAAGATTTCTCAATTTCTATCTTGAAATCTGCAATAAATCGTCTTCTATTATTGACTTATGTCAGATGAAAATGATATAAATTTAGTCTGCAAGAATCTAGATTACTCTTTTTGATAGAAAATGCTTGATGCAATTACTTTATATTTCAGATATCAAAGTAGTCATGTTATTTTGCTCAGAATAGTAACGACTGATCTTAACTTATTGTCTTGCACATCAAGAAAAGGTAAAACAGATAGTGATTTGATAAGAAATGCTGTACTTCTTTGAAACAATGTTGTTTTCTGTGCAATCTTCAAGCATAAAAGAGTTCAATTTCGATTTTTGCGTCAGTACGCAGTCTTTTGTGCTGTTCTAAAGTCGATTGATGACTTGTTCTTTTCATGTGAGTTTACTCTTCGATTTATCAATCAAATTACTATCTGAATTGATGATTCTTTCTTCTGTGTTGATGAACTCTCGTTTCATCGCCGATTTTGGTCTGCGTGAGCGCGAAAAATTTCAATTTTCGATTTTTTCCGAGATTCAATGAATAACACATTGAAAAAGACGAAAATCGATCTAATAGTTGTCATAATAGTCAAAACACAAAAGAAAAACAACATTGTTCTGATGATTTTAAAAAAAATACACAGCAGATGTCTTACTAGCGCAAAGAGCAATATGAAAGCATGTTTTTGATGTTAAAAGCATTTAAAAAGACGAGAAATGACACAAAATAGTCATACACAGTTTAACATCATCGATAGATGCTATGCAAATAGAAGTTGAAATCTCGTTGATGAAGATGCAATTAGATCAAAAGTGCAAGAACTATGCAATTTAAATAGTTGAATTATTGAAAAAACACTTTATCAGAAAAAGAACATTTATTTTGTTCTCATTTTAATACGCTATCGAATTGAATTTAGATCTGAATGCATTGAAATATCTGAACTGAAATGAGATGAAGATAAACTTATCTTGAAAAGTCAAGAAGTGCAAAGACAGACTTACGCAGATATATTGAATATTGAACAAAGTGCAAAAAACACTGAATTCAATAAAAGAAATCAAAATTTCTCACTTCAAGAAATCGTGAGATCAAGAAATCGAGCATTTAGCAAGAATTCAAACCGAATTTGCAAAAAGTGAAACTCGCGAAATGATCAATTCGCACTACAGAGAAGTAGAAAGAATTATCAAAAAGACGAAAAACATAGTGATGTATATTGACGCATCGCAAATTCAAAAAAAGATAGCAGAGATTGAAACAGAAACTGAAACGACAGTGATATTCACGCATAAACTCATCAGATACAGCAAAGTGACAAGCGTTTATGACAAAATAATCACAACGAAAGCGAAACTGCAAGCTATTAGCGATGCAATTGCAATATGCAGCGAAAAAGCACTCAAAAACAGCGAAATTTGAGTGTACATGAACAGTCAAATGACTTTGCAAAGACTAAATGCAAAGAGCAACATCAATGCGAAGTTATTCAATGATATACCACAAAACTTAATCAATTTACGTCAGAATCAGTATCAAATTTGCATACAGTGAATATTGAGTTGCAAAAGCATTATTGAGAATGAAAAAGTTGATTAATTGATTAAAAGCACTGCTTAAGAATTATCAGCTATCGACAACATGAAAGCAATCATCATAAGCTTCGTCAAAAAGCAAATTTGCAAAGAGATGAAATTGCAATGATTAAATGTTTGAAAAATCAGCATCAAGAAGGGAAATCAGTATTGAAAGCACATATTGAATGTGAATTTAAGTCATAAATCACTAAAAAAGATGAGAAAAATTGATAGACTAACGTTTTCAATCTTTATTTAGCTGAAAATGAAACATGATTACTTCAAGAGCTATTTGCATCGATTATCAGAGAATAATTCAAACAAATACTATGAAATATGCAATGTGAGATAAACATTGTTTACTGCTGAACTGCAGACATTATAGAGCAGAGCAGATAAAGCTTAAGGAAAAAGCTCAGCTCAAAAACACAGACACTATATTGACACTGTTCATCATCAAAATTGAAAGAATCGCAACACTAAAGTATTTGAAAAATACTCGAATTGCGACGAGAAAATGACTATTAGAAACGAAAGAGTAGAACGTCAAGAATGCAAAGAAACAAAGAAAAACGAAAGTACAATGATGAGAATTGAGAAAGAGCGCTTGTATGCGCAAACTATCGATGTGATTGATCAACGAAAAGATATAAAGCAGCGACTTTGGTCAGAGTACATGTAACTTAGCATACATACAGCGTCTAGACAGTGTCATAGTCATAGACTGCATGCACTTAATGAAGAAAAAAAAGAAAGAAAGAAAAACTGAGCTTTCTATTTGTATGTTAATCATCATGTCAAATCTCTTTGATTTTCTGATGAAGTGTGTAAATTCATACTTTTCTGATGTGAATGTTGCGTCATGAGTGCAAGCTCATTTCGCGCAAATGTTGTATGCTTTGCTCAATGTTTTGCAAATTTCTTCAATGAATCTATTGTATTCTAGAATGTTAATGTCATTTACAAAGTTAAGCACTTCAATCTTAATTCTCAATGTTTTGCACTTCTTAATCAAACTTATGTTGAAGAATAGAAAGAAAATTAATGAAATAAAAGACTTTTGCAATATGTTTGCATTTATCTCGCGTATGTTACTCATTTACTCGTTGAATCTCAGCAATGTTTCTCAATTTTCAAGAAAGCTGCATGCTCATTTGACTATGTAGTCTGAAGTTCTTTTCATTTTCAGAGTATGCAGAAGTCTGACATGTAAGACTTAATTGAATGCTTCAATAACATTTAAACTTAGCATGAATGTTATATATTTGATTTTACAGTCTCATATCATGTGAATTTGATCTACTAGTAAATTTAATGTCGAGATCATGAATCACTTGTATTTCACTTTCATTTGAGCATCAGATAGCATGTGATGAGTCTCAGCTATTTCTTTGACAGTCACAAAGTCGATCACTTTCTATGATCTACAATGCTAGTAGAAAAACCTCATTTATGACTAAGCATATGAGCATTTATTTGAATTTGACGAGTCGACGACAGCGTGATCTATGAAGCACTCGTACCTCATCTGATCAAGCTGCTACTCAATTTTACCTAGCTGTTGATCAAAGAAAGTGATCGACTTTGTGACTGTCAAAGAGATATTGCTCAGTCTTTTAATCATGATCAACTTCAGAGCTTTTCTCATGATATCAAGCAAAGCAATGAATCAATATGTCTTTAAATCAGTATAATTGCTTTTTTTTGATTTGCATAGTATTATCATTTGAGTCTTTTTGAACTGCTTCAAATGATATTTGTGTGTTACATATGCATTGAATAAACTCATTAATATCAAGATCAGTTCTGCAAGATCTGTTTGCAGCACTCTGTTTGAAATGTTTAAAATGTTTGATGCTTTGTTTGCTTTTACTCTTTTAATTGTTTGTCTCACTTCATTTTTTGAAATGCGTAAGTCAAATGACATTGTCAAGAATATAAATGAGTTTGCAATGTTGTTGACATCTGTTTATTGAAAATATGTTGTATACGTTGCATGCAACATACATGAAGCACAACTTTTATGCTGATTTTCTTCTTAAACTCAAGAAATTACTTAAAGAGTTTTCTTGTGACAGATTTACAGTTCAAGATGAATAAAATCTTTCACTGCTCAAATTTCAACAGTTTACTTCTTAAGCATAAGTTGCAGATGTTTCGTCTGCAATATACATGCATATCACAGTTGATTTCTTCTTTAATCACATCAACATATGTTACTGTTTTCTTGAGTTATACAGATGATGTTTTTAACTAGAGATTAACTTTATCATCAAGACATTTAAGAATCAAAGTTCAATGAAGAAGTGAAATTCTTAAAATCAATAATCATCATCATTGTATATCATGTTTTGCAAATGCTCACTTCACTTATTAAATGTGCAACTCATCTGTTTCATGTTATTTGTAAAAATCTTTCTTATGCAGATCAATTATGTCTTGCAGAAATGTTCATATGTTACACTTTTAATCAAACAGCATAGTTCAATCATTCTTTACTAACTTGCTTGTATCTTTCTTCTTTTAATAAAGTCTTCTTATCAGTGTATTACTTATGTATAAAATGTCTGTATTTAAATGTTTGTTAAATAATATTAATGAGATTTTTAAGTTTGCTTGTGTTGAACTTAATGAGTTTCATGAGTTGTTTATGTTGTAGTAACAGACATGCAGTCTTAACAAGATTTATACATAGCTAGTATGTAAATTTAAAGAATGTTCATGATTTAAGTTTTTTCTGCTAATCATCTTCAACAGATTAAATACAAGAGTGTTTTGTCTCAGTTCTTATCATCACAACAACAAGATACTGAATTGAATGATTTTCATAAGTGATTTTTCTCGTAGTTCTGCATTCTATTTGACTTTCTCATCTACATGCAGATTGCTTATAGCATGCGCATTTAGATTATTAAAGTCTGCATGATTGCGAAAACTCTGCATGTGATCAATGCACAACGCTTCATCATCATGCAACACTTTAATGTCATTCAAACTTTTGATAATCTTTAGACTTTACTGTAACTAAACAGTAGATTCGTAATCAGCATCGCATACAGATGAGTTTCATCACTGATTAATTTAGATGTAAATGACTCAACTTCTTAATAATGATTTAAATGAGTGAACATGCAATTATACAGTTTCACAAAAGTCAATGAGATTTTCAATGAAAAAACTACAAAAAATGCATTGCAAACATTAATGCATTTCTTACTCAAAGATTTCATTTATTCAAGAAGTCAGTAAAGATGCGTAATGATTTTCAGAAGATCAAAAGCACTCTTGCAACTCATATCAGAATTAAATGCATAAAGTTAAAAATTTATTTGCATTTGAAAAACATGTCAAGCGCAAATAACTCTTGATGCAACTGCAAATGAAATCATCAGACAGTCAAGCATATTCTGATGCATTGTTTGAATTGAATGCATCTTTGATTGAATATGCTACAAGACATTGACTTCACGAACTATCAAGTCATCATCTCAATCACGAAGAGTTTTAAGACAACAGCAAGAATGATGATGAAAACAAAGTTGTTGAAGCAGTTTAAAGTGACAAGAACACTCATTCTTTAATGTGCAATCATCATGAACAGATTTAATACATAATCTCAGTTTTATTGTCTTGACTGCATGTAGCAGTTGTATAGACAGCGAGCGATTTTCTATCTCAAAGAATTTTGTTTACTCAACATATATAGCATAAAGTTTCTCATGAGTTGATTTAATCAATGTCATAAGAATGTATAAATTTATTATTATTATTTATTATTATTATTATTAAATGCTTTAAGACAGAAATTAAATGAAAAGTAAATACAAAGATTGTTATCAAGAAAATTAAGTTCAGTGAAATAATTGTTACAACATAAAATGCAAATATTGTAATTGTAATTGTAATTCATATACTCTTATGACATTGATTTAAACTCAATTCATAAGAAACTTTATGCTATTTATATTGAGTGAACAAAACTCTTTGAGAAAGAAAATTACTTGTCATTTATACAACTGCTTCATGCAGTTGAAACAATAAGATTGACACTGTGTTATTAAGTAATGAATCTATAGCTTTTATTCAGCATGTGATGCTTAAGTAATATTTATTTTATTTTAATTCTTCATTAAGTGCATGCAGTCTATGACTATGACACTATCTAGACGCTGTGTATATGCTAAATTACATATAATCTAGTCAAAATCGCTGCAGTATATCTTTTCATTGAGCAGTCAGATCGTTAAAGTGCGCATATGAGCGTGTAAGCTGTTTATATAATCAAGTGATCATATAAACAATTCAAGATTGTGAAAGCTGATCACTTCAACATAAACTTTCAACTTGTTTGTATAATCATTAAGCTAAGTGAGCTAAATGAGTTTTGATCTATATAAATGAAAGCTGATCACTTCAATGTAAACTTTTAAATTCGCTGTATGATCACTCAGCTGAATGAACTAAATGAGTTTTAATCTATGTATCTGCGACGCATGTAAATCGATCAGAAAATCGAAAAATCGATCAATTTACTGCATTGCACAGATGTGTATATGCGTAAAAGCTGAGTCGTGCCTTCGCAATGTATGTATGTGTGATGTATATGAGTTGCAGCACATGCGCAAAGACGTTGCTGTTGTTCTGTGTATATGAGCAAAGACTATGTCATATTTTTGCAGTGTATGTGATTGCAATGCATGTACATTAATTTGATAAAGCGAAAAATCAATCAATTTACTGCATCATGCAAGCGTGTAAATGTGCAAAAGCTGAGTCATGTCTTTGCAATGTATATGTGTGTGATGTATATGAGTTGCAATGCATGCACAAAGACGTTGCTGTCTTTCTGTGTATATGAGCAAAGATTATGTCATATCTTCACAGTGTATGTGATTGCAATGCATATACATCAATTTAATAAAGCGAAAAATCAATCAATTTACTGCATCATTTAAGCATGTAAATGCACAAAAGCTGAGTTATGTCTTTGCAATGTATATATGTGTGATGTATATGAGTTGCAATGCATGTGCAAAGACGTTGCTGTTGTTCTGTGTATATGAGCAAAGATTGTATCATGTCTTTGCAATGTATGTGATTGCAATGCATGTACATTGATCTGATAAAGCGAAAAATTGATCGATTTACTGCATCATGCAAGCATGTAAATGTGCAAAAGCTGAGTCGTGCCTTTGCAATAACTGTGTGAATGTCGTATATTAGTTGCAGCGTATGCGCAAAAATGTTGCTGTTGTTCTGTGTATATGAGCAAAGACTATGTCATGTCTTCGTCATGTATGTGATTGCAATGTATGTAAATCAATCTGATAAAGCAAAAAATCGATTAATTTACTGCATCATGCAGACGTGTAAATGCGCAAAAGCTGAATCATGTCTTCGCAATATATGTGTAAATGTTGTATATAAGTTCAACGTTGAGTCAAGCGCTGTTATTGCTCTGTGTGTGGTTGCAATGTGTGTAAATTGATCTAAAAATGGGAAAAATTGATTGATTTGCTACATCATGCAAGTCTGTAAATGCACAAAAGCTGAGTCATGTCTTCGTAATATATGTGTGTGTGATGTATATGAGCTCAACGTGTGAATAAAGCGCTGTTACTGCTCTGTGTGTGATTGCGCTGCGTGTAAATCGATCTGAAAATGCGAAAAATCAATCAGTTTACTGCATCACGTCTGTCTGTATATATGTAAAAGCTGAATCATGTCTTCGCAGTATATATGTATATGTTGTATATGAGTTGCAGCATGTATGCAAAGACGTTGCTGTTCTTTTGTATATATGCAAGCTTCAACGCGTTGATGACTGCGTTGTTATTGTCTCGCTTTTTGACTGTGTGTAAGCTCAACATGTGAATAAAGCACTGTTACTGCTTTGTCAATGTTGATGAGATTGTTCAGCTTTTCTGACAAGCATAGCTTGCAGAAGATTCGTAGTCAGCATTTTGTACAGATAAATCTCATTGCTGATCAATGCTTAAGTAAACTCTTAATGAAAGTATCTGTGCTGTTTGATTATAATGCATCATCTTTGCTCTGCTCTTCATTAATGATATTTTATACAATGATATTTTGATTCAATTTTTAATTTAAAGATGAAAGATGTTTTCTTTGCATTCATGATGTTTATAATTGTAACATATGTAAAGCTGTATTCTCTTACTCAATGATTATCATTCATTGAGCAGAGAAATATATAATGAAAGAAAGATGTACATAATGAAGAAATAAAGTGTAATTATATTAAATAACTCTTTTCTTCTTTTGATTTGACTTATGTCACATAGACATTGAATGAATTGTTAGTATAAACATGTGATCACAATTTTTTGATGTTTGACTTTGATCAATGAAAAAGAATGCATTCTGATTGTTCTTTTGAACTCTCAATTTTTCATGTAGATAAATGAATGACTTAATATCAAGTAAAAAAGATGAGTTCAAGTTTTCTCAGTATATCAATGTGATTGACAAGTCACTACTTCTTTGAACATTGTAATCACGTCTTTTAATACTTAAGATGACTATTCTATCTGATATCTTTTCATTAATTACTCAATGATACTGTTGATGTAATGAACACATTTCAGTATATTAATGTGATTAATGAGTTATCATTTCTTTAATCACTTGCAGTCATAACTCTCAGACTGCATTTAAGTTGTTTAATCACTAATAGTATCTTTTCATCTTTTACTGACATTGACATGTCATTAATCTTCTTTATAGATCAATTGTAACTGTTAGAGAAAAGTGTTGTTGCATGAATGAAAACTTTGTATGATGACTTTTCTGATCATGCAATGTTTTAACTTCATTTAAACTGCGTTGAATTAAGATCTCTTGACTCTTCTGACTTCTATTCAAACATAGAATAAAATCAAAAGATTTGTAATCAACATCACATATAAATGAATTTTATTGTTGATCAAGATGCAAATATTATTACAAAGAAAAAAGCTGCTTTAAAATTAAATTAAATATACATTATTTATATGCATTATTTTTTAGTAATAATAATAAATTCGTACATCTTTGTGACATTGATTAAATCAACTCATAAGAAACTTTATGCTATTTGTATTAAGTGAACAAAACTCTTTAAGATAGAAAATCATTCGCAGTTTATATGACTGCTTCATACAGTCAAGACAATGAGTTTTGAAACTATGTATCAAATTTGTTCACATTGATTGCATGTTAAAGAATGAGTGTTTTAATCACTTTAAATTGCTTTAAGAGTTTTATTTTCATCATCATTTTTGCTATTACTTTAAGATTCTTTGTAATAATGATGATTATTTAATAGTTTAAGAAGTCAGCATTTTGTGACATTTTTGATCGCAAATGCAATCAGTTCAAGCAATGCATGAATATATATTTCATTGTCTGATGACTTTATTTGCAGTCACATCATGAACTATTCATGTCTGAAATGTTTCTAAAGTGCAAATAAACATTCAAATCTATGCATTTGATTTTAATGTGCATTGCAAGAATGCTTTTTGCTTTCTGAAAATCATCACGCATCTTTATCATCTTATTGTTCAGATACAATCTTTGTGCTGAAATTACATTGATATTTGCAATATGTTCTCTGTACTTTTCTCATTATTAATTTCATTGATCTTTGTGATACTGTATTATTGTGATGCTATTGCTTGTTAAAGTCATTGTGAAGAAGAAAGTGCATTGTCTGCATCTTGACTGTATCTTCACATTTTCTTAAATGAAAACATTCAGAAGTATTATTTTCTTAATGACAAGTAAGTAAGAAATGACATAATTAACTTTCATTAAATGAATGCATATTAGTTTGCATGCTTATCTGATCTCTTGCGTTCAATTATTAATTTAACTATGTAACATGATCTTGTTTTGTAGCATGTTCAGATGAACATGTAATGAACATATATATATTTTTGTCTTTAAAGTTTCAATGCTTACTCTTTTGAATGCTTCTGCTATATGATGCAAAATCTGATTCTGAAATGTTTTTAATTTGCATTCTTTGCTCAACAATTCATCTTTCTTATCATGCTGATGTTAAACTGATGCTTTGAATACATTTTCTGATTTCACTACTGCTGAGTATACTTGTTTCACTTTTGTGAAAATAACTTTTCATGTGAAAACTTCAAGATGACTAAGTGTCAGCATTCTTGTGACGTGATTCATCTTTATTTGTCAAAGATGCGCACTTCATTGCAGTTTCATGTTCAGTTGCATTTCTAAAACTCATACATTTGATTTCAATTTAATAACTGAACTTTCTATTTATATGTTAATCATCATGTTGAATCTCTTCAATTTTCTAGTGAAATGCATAAACTTATACTTTTCTGATGCAAACGTTGTGTCATGAGTGCAAGCTCATTTCATGTAAACATCATGTATTTATTGAAAATATGTTGTATACGTTGCATGCAATATACATAAAGCACAACTTTTATGCTGATTTTCTCTTAAACTTGAAAAGTTACTTAAAGAGAATTTCTTGTAACAGATTCACAGTTCAAGATGAATAAGATTTCTTACTACTCAGATTTCAACAATTTACTTCTTAAGCATGAGTTGCAGATGTTTTATCTGCAATACACATGCATATTGCAGTCAATTTTTTCTTTAATCACATTGACATGCATTACTGTTTTCTTAAACTATATAAACAATGTTTTTGATTAAAGATTGATTTTATTATTAAGACATTCAGCAATGATTAATTGCATGAAACAATAGCATCAAAAAAGAAAATCAGTATCAGAAGCACACAGCGAGAGTGAATCTGAGTTACAGATCATTAAAGAAGCTTTGAAAAATAGACAGACTGATGTTTTCAACGTTTATACAGCTAAAAATGAAACATGACTATTTTAAAAGCTATTTGCATCGATTATCAGAGAATAATTCAAACAAATGCTATAAAATATGCAAGACGAGACAAACGTCGAAGCACTTACTACTGAACTGCAAACATTATAGAGCAGAATAGTTACAGCTTAAAGCAAAAGCACAGTTCAAAAACATGAACACTATATTGATGTTGTTTATCATCAAGATTGAAAGAATTGCAATGTTAAAGTACTTGAAAAGTACTTGAATTGCAACAAGAAAATGATTATTGAGAATGAAAAAGTAGAGTGAGAAGAACATGAAGAGACGAGAAAATGAGAGCATGAGAGAAAGAAGTTGTTTGATTGAAAGCACTTGTTTGTGCAAACTATCAATGTGATTGATCAATGAAAAGATATAAAGCAGTGACTTTGATCAAGATACATGTAATCTAACATATGCACAGCGTCTAGACAGTGTCATAGTCATAGACTGCATGCACTTAATGAAGAAATAAAAAAAATTAAAAAAAATTCATTAAGACATTCAAAAGTTAAAGTTCAGTGAAGAAATAAGATTTTTAAAATCAATAGTTGTTGTCATCGTATATCACATCTTGCAGATGCTTACTTTACTTGAAAGCATGTAACTCATTTATTTCATGTTATCTGTAAAAATTTCTCTCATGCAGATCAATCATATTTTGCAAAGATGTTCATATGCTACATTTTTAATCAAACAACGTAGTTTAATCATTTTTTATTAATTTGCTTGTATTTCTCTTCTTTTGATGAAGTTTTTTCATCAGCATATTGCTCATATATAGAATGTTTGTGTCTGAATGTCTGTTAAACAATATTAATGAGATTTTCAAGTTTGCTTATGTTGAACTTAATGAATCTCATGAGTTGTTCATGTTGTAGTAACAGACATACAGTCTTAACAAAATTTATATGTAGTTAGCATATAAATTTAAAGAATGTTTATGATTTAAGTTCTTTCTGCTAATCATCTTCAACAGATCAAATGCAAAAATGTTCTGTCTCAGTTTTTATCATCACAACAACAAGATACTAAATCAAATGATTTTCATAATATTGACAAAATTATAAGATGAAAAAGTCAATATTAGCTGATTTTTGCTGACTTTTTCTGAGTTAGCTGTTAATCTCATGTGTCAGCTAATGATTAAAATTAGCTGATCTTCTCAATTATTAGCTAATTATTAGCTGTCATTTAGCTGACTTAGCTGTGCACTCAGCTAATATTGTTAGAGATCAGCATAAAGTGAGTCATATGAGTGTAAGATAATGAATGTTATGATTCTAGCTACGCATCTATGTTGATAGCTATGTTGATGACTATGTTGATGACTATGTTCATGACTATCGTTGATCGCTTGTCACTAGACTATCAAATTGTTTCAAAGTTAACTCTATTCAGAATTAGCTTATGTTTCTTTGAATCATATAAATAGTCAATTCTTTTCTTCTAGATACTTTTCTTTCTTAGCATTTATATACTCATTATCTTACATTCATATGACTCACTCTATGCTGATTTCTAACATTATATAAATGCTTCTTTGTTACAGATGAAGTGAAATAATCTGCATTGACTTGCTCTGCTCAATTTACATGACTATTGACTTTGATCTAGTTGACTTGCGATCATGCAAACACTCACTCTTCTTTCTCATGAGCTGACTCAGCGAGAATAAACAAAAGATTCGAACTCATACGCTGATCAGCGAGTATAAACAAATGATTGAAATCATTCAACTAGATCAAAGATCAGCGAATTAATCATTCATTCAGATTTGCAAGAAATTCTTTGAATTTGTTGAACAATCAAACGAGATCAGTCATAGAACTGCGTGAAGTCTCTATCTTGAGAAGCAAACTCTCAGTGAGTTTGCTTCAATGACATCGTCAATGCAATGATCTTCTCATCACTCTATCTATCAGTGAATCGATTCATCTATTAGTTCATATGCAACTAGTGAGTCTGCTTTAATAACATCTATTCTCAATGCAATGATTTACTCGCTCTTATCGCTTTATTTATCAGTGAATCTGATCATACATTCATATGCAACTAGTGAGTCTGCTATAATGATGAGCTCAAAGTCGATCTCTTCAATGAGCAAGTCAATCATGAATCAATTCGTCTACTCATTCATATGCAACTAGTGAGTTTGCTACAATAACATTTTTCGTCAATGCAATGATTTATTTATTCACATCACTTTACCTATCAGTGAATTGATTCGTCTATCAGTTCACATGCAACTAGTGAGTCTGCTACAATGACGAGCTCAAAGTTGATCTCTTCAATAAGCAAGTTGATCAATGAGTCTGCTTCAATGACATCAGTCAATAGTTGATCTCTTCACTGAGCTAGTCGATTCTCTTCTAATGAGTCTGCTTCAATGACATCAGTCAATAGTCAATCTTTTCGCTGAGCAAGTCGATTCTCTTCTACATAGTGAGTCTGTTACAATAGACATTTCGATTCTACACAAGACTAAGAAAATACATTCATATGAACATGAATCATTGAAGAAAAGAAGTACTGTTACGATTCTAGCTACGCATCTATGTTGATAGCTATGTTGATGATTATGTTCATGACTATGTTCATGACTATCGTTGATCGCTTGTCACTAGACTATTGAATTGTTTCAAAGTCAACTTTATTCAAAGTTAGCTTATGTTTTTCTGAGTCATATAGATAGTCGATTCTTTTCTTCTAGATACTTTTCTTTCTTAGCATTTATATACTTGTTACCTTACATTCATATGACTCGCTTTATGCTGACTTCTAACAATGAGTATATAAATGCTAAGAAAGAAAAGTATCTAGAAGAGAAAAGTTGACTATTTATATGACTCAGAAAAACATAAGCTAATTCTGAATAAAGTTGACTTCAAAACAAGTCTATGCTTTAGTGACAAGCAATCAACAATAGCTCTCAGAATAGTCATCAACATAGTTATCAACATAATCATCAATGAAGATGCGTAGCTAGAATCGTAAAATTACTCTCTTTCTTTAATGATTCATATTTGCATGAATGTATTTTCTTAGTCTTGTGTAGAATCGAAATGTCTATTGTAGCAGACTCACTATGCAAGGTAGAAGTGTCATTAAAGCAGACTCATTAGTTGCATGTGAATGAGTTAACAGATTGATTCACTGATAGATAAAATGATGAGAAGATAAATCATTGCATTGATAAAGTATCATTGTAGCAGACTCACTAGTTGCACATGAATGAGTAGATGAATCAATTCACTGATGAGTAGAATGATGAAAAGATAAATCATTGCATTGATAATGTCATTGAAGCAAACTCACTGATTGACTTGCTCATCAAAGAAATCAACTTTGAGCTCATCATTGTAGCAGACTCACTAGTTGCATGTGAATATATGATCAGATTCACTGATGAATAGAATGATGAAAGTGAGTAGATCATTGCATTGAGAATAAATATTATTGAAGCAAACTCACTAGTTGCATGTAAACTGATAGACGAATCAATTCACTGATAGATAGAGTAATGAGAAGATCATTGCATTAATGATGTCATTGAAGCAGATTCACTGAGAGTTTGCTTCTCAAGATAGAGACTTCACGCAGTTTTATGACTGATTTTGTTTGATTGTTCAACAAATTTGAAGAATTTCTTGCGAATCTGAATGAATAATTAATTCGCTGATCTTTGATCTAGTTGAATGATTTCAATCGTTTGTTTATACTCGCTGATCAGCGCATGAGTTCAAATCTTTTGTTTATTCTCGTTGAATCAGCTTACAAGAGAAGAAGAGTGAATGCTGTTGCATGATTGCAAGTTGACTAGATCAAAGTTGATAGTTGAATTGAACAGAAGCATTCAATGCAGATTATTTCTCTTCATCTGTAACAAAGAAGCATTTATATAATGTTAGAAGTCAGCATAGAATGAGTCATATGAGTGTAAGATAATGAGTATATAAATGCTAAGAAAGAAAAGTATCTAGAAGAAAAGAATTGACTATTTATATGACTCAGAAGAACATAAGCTAACTCTGAATAAAGTTAACTTTGAAACAAGTTTATGTTCTAGTGACAAGTGATTGACGATAACTCTCAGAATAGTCATCAACATAGTCATCAACATAGTCATCAACGAAGATGCGTAGCTAGAATCATAACAAATATTGATTTTATCTCTTTTGTCAACTTCTTTAACATTTGCGCATTTTTTTTATTAGCAATTAAATATTGAATAAATGATTGAATAATTATTGCGCTCATATAATTGATTAATTAATGATTAATTTGACTAACTAAATAATAGCTATTTACAGTTTAATATATGCGCTGAGAAAGTCAATAAAAAAGTCAATGAGAAAGTTAATGAGTAAACTAATGAGATAGAGAGTCATGAAGAAAGTCATGAAAGAAATCATGAAGATTGTTCAATAGAAAGTCATGTAGAATGTTTAATAAAGAGTCATGTAAAACGTTCAATAGAAAGTCATGTAAAATGTTCAATAAAGAGTCATGTAAAATGTTCAATAGAAAGTCATGTAGAATGTTCAATAAAAAGTCATGTAGAATATTTAATAAAAAGTCATGTAAAGTGTATGATAAAGTCATATTTGATGCTTGATAGAAATCAAATTTGATTATTGATTGCAAAGCAATTCAAAACTTGATAGAAAGTCATGTAAAGAATCATATAAAAAGCATTGTTTGAAGCATTGTTTAATTTATATTATGCGCTTGATCAACGCGTATTTTGAAGCATGTAAAGTGTTTGATAGAGTGTTTGATAGAAAGCTCAGTAGAAAACTCAGTCAATAACTCAGTAGAAAGCTCATTAGAAAGCTTAATTAAAAGATCAGTAGAAAAATCAGTAGAAACATTGATAGAAAGATCAATCGAAAGATCAGTAGAAAGCTCACTAGTAGAAAGATTAATAGAAAGCTCAATTAAAAAATCAGTAGAAAGATCAATAAAAAGCTTGATTAAAAGATCAGTAGAAAGCTCAGTAGAAAGATTGATAGAAAGATCAATTGAAAGCTCAGTAGAAGGCTCAGTTGAAAGCTCAATGAAAAGCTCGATGAGAAGCTCAGTAGAAAGCTTAGTTGATAACTCAGTAAATGTTATGAGTCTGCATAGAGCGAATCATATGAGTGTATTCTAACTAGAAGTTCAAAGCTGAAGAAGAAAGAAGATGCAACATGTTATAAGTTTTACTCACGAAGGCACGCTAGATTGCTAGCGTGTCAACATCAGTTCTATACTAGTCTATGATAGTTTGACATAATTTATGTTAGACTAACTTGAAGTGCATGATTGCAACATTACTCTCTTTCTTCATTTAGCAATGTTTTCATTGCTGCAGTTCAATTGACATTTCTTAAGTCAATTTCTATCTTGACTTGTTCAAATATTGTTCATGAAAGTCATTTACAATCTTCTGACATTCTTTGAATTCACTTTCATCAACGTTGTATTAATGTAGATTGACGTTGTATTCTTTTCAATTGATATGATATTGTAATCATTTACTTTGTTTGTAGTGTCTGAAGTTTAGTATATTCTTTATCTTTCATTTATCTTCGTCGTCAATCACTATAAAGTCAGACGATTCATTTCGTTGTTCATTCAGATAATTCTTTGAATCTAGTTGCAGCAAATTTGATGCAAACTTCGAATGTATCTTCATAGTCAATGATAGTTTCAGTCAATAAACATGTTCAATCTCAGTCAGAATCTTGAAGAGTTTTAGCATCTTATCGTTTAGCTTCTTTGATGATTGTGAGATCATTATATTTCTAGAATTCAGAAACATCATGTCATTTATCTGATAAATCATTTTCTTTCAATGCTTGTCAATCTGTTTCTTCATTGTGACTCTGACTTTTGTCAAGACTTGCTTGATTAATGCTAGTGATTGTTTCATGTGTTCAAATATATTCTCAACTTTGTCTGCTTCGATTCTGACTTGAGTGATCTCATATTCAATTGAGTTCAAATCGAAGCTCATATGAGAGTGAAAGCTCTTATTCAGAAAGAATGTTAACTGTTCAATTGATGACAAAATAGCATTGTTATCAACGAATTCAATCATGAATAATCAGGCGAATCAATCATCTTGCATATATGAGCAGTAGCTTCGTAGATATCATTCTACATTCTGATTCGCTCTTTCTGTCTGATCATCAATCTGAGAATGATAATCGATGAATAGTTTCACCTTAATGTTTAGCCTCAGATATAAAGACTTTCAGACAATCAATATGAATTATGAATCACGATCAAACACTATTGATCTTAATAGTTTATGAATTCTGAAGATTCATATCAACAGTAGCTTAACTGTTTATTCTGCGAAGATTTTTTTGTCATCTGATCAACATGATATATAGTGTTGCTTCTTAGACAATTGATCTATGACTGTCAGAATCGCGTTGCTTTCATCACTTTCTGATAGATTGATAATGACGTTTAATGATATGTTCTGTCATTGCTGCTCAAGTATGAGCAATGACTTCAGCAGTTCATTGATTCAATCTCTCGATGCTTTTGATCTATAACAAACGTAATAGTTTCAAATGTAGCGCTTGATCATCGTTTTCATCTTCGATCAGCAATATGATCATCTCAGCAAGTTCAATATTTAATTCATGTCAAAATGATCATTGATTGAAAGATCATATGCTTTTCTTATCAATAGAGTGATCATTGACTGAGAAAATCATAGTCTATCATCTTTTCAGAATACTTCATCAAGTATCTTGCAATTGTCTAGATCAATATCTTGACAAGTTTTTCTGTTCTGTTTCATGACTATTTGAATATCAAAGCACAGTTAATTCATTCAATTTTCGACTATAATCTGATTCTGAATAGAAATCATCTCTTTAATCAAATTTTGATTAGCTTTTGATTTGAGTTTCAAATCTGAGTCAGATTCTGAGTTAAATTCTGAATCAGATCTGAGCAAGATTTGAGTCAGATCTTGATCAGCTTTCTAATCATCTTCTATTGATTGAAGTTTAAATCTGTCTTCTGACAGTAACATCTGATGCTGATATAGCTTATGATCATTGTTTGCTTCAATTGACTTGACGTCTGACATTTTAATCAGCACGTTGACTTTCAGATTCTGTTTTCTCGACTGATATATGATCTTGAAGTTATATTTAGATAACTTCTCAGCTCATTTAGCTTACCATCTGATCAGTTCTTTGATGATCATGAAGTACTTTAAATTCAGATGATTGATGAAGATCTTGATTGAAATATCTGTACATTTCAATTCAAGATGTCAATGCTTCAAGCAGCAAATGATGATCAGCAGTTTCTTGTCATAAATCTCGTAGTTACATTCTGCAAGAATCATGTTCTTGCTATAAAAGATCATTGAATGTAGAATGTCTTCATCGTCATACTGAGACAATACTTCGTCGTTGACATAGTTCAAGAAGTCAGTTTTCAGAATAACTTCTCTGATTGAGTTGAAATGCTTCAGAATGAGAACTGTTGTCACTTGTTACTTCAGTTCTTCAAAGATCATCTGACAGATCTCTGTTTATTCAAAGAGATGATCTTTTCAAGTCAGCTTTATCATGAGTTGAGCAATCTTTGAAAAGTTCTTTATGAATCATTGATAGAAATTGCAGAAATCAATGAAGATCTGCACATGAATCAATGATCAAGACACTTCTCAGTCTCGAATCACATCTACTTTTCAAGAATTCATTCGTAGATCATTGATGAATATCAGTAGTTCAAGAAATGAGATTTTCTGAATCTTGAATTTGCACTTGTCAATGTTTATCTGTAGATTGACTTCACAAAGCTTCTCTAGCACTTCTTTCACATGAGTTCTATGTTTTTTCAATGTCTTACTGTAGATGAGAATATCATTCAAGTATGTCTGACAGAATTTATGCAGACAGTTGAACAACACATCATTGATATAATGTTGAAAGAAAGTAGATTCATTGATCAATTCAAAGAGCATTATTCTATACTTGTAAACATTAAAGAAAGTAACAAAAGTAGTTAAATCTTCGCTTTCTGAACTCATATGCAGTTTATTGAACGTGATGATAATGTTAAGTCAAGTCAGATACTTACTGTCTTGAATTCGAGCTAGTACTTCGTTTATTAAAAGTATTGAATAATGATTTCTTTTGATCAGAGCATTCAGTTTTCAATAGTTCATGCAAAAGCAAAGACTGTCATCTTTCTTTTTGACAAACAGTATTAACGAAGCAAAAGAAGCTTTGCTGAATGTGATAAACTTCTTCTTCAAATTCTCTTCTAGATACTCTTTAATCTTCTGCAACTTATAGCTTGACATGAAGTACAATCAACTTCTAGAAGATTGACTCTCTTCTTTTAATTCAATCTTATGATTGTATGATTGATGCAAGAACAACTGCGTTGTCTTTTCTCTATCAAAAACATTTAGAAAGTTGTAATAAATTATCAAAAGCTTCTTCTTCAGTTCATTTAATGACATGACAAAGATCATTTCATTCAGTTTCGCGAAATCTTCAACTGAGCTAAGCGCTTTGTTGATTTCACTAATGATCAAGAAGAAGATCTTGATCTTCTTATTCTTGACTAGAGTTTGATACACAGCGACTTCAATCATGACAATATTGATGAGTTTTTTTGTCTCAGTTGACTGAAATGAGCGAAGTTGATCGAGATCAACTTGAGTGCTTTGCTTTACTATGAGAGCAGATTCAATGAATCTATTCACTGATTTCTGATTTATGAGTCTCTTCAAGATGATTGTTAATGTAAAAATTGAGTTCAAGATCTTTTGTTTCATTTCGCAGATTTCATTTGATTCAAATCAATGAAATGCTGATTGACTGCTTGCTTTTGAAACAACAGATTTCAATGTTTGAATCTTCAATGATGATATTAATCAATCGTTTGCAGAATTTATCAACATTTAATTTCTTTTCAATCAAAGATTTTCAAAGATTATCTTGTGTTGATCTAAATGAGTTATTAATAAAGACATCATTTTATTCTTGTGTTCTTGTATCATGATCAATGTATATAGAGTGTGTGTAATTGACTTTCAATCAAAGATTTCATCATACAATCAAATCAACTTTGATTTTAACAGTGATATTAACTGAATATCAAAGTGTTCACATAGCTTTGACATCAAAGATTCATCAATGAAAGTTATGTCAGTGACTTCAGTATTTATCAAAGCAAAGAATCTGAATATCTTTTCTAGACTATTCAAGATGATGTCAACAGTGAACGACTTGAAATCAAATGAATCATCAGACATGCTGATGAAGCAAAATATGAGTATATCATTCTCAGTCACTACTTTGACGAAGACAAGTCGTTTTTCAAATTCGCTGCAATTTCATGCATCTGAGCTGATTCAAGACAGTCATGTGCTTTATGTTCTGACTTCTTGCATTTGAAGCAAAGTTCTTTTTTAAACAACTTCTTTCTAGCAGAATCAACGTTCAATATTCTGAGTTTCTTTCATGCAGAGATTAAAGCTGAGATCGCAGTAATGATCATCATCAAGATGCTAGTGATAAAGCGAGCGACTTGAGTCGTTGATGTCTTGAAAGTTGATCAAGCATTCAATTTCGTCAATCGAACGTTGACTTGCATGCAAATGTCGATGAATTCGTTCAAATTCATAGTTCATTCATTGATCATGACTCGCTGAAGATCTGAACTAATCTTATGCTGAAGATTATTTAGTAGAATTTCGTTATTGTACTTTAGTTTTGCACTAAGTCTCTGAAATTTCATTCAAAATTCATGAAAGAAGATCTTGTTTTAATACAGCTTCAAGAACTGTTGTTGAGCTGTGTGATGTCAATTGAGATTGTTGTACATCTTATTTATGATCAACAGTATCTCTTTTGCTTCAAGAAATGAGTTCGTGATCATGTTTCTCATTCTGAGTGCTATGTATTTGATCATCATTTTACTGACTCAACTTTTCACATATGCAATCTTCATTTCTTCAATAGAAAAATGATTCTTATTCATCTTCAGCTTGTTTTGCATTTGAAACAATTAATTATTCACATTCTGTCTTGAATCTTCAAACAAAGATGAGTCAGATAGCTTGATTGACTTTGAGAATCGATCTTTCGAAATCGAAGTGCTTAGTCAACTTGATGTCGCTTCTAAATAATGTATAATCATGTTCTTTTTCTTCATTTCTTTCTGTAAATGCATTTGAACAACGTTCAACGTTGTCTGTGTAGCTTTCAATTCAATGTTGATAACTTTTAATTCAATGTTAATCTTGTTGACATCATTCAACATCTGAATCATGTCATTATGAATCTTGATTTCAATGTCATGCTGTTGACATATGTACTTGATAAACGCAACGAGATTGTCTGCTTCATGAGTGCTTATTCAAGCATTCAGTTCAGTGCTGATGCTGATCTTGATCATTTCATGATCAAAAAACAACGCGTTCGTGTTCTTTTCTTCAATATTTAACAATGCATTTGTATCTTCTTCTTCTGATGCTGTTCAATTCTGTGATAGAAGTGATTCTCTTTCAGCATCTTGAGTTTTGTAGTGAGTCGTGCTCACTGATTCTGATTCTGATTCTGATTCTAATTCTGTGCTTCTAGTCATTATGTGAGTAGAAAATTGCTAATTGAAATTTAACTGAAATTTCTGATTTCAGTTCTAGAACAATGTATTCATGTTCTTCTGTTCTTCTATTCTAATGACAAGCTCAGTAAAGAGTTAGTTTAAAGCAACACGTTCATGTTCTTCTGTTCTGTTCTAGAAATTTCTTGATTTCTAACAAGTCTTCTGAGCTTGATTTTCTGATTTCAATTCTGATTTAAGTTTGAGTGATGTAACTTGTTTTTATATCATCTACACGTTGATAGCAAGATTAATGAGCTTTGAACTAATGTTATGAGTCTGCATAGAGCGAATCATATGAGTGTATTCTAACTAGAAGTTCAAAGCTGAAGAAGAAAGAAGATGCAACATGTTGTGAGTTTTACTCACGAAGACACGCTAGATCGCTAACGTGTCAACATCAACTCTATACTAGTCTATGATAGTCTGACACGATCTATGTTAGACTAACTCAAAGTGCATGATCATAACAGTAAATATCTCAATAGAAAGATTGATTGAAAGATCAGTAGAAAGCTCAGTCAATAGCTCAGTAAATATTTCAATAGATAGCTCAGTAAATAACTCAGTGAAAAGCTCAGTAGAAAGCATTGTTTGAAACATTGTTTAACTCATGTTATGCATTCAATCAACGCGTATTTTAAAGCATGTTTTAAAGCATGTTTTGAAGCATGTTTTGAAGCAAGTAAACTGACTAGTAAATGAATGAGTAAATAGCTGAGTTAATAGCTGAACATGTTAATATTTTAATTGTTGTTGTTCTAGAAAGTAGAAACTATGAAGAAAGAAAAAAGATGAAAACTTTGAACTCACTAACGTTAGCTTTATAAAGCTCGAAACGAAGATTACTAAGTAGATAACTGAGTGATGAGTAGATACAAAGTCATGTAGAAAGCATTGTTTGAAGCACTGTTTGATGTGTTTTATGCTTTCAATCAACGCATTAAATAAAGCGTTTGATAGAAAATTTGATAGAGTGTTTGATAGAAAGATTGATAAAGCGAGTAAATGAAGTGAGTAAATGAGCAAGTAAATGAGCGAGTAATTGTGTCATGCAATCATTTACTAAAGTAGATGCTGATCATTCAAATGATGTACATCTCTCAAATGATGTTTTTTTTCTTTATGTATTTAACTCTTTCTCATCTCAATCATTCAATCACATCATGTCTGAATACTATATAAATTTGAAGTATCATATAAAAGAGATTACAAATGCAATTCATGATGATGAATACAAGTTTGCAAACATTGCAGCTTAAACATTTGAAGTTTCTGTTTGAATGCTTTAAAAACGACTAGTCAAAACTTACGTCTCATTATTTGAACAGAAATTACATAAATATGTTTTGAATACTGAGCAAAGAAAGACTATACTCATATAAACGAGATTCTTGCACAAACGAGGTTTCTGCGCACTTTAATCTAGAAAGGTTAGCAACAGATAGTATCGAGTTTAGCGTGCTAAAAATGACACTAATATAAATAGTTTTAGTTAGCGTGCGCAGAAATCTCGTTTGCGCAAGAATCTTGTTTATATGAGTATGTATATATTTAACACATTTGAACAAGCTGTTGATTTCTGCTTGACTGAGACATTTTCAAGAAGCAGTAAATTTTCTACTGCAGTAGACAAATTTCATGAAATTTTTTCAAGTTGAACAGCACTGATCAGTACGATTTCTACAGCAAAATTCTCAGTTTTTCAAGAGAAAACAAACTTCTCTTGTCGTTGATAGAAAGACTTCTCTGACTGTTGAGATAACAAAGCAACATTTCTATGATTTTCAAGATATGCTGATTAAATATGCAATTCAATTGAATAATATATGAAACATGAATGAATCAGACTTTCATATCAAAGTTGAAAGAAATTATTTAGTGATTACATTGATCAAAAAGAGATTTCTTCATGCAATTGATTCAAGAGTGAGAGATTTAGTGAGCGATGTGAAGATGATTAATGCTGAGAAAGAAAAGATTCTTTTCATGCTCATCATTTTTAAAATCAACATTTTGAACAAATGAGTGCAGAAAAATGATCTGAATGACAATCTATTGCTTGTTACTACTGAATTCAAATATTCAAATGATGAAAAAATCTTTGACTAACTGAAGCACTTCAATTTTCATAGTCAAAAGACTCAGATAGAAGCTTATAAACTTCTGATCATGAATAACTATGAGTTTCATCTTATTTACAAGTTTCTACAGTACGTCAATTTTCATAATATCGTGATATTCATTCTTCTCTTGCATTCTACACACGTTATGCAGTCATTGAATGTGAAAATATTTCAGCTCATGAAGCATTATCATTCAAAGATGATTGATGAGACAATTTAACTTGAATCAATGAGTTTCAACAAACAGAACTTTCTTGCTTTCTTCATTAATCTACAAGTCAAGATCTTCACTGAATCAAATATACAATCGACTTTCAAACAGACTGAGCTTGTTTCATATTCATCAAAAATGATGCTGAAAAAGATGAGAATCTGATAATTCTTTAAGTTAATTTCTTCATGAGATTCTTTTCTATTCTTTCTCTTTATAAAGATCACTTTGCATGAATTTAAAGAGATTCAGAAGCTTGATACAGAGCTTTAAAATGATTTAGATAATTACAATATATTGAAGAAGCTACGTGAAAAATTTGATCAATATATAAAGAAGTCATTAGTGAGAGCTAGCTCGCTTGCTTTGATTGAACGTAACATTGAAGCGACTCACAATCACAGTAAAGCGACGATTAAAAGAAACAAACTCAATGAATCTATTGCTCAGAAGAGAAAAATAATAATCGTTCAACAGACAAGAAATAAAATCATTGCTGAGATGAAGAAGAAGTGAAAAAATGAGTTTGAGCATTGAAGCAAAAAAAGAAGCAAAATGCAAATGCTTGAATTAAATGAAACAAAGTTATTGCAAAAGACTTTAAATTAACTGACAAGTCAGCTCAGAAGTGTTAGAAATCAATCTAAAGCAAGTCATAAAGATGTCATTTAACTAATAAATAAATGCTAAGAAAGAAAAGTATTTACAGAAAAGAACTCAGTTCTTATATGTATATTTCTCAGCTTTATGCTAAACTTGATTGAGTTGACGTCTTACACATATGATGCAGAGTTTCAATGACATCATTTATAAATTAAATTTTCACTAGACTCAATTAGAATGAAATCAGATGAAGACTAAATGAAGAATAAATGAAGACTAAAATCGTAACATTACTTTCTTTTTTTGACTATTTATGTTCGCATGAATGTTATTTCTTAGTGCGTTTTTCTTGAATATTTGATATGAAAGTTGTCAATCATTTCTTGAGCGTTCATAAATTTGTCATCGTCAGCATTATATCAGTTGAAATCATTGTCATAGTTCTTTCATTTAACTTGATATTAAAGTTATCTTTGATATTATTGAAAGTTCAATATATTGTCGATTTCTCATTTGTCTTCATCGTTTATCACTATTGATTTCGAAGATTCATTCTTCTGATCAGACAGAAAGTCTTTGATGATGAAATGAAGAAGCTCTAAATGAAATACATCATGTATATGCATAGTGTTTAATAGTTTCAATTTATAGAAAAAGTCAACAGAATCTGTGATCTTGAATGAATTAAGTATCTTGTCATTCAATTTTTTGAAGAATCTCGCTGTAATGATGTTTTGTTTGTTCAGAAACATCTTTGATTTAATCTTGTAATTGATTTTCTTTCTATGCTTATTAGCTTAATTCATCATTTGTTTTCATATTTTGATCAGAGCTTTACAAGCAAAGATTAATGTCTTATTCATTTATTCAAATATATTCTTGACTTGATTAATTTGCAAGCGTTCGCGAATGCTTTCATACTCAATGATGTCAGAGTCAAAACTCATACAAGAATGAAAGTTCTTGTTTATGAAGAAGAAGATCAAGAAGATAACTGATGACAAGACATTATTGTTGACAAACTTAATCATGAATAGTCACTTAGATCAATTATTCTGCATATATGAACAGAAAAATTAAAGATATTGCTTGACATTCTGATTAACTTATTTGCTTTGATCATTGATCTGAAAATGATAGATGATGAACAATCAAAGAAAAATGCTCAGTCATTTGCAAAGAATCTTTCATAGTATAGAGATGAATTGCAAATCTTGATCAGATACTATGAAGCTTGATAGATCATGAGTTCAATATACTTATTGAATCAACATTTCAGCTGTCTTTTCAACTGTGATATCTTCATCATCAATGATGCAAAAGATATAATGTCTTGTTTTAACAATCTGCAGATGACAGTTAGAATAGCATTGTAATTGTATGAATCAGATAGATTGATAATGAAGTTTATTACTATGTCTTATTATCACTGTTCAAATATTGATAGAGATTAAAGCAAGTCATTTGATTTATCTTTAAATGTCTTTAAACATTGACAGATATAACAGTTTTGAATATATCAATTTATCGTTTTTTGCATGAATGATCAATAGTAGTTTCGCTTTATGACTTTCACAGTTCTAAGAATATCAGAATAATTAACTGATGATTGATTGTGCATCTCACGAATCAGATTCATTTGTAGAAGCTTGTTGAATGAAACTCATAGCTGACTATCATGATACAAGATTTTATTCTGAATTTAACAATTCTTCAATTTGATATCTTCATATTGTGTCTCGTCTCTTGCTATTGCTTCGCGAAGTAGCGTACAATTCTTGTTGATTTCATTAATTTTAAGAATCTGTTTATAAATTGATTCACTGATGTTTTTCTTTAAATCAGCAATTTTCATTCAATTCAAAGTCAGAATAATGATTCATTGATAGTGAATGCGCTCATCTTCTAAATCTCTGAGCATGATGTCAGCTCAACAAGTTAATGCATTGATCTTGATGTTCTGTTTATCAGATTAATACATTATTCTGAAATTGAAGTCAATGAGCTTCTGAATTCAATGCATTTAACATCTGCTCAGCTCTTTATCTTTCATCAACAAGATGAGTGCTTAATGATTAATGAACATCTTGATAGAAATGTCAGTTAACTTCAGTTCAAGTCGTCAGTGTTCAAATGCTTGAATGATGATCAGAAGTTTTTTATCATATATTTTGTAGTTGCATTCAGCAAAAGACATGTTCTTACTATAAAAGACAATTAAATGTAGTACTTCTTCATCATCATATTAAGAAAGAACTTCATCATTAACGTAGTTGAATGAGTCAATTTTAAGAATAGTCTCACAAGTTTAATCAAAGTGACGTAGTATAAAAGTCTTAATCATACATCTCTTTATATGTTGATCGAAGATGATTTAACAGACTTCATTTCATTCAAATATGATCTTCTTTTGAGTAAGTTGAATTATTGAATGAACAATCTTTGAAAAGTTCTTGATAAAGCGTTGATAGAAATTGCAGAAGTTAATGAAGAACTGCATCTGAGTAAGATTATTGAATGTAAATCAATTAACAACAGCTTGTATCTTTTGAGAATTTATCTTCAGTTCTTTGATTAATATCAAGAGTTCTAGAAAGATAGTTTTCTGAACATGAAACTTGCACTTGTTGATGTTTATCTGTAGATCAACTTCTCGTAGTTTATTTAAGATCAATTATACATGTTGCTTGTGTTTCTTCAAGATCTTGCTGTAAATGATAATGTCATCTAGATAAATCTGACAAAACTGATGTAAATATTTGAACAACATGTCGTTTATATAATGTTGATAAAACGTTGATTCATTGAGTAATTTAAAGAGCATTACATGATATTTGTATGAGTTGAAAAAGATAATAAAGATAGTTAAATCTTCGCTATTTGAATGCATGTGTAGTTTGTTAAATGTGACAATGATGTTCAATCAAGTCAGATATTTGCTTTCTTGTATATGAGTGAAAGTCTCATTTATCAATGACAAAGAATAATGATTTCGTTTAATCAAAGCATTAAGCTTTCTGTAATTGATGCAGAAACGCAAACTATCATCTTTCTTTTTAATGAACAAGATGAACGAGATGTAAGATGCAAAGCTGAAGAAAATGATTTCTTTGTTTAAATAATTGATTAGATACTTTTTTATCTTCTGAAGCTTATGATTGAATATCTGATATAATTTGCTTCAAGAAAATGTTTCTTCATTGATTAACTTAATTTTGTGATTATAGAAACGATGCAATGATAGCTGATTGATCATTGCTTGATTGAAGACATTTAAATAGTCGTGATATTCAGAAAAAAGCTTGATCTTGACTTGCTTGAGAACTTTGACGTAAGAAAGCTCATGCAGATTCATTTCTTCAGACTTGTTTTCAACTGTAGTTATGAGTTGATTGATTTTCAAGATGATAACAGCAAAGATCTTGATATTTGATCATTTAACTAACATTTTATATGTTGCTGTCTTTATCATTGTTATGTTTATTGAACTGAAAGAGAATGAATTCAGACTGATTGTTGATTTAGAATTAATGTTAGTCAAAGTCGCGTCACGCGATTTTAACTGTTCAATTAGTTTAACTGACTTTTCATTAAATGAACTGAAAGAAAGTAATTTCAGACTGAGTTGAGATGTAGTGAAAGATTTCTTCAGTATATGAGTAGAAGTCAAACTCTTCTGCTTCATGATTGTTTTGTTGCTTAAGAGTAGAACAATTGATTTCTGACTAGAAGTGAAAATCGAAAATCGAAGAAAATTGATTTGTATATCAATTATTAGATTGATTTTGTTCATTCATGTTTTTCTGAGAATCATTTAATGTTGATCTAATTGAGTGATTAATATAGAAGCTGTGTCAATTATATGATCTTAAACAGTCAGATTTGAATAAATGACATGAATAATGAGTTTTTTAACATAATCATTGTCAAATTCTTGAATTGACTTCGCTTTGATCAAAGTTAAAGACTTAATTTGCAACTGATCACAAACAATCTACATAATCACTTCATCAATGAATGAATAGTCAGCAGCTTCGATGTCAATCAATGATTTCAATGAGTAACTAATTTCATTGCTAGAAAGTACATATTCAGTAGTCAAAGATTCAGAAGCAAAAGAATCATCTAACATGCTTATCATTAAAGAAATTAACACATCTTTCATCACGTCTTTGATGAAAGTCTCTAGTTTTTTGTCTCACTATCTTTGAAAGAAGATATTTTCTCATTCTTTTTATTCTTTGAAATGATGATTTCATGTAAATAAAGAGTGAAAGCTTAAGAAGCAAAAGTGTTAATCTTGTTCTGAGAGCAGTTCTTTGACAAGTGATTGAGAATCTTGCAGATGTAGCAAATGATAAATGATCTTGCTGATTTAAAGATAGAAAAGATGATAGACTTAATATAATCAATTATCAAAGTCATCACTGACAATGAAGTAACAGCACATTTATCAGATACAACAGTGACTTTGATGATGACAATGCAAAGCTGACTGCGTAACTGATAGTTAACTCGCTGTTTATTATTTACATCTTGAAGAAAGATTCTTAAAAAAGTGAGTGAAGTAAAATTCTTTGAACAGACTGATAAAGTGTTTTGTAATTGATTATTGATTTTATTCTGAAGATTATTCATCAGAATGTAATCATTGTATTCAAGATAGTTGAATAGTTTCATAAAGTCAAAGTAAAAGACATTAAAAGACTTGTCTGCTTGTTTCAAAGCATTGTACTTGCGACGAGACTTTTGATTCTTATTCAGTTCATCATATATTTCTTTCAAATGATTAAATAGCTTGTAGATTGAAGTGAATGAATTCAAAAAATTAAAACAACGTTGAGTGAAGATATGTTTTGCAGCATCATCTTCTAGTTTAGACATCATGTAAATAATACAGATAATCTTGTCATTGAATTAATTGACATTGACAATCAGCTTGTTGTTCATCTTGTTTCTTCAGCTCTTTTAAGTTAATTCATTTTTATCAGTGAATATAAATGAATTCAAAAATTTGTAGAATTAATGATGTTCATTTTCAAATGAGATGAACTTAGTAAACATCTTTCGTCAAGTATGATTCTCAATAAAAGCATGTGACTCAATATCTTGTTGAAGTAAATGATTCATAGTAGATCGAGACTCAGTAGATTGTTGAGATCAAGATTGATCAGCTGAACGTTGTTTCTTTTTAAGACTCAATACTTTCTTTCATAGTTCAATGATAGTCTCTTCTTAAATGTTTATTGTTGTTTGATTTGTCTTTAACTCATTTAGTCTCTTGATGTGATCAACTTGTAAATTGATTCATTGCTCATTTAGTTTCAAAGTCATATTTTGTTTATCTTTTAGCTCAATCAGCATCTTGATGATCTCATCTGACTGATTGATAACTCATTGACGAAGTTGTTGACTCATGTTGATGTTTCATGAAATAGCGACATTCTGAGATTTCGCTGAAGCATTGAAAGAAATAAGAGAAACTCATTTACTAACAATGCTTTTAAGCAGATGAGCTGTTCATAATTCAACTGATTCAAAGTTGTGTGTTATTGTAAAAGAAATAAAGATAAATAGATAAATTTAATGATAATAAGATTGAGTGATTGATTTGATAAATTTGAGTAAATTTGAATGTGTGTTTTGATGAAAGTAATTCAAAGAATTTCTTGCAAATTTTCTGAATGAACGAAGTAAATTATTTCGTATCATTTACACGTCAATAGCAGAATAGTTGATTAGCATTTATCTACTGTTAAAGATTGATCTAGAATGAGTCATAGAAGTATCATTTAACTAATAAATAAATGCTAAGAAAGAAAAGTATTTACTGAAAAGAACTTAATTCTTATATGTGTATTTCTCAGTTTTATGCTAAACTTGATTGAGTTGACGTCTTACACATATGATGCAGAGTCTCAATGACATCATTTATAAATCAGATTTTCGTTAGACTCAATTAAAATGAAATCAGATGAAGATTAAATGAAGAATAAACAAAGACTAGAATCATAACAAGAAGTGAATCAATAAATGAATCATTGTTTTAAATGTAAAATACAAGAATGAGACTTCAGTAAAAGAGATTATAAATTTGTTGAGATAAAAAACATCATTTGAGAAATGTACATCATTTAAGTGATCAGCATTTACTTTAGTAAATGATTGCGTGACATGATTAGATGAGCGAGTAAATGAGCGAGTAAATGAGTGAGTAAATGAACGAGTAGCTGAGCGAGTAAATGAATGAGTAAATGAGCGAGTAAAGTGATAAGCATGTAGATAAATATTTTAGCTGAATTAGCTGAATTAGCTGAGTTAGCGAAATTTAGCTGAAATTTAGCTGATTAGTCAGTTGTTAGCTGATTATTAACTGAGTCAAGTCAACTTTTTCAAATTCTGTCATTGATCAAAAAGTTAGCTGTTGAACATTTTGTTAATGAAGCAATTTCTTTTATAGTTCTGCATTTTATTTAACTTTCTCATCTGCATGCAAATTGCTTGTAACATGCACATTAAGATTATTAAAGTTTATGCAATCATGAAAACTCTGCATGCAATCAACGCACAATGCTTCATCATCATGCAACACTTCAATGTCATTTGAACTTTTAATAATCTTTAAATTTTACTGTAGCTAAACAGTAGATTCATAGTCAGCATCACATACAGATGAGTTTCATTGCTGACTTATTATCTTTTAGTTATAAAAATTAATATTAATTTTAAAAAACAATAATAAATGAGTTAAATGTTGATGAAGAAATATCAAGATTCATGACTTTTATAATTTACTTAATATAATAAAAAAAATTCTTTATTATGATGATTTGAAGAAGTTAAAACAAGTTAATAATATTAATTTTATAATAGTTTTTCAGAATTTTACAACAGTATTCATCACTTTCTTAACTGTCAAAGAATAAGAAATTCAGAATTCAATACATGCAATAAAGTATAATAATAATAATAAATTCATACATTCTTGTGACATCAATTAAGTTGACTTATGAGAAACTTTATGCTATTTATATTGAGTGAGCAAAACTTTCTGAAATAGAAAATCACTTGCTGTTTATATGACTGCTTCACGCAGTTGAAACTATCATTATAAGACTTTGTATCAAATTAATTCACGTTGATTGCATGTTAAAGAATGAGTAATTCAGTCACTTTAAATTGTTTCAGAAACTTCGTTTTCATCATCATTCTTGCAGCTGCTTTAAGACTTTTCATGATAGTGATGATTATTCAATAGTTCAAAAAGTCAACATCTTGTAACATTCTTGATCGCAAATACAATCAGTTCAAGCAATGCATGAATACATGTTTCATCATTTGATGATCTCAATCACAGTTGCATTGCATGCTATCTGCGTCTGAAATGTTTCTGAAGTGCAGATAAACATTCAGATTTATGTGTTCAATTCTGATGTAAGTGACAAAAGTGCTTTCAATCTTCTGAAGATTTTTTCACATCTTTATCATCTTGTTGAATAAATACAATCTTTGTGTCAAAATGATGTGAACATTTGCAATGCATTTTTTATATTTTTTTCATCGTTGCTTTCACTGACTTCTATGAAACTGTGCTATTGCGATGCTGTCACTAGTTGAAATCATCACAGCGAGAACTAATTGCTTGCATTTTGACTGTATTTTTGCATCTTCTTGAATTAAGTTGTTCAGAAGCGTCACTTTCTTGATGACAAAAGAGCGAAAGATGATGCAATTAACACTCATCAGATGAGCGCGTATCAGTTTGCATGCTTGTCTGATTTTCTGTGTACAATCATCAACTTAACTGCGTAATGTGACTTTGTCTTGCAGCATGTTCAAATGAACATGCAGCGAGCTTCTATACATTTCTGCTTTCAGAGTTTCAATGTTTACTCTTTTGAACATTTTTATGACGTGATACAGAGTCTGATTCTGTAGTGTTTCAAGTCTGCATTCTTTGTCTGACAGTTTTCTTTCTTTTTCTCGCTGATGTCAGATTGATGCTTTGAATGCAATTTCTGATCTTACTACTGCTAAGTATATCTGTCTTGCTTTTGTGAAGATTGCTTCTCATGTGAAGACTTTAAATTGACTAAGTGCTAGCATTCATGTGACGTGATTCACTTCAATTTGACGAAGATGCGCACTTCATCACAATTTTGTATTCAGTTGTACTTTCAGAACTTGCACATCTGATTTTAACTTAATAACTGAGCTTTCTATTTGTATGTTAATCATCATGTCAAACTTCTTTGATTTTCTGATGAAGTGCATAAGTTTATACTTTTCTGATGCAAATGTTGTATCATGAGTGCAAACTCATTTCACGCAAACATCATGCATTCTGCTCAATGTTCTGCAAATTTCTTCAATGAATCTATTATATGTTAAAATGTTAATGTCATTTACGAAGTTGAACACTTCAATCTTAATTCTTAATGCTTCATACTTCTCAATCAGACTTGCGTTAAAAAATAGAAAGAGAATCGATGAAATGAAAGATTTCTGTGATATGTTTGCATTTATCTCATGCATGTCACTCGTTTGCTTGTTGAATCTCAGCAATGTTTCTCAATTTTTAAGAAAGCTGCATGCTCATTCAACTATGTAGTCTGAAGTTCTTTTCATTTTCAAAGTATGCAGAAGTTTGATGTGCAAGACTTGATTAAATGTTTTGACAACATTTAAACTTAGCATGAACGTTATGTATTTGATTTTGCAGTCTCATACTGTGTGAATCTGATTTACTAGTAGATTTAATGTCGAGATCATGAATTACTTGCATCTCACTTTCATTTGAGCATCATATAGCATGTGATGAGTCTCAGTTATATTGCTCAATCTCTTAGTCATGATCAACTTCAGAGCTTTGCTTATGATATTAAGCAAAGCAATGAATTGATATGTCTTTGAATCAGTATAATTGCTCTTTTTTGATTTGCATAGTACTATCATTTGAGCTTTTTTAAACTGTTTTGAATGATATCTGTGTATTACATATGCATTGAATAAACTCATTAATATCAAAGTCAGTTTTGCAAAATCTGTCTGCAACACTTTGTTTAAAATGTTTAAAACATTTGATGCTTTATCTGCTTTTATTCTTTTGATTGTCTGTCTCACTTCTTCTTTTGAAATGTGTAAGTTAAATGTCATTGTCAAAAGTATAAATGAGTCTGCAATGTTATTGACATCTGTTTGAAAGAATGAAAGAAAGAATTTTTCTTGTAATATTTCAATTTTTTTCTTGAACATTATTGTCATTTGATCAATGTCACTTCACTTTAATGATAAAAACTGAGAAAGTTTTTTAGATAGTTGACTTTTGATTCTGACTCATTTTGCGAAACATAATATTAACTTAAGTGCATCACTCAGCTCATGCATTTGTGATCTGAAATGTGCGCGCTTCGCTTGTCAAATGATCTTGTTTTTATGATCATTATGTTTCAGATATTCATTTCATGCATTTAGTGTGCTCTGTATTTTTCATATGATTTGCAGTCATCTTGATTTCATTACTATCTTTGAGCAGTTCAAATTTCAGAAGTTCTTTGCTTAATTTGATGACTTTGTCAAGAAAGTAGATTTTTTAATGATTTTCTGTAATGTCTTGATAACTTTGCACATTCTTTCGTTCATCATTATCTTATTGTTCAAAGAATGATTTGACGAAAGATGTATATGCAGATACGCGCTCAATGCTTCTGTGTTCATTTTCTTTCATAATCATCAAGTTGAAGATTGTACTGAAGTTGTTTATAAACATAATTCTGTGACAATTGAAAAATGATTTGATTCTTGATGCAGATTGATGCATACTTTGCACTTACATGTCATGAACTGTATTTTCTCGCTGCTAAAGATCAGATCAATAGTTGTAAACTGATTGTGAGTCTTGCAAGTAATAATGTCTGATTTCAGCAATAATTTCAGCTTAGCATTAGTAATGATGTCAAGTAAACTGTCTGTCGCTGCATGTTGAGTGAAGCATCTTCATTTCTCTCAATGAGAGTGATGTAAATTGAAATCTCTTATAATCAGTTGTTTGCAGTCATCTTTGAGTAGCTCGCTCAAGCGAAAAATGATTAAAGATTTCTCTGTCGATGTAGAGAACAGTGAACACAAGTTGTAAACATTTATAAATTGCAACGTCTGCGTTTTATTATCTGTGTTGTGAGTTAATATTCTGATTAAGCAAATGTCTGACTCAGCTGTTTCTATCATTCATTAATCGAGTTTTAAGCATTTATTCACATATATGCATGTTCTTGATCGTGATGACGTGCTTTTCACTAGATAAAAGAAGTTGTGAGCTGAGTTAAATGATTAAGTGTTGTTAATGTTACGACTCTGCTTCTGTATGACTATGATGTCAAAATCATGAACTTCTCTGTTGATTAAAAATGATTTCTGAATTTTTAATGATTTTCTGATGTTGTACTGCAGTATTTGTAGAAAAGATTGTTTCATCATAAAGTTATTTGTAGCTGTTGTTAACTCTGCAAAGCAAAGACTTTTTGAATGCTTTCAATCATCATGAGTCTGTCTCGTCTTCTGATTTGTCGTTTCTGACTCTGCTCAAGCGACGTCTCATCTGAGTCGCTACTCACGCAAGAGAAATAATTAACACGTCTCTTCTTGACTTTTATCATTTATCATGTTGATTCATGAGCAACTAGACTGCGTGTTTTCAGCACAACTGTCGTTGAGCTTGATGAATTCGCTGAACTGAAAGAATTCATGAACTTCAAAGAGTTCATTGAATCTGCGAAGCTTGAAGACAGTGAAGAACTCAAGAATTGCAAGAATGTGCAATTGTATTTAGATGCTTCTGAATATCTGAATGATCTGTTTCTATAGATTTTGAACGCTTGTTTCATCTGCTGTCATCATTTGAGACAAATGCATCTTCAGAATTCATGATTTTCATTGCAGTTAGCACAACATCTTCTATTCAAAGATGTCACGCATCTTTTAATGTGATGTTTGTTTGTGCACTTGATGCAACGTTGATTCTTCTTGCAGAATCTGATCATATGATCAAATTTCTGACATCTGAAGCATTGTGTGATGTGACAGTTCTTCTTGAACAACTTACATGTGCATTCATGATATGCATTTAACATACTCATGTTCATCAGTTGATTTATCATCGCTTTGATTGCTACTTTCACAATGAGTGATGAATGAGTCTTTTCGCTCTTTGCTACTTTCTTGAGTCAGATTATTCTTAGAATTTTCAGATTTTCATGAAGTCTCGCGTTATTCTTTATCAGCTTTTAATGACTTTCTTCTGATTGTTCATGTTAATTGTAGTGCACATCTCATGTATCAGCACTGCGAAGATTCGTTGTGATATGCGCATCAAGTTTATAATTTCTTTTGCTCATTCTTAAGTCTTTTTCAGATTTGCTCATGCATCTGAACTGACTGCATGAAGAAAGATGTCTTTGCTACTCAGCTTGCAAAGAGACATGATCAGATTTCGTTGACTTGTTGACACGTCTGCTATTTTCTGAAGAATCTGCTTGACAATCTTCTTCTGCATCTTCTTTATTTCTTCTTTGTCTGCTATCTTTATCATGACTTTGCATTTCTTGTGAAGCAATGATGATCTCTCTTTGAAACGTTGCTCTCTTGTTGATAATTCTTCTCTTGTCACATTTGCTCATGACATGATTTTTGATGAGAAACGCGTATTTCTTTGTGTTTGTAACTGCTTGCTTAGCAGTTGAACTGATGTCTTCAATTTCTGCATGTTTTTCGCGATGAATGCATTCTGAGTCATGTGATGTTTTTCTTCTGAATCGAGTTGAAGATGATACATCAGCTTCAATGTTATTTCTTTTCATGAGTAATCTTTGTTCATTTCTTTCTTTAACGTTGATGTCTTTATTAGTAGATTGATAATGTCAGCTATCTTCTTTTCATCATTGCGTAAGCGTTACAATCTCGCGTCGCTGTTTTCTTGCAATATGTCAACGTTGCTTGTAATCATCTTTGAACTTGCATTGCTGCAACTCATGCAATTCATCGTCATTTGATCATTCTTTAGATTCACTCTGTCTTGCATGTAATGCTCTTTTTCAAGATTTGTTGTGCGCATATTGTGATTGTTTTCTTGATTTGAAATAAATTATAATTTAAATGATTTCATCATAGTAAAAAATGATGATGCAAAGATGCATTATGAAGTAAAGAAGAATGAGAAGAAACTATAACATGATAAATATGAGATTATCAATAGTAAGAAAATTAGAAGAAAAAGAAGAAGAAGAATAATAATAATAATAATAAATTCATACATTCTTGTGATATCAATTAGATTGACTCATGAGAGATTCTATGCTATTTGTGTCAAGTGAACAAAACTCTTTAAAGTAGAAAATCGCTCGGTGTTTATACAACTGCTACACGCAATCAAGACAATAAAGCTAAGACTATGTATCAAATTTGTTCATGATGATTATATGTTAGAAAATGAATGTTCTTGTCATTTTAAACTGCTTCAGCAACTTCATTTTCATCATCATTCTCACTGTTGTCTTGAAACTCTTCATGATTGAGATGATGATTTGATAGTTTGTGAAGTCAACGTTTCATAGCATATTTTGTTAGAAATCAGCATAGAGCGAGTCAATATGAGTGTCATTTAACTAGAAAATAAATGCTAAGAAAGAAAGATAGCTATAGAAAAGAAGCTGACTACATATGTGTGTTTCTCAGTTGACGCTAGACTCAATAGAAACTAGTCAAGATGATGAAGCGAGAATAAATCTGACAAGACTAGAAAACTGAGTCTGACAAAACTAGAATCGTGACATTACTTCTCTTCTTCAACAATTCATGTTCACATGAATGTATTTTCTGCTTGACTTGATTGATTGCTCAATCATGATTTTACAGATTCAGATCTCTTAAATCGTGATTGATTGAATTGTTAATTAGCGCGATTTGTTCAAGTATTGAATATGAAAATCATCAATGATCTTCTGAGCGTTCATAAATTCGTTGTCATCAGCGTTGTATCAATTGAGATCATTGTCATAATCATTTCATTTGACTTTATACTGCAGTCATCTTTGATATCGACGAAAATTCAATATATCATTGATTTCTCACTCGTCTTCATCGTTTATCACTATTGAATCTGAAGATTCGTTCTTTTAATCTGACAGAGAGTCATCAACGACAGAGCGAAGCAAATCAGAATGAAATACATCATGAACATGTATAGACTTTGATAATTTCAGTTTATATAAAGAGCTGATGAAATCTAAATTGATGAAAGAATTGAGCATTTTGTCATTTAACTTCTTGAAAAATCTCGCTGTAACAATGTTTCTTTTATTGAGAAACATCTTTGATTCAATCTCATAATCAACTTCTTTTCTATACTTATTGACTTGTTTCATCATTTGTTTTCATGTTTTGACTAGCGACTTGCAAGCAAACTTCAGTGTTTTGTTCATATGTTCAGATATATTCTTGACTTTAGTCATCTGCAAGCGTTCACAAGAACTTTCATATTCAATGACATTGAGTTCAAAACTCATACAAGAATGAAAGTCTTTATTTAGAAAGAAAGAGATCGAGAAGATGACTGAGAACAAAGCATTATTGTTAATGAACTCAATCATGAATAGTAGCTTAACTCAGTCATTCTGCATGTACAAACAGAAGAATCAAAGATATCTTTCGACGTTCTGATTGACTTATTCACTTTGATCATCAATCTGAGAATGATAGACTGTAAAGAGTTGCAAATTAATGTCTAGTCTTTTGCAAAGCGACTTTCATAGAATGAAGATAAATTGAGAGTCTCGATTCAAAACAATGAAATCGAGTAAATCATGTATTCAATATATTCACTGAAGCATTAGCTCAGCTGTTTTTTCTGCTGTGATTTTCTCGTCATCAGTGAAGTAAGAAATATAATGTTGTTTCTTTGTCAATTTACATATCACTGTTAGTGTGATGTTTTTGCCTTTCAAAAGAGATAAGTCAATGATGAAGTTCATGACTATGTTTTTTCATTGCTGTTCGAGTATGAGTAAAGAATGTAGTAGTTTATTGAATTTATCTCAAGAAGTCTTTGATCGTTAACAAATGTAGCAGTTTCAAATATATTAATCTATTGTCTTTCGCATTAAAGATCAATAGTAATACCTTCTTATGATCTTCATCATGCTGAGAATTTCGAAATGATTAATAGAAGATTGATCGTGAACTTCTTGAATTAACTTCATTTGAAGATGCTCATTGAAGAAAACTCATAAAAGATCATCTCGATATAGTATTTCGTTCTGAACTTGATAATTTCTTAATTTAGTATCTTCATATTGAGCTTCATCTTTTAATACAACTTCACGAAGTAGAATATAATTCTCGTTGATTCTGTTAACTTTTAGAATCAATTTATCAATTGATTCATCATTCTCTTTCTCTTTCAGATCAGCGATTTTTATTCAATTCAATGTGAGAATTGTAGTTTGCTGATAGCAACATCATTCATTCTTGAGACTTCTAGAAACTGAATCAACTCAACGAGTCAATGCATTGACTTTGATGTTTTATTTGTCTGAGCAATACATGATTTTGAAGTTGAAGTTGACAAGCTTTTGTACTCAGCGTATTTAACGTCTACTTAGCTCTTTATCTTTCATTAATGATGTTAAAGCTTGATGATCAGTGAACATCTTAATGAATAGCTCAGTCAATTTCAGCTCAGATCATCAATGCTCAAAGACACAAATGATTGCTAGTAGTTTCTTGTCATAGATCTCATAATTGCACTCAGCGAGACTCAGATTCTTGCTGTAGTAAATCATTGAATGCAATGTTTCTTCATCATCATACTGAGAAAGTATGTCATCATTGATGTAGTCTGATGAGTTTGTTTCAAGAATAGTCTCTTTATTCTGATCAAAATGACGAAGAATAGAGACTTCAATCATTTATTTCTTCATATGATCAAAGATTGTTTGACAAGCTTGATTTCATTCAAATATCATCTCTTTTTGAGTTAGTTGAATCAAAAGATGAACAATCTTCGAAAAGTTCTTTATAAAATGTCGATAGAAGTTGTAGAAGTTAACGAAGAACTGCATCTGAGTGAGGTTTGTAGAAGTAAATTATTCAACTACTGCTTGTACTTTTCTGAGATTTATCTTTAGTTCTTCAATGAATAGTAATAGTTTCAGAAAGAAGATCTTCTGAACATGAAACTCGCACTTGTTTATATTCATCTAAAGATCAGTCTCTTGTAGTTTATGTAGAATCAATCGTACGTGTTGCTTATGTTTCTTCAGTGTTTTGCTGTAGATGATAATGTCATCTAGATAGATCTGACAAAACTGATGAAGATAGTTAAATAGCACGTCATTCATATAGTGTTGATAGAAAGTCGAGTCATTGATTAATTTGAAAGACATCATGTGATATTTGTAGAAATCAAAAGAAGTGATAAAGATAGTCAAATCTTCGCTATCTGTGAGTGCATGCGTAGTTTGTTGAACGTGACTATTATATTCAATCAAGTCAGATACTTGCTATCTTGAATACAAGCGAGAGTTTCGTTTATTAAGAATAGAAAGTAGCAATCTCGTTTGTGTTACGATTTTAGCTACGCATCTATGTTGATAGCTATGTTGATGACTATGTTGATGACTATGTTGATGACTATGTTGATGACTATGTTTCTGACTATCGCCGGTCGCTCGTCACTAGACTATCAAGTTGTTTCGAAGTCAACTCTATTCAGAGTTAGCTTATGTTCTTCTGAGTCATATAGATAGTCGATTCTTTCCTTCTAGATACTTTTCTTTCTTAGCATTTATATACTCGTTACATTACATTCATATGACTCGCTCTATGCTGATCTCTAACATTATATAAATGCTTCTTCATTACAGACGAAGTGAAATAATCTGCATCGATTTCTTTCAGTGCTTCTGCTAGTAGTTCTTCAATTCTCTATCGACTTTGATCTAGCGACTTGCGTTCGTGCAGCAGCACTCACCTTTCTTTTCTTGTGAGCTGATTCAGCGAGAATAAACAAAAGATTCAAACTCGTGCGCTGATCAGCGAGTATAAACAAACGATTGAAATCATTCGACTAGGTCAAAGATCAGCGAATTAACCGTTCATTCAGATTCGCAAGAGATTCTTCGAATTTGTTGAACAATCAAAAAGATCAGTCTAGAACTGCGTGAAGTCTCTATCTTGATGAGCAAACCTCAACAGTGAGTCTGCTTCAATGACACTCATCGTCAATGCAATGATTCATCTACCCTCATCGCTCTACCCATCAGTGAATCGATTCGCCTATTCGTTCATGTGCAACTAGTGAGCCTGCTACAATGACACGATAATGTCTTCAACAACAAGCAAATCTTTGAGCTTGTTTCTATATCGAAATCTCAGTGAGTCTGCTTCAACAACATTCTCAATGCGATGATCTACTCACTCTCATCGCTCTACCTATCAGTGAATCTGACTCGTCATCGAGTTCACGTGCAACTAGTGAGTCTGCTTCAATGACATCTTTCGTCAATGCAATGATCTACAAGCACATCGCTCTATCTATCAGTGAATCGATCTACCTCGAGTTTCTGTGTCAACTAGTGAGTCTGCTTCAATGACACGTTCGATAGTGAGTCTGCTTGAACGACATTCGAAGTGAGTCTGCTACAAAGACAGACAACGATTGATCTCTTGATTGAGTCAATCAACGAACGAAACAAGCTCTACTATGTAGTAGATCTGAATCAGCAGTGAGTCTGCTTCAATGACATGATCACAATCGATCTCTTCAATGAGCTAGTCGATTCTCTTCTAGTGAGTCTGCTTCAATGACATCAGCCAATAGTCGATCTCTTTGCTGAGCAAGTCGATTTCTTTCTACATAGCTAGCCTGCTACAATAGACATTTCGATTCTACACAAGGCTAAGAAAATACATTCATGTGAACATGAATCGTTGAAGAGAGGAAATACTGTTACGATTCTAGCTACGCATCTATGTTGATAGCTATGTTGATGACTATGTTGATGACTATGTTTCTGACTATCGTCGATCGCTCGTCACTAGACTATCGAGTTGTTTCGAAGTCAACTCTATTCAGGGTTAGCTTATGTTCTTCTGAGTCATATAGATAGTCGATTCTTCCCTTCTAGATACTTTTCTTCCTTAGCATTTATATACTCGTTACATTACACTCATATGACTCGCTCTATGCTGACTTCTAACAGTTTGATCAAAGCATTGAGCTTTCTATAATCGACGCAGAAACGCAGACTATCGTCTTTCTTTTTGATGAATAGTATGAGCGAAGCATATAAGATTGAGCTAGAAAATATAAAGCTCTTATTCAGATGTTCAATCAGATAATTCTTCATCTTTTGAAGCTTGTAATCAAACATATGATAGAGATAACTTCAAGAAGATGTTTTCTCGTTGATCAACTCAATTTTATGATTGTAGAGATGATGAGAGAATAGTTGATCAGTCATCGCTCAGTCAAACACGTCTAGATAGTCATGATATTTTGAAGAAAGCTTAGCTTTGACTTCTTTCAAGATTTCTTCATGTGAAAGCTCTTGTAGATTTACATCTTCGAGTTTATTTCTAGCTATTTTTAGAAGTTGATCGATTTTCGTGATGATGATCGCGAAAGTAGTCACATTTGATCGTTTGACTAGTGATTTATATGCTGCAGTCTTTATCATTGCTATGTTCATTGAATCGAAAGACGAAGCGAAGTTGACTGAATTAGATGATTTCACGATTTTATTGAATGAAGATGACTTCTCGCTGAGTTGAATGATGACAGAAGAGATAAATCTCTTTAGTATTTGAGTAGAGATTAAACTCTTCTGTTCTATCGCGATTTTCTTGCTCGAAAGAACAGTTGAATGAGCTTTGATATGAGTTTCAAAACTAGAAAATTGAAAACAATCATCTTTCATATCAATAGTTATTTCGATCTTGTTCATTCATGTTTTTTCAAAAATCATCTGATGCTGACTCAATCAAGTAATCAGCATAGAAACGAAACGTTTCATATGATCTTGAACAGTCAGATTCAAATAAATTGCATGAGTAATGAGCTTTTTTGCATAATGATCATTGAATCTTCTTATTGACTTGAGCTTAATTAAAGATAACGATTCAATTTGCAGATGATCACAAACATTCTGCATGATTAATTCATCAATGAACGAATAGTCAGCTGCTTCAATGTCAATCAATGACTTTAATGAGTAACTAATTTCATTGCTAAATAATACACATTCAATAGTCAAAGATTTTGAAGCAAAGAAATCATTTAAGCTGCTCATTGTTGAAGAAATTAACACATCTTTTATCACGTCTTTGATGAAAGTCACTAGTTTTTTGCCTCATTCTTCAATTTCTCTGTAAATAATTTCTTCTCTTCTTTTGACATGATGATCTCATTGAGACAAAAGATGAATGCACAAGATGTTGAAGTACTAGTCTTCAGCTGAGAGCAATTCTTTGAAAGATGACTCAATACTTTGCAGTTAAAGCAGATGATTGACATTCTTAATCATTCAGATTCAAGAGTGAAAAAAGTAGCAAGTTGAACATAGTTAGTAATCAAGACTGAAGTTGATGTTGACAAAGAAACAAAACGTTTTTTCGAAGCTGCTATTGATTTGACTGTTCATTACTCATCACGCAGCTGATAATTGACTTGTTGTTTGTTATTCACATCTTGAAGAAAGATTTAAGCTTATCAAGTGAGCTAAACTTTATGAGACAAACTGATAACACGTTCTGAAAATGATTGTTGATTTTATTCTGAATGTCGTTCATCAAAGTGATATCATCATAGTTCAGAAAGCTGAATATTCTAGTGAATTCTGAATAGAAAGAGCTGAAGAACTTGTTGAGCTGCTTCAGAGCAATATATTTGCAACGACACTTTTGAATCAGATTCTGATCTTCGTAAATTTCTTTCAAATGTTTCAATAACTTTGATAGTGATTAATAGAGTGAGAAAGCATTAATATGATGCTTTGCATAAATTTGCTGATTAGCATCGTCTTCTAGCCTGAAAATCACATAGACAATACAAATCTTTTCAGTAAAGTAATGATTTGCATTAACATTGAGCTTGTCAGCTATTTTGATGTTTCATGTCTCTCAGATAAAGTCATCTGTTTTGATGAAGATGAGTGAATTCAAAAGCTTAATGAACTTGTGATGATCATTCTCGTTTTCAGATAGAGTAGAAGACTCTTGTTGAAAGTGAGCTTTAAAAGTCGAGCTTTGTTTAACTTTCTGATTGACTCGTTGCTCAGCTGACTGAGTATCTTGACGAAGCATAAATCGATCAGCTTGATGTTGTTTCGCTCTGAAGTTCAATTGCTCATCTTGTAACTGATTGATCTTTTTCTCTAACTCATCATTCTTATCAAAAGTGACTTCTAGTTGTTTTGCTCTTTTCTTGTGATCATCTTGTACAAAAAGTTAGTGTTCATTAAGTTGTAAAGTCAAGTCTTGCTGACTTCAAAGCTCGTTCAGCATATTAATTACTTCGCTGAATTAATTGCTGACTCAATGAAACAATTGTTCTTTGATGTTTATGTTTCATGCAATGAAAGCTTTCTCAGCTTCAACTGAAGCATTAATGAGTAGAAGTGAAACTCTTTTATTGACAGTGCTTCTAAGCAGATGAGTTGTTCAAAACTCAACTGACTCAATGTTACATGTCATGATGAGAGAAGATAGAAGTTATTGAGATAAAAGTAGATGAAAGATTGATGTTTTGAATTGATGTTTTTTGATGAGTGAAAATTCAAAGAATCTCTTGTGAATTTCAGGTAATAATTGAGTGCTTTATTCGAAGAATTTCTTGCAAATAGAATGATGAAAATGAGTGTAGAATCAAAGAATTTCTTGCGATCTAAAATGATGATGATGCAAATTTAAAGAATTTCTTGCAAATTTTTCTTACTAAATAGATTGTTTCATATTGTTTATTCGTCGATAGCAAAGTAGTTAATGAGCATTTATCTAATGTTAGAGATCAGCATAGAGCGAGTCAATATGAGTGTCATTTAACTAGAAGATAAATGCTAAGAAAGAAAGATAGCTACAGAAAAGAAGCTGACTACATATGTGTATTTCTCAGTCGACGCTAGACTCAATAAAGACTAGTCAAGATAACGAAGCGAGAATAAATTTGACAAGACTAGAAGACTGAGTCTGACAAGGCTAGAATCGTGACATATTTAATCAAAGATGCATTCAATTTAAGCAATGCATCAGAATATGCTTGACTGTCTGATGATTTCATTCGCAGTTGCATCAAGAACTATTCACGCTCAACATATTTTTTAAGTGCAAATAAATCTTTAGCTTTATGCATTCAATTCTCATGTGAATTGCAAGAATGCTTTTAATTTTCTGAAAATCATCATGCATCTTTACTGACTTCTTGAATAAATAAGATCTTTGAGCGAAAAATGCATTAATGTCTGCAATGCATTTTTTGTAGTTTTTTCATCAAAGATTTCATTGACTTTTGTGAAACTGTGCAATTGCACATTCACTCATTTAAATCATCATTAAAAGATTAAGTCGTTTGCATTTTGTTATGATTCTAGCTACGCATCTTCGTTGATGACTATGTTGATGACTATTCTGAGAGCTATCGTCGATCACTCGTCGCTAGAGCATAGACTTGTTTTGAAGTCAACTCTATTCAGAGTTAGCTTATGTTCTTCTGAGTCATATAAATAGTCAACTTTTTTCTTCTAGATACTTTTCTTTCTTAGCATTTATATACTCGTTACATTACACTCATATGACTCGCTTTATGCTGATCTCTAACATTATATAAATGCTTCTTCATTACAGACAAAGTGAAATAAACTGCATTGATTTCTTCAAGTGCTTCTGCTAGTAGTTCTTCAATTCTCTATCAACTTTGATCTAGTGACTTGCATTCATGCAGCAGCACTCATCTTTCTTCTCTCGTAAGCTGATTCAGCGAGAATAAACAAAAGATTCAAACTTGTGCACTGATCAGCGAGTATAAACAAACGATTGAAATCATTTAACTAGGTTAAAGATCAGCGAATTAATCATTCATTCAGATTTGCAAGAAATTCTTTAAATTTGTTAAACAATCATCAAGATCAGTCATAAAACTGTGTTGAAGTCTTTATTTTAGAAACAAATCTCACAGTGAGTCTGCTTCAATGACACTTCATCATCAATGCAATAATTTATCTTCTCATCACTTTATCTATCAGTGAATCGATTCATCTATCAGTTCACGTGCAACTAGTGAGTCTGCTTCAATGACACGTTCGATAGTGAGTCTGCTACAAGAGCAGATAATGATTGATCTCGTCAACAAAGTCAGTCATTTGATAGTGAGTTTGCTTGAACGACACTTGAAGTGAGTCTGTTATAAAGACAAACAACGATTGATCTCTTGATTGAGTCAATCAACGAATGAAACAAGCTCTACTATGTAGTAAGTCTGAATCAGAAGTGAGTCTGCTTCAATGACATCTATTCTCAATGCAATGATCTACTCGCTTTTATCGCTCTACTCATCAATGAATCTGATTATACATTCACATGCAACTAGTGAATCTGCTACAATAATGAGTTCAAAGTTGATCTCTTCAATGAGCAAGTCAATCAGTGAGTTTGCTTCAATGACACTTCTATCTTGCATAGTAAGTCTGCTACAATAGACATTTTGATTCTACACAAGACTAAGAAAATACATTCATGCAAACATGAATTGTTGAAGAGAGAGAATAATGTTATGATTCTAGCTATGCATCTTTGTTGATGACTATATTGATGACTATGTTGATGACTATGTTGATGACTATTCTGAGAGCTATCGTTGATCGCTTGTCGCTAGAGCATAAACTTGTTTCAAAGTCAATTCTATTCAGAGTTAGCTTATGTTCTTCTGAGTCATATAGATAGTTGACTCTTCTCTTCTAGATACTTTTCTTTCTTAGCATTTATATACTTGTTACATTAAACTCATATGACTCGCTCTATGCTGATTTCTAACACATTTAAACTGTATCTTTGCTTTTTTGTAAATTGAAGCGTTCAGAAACGTTATTTTTTGAAGATCAAAAAGCGAGAAATGAGTTTATTAGTTTTTATCAGATGAGCATGTATGATCTTGCATGCTCATTAAATCTTCTGTATTCTGTCATTGATTCAACTGTGTAGTGTGACTTGATTCTGTAGCTTGTTCAGATGAACATGTAGTGAAAATGTGTATGTTTCAACTTTTAACGTTTCGATGTTCACTTTTCTGAAGACATTGATCACATGATGCAACGCTTGATTCTAAAGAGTTTTTAATCTTTGTTTTATACTTGACAATTCTTCTTCTTTATTATGTTGATGTTATATTGATGCTTCAAATGTTATTTTTGATCTTATCATTGCAAAGTATATTTATCTTGCTTTTGTGAATGTAGTTCTTCAAATGAAGATTTCAAGTCAACTAAGCATCAGCATCTTGATGACGTGATCTGCTTCTATTTGATGAAGATGTGAATTTCATTGTAGTTTCATGTTCAGTTACACTTTAAGAACTTGTACATCTGATTTCAACTTTATTATCAAGTTTTCTATGCATAAACTGACTGTCATGTTGAATCTTTTTGACTTACAAGTGAAGTGAGTGAATTCATATTTCTCTAAAGTGAACGTAGCATCATGAATTTGAGCTCACTTCGCACAGACGTCATGTGCTTGACTCAGTGATTCACAGATTGATTTTGTGATTTTGTTATAAATCAGAATATTAATGTCATTTATGAAGTCAAGCACTTCAATTTTGATTTTTAAAGCTTTGCATTTTTCAATTAAGCTTGTGTTAAAGAATAGAAAGAGAATTGATGATATGAGAAATCTTTGCAATATGTCAGCGTTTATTCATTGCATCATGCTGATTTGTTCATTGAACATCAGTGATGATTCTCTGTTTTTCAGAAAGCTGTGAGTTCATTTAACTATGTAATTCAATGTTCTTTTCATTCTCAGAATATGCAGAAATTTAGTATGCAAAACATGATTGAACGTTTCAGCAATGTTTAAACTAAGCATGAAGATTACATACTTGATTTCACAGTCTCATACTGCATATACTTAATCTACTAGTATATTCAGCGCTGAGATCACAAATTACTTACGTCTCACTCTCATTTAAGCATTTGAAAGCATGTGATGAGTCTCAGTAATATCACTTAATCTTTTGATCATGATTGATTCTAATGTTTTACTCATGATGTTTAGCAAAGCAATGAATCAATACATTTTAAAGTTGATGTAATCACTCTTTTTTGATTTGCACAGTACTATTGTCTGAGTTTTTTTGAACTGCTTCAAATGATATTTATGAGTTACATATGCATTGAACAGATTAATTAGTATCAAAGTCAGTTTTGTTAAACTTACTTAAAGTGCTTTATTAAAAATTTCAAATGCATCTGATGCTTTGTTGACTTTTATTCATTGAATCATCTATCTCATTTCATCTTGCAATAAGATTGAATTGAACAACATTGTCAGCAATATAAACAATCTTAAAATGTCATTGATGTTTGCTTGAAATGATGATGAAAAGAATTTCTTTCATAACATCTTTGTTTTTTCTTCGAATGAGTTTGTTATGTGATCGAAATCATTGTTCTTTAATGACAAAAACTGCGAAAGTTTCTTAAGTAGTTGACTTTCGATTCTGATTCACTTTGCGAAATGTCAAACTGATTTTGATTCATTGCTCAATTTATGCATCTGTAATCTAAAATGTAAATGTTTTGTTTCTTTAATGATCTTGTTTTTGTGATTGTTGTATCTTAGATAGTCATTTCATGTTTTTAAAGTATTTTGCAATTTTCATATAATTTATAGTCATCATGATTTCATCACAACTTTTGAGCAAATTTGATTTTAAAAGTCTTGTGCTTGAATTAATGACTTTGCTCAAGAAGTAGACTTTTCGATGATTTCTTGTAACATATGAGTGATTTCAGCTACTTTGTCATCTATCGCTGTCTTGTCATTGAGAAAATGATTGATGAGAAAATGTATTTTTAAATGAGTGTTTAATGCTTCTGTGTTCATTTTCTTTCATAATCAATGAGTTGTAAGCTGCATGAAGAATGTGCATAAATACAACTTCATGACAATTGAAAAATGATCAAATCTCTGATGTAGATTGATTCTCATCTTACATTTGTATATCATGAATTGAATTTTCTTGCTGTTAAACGCTAAATCTATTGTTGTGAGCTGATTGTGAGTCTTTCTAGTAATTGTGTCTGATTCAAACAATAGCTTTAGTCTTGCGTTCATAATAATGTTTAGTAAAGCATTCATTACTATGTGATGAGTAAAGCATCTTTTGTCTTCTCAGTGTGAATGATGTAGATTGAAATCTTTTACAATTAGCTGTTTGCAATCATTTTTGATTAGTTCATTCAGACGAGAAATAGTAAATGATTCTTCTGTAAAAATGATAAATAGCAAGCATGAATTGTAAATGTTTATGAGTCGTAACGTCTATATTTCATCTTTCAAGTTGCTAGTTTGTAACTTAATTAAGCAAATGTTTAATTCAATGATTTTCATTGCTCATTGATTGAATTTTAAACATTTGTTGACATAAATGCATGTTTTTGCTTAAGATGATGAGTTTCTCACTAGATGAAAGAAGTTGTGTGTTGAGCTAAACATTTGTGAAGCATTGATGTTGCAATCTTGTTTCTGAATGACTATTATGTCAAATTTACAAACTTCTCTGTCTATCAGAAATAATTTCTGAATTTTCAATGATTTTTTGATGTTGTACTGTAGAATTCGCAAAAAGATTTGATTTATCATAAAGTTATTTGTAGCTGTTGTTGACTTTGTGCAAAGACAGCTTTTTATATGTTTTTAATCATCAAGAATCTTTTGCATTTTCTGATTTAATGTTTCTGTGTCTGTTCAGACATCATGTTTTCTGAGTCACTAATCACGCATGAAGAGTGATTGACTCATCTTTTCTTGACTTTCATCACTTATCATGTTGACTCGTTGACATTTTAACTGCTTGTCATCGTCAAGATGTTCATTGAACTCAATGAGTTTGTTAAATTCACAAAATTCATTGAACTTAAGAAGTTCAGAAAGAAAAAAGAGAATGAGCAATTATCTTTCAACACTTCAAAGTATCTGATCAATCTGTTTTGAAAGATTTCTTCTGATTACTTTATCTGTAGTTTTCACTTGAAGCATGAGCATCTTCAGAGTTCATGACTATCATTGCAGTTCACGCATCATTTTCTATTCATTGATACAACGCATCTTTTAATGTGATGTTTGTCTGTGCATTTGAAGCAGCACTCTTCATTTTTGCAGAATTTAATCATATGATCAAAATTGAAACATTTATAACATTGTATGATGTGACAGTTCTTTTCAAACAATTTGCATAAGCATTCTTAATATGAGTTCAGCATATTTATGTTTAGTAGTTGATTTATCATCATTTCAATTGCAATCTTTATGATGAGCAATGAATGAGTCTTTTCACTTTCAACTATCTTTTTGAGTCAAGCTATTCTCAACATCTTTAAATCTTCATGAAGTCTTGCATTGTTTTTTATCAATCTTTTGATGATCATTTTCTGATTGCTTGTGTTCAATGTGATGCATACATCATGTGCTAGTATCACGAAGCTTTTATACACTACATGCATTGAGCTTGCAATTTTCTTCATTCATGTTTGAAACTTTTCTAGAGCTGCTTGAGCTTCTGAACTCATCATGTGAAGTGCAATGTCTTCACTTTCAAGCTTGCAAAGTGACACTATTAAATTTCGTTGCATCATTGATGCATTTGCGATTTCTTGAAAGATCTGATCAATCAATCTCTTTTATATCTCTTTCATCTCTTTTCTCTTCATTATTTTCACTAGAATCTTGTGTTTCTTGCAAAGCAATGACAAATCATTTCTGAATCACTGCTTTTCAGTTATTGCTTCTTCTTTTGTTACATTAACTCATGATGATGTTTTGAATGTGAAATGTGTATTTTCTTATGTTTGTAATTGTTTATTAAGAAGTTGAATGAATGTTTTTAACTTTTATACATTCTTTGTAATGAATGCATCTTAACTTTCAATCTTTCTTTCTGAGATGTTTCAAAGATATTGAATCAGCTTTAAAATCACTTCTTTTCATGAGTGATCTTTGCTCTTTTCTTTCTCTAACATTGATGTCTGTGTTAATAAATCAATGATGCTGATAACTTTCATCTCATCATTGCATGAGTGTTTAAACTTTGCATCGCTGTCTCTCTGTGATGAGTCAATGTTGCTTGCAATCATCATTGAATCAGCATTACTGCTGCTCATGCAATTTATCATCATTTATTCATTTACTCAATCTTTTCTCTCTCATTTATAATGCTCTGTTCAAAAGTTCATTTTGTGCGCGTTGTGATTGTTTTTAGAAAAAGAATAATATTGATAATAAAAGTGAAAAGAAAATAATAAAGCTGTTTAACTAGTGAACAACACTTATTTTACTTTTTAAATTTTAATCATAGTTCATAATTTTATGAATTTATAAATTGAATCATGATGCATTATCTTTTTGCATTATTTTGAAGAGTGTTTAATAAAAAGTCATGATGAAAATCATGAAGTCTTCATGATAAAAATTGTTTGATTAAATTATTTACATTTATTTAATATTTTGTTGAATTAAATTAAATTTTTGAATCAAGTTGTTAAATTAAGCTTTTCAACTCAACTTAAGTTCTTGAATTCAACTTCTTAACTTAACTCAACATTTTTTTCAAAAAATTTCAACTTGATTTAACACTTTTTGAATTGAATACTTGATTTGAACTTAAGTACTTAACTTGATGTGATCAGTTTATTCATGACTCAATATACTTGTTAATTAAGTGCATAACACACATTAATTTAGTATATATACAGCGTTTAAATAGTATTATAGTCATAAATTACATACATTTAATGAAGAAATAAAGCATATTTTACAAACTGATGTTAAAAATCGAAACTGTCAAGATGATGCATTATATTTTTTAAGCAAATCATATTTTTGGAATAATTGACTGTTATCAAAAGCTATAAGCGCTTGTAGCTAGTTATTAGTTGTTGATGAGTGACTATTAAAGCTTGCAAGCTAAAAGCTTGACTAAACATATGTTTTTGACTTATGCTAGCTTGGTGAGCTTGTAGCTGGTTTTAGCTGAGTTCGCACTTTTGTCGATGCAGTCGTATGTGCATTTTATTAATGTGACTGCTCAATGAAAAAATATAAAGCATTGATTTAAGTTAAATTACATGTAATTTAGCATTTAATGAACAGAGATCGGCGAAGAACATGAAACGAATATCAGAGTCGAAGATATGAACAAGAATGAAAGTATGTAATGAGCATAGACCGACTGCTTTCAGGCAGGCTTTTTCGCATGCATCGTCGCCACATGATCGTTACCTAAAACTTTGTAGTCGCTTGAGCCGTAATAAATTCCGAAATTATCGACATCATTGGTGCCGCTGGGCAGATGCGTTGCGAACTGCCATATTGAGTCCATGGCGATCTCGGTGTCCTGTACGACGGTATCTTGCCATGGCTTGGTCAGAGCGATGTGCGTCGACGCGATAGGGGAGCCGTATTCCTCGAGCACGACAGGTTTACCTAAGGATCTGCCAATAGCGTCATGTTGCTGGATCCATTCCGAGCCCCATGTGTAGTTGTAATTCCAGCTGTCGGGGTAGAGGTGGAGGGTTCCGTAGTCGATGGTTTTGATGGCGAGGTTGGCGGCGAAATCGACGCCCTCGTATCCCGAATAAGCGTAGGTACCATCACCCAATGGAGGTGCAAGCCATCCTTCGTCACCTAATGCGACCAGGTGGTCCGGATCGAGAGACTTGATATACGCGCTAGTGTCCGAGGCCCAGTTTGTGATGATGGACGATTTGCACCCGCTGCAGCGGGGTTCGTTGCAGAGCTCCCAGGCAAAGATGGCAGGACTAGATTTATAGCGGTTGACTATGAACTTCACATAAGCTTTGTAAGCTGCCTGGGCTTTCTCGTCTGTGTAGAAAGATGTTGCGGAGCCGCCGAAGGCGGTGGTGTAGGTGTTGATGCCACCGAGATCGTTCCAATTGTTGAGGAGCGGGAGGACGAATTTGAGGTTGTATTTTTCAGCCTGAGCGATGGCATAATCGAGGTTGGGAATGCCTCTTGGAGAATTAGTGGGATCGAAAGAAAGGGTGGTACTGAGATAATGAGTGATTTGAAGTTACCGGTTGTAGGGTCCATGTTGAAGTACTGGCCCGAGGAGTTGAGAACTTGGTAATAGATGTTTTGAGCTGTCGAGGCGTCGTTGGTGCTACCAAACCCCCAGACACGGACTACATCGTATCCTGTCTGCCAAGGTGTCAGCTATCTTGAGTTGACGAAAAGGAATGATGGGGGTTACCTGAGCAATCTGAGAGACTGCGGTATCAACATCAGCATTGGACGGAAGATGCCCTAGCCACCAAGCGTTGGTCCCTACATGTCTATTAACATAAGCGTCAATAGAAGGCACATTCTCAGGGCGTTTCCACACCAGCGAAATATTGAGTTTTGCCATTGATATTGAACAAACGGCCATCGACAGAAGGAACTCTGGTGCTATCTTTCTTGGGGTGCGATGGTAGGGCTAGGGTTGATGTATAGAGAGTACTGAGGAGGGTAAGCCCTAAGGCAAGCTTATTGAAGGACATCATGAGGAGTAAAATTATTAATAAAAGAAAGTATGACAAGACACCTTGCACTGCAAGCTACTAGGATGAAATTGAAATCTGAGAGGAAAAGGGAGAATATGGTTCATATACTTACACACATCACTATTTCAGCCACCGCTGAGGGAACGTTGGCTTGTGGACTATACTCTAGCTCGGCTCGGCACGGCAGACATCACACTCACACTGTCACACATACCTCAACAATCATGTCCGAGAAGATCGGAACGAGGTTGAAATTGAAGGGGAAGGTGTATCCCGCCCTCGATATCGGAGTAATTGTTAAATCTGGTTGGTGGTTGTCTAGCTGTCGATCCTCAAGTAACGATCGGGAAGGCGAAGCAAGTGGTTCCGGTAAGTTTCGGGAACCGTCGCTCAATCCGAAACGCCGCCGTCTGAGATAAGCGGGCGTCTAGCAAAAGTAAGGCACACAGACCATAAAGTGAACTTCGACCAAGGTACTCCGTACCTACATACTAAAGTACGTGTGAGTAAGGTAGTACGGTAGGTACCTAGTCACCTAGTTACCTTATGAGGGGCCGCTGACGGGAACAACAACAATGGATTCATTCCCATCGTACCGCCTTGACGTTCCACTGATGAACATTGAAGCCACTGCCTCGAGTGTAAATTAATCCTATGAATACTACGGTACGTACTTCGTCTGAGATGTTGTTGTTGTTACAATGATAGGCCTATCATTCTCTCACCCCCGGAAATGGCTGTCAAAACCGACGAGAGACCATCGTTCGAATTTGGTCTGCGCCAAGTGTTGAGCTTGCGGCTGGCCATTGCAATACGGTGCGGTAAAAATGCAATATGTGGACACACTCACACTGGATTCGAGGGAAGAGGTGAGGTATATACTACTGCTTCCGAGTTGGATGCCAAAGTCTTCTCCCCCGTGACTCGATTGGTGTTCCCATGCAGCTAAAGTAGGCATTGCTTCCACACCTCCAGCCATTCTCAGTAAGTCATGAGGTCTCAGCGGGTGACATTATTGCATAAGACTGTCCGTATGACGAAGAGAAAATGCCGAGGCTGTTGGGTTACAATCACGTGTCCATAATAGGTCAATTAGGGCTGGACTCCTTAGAAGGACTCGGGACCGCGTCCAATGGAACGGCGTGAAGCGCAGGCTTCGCTTTCTTACCCATCGAGCCGTTCCTTCTTCTCTCCATTGCATCTACTACCCAATCCGCAACCTCTCTGTCAACAACCCCCGGGGTGCTTAGCTCCGCTTCCGAAGCTTCACCGGTTTCCTCCTCATCAGCTTCGGAGATCGTCGGTGGCTTCAACAGCGGCGCTAGCCAGGCGTGGCGTAGCAGCATTGCATATGTTGGGCGAAGCTTGGGGATCTTGTTCAAGCAGCTCCGCACAAAATCCCTGGCTGCGTCCGAGAAACCTTCTGCTGGTAAATCGGGTGGGTCACCATCGACAATAGCCTGACGTTGTTAGTGAACAACCCAGTACAATCGGTCAGAAGGGGGACTTACGCTCAGCTGGCTGAAGATGTTATTGTACGTTTCAGGAGGATACGGGTACTGCCCCATGGCACACTCAATAACAGTGAGTCCCAGACTCCAGATATCACTATGCACCGTGTAGGTGCCTCCCCCTGGGTTAGCACCAGCTTGGGCAACGCCTCCGCTTGCAATTCGCTCTGGTGCCATATAACTCTGGCATCCAATGTTCGTCTTTGCAATACTTGCGACGAGGTTTCCACTTACCCCAAAATCACAAATTTTGACTTGACCTTTGCTATTGACGAGTATATTAGTGGGCTTGACATCGCGGTGGATGATGTTGTGCTCGTCTTTCAGCGATTTGAGACCCATGACAGTTGACACCGTAATCTTGCGAAGAACGCCTTCAGGGATCCCATCACCGTACAACTTGTCGATCGATCCACCGTCCATGTATTCCATGCATATGTACACTGCTCCTTCTTGGAAGAAGGCACCATAGAAGTCCACGATGAAGGGTGAAATGCATCGGTGAAGAATATCCAATTCCATGATGATGGCTGCGAATTTAGCCTCGTCCAACTCCAAACGAATCTCTTTCATCGCCATTATAAGACCGGACGTGCCGCCCGACGTAGGCGTCGCGGCAGATACACCATTGTCAACAGCGCCTGTATCTGTGGGAATCTCGGCAGGTCTTGATGATGCTGCCATTGATGGTGGGGGCTTATTACCGCTTAGACCAAGCCCAGGCCTGCGTATCTGCGGTCTACTGTGTCGTACTCTGTAGACGGTCCCGTAGTTACCCTTCCCTAGCTCTTCGAGGTTGTCTACTTCGTCAAGAGAAATGCTAAAACTGGTGCCACTCGAGAAATCTATACCCTTCCCATGTATCGTAGCTTTCCCCTTGAATTTCAAGGTTCCAGTCTTTGTATCAACAAACTCGGAGTATTTGGTGAATAATGATTCCTGGCCCCCATTAGCATTGCGACTAGGACCACCATCTTTAGCCTCCCCATTGGCACTCTGAGATTCGCCCAAAGCTGCTCCCAGACCACCTGAAGCGGACAAAGGTGATTGGAGACCCGAGGCATCAGATAATTTCATACCCCTATTCAGACCCCGCTTCGCCGCTAGCGACATTTTGGAGTTCGTTTTCAAACTCGGCACAGCCGGTGCTGAGATATGGTTTAGCACGTGAGGTCTTGCTCCTGGCGGAAGATGAAGGCCCCCGACTCCGCCAACGAGTGGTCCTCCGGGGCTTGTGACACCGGGTACGGCTAAGTTTCCGCCCACTGCTCCGCCTGGAATAGAACTAGTTATAGAGGGAATATGACTAGTGGACGTAGAATGCGTTAGAGGATTCGGAGGGATTCGGAGGTTTTGAGGCGGGGGTCTTGATAAGTGAAATGCCTTCATCTTAGCCTGCATGTCTTGAGGAAGCGTAACAGCCCTCGCGCTAGTTAAAGATGATGGTGGAGGCCCTGGTCTCCGAGCGGCATTAAGTGCTCCGAGAGGGGTGGAAGAGGCGGTCATTGCAGCCGTGGCAAGAGAGTCGGCATTGGTGCGGAAGGAAGGAAGACGAATCGGTTGAGGATTGGGAGGTAACTGGGCAAAGTCTTCCACTTTGACGCCCGAGGAAGTTGAGCTCGAGAATGCGGAATCTCGGGGTGGGGACTGCTCCGGTGCGGTTGGTGATGAGCTCATGTTTGTGTTTGCGACGAAGGGTGAGAGATGGGTTGAGGTTGTGGAGGAAAAGATACTAAAAGAGACAGATAAGAATGGTCCAATTTAACGTCAGGGCATGTCCAAACACTACAGGAATTCCTATATCATGATAAAGTAAGCGTTGAGGGAAATATTCTCTCAAAATTATCCAGCTACAGCAGGTATCAGGATTATAACTGTTTGGGTTTAGAGTGGTCGAGAACTGTGGCTGATGACCCTCGAAAAATTTATGGAATATTACCTTTGGATACCATACCTAAGGTACTTAAGCTAAGATAAATTAATGTATTTTAATATCCGTCCCACCCGTCCATTGATACCGTAGGTACCTACCTTCCATATTATGGCAAGCCGTATCACAACGTTTTGTCGAACGGTTTCGTAAAGTTACATTCCTACAGTCGTTACCGTATCAACGTAAGCCTAAAGTAGGTTAGCTGCAGTCGGCGTCGCTCGGCAGAGTCGGCACTCAGTTACGACTGCCTTGTTTAAAGTTATCTTTGACTGACGGTTCTGTTAACTTTCATTGCTCTTCCCACAGATAATTCATAGAATATCACTACTCGCTCCATAGAGGCCCGTAGTGCTTCACCCATCGATTACTCTATCATCAAATGTGAACATTCGAGGTTTTTTTGCTGGAGCAATCGCCCGACAATTCAGAAACCCTTACCGCATTCGAGACCACCTTAATTTATCTACCTTACTCTTCAAGCTACCCCACCAGACGACCGTGTGTTTCAGTAGACCCGAGAGAACCAATTGTATTTGGATGAGGCTGGAATCCGAAAGAAACTCCCCGTCAGTTGTGGGATCATTCCAACAGGGTTCGCGACGTGAGCCAAATTCGGACAACCATGACTTTCATGACCAACCCTATGTCCTTTCAGAACGCTCACCCTGCTATGACTTTCGCTAATTCCGCTGCCATGGGCTTTGCCTCACAACCAGTCCATCCTTCGAATTTAGTGGCAATGATGGGAAAGGAAAAATTACCTCCACACTCTTCCCATCCTGCGTTCGGACGCCTTACATTGCTGGTCTTCGAGGCTGTATTAGAGGTTGTATGTGTCAGCTTGCCAGGCTACATAGTGGCAAGGCAAGGCATGTTCAATGCAGAAATGCAAAAATTTGCCGCCAACTTGAATGTTATGCTCTTCACTCCATGCCTAAGTATGCCTTTCACCACTTAACGCTACATCATGCTAATCTAGTCCCAGTCTTTACCAAGTTGGCTTCGCAGCTGACGGCTGATACAATTGGAGAGCTCATGTTGATCCCCGTGATATTCCTAGTCCAGACTTTGGTCTCCTACCTTTGCTCGATCGGCGTGTCAAGACTTTTCCGGTTCAAGAAAAGACGTCGAAATTTCGTCATAGCTATGGGGGTAAGCATTTAATTCGCATCTAGTAATTTTGGACTAGCCAAGGCAGCTAATATGCCCAGGTTTTCGGCAATTCTAACTCGTTACCAATCTCTCTGGTACTTTCTCTCTCGCAAACGATAAAAGGACTCCACTGGGACAAAATTCCTAACGACAACGATGACGAAGTTGCCGCAAGGGGTATCCTATACCTACTAATTTTTCAACAGCTTGGTCAGCTACTCAGGTGGAGCTGGGGCTACAACGTACTACTGGCACCTCCCAAGCTTCCCGAGGAGGAACGAAACGACCAGCTTGAAAGAGGTCAAGGCCGCTATACGGACGAGCCTAGCGGCGAAAACGAGCGACACCTGGAATATGCTTCTGTTGACGACGAGGGAGATGAGCAAGATGCTAGCAATGGTTCGAGTGAGACCAACGTTGAGGATAGAGGTGCGTCGAAGGGCAGTCCAGGTGACTCTCGAGACTTTGTACCTGGAGAGCAGACACCTGTGACTCATCGGCAATATACATCTTCGGTTTCTTCTAAAGCATCGTCAAGAGCTGGGTTTACCAAGTTCAGGCCTGCCCCAGGCCTAGTACCTACGCCTTTGAATGGTAATATATTGCCATATCAAGGCAACAATCAGACACCAGCTACAAATCCTGACGATGAGCCCGCGCCGAATGGCCCGTGGGGTTCATTAATTCGGTGCGGAATTGCTGTCAAGCGCGGAGCCAGTGCGGTTTCCTACTACGTCTCAAGAAAGTTTGCCGCGGTGTTCGAAGCCTTACCAAGGCCCCTACAAAGTGGATTAGCAACAATCCACGCTGGTGTTAAGAGGTCCTTTCTTGGCTTGTGGAGCTTTATGAATCCCCCGTTGTGGGCCATGTTAGCTGCGATCATTGTTGCCTCGATACCTTCTCTACAGAGCTTGTTTTTCAGCGAAGGAACATTCGTAAAAAATTCGATTACCAGCGCAGTAAGCCAGAGCGCAGGCGTCGCTGTTCCGCTCATTCTGGTCGTTTTAGGAGCAAATTTGGCAAGGAATACACTTCCCGAAAATCCAAATGGCCTGGAAGGAGATCGCAAAGAGGAAACAAAATTGCTCATTGGTGCGCTAGTCAGCAGAATGCTGCTCCCAACCATCATCATGACCCCTATACTAGCCCTAACAGCTAAATATACGCCTATCAGCATACTGGAAGATCCGATCTTTGTCATTGTCTGCTTTTTGCTTACTGGAGCGCCGAGCGCACTGCAATTGGCGCAAATCTGCCAGATTAACAATGTATATATGGGAACCATAACAAGGCTCTTGTTCCAGAGCTACGTCGTTTGGTTTGTCGCTCCTGATCATCCAAGCACTCATGCAATTGCTGACTTCTTTAGGATTCTTCCCTCGACACTTGTTCTTGTTATGTTGGCTTTAGAAGTCGTTGAGTGGGCAGGGGCTTGATCTGTTGGTCAACACCTCATCTAGATATCTAGGCTCGATCGAGATCCTTGTCCTTATCTTAATGAACACTCATGGCAGGTGTGTTCAATCTTCAATGGACTGGCACCATATGGAATTGGGCAGGGTTATCAAAGCGTGAATAAAACCGAACAAGCGAACTGTAAGAAGGTCGTTTTCTATGGTGTATTTTACAAAGGCTGGATTTCGTAGGTGTATCTTTGGTATTTCCAAGAAGAGCATTATCGTAATGCTACAAAGCGTACATGCGCTCTAATTTTTTTAAGGTTTGAATTATTCATCTTCAAGACTTGACATTGATTCTGATCATGATCGATGTCAAGCTCATGTTTCTAACGGGGAAACCTCTATTATTTAGTGAGTGCTTTCTCATCATGTTTCTCGACGAGCGCATTGGGAAAAGGTAACCCAAAGTGATAAAGACTTCTCAACTACATTGTTGATAGAGCTGATCACTGCTGTTAGGGCTGATCACTGCTTCTAAAGCTGAGCATATGAGAGCAGGTAAACTTTGAGGCATCAACATTCTCAACCTCATTTACTAGGTCAAACCACGATATTTTTCAATTATTTCAAAAGCATTGAAATCAGCGAAATCAGAGCTACAATCATGCCTTTCAAAGTATGTCAAGTAGTCAGTGAGCATATGTTGATTCGAGTCGTGAAAGGGTTACTACTAGATGAGCGGTCGGTCAACCAGCGCATTGAACATTCTCAACCTCATTTACTGAGTCAAACCTCAATATTTTTCAATTATTTCTGAAGCATTGAACTCAACTGATTCAGAGCTACAGTTATGTCTTTCAAAGTATGTGAGATAGTCAGCGCGCATAAATCAATTCGAGCGAGGAAAATCGATGATTTTGATGTTCAAGTTGATCGACGCTAGAAAGACTCTTCGAAACCTCAAAAAAGTCTTAATTTTGACATCTTGCCAGACGACATTGCCAAAAAAAAACCCACTTAGTTCCAGCCTGCGATAAGGGAGCGTCACTGCGTGAGTGATGTCGTTGAGACTGGCCAAAAGTACCTGACGAAGTTTTCTACTACCACGCGCTCAGGTCTTGATTCTCCGTACTTTCTAATCGACCATCATCTCGCACAGTATCAGCAAGAGACAAAACCATGTCAAGCAGGAAAAGGACATTCAAGCGAATTATTCAGCCAAGCGTCGACACTTACTTCGATTATCACGAATCAGATCATCCCAACGCCCCAACCCAATCCTCGATCTCCAGCCCGTCACTACCCACCTTTCTCCAATCATCCCTCCCGGACGTTGGCATGAGGGTGCGCAAAGCTGTGCTAGAAGGGTACAAGACAAAACCCTCGCATGTTATCGCGGAGCACCGACATCTGCTGCCGCCTAAGCTCAGGAAACCCGGCCCAGCGTTTTGGCTTGACGGAATTGGTACCGTATAGCGGAATCCTCAACATCGGCGCCCACCATGCGCAACCTGTGGCTAACGGCGCACCTAGTCCTTTATTACACTTTGATGACGAACGGAGCTTCCTATCAAGTCAAGAGCCGAAAGTTGCAGATGCCATACTCACATCTGCCTCCATGTCTACCTGTGCGAACTACAAGCGTCGACGCTCAGAAGAAGACCGAGCGGATGAATATGCAGACTTTACACCACTATTACCGCGCTCTGGATATCCACTCAGCCACACTAAGATGCCCAATCTGAACACGTTGCGCGTGGTTGCGAATTCAAAGACAAGGAAAACAATGCAACATCAATTGCACAAAATCTCCCAAGAAGAAAACATCAATATGACAAACGCCAGTGACATTGAAGAAGCGGACTTTTCTCGGCCTGAGGATTGGGCAACTCCCGAGATGAAACTCTGAATCATCACCTTAAGCTCACGCCCACATAGTGGCCCGCTGGTCTGATTTGCCAGTTGCGGATGTGACGTCCATAGCTGCAGGTAATCGACCTAGATGCAGACGATACTCGTGTCATGGAATTGTCCTCCGATCACGTCTGGCAGACTTCTGTTCGGTACTTGTGCCGCTATTTGTCGACTATCCTCATGTTTGGCTTGGGTTTATAACCGTTGCCTAAATTTATAACAAAGGATTTACCTAAATTTCTCCGAATCTTACTGGCACATAAATATCCATAGAAGTGAACGAGAAGCCCTTAATGAGAGATATACGTCGAGTTAGTCCAAGAACGAGTATAGTAGGTTACCAGTGGGGCTTCTAATACTCATAGGAGAGTATCCTTCATCCACTTTGGACGTTGAACACGAGCGGAGCGCATTCTTTTGAAGGTTGCGTTTTACCCGCTACAACCACCAGTCGACGTCAAAAGTCAGCAAACAATAAACAATAAACGGTAGTTTCGAAATACGGAGACCGATTATTGTTTATTGACTTTTGACGCCGGCTAGTGAACCGGCCTTTGCTCAGGATTATTTCACACTCCCTCTCGCCGTGATCCTTGATGGCCAATGAGTTTATATGAAAGCTGGCTCCTGATCTCAAGGAGTATCATCGTGGTCTTAGGCACGACTTTGGCGGTGGCTGTTGGTGGCATGAACGCGGGCGCCTGTCTTATTCCGTGGAACGGCGGCGGGTTCGAGGAGAGGAGAAGGAAAGGGACCTGCAACTAGAATTGGCGACGGGGTGATAACGCTATGAAAATGCTAGTACTTAGTTGGTTAATACCTAATACCCCGGATGTCTTTCGATATCGTTGCGTGATTTGAAAGTCGACGTCATACACTCAGGTGCGTTATAATCTTCAACAGTGGTAGTACGGCTCCAATGTATGACCCAAATCCTCTCCCATACACCTCGTAATGACTCTCACATCGTACCCCACACCCTTCCCACCAAAACCCTCCTCGACATGCAGCCCATTGTAAAAGCCAGAACTACATATCTTCCGCAGCATCCATCACCGTCCTCCCCCAGGATTTCCATCCACATCCTCTGTGAATTGACAGGCACTAGTCTTGCTACGAGGCTGCTGGGGCGGAAGAGTTCACATACTTTGATATTTGTCGCAAGCAGTCCAGAATTCCCACAACCGCAAAAACATCTCTTATTTCAACATATCATCCAGCTTCTCCCCCAACGCCTCCTCTATTTCCCATACCCATCTCCTAACCTCCGCTTCCATACTTGCATCATCGTCTTCTAGCCCTTCCGCAATAATCGGTAGCATCTCCGGCAACGTCCCTAACCACTCTTCCCCGAGCCTGCTCGTCAGTGCCCTCTCACATCTCACTGCAGTCAGTCTAACCGCTACGCTATCGTGGCTCATGTGTTTAAGTAGCTGGGTATTTAGGAATTTATGATGGACGGGGGCATCGGTGGTGGCAGCGGCAAGGGCGGTGATGGTTTCGGTGAGAAGCGTGTGGAAGGAAGGGTTCTCTTGGGGGTTGGAGGGGGTTAATTGGCTGGCGATGGGGAGCGAGGCGAGGAGGGCGGTTGAGATGGGGTTAAAGTGATTGGGTGATTGCCAAAGTTCGTCGTGATCGTGCTCGAAGCACTTTTGTAAGGTAGATACGACCCTTTGCCACAGTAGACGAGAGTCTGAGTCCTTTCGGCTGCCGGTGTTCAGGACTTCGACAGCATCTTCAATGATGTAGGAGGCATAACTGGTAACGATAGACTACGCGACCCGTAAGCAGTCTTTTCTCAATGGACTCAAAGACATCATAAACCCACCTTAAGCGTCCCGAAGAATTTCCCCAGAAACGTCCACCAAGTGATCTTCCTCTGCAACCCCTTCTTCCCATCTTTCAACGCCGTCGACCACTCCATCATCCTCATAAATAGTGGTCTAAAAGCCGTATCATTGAGTTTGTAGATCATGGCCATCGCAGTTTCATTCACTGCTTCTTCGACTTCTCCGACCTCACTATCTCTATAGCTATCTTCTGTTCTAGGCGAGAATTGTATGCGGCGTAAGTCAAATGCTTTGAGGAAGAAACATGTTAGGGAAGAAGAGTGTTTTGAGATGAAGGATTTGGGTCGTTGATAGATCGAGGAGCGCAGGACGAGGAGGTGTTCTTCAACTGCTTTTGGGCCTTCGGTTATTGCGCTTGTCCAGGTTCTATCAAGAGCTCCGAAGAGTTCTTTAGGTTCGATTTGCTTTGCGAGTAAATTCAGAGTGTCGACGCGGTTTTGGTCACAGTCTTCGCCCATTTCTGCATTTGCTGATTCGTGGGAGATTGTCAGGACGCGGTCGAGGGAGGGGCCTGTTATCATCCAGGGAACGTAAAGGAGGAGATTACTTGTGAAAGAATAAGCAGCATTATGGAGACGTCTGTCCTCGGCATCTGCTTCGATGCTGGCGGCTAAAAATTCTGTGACCTGTGGAAGAGCCTGCGGAATTATTGGGATGAACGCGTCTCTCAAGATTTCAACCATCGTAGCTAGACAAAGGAGAGCCATGACACGAGACTTACTGTCTTCCACCCCCAAGCATGCCGGACCGGCGATAGTAGTTAAGATAGTGGTGACCATAATAGTGTCCTTTTTACCGAATTTTTCTAGGATTCGATCGATACATGCCATAGCCGTGTGCTTTAACGGTAAATCAGATGACTCCTCGACGAGAGAAGCAAGTTGGGGAAGGAATGCGAGGATAGCTTCATACGATTTACTTTGTTCCGATCGGGTATCGTTGAGTCGTCGCTCAAAGGAATGCAGAACTTGCTGTTGAATTCCTTCGTCAGTGCGGCGAAGTAGGATCCGAAGAATCCCAATAAATTCAGACATGGAGAACAGGCGAAGCAAGGCATGCAGTAATTGTTCACACGATGTGCCGAGCTTTTTGTTGTGCTTCGTCTTCTGTGAGAGCGCGAAAATCTGTTCGAGAAGACGACCGTACGTGGCTCGGATTATGTCGGCTTCTTCCTTTTCTTCATTCAAAACTTTAGCTGTCCTTGAGATTAAGTGTTCATCACTTAGTATCATTGATGGCAGAGAGAGCAAGTTAGCTAAAATACTCTCCGGAGTGTGATCTTTATCCATTGTCACAAGACATGAGGATGAGGTAGGCTTCGGCTTTAGGATGTCAAAAGCAACATCTAGATATTTCTCGACGGTCTGTACACCATCAGCACCTGCCACACTATTGTCTAACATCAAAAAGCCTTACCAAGAACTGCGTCTTTGGCCTATGGTTGCCAGCTAGTTCAACGGCAAAACGAGTAGCACTTTTGCCACTTGGATATTTGTCCTTCAGCAAGACAAGCAATGCGAACAGGAAATCGTCGGCACCGAGCTTCTCTGCTAGCGATTTGAAAAGCCGCAGCCTTTGCTGAGCTGGTATGTGCTGGTACGCAGCTACGAAGCTGAGCAAGAGCTCAGATACACCCATCAATGGATCGCCCTTCCCCTTGCGCAAGGATTGTACTAGGCGTGGAATTACGGATTCCATAATCTATCGGCCTCAGGTATCAATGTCTACAAAGCCGTGCTTAGATCCTTGGCTTACCTGTTTAACCACGAATGCAGAAAATTCGTCGTTTTGGCGTAAGACTTGGGTCCCCATGTGTGTAAATACAGGCATCACACTATGCAAGATCAGATCAGGAGCCACGCTAGCCAGACTTGAAATTAGTAGTAACGCGGTGTGTTGCACCTGAGGACTTGGTGTAATCTTGATGCAGTTAATGAGTACGTCTGCTCGAATCGCCGAGAGGTCAACGCGCTGTTTGGGCGACCTCTGCAGAATGTTAGTAATTACAGACAGTTCCCAGACAGTAAAGGCAACCTACTCTGGTAGCGTCCAATATAGAGAGGGTGTTCTTCAAGGCAAGGACCAGGAGGTAGCTCAATTCTCTGCCTGTGCTGTGTTTAGAATGCTGTAGATCGGCTATCAGTTGAAAAAGACCTCTCAAAAATTCAGGATGCCTTTGGGGTTTTGAGGCTTCAATAAGTTCGAGGACAAAAGCTATCCTTCTGTAGTTCTGCTCAAGAGCCTTCAAATCAGACGTAACAGAACCTTCAGCACGACCATGAATTGTACGCCTACGTTTCGAGGCTGATGGCTGATCTCCCGAAGGATTAGACAGGGTAGGGAGTTCTTCGAGAAATGATTGTAGTACATTGGTTGCAAGATCAAGATGTCGTAAGGTCTCTGTCGCTTCACGCTGCTGCCATCCTCCCTTTTGACCACCTGCCCCATCAACCGCAATGTTCAATAGCGTTTTAGCTATTGAGGATTGTATATCCGTCTTTAAGGATGGCCAGATGTTCTGGACGTGTTTTAGAACTGCAGGATAGAAGAGCGGGGATGTTGATTGATTCTCCGACTGAATAATAGTCCTCACAATCTGCATGCCGTCTCGGTCAGATGGTGCAACAACACTGACGATCTGTTCTACAAGCTGCTCCGGAACGATGCCTTGATTCTTGCACAATACCTGAAATTCTTTTTGGCTTTGGGTGGTGCTCTTCTCGAGTAAAGGCAACAAAACCTTCGTCCGTGACACGCTGCCAACCTTTGTGACCCGGTTCAATATTTGTAGTAGACGATACTTAACGGAATATAGTGGTGTGTTGACGACATGACTACAGAGACATGAAAAAATTGCTGCTCGCAATGAAGTTCTCAGTTCCTTTGCATGCTTCGAGCCCATAAGGCTGTCCGGAAGATACGAAAGTATGTGAAGAGCATCTAGCATGCATTCCTCCAAGCTTGGAACAATGATCTCTTGCAAAAATTTGGAAGCCTCGGTCACGGTTAGCCATGACACCTCTTTAGCCTCTTTTCCCTGGCCGTATATCTCGTCTTGACCCAATAAGCTTGGTTTCGTGTCCTGTTGTGCAGGACTAAGGAAATTTGCATACTCGGCAGCTAGAACTAGAACGAGGTCCGCAGTAGCACGGCGTACCTTGACAGAAGGATCCGCCAACGCGTAGACAATGTATGGTAGGAGGATTTGTACATCTGCAACGAGCCTCTCTTGCTTGAGAAAATCCGAGATAACGGTAATGGCAGTACTTCGAGCGGTAGTCGAATAGCTGCCGCACCATATTCGGATGAAGAAGGAAACAAAAAGGGGTTCAGTCATTGCGAGTGACTTCCGAAGAACTGTCAAATCCGAAAAGGTGCCGATGTTGTGTGATGAAGAGGACGCCAAAGAAAACCCATGCGCCAGGCTTGGGAAGACGTACGAATCAGAGTGTGACAGGAAAGATATCTCGTACGCGGTTCGTGTAGGAATCCGGCTTAGTGCCATGCCAAAGGTCTCATTTGGGGACCTTTCTTCGACATCTTTCATTTCCACATCCTCGACCAACATGTCATTCCTTTCCTCGATAGGGCGTATAACTCTTTGAAGTCTTGTCTCTAGATGTTCTATGTCCACATCAGATCCCTTAATGACTTGTTGTACGACAGTTCCTATGGTGGCCGAGTCTGCGAGCCGAAGTATGAGATCGCCTAGAGAACCTTGCAAGTCAAAGTCTTGATTCGCCTGCAAACTAAAGCTCTGAGCCGCTGACAACATATATCTGGTAGCAATAGCAACAAGAGACTCGTTCATTAAGCCGGCTTCAATTAGTGACCTAAAGGTACTTAGGGACTTCGTGTCTGAGGCTCTCTCAACCCTACTGACGATCCCAAGTAACACACCGAGAACAAGGTTGTCTACCAGGTATCGGTTCTTCAGAATTGTAAGATCATCGTGAAGCCCCTCGATTGCCATCAAAGCTTTGAAAACTTTTCGGGGTAACAATGCAGTCTGTTTCTGCTGCGCCAAAACAGCTAAACAGATTAGCCCCGCATGAGTGGTGCTCTTCCATCCTATCACTGTAGATTCCATCATTGCAGTCAATGTCTCATCATCAAGGCTGGCCTTTGATGCTATAACAGTCAGAATCATGTAACACCCTACTCGAAGGTCTGGTACGTTTCCAAGAGAGAGCCCTTCATTCAAATAGGGTATTACGCGTAATATTATATCTTCTTGAAGCTGCTTCTGCGCCTCACGTCTACCAGACCGCGATTGGTCCAGCATAGCAGCAACAGCCTCTGTAGTTACCGTTGACCAGAACGAGATCAAGGTAGGGTGGTGGTGTTTCTTCCGGCTTACTTTAAGAGTGTAAGTGTTCATCCCCATGAAAAAGGATTGATTGTGAGTGGCAGTAGATACTATGCTATGGCGTGGTGGATTGGTACGATGTTGAATATATGGATGAAGGAATTTGAGCACTCGTGGTATATTCTGGGGTAAGATATCGAGCATGGTACGAAATATCGGATCCATGTGATATGGAAGAAAAGCGAATACCAAGCAAACGGTATTAGTCTCATGAACTCTATGGAAGTATTAGCATTAGAATTTTCTGACGAAATCGAGCTGGGATTTTCCCTTTGGGCTTACCTGAAGCGTCTCACGAGCCACTCGAGCGCCTTGAGTGCCGGCTTCAATAGCAGCTTGCTACTTGTTAAACTGATGAATTCTTCCAGAGCTATATCAAGCTGCTCATTTTGTGTAACGGTCATCTGTGTTCTGTCTTCCTGCTTGCTCTGTTCACTAAAAATATTGTTGGCGAAGCCGATGAACCTTGCGTCTAGCTTGCACAGCTCCTGGAAACCTTCGTAACATATCTGATATATCGTATCAAAATCCTGAGTGGCAGCAACTCGTGCTTCAAAAAGCAGTGACTGTGAATGCGCTTTCTTCTGAGCCTTTAGGTCCAGGGAATTGGTTGTGCTTGCCCGAATTTCGGCCAGCTGGGCCGCCAAGGTGGTCGTCATTATTCTGCTAGACTGCTATAATGTCCTAAATCTCCGAAACTTGGAACATTATTATCATCCGCTCAGCGCCCGACGTCGTGACTTCGAAATGGTCAAAGGAATCTGAACTTCAATTTTCCAGCTTCGCAGATTTTAAGGAAAGAAGTTATTCACGAGGAAGCTACCCCTATTTCATAGTGGGTAGGCCAGAATTTAGAATTTCCAAAATCGAGGGTCCACCTTCTGCAAATTTTGCCCTGCAACCAACCAATTCGCTGGAGAAGCCTAACCACCACCCCACAGACCTTTAATTCCTTTCATTCGGTATGTAATATGAGGTTATACAAAGGCGGCCCCTTCATGTATATCTGACGTGTTGCAGGATCAATTTCAGCGCGATTCCAGCGCATTTCAGCGCGATTCCAGAGCTCTACGAGTATGGTTCCTCCTCTTGCCTCCACCCAGAAGGATCGGATAGCAGTGCATCTACAGCAGGGACTGTCGCCTGAGGTCATTGCCGACGTCGAAGAGGTCGGTGCTAGAACTGTCAGAAGGATCAGAGCTAGATTAAAAACGTACGGTCAACACACACCTCCTAATAAAATGAGTGCTCAGGAACCGGCGCCCTTGATTCATTCTGCTGTCAGGATTGATCTTCGACATTTTCTAGAAGATCAGCCATGATCATATCTGAATGAGATGCTATACTATCTCTTCGACGACTGAGGCATCACCGTCGCTCTTTTCACTCTATCCAACGCTTTAAAGGCCATGAAAATCAATCGAAAATGCCTTAAACGGGAGGCTTTGAAGCGCTCGCAGAAGTGTCGAAATCTATACTTCCTAGACGTCAGTCAGTTCACTCACGAAATGCTCGTGTTTCTGAATGAGAGTGCAGCCAACGAACATACGATGCATCGTAAACGTGGCTGAGCTCCCTATGACATATCGCCATGTATAATCCGACCAGTCAAACGAAGCGAAAGATGAAGCATTCTACCGACCTACTGCTCTGACGGCATTCTGGCCAAACATATACATCAGAGGGGTATTTCTGGAGCTCGCTTTGAATGGTTCCTGACGAACGAGGTACTTCCGAGATGCTGTCGCTTTCCAGGGCCTAAATCGGTGTTGATTCTCGACAACGCTTCTGTGCATCACACTCAGGTGAGTGACGTCGATGTCGACGTCAAGCTGAGCTCTGCTAACTATCAGTAGGAAGTCAAAGATCTATGCCGTCAGGCCGGTGTGATCTTACTATATCTGCCACCCTACTCCCCTGACTTCAACCCAATTGAAGAGTTCTTTTCAGTGCTTAAGGCCTGGCTCAAAAGACATTACAAGCTGGCGGAAGACATGAGTTTTGAAGCCTATTTGCACATGGCGATGGAAGCTTGTAGCAAGGGTCATTTTGCAGCCGGTCACTTCAGGCATGCGGGCATAACAGTAAATATAGATACGGATTGATTTGTTTCCTTGTCAATACTTCGTATGCCTACTATTTTGGCTGGTATGACAGGTACTTTCGAGTAAATGTATACTTAATAAAATATATACTCTATATAATCCACGATCACCAAATATACTACTTTTCTGCTCTGGAAGGCTTCGCATCTTCGCCGATGGCCTGCGTTTGTTGGCTGACTGTAGTCTAGCCATGACTAAATGGAATGAAGATCTATATGTATGACTGTTTGGTTTGTGAGGTGGTTAGGCTTCTCCAGCGAATTGGTTGGTTGCAGGGCAAAATTTGCAGAAGGTGGACCCTCGATTTTGGAAATTCTAAATTCTGGCCTACCCACTATGAAATAGGGGTAAGATAAGATAACAAAACTCGCTTCTGCGAAGGTGTGTCAACCGGGCCCGACTTCACTCATGATGATTGACCTTTAGCCGTCTATTCTGTAGACATGGGGGACGAGCTCTCGCAAGTATGTTAGTACGCCTCTTCTAAACCAAGAAGCTGTAGAGTTCCGCTGAGTTGCATTTACTAGGAAGCGAAAAAGTCACCCCCCAAGTTCGCGAGCTTCCGATCCAAGGCCCAGGTGTCTTCCAAGAATGGAAGTTCTAAAGATGCAGAGAAGGTCACGCAATCTGCACATGCAGATACAATTGCTAAACACAGCTGTACCCTAAAAACAGAAGATTCTTATAGAGAATCAGACCACGAGCATCGCTCATCGCTCCGCCGACATCATCATCGTAGTCGACATGCGAAGGAGCACGAACAATCACTCGTGTTGGACTTACTGGACGTGGAACCGTTACTTAGTGAGGATGCGCTACATTTGTTCGTTGTTGACAAGGTCGGTGACCCGAAGAATCTGTCCTACGGGACCCTTCATCATCATGTAATACCAAGTTACTTCCGTTCCGGTGCCGGAAGCGTCATTGGTTCATCTCCAAGCAACAGAATTAATCGATCTGTCTGTGGCGGTAAGGCGGTGGTGCTTTCAGGTAATCGTCATGGCTTGCGGAGTAAAAAGGAGAGAAACCCTTCCCCCAGGCACAATGGCATCGGGATGAGAAGACTACGCATCAAATTAGATGAGAAATACGACCGTGATCTCGATGCAGCAGCAGACTTCCTTCCTCTGAGGCGGGCGAGCGGCAGAAAAAGAAAACATTGGGATGATGAGAGTAAGTCGGATTCATCAGCGCCTTCTGATGGGGTCATCGGCCATTACCGGTCTATTGAGGGAAAGGGCAAGGCAGTCGGTCAACCTGATGACGAAGATCTCCGTTATGACAGTGATGCATCTCTATCGGAATATGAGGGTGATTGGTTAGACCGTTTGGACGAGGCTAAACAACGCAAAAGAAAAGAATTGGCCCGTACGACGGAAGCAGACCCCACGAGGGGTGAAGCCTGGCTGGACCTCATCAATTATCAAGATGAGATATTGGGGATAGGCCAACATTTTTCAAGATCGAAGATCACCAGTGCCGAAAAACAGGCTAACGCAGACGTCAAAGTATCCATGTACGAGAAAGCCATACAGAAGGTTTTGGACCCAGAAGCACGAGAGAAATTATTGGTAGGTCTGATGGAAGAAGGGCTGAAAATATGGGAGAATAGCAAGCTTTTGTCCAGATGGCGAACCTTGCTTCGCGCACATCCAGGGTACTTAGGTCTTTGGATCAAGTACCTAGATCACAAACAAACGACATTCTCGTCATTTCGGTACGAAGAAGCCCGAAGTGTCTTTCTCGATTGCCTGAGTGTCCTCCAGCGCGCTCGGTCCACTTCTGAAGCAGCAAGTGTTGAGAATAGTACATTGTTTAAGAACCAGGTCTATGTATTGTTGCGCATGACGGTATTCATGAGGGAGGCTGGTTTCATAGAAAACGCTATTGCGGCGTGGCAAGCGGTGTTAGAGTGGCAAATGTTCAGACCTAAACGTTTCCAATCTAGAGAGCATGCGTTATCTGGCTCTAACGCTGCGGAAGCCTTATCTGCCTTCGAACGGTTTTGGGAAAGCGAAGTCTCACGCATTGGGGAGGAATGCGCTACAGGATGGGCAAACTACATGGATTCGAACGGGGAGCCACCACGACCACGAAAAGACACCAGATATGTCTCTAAAAATGGGTCTCAGCTCTTAGACGCATGGGCAAGCTTAGAGCGCGGACGATATTTACAATCTAGGATTGTAGCGCGTGCCATTGACGAAGTAGATGAGAGCGATCCCTACCGAGTGATACTTTTCTCGGATGTCGGAGGCGCTCTAATTGACCCGCCAGCGTCATTATCAGACTTTGCGCTCCTTTTCCAAGCCTTGCTTGCATTCTGCCACCTCCCACCATTTTCAACAGAACAGACCAACAACTGCACAACATTGTGGAGGAGGAACCATTTCCTCCGAAACGAAATATTGCATCAATCCAATAATGCTTCATCTGGTTGGCGAGTGCAGGGTATCAGGGATATGGAAGACGTACCAGGGACTGATGGTTTCGCCAGAGGTCTCTCTGTGAACATGTCTCATCAAAACGACCCTTTCAGCTTCTCTATGCCCGATTATCAAATTTCTTCCGAGTCTCTCTTTGCTGCGCACGGCACCTGGTTCTCAGCTTTCGGTCCTTGGCATCATGACTTTTCTGGAGATAGTGGTCCGGTCGAGGTTGCATGGATACGACGAACACTCAAGGCCTTGGTACAATGTGCTCCTAGCGAAGACTATCTTGCGGAGTATTATCTAGCCTTCGAGATGAGGTTTTCACCCGAAACAGCGAAGAAGGTAGCCAAGGGAATGATTAAAGCGCGGTCGGACAGTATACGCCTCTATAATGCATACGCGCTGATTGAATATCGCCTAGGAAATATTAGTATTGCTGAGAATGTCTTGGCTACAGCGATCAATTTGGGCAGGGGCTTAGGGGAAACTGCGCGGCGGGACACTGTAAAATTGTGGCACACATGGATATGGGAATTGCTCAGCTCGGGGCGAACAAGTCAGGCTCTGCGCCGCCTACTTATGTATCCGGAAAAGGTCAGCGATGTCAACCTCCCCGAGCATAGAGAATTTTCTCCACAAGACTTGCGTGGAATCAGTCCCTCTCTTCTCCTCCGAACCCAAACTGTACGGCTTTCCTCATCTCCATTCTTCAACGTACTAACAATCAAGCAGGCACTCACAGCCGCCCGCGACCGTCTACTTTCCCTTTCCCTCGCCAGCGACGCCATTCTCCATGCAGACCTTCTTATCCTTCTTACCTACCTGACTACTTCTTCTCTCTCCTCTTCCCTATCAACTTTCAAGCAGAACCTCACCCTCTTCCCCATTTCTTCCCCGGCTCGTGAGCTCCTTCACCAATCCTTCTCCAAGCTCCTTTATCAACATACCAGGAATACTCCGTTATTCTCTCCATCAATTGTCAGATCTTCCTTGGCCGAGAGTATACAAGCGTACCCAAAGAATACAATCTTTCTTTCTTTGTACGCGTGGATCGAATGTCGCTTTCGCATTGACGACCGCGTGAGGTCTATCATGAAAGATATTGTATTCACCAGCCAACCCAGCCCCGACCGAAGAGAAGATCGTCCAAGCGTTATCTCACACTTCTTCGCTGTTCATACCGAGCTCCGCCGCTCTCTTGCCCTAGGCTCGAACACTCATACCATCCGCGCTACCTTCGAGCGCGCCGTTAGGGAGGATTCGGTGGGTGCGCATAGCGCGGGATTGTGGAAATTGTATTTTGGGTTTGAGCGGGATAGAGGGGATGGAAAGAAGGCAAGAGAGGTGTTCTGGAGAGGCGTTAGGGCCTGTCCGTGGGCCAAAGAATTGTACTTGTTAGCGTTTGATGGGCAGGGGAAGATGGAAATGGGGAAATTGGAGCTGAGGGGGGTGGTGGAGATGATGGAGGAGAAGGAGCTGAGGATTCATAAGGGGATTGAGGATGTAAGGGAGCAATTGGCTGCAGGAACAGGTTTACCGCGTTAGATAATGATTGAACTAGCTATAGCTGAGGTATCCATATCTACCTGCAAACCATCTACGATCGTCCAAGATTCCATGCCCAACGAATCGACTCTATGCCAGCCAGTCCCGACCTCTAAGCGCACCCGCAATACTAAAAGCTTATCCCCTCTATTCTCCCTATGAAACCACTCCGTTCTCCCCCCCACCCCAGCAACCCCTCACCCAATCGTTTTAGCAAAGACAAAACTGACCTTATTTCCCTCATCCTTCAAGACACTCAACAACAGTTCATCCTCCACCAACGCCTCCATATCCTCATCCATAACTTCCCCAAACTTCGAAGTATCAGTATGCGAATACGCCATCAGACTTTCCATCTTCTTATCATCATCTTTCACCCGCAATCTCCGGGCATCCTCCCTAATTTTCCGCTCTTGTTCATCCATGTTTACTTGATTAGCTTTGATCAAGCTAAGTACGTCTGGGAGATCTTGTTCTTCACGCACGTCCTCCTCGTCAGTATCAAGGATCTCGATGGGTGCTTCCGGGTCAAGTAAAGCAACGTCAGGCAAGCCTCTTCCGCCACATGCGCAGCCAAGGAGGTCGTGCGTCTGGCAGGAGAGACCCTCGTCAAGGCGAAAAAGATCTTTCAATTCCTCCCTAGTAAAATTGCTTGAACCGCCTTTTTGCTCCATGATATTACTTGCAAGCCCCAACTTTGTGACCTGCCGTTGCCATATCTTCTCGTCAATACCGCCAGCCATCAAAAATCGATATATGACACACTTCCGCTTCTGCCCATCTCGGTGGATTCTTGCCATCGCTTGCAGGTCGGTAGCTGGATTCCAATCTACGTCGAAGAGCACGAGTCTAGATGCTCCAATAAGATTAAGACCTACCCCACCAGCTTTGGCGGAGAGGAGGAAGGCAAAGCAGCTGGAGGCGGGGTCACGGTTGAAGGTATCGACTAGATCTTGGCGTTTAGAGGAGGGAGTAGAGCCGTCGAGGCGGAGGAAGGGGTGGGCAAGGGAGGTGAGGAGAGTGGAGAGGAGATCAAGGGTTGAGGTATAATTTGAGACAAGGACCACTTTTTCATCAGTCGTGGTACGGAGAGTGTGGAGAAGTTGGTCTAGGGTGCGTAATTTAGTGCTCGAAGCATTATTGCGGAGTAGGTGAGGCGGAACGCTGGAGAGCAGAGATGCTGTGATTGGGCTGACGGGCTTCGACGGATCTGCTGTGGTTTTACCGTTGAGCAAAAAAGGACTATTGCAAACTTTCTTCAAGACAGTGATGAGTTGTAGCGACGCCTCAGGACTGCCTAAAGCAGCTTGGAAAGCGGGACACGCAAGGACATGCCGATATGTGGCTGCTTGCGCTGCGGTAGGGCGGCATAATAGCACGTATTCGGTCTTCGAAGGTAAGTATTTAGACAGTAGATCGGCAGTGCGACGGAGGATGAAGGGACTGGTCAATGAGGCTAATTCTTCATTCCGAGCCTCCCCTTTCTCCACAATTTTCTGAAGAGCGCCTGGTTGTCTGCTCTTTACAATTGGTCCTTCAAATTCTTTCATGAACGTCTTATACGTGCCTAAAAGGTCCGGATTGATGAAGTCAACCATCATGAAGAATTCACTGAGATCGTTTTGGATTGGTGTTCCAGATAGGATTACTCTCCTTGGGGTGTTCAATGACTTGATAGCCTGCGCGCTCTTGTTCTTGGCCGTCTTGAGCCGGTGGCCCTCATCGGCGATGACAATGTCGATACCAGAGCCTTTTTTCAGATCCTCCTGTACGTTCCTGAGCTTTTCGTATCCGATGATCATGATGCTATAGCTTCTGCCCATGGTAAAGTCAGTAATCCTTTTCTTGGTACCATCTGCAACAAAAACACCTATCCTCTCAGAACCCAACCATTTACGGAATTCTTTGCGCCAATTGTTGATGAGTGTGACAGGACAAACGATCAAAGCTTTCTTGATGAAGGGGGGTTCTTCATGAATTGGGTTCTGCTTCAATAGGGTCCATAATAAAGCGATAGTCTGTAAAGTTTTACCCAGGCCCATCTCATCGGCCAAGATTGCGCCTTGCCCATCAAAGTCACGCATTCCCATTACACATTCATACATGAACTTCACTCCCTCTCGTTGATGATCTCGAAGATGTTGGGTTAAAACAGGGTCGACAACAACGTCGACAATCTGTCTGCCTTTTGGAGCAATCTTCGGGCGCTTCATGACAATTGCTTGCGGTGCAAAGGGATCATGACGAGGGGTTGGCTTTTTGTCTTCTCTTCGTGGCATTACAGTGCTATCTAGCAAAGGATTCTTCCAACCAGCTTGTGTGGCCAGACTCCTGGGTGCTGCCACATTGAGCGGTGTATTCAACTCCTCCTTCTCCAGCTTAGCAGCTGCCTTTATTTGTGGCTTCGGCTTCTGCAGCGGCTTATCTTCGACCTCTACTAGAGCCTTTGAAATGGCAGAATTGAGGAATGGACGGCCGGCCATGAAGTCACTTTTCGACAGCACGGAGTCTACCTCCACTTCCTTTCCTCCAACAGACAGAGTAGATCCTGGGAGTAAAGGCGAATCAAAGCCGGTTTGGCCCATACTACGTCCTGAAATGTCCTGCAAGTGGGCATAGCCACCGGTCACACGAAGAATGCCATCACCGTCCCATGTCTTGTGCTTCTTGTTCGTAAACTTTCGCCTTAGTAGTCATCAGTCCTAATCAAAACTTTCAGGGTAAGAGCTTCCTCATTGGTACGTCACGGACCATAACACGTTATAATAACCTTCGACTCCAGCATCTTGAGGCTTGGGGACCCCAGCAGCTATAGCCGGGTTATGGACTGTTAGCAGAGGCTTTCGTGGCAGAGAAGATATCCCAGCGGCTTTGAAGACCAGCTGTGGACCAGACTGTTCTTTCCCCGTATCATTAGGCCCACTGATTCGCCTTTTCTTGGCTTGTGGTTCATGGCCATTGGACATTGCTGGTGTGTCTTTCTTGACCAGAAGAGGGGATCGGAAAGGTTTTCCGAGCATACTCTCGTAGTCGAGTGTCCTCTGCGGCCACCTCGACTTTGAGAGCAATCGTATTGCTTCTTTGGTCCAATTCGCAAAATGGAGATTTCAATGAAACAAAGGTGGGACATCCCCTTGGCGACGCACAGACTCGTTTACGCGTGATCACGTGACATGAACAACCACCTTCCAGGTTATCATTGACCAACGATCGTTGTAAACTTCCCTTCTTCATCCATGAACCCATTATACTAGGCTAGCAGGTCTTATATGACAAGAGCCGATCCAGTTCATGCTAATTCCTGTATTATGGTTTGGTTTGATTATTTGGTCGCCATTTACTGTACTTGGTCTGCATGGCCTGGGCAAGATTCTACATCTTCTCCCAATTTGCAGGCCACTACAGTCACGTTTGTTTTGTGCTAACACCATTCAAATTCAAGTCTTCCGTGGAGAATTCACGTGGATGAATGCCACGCATCTCAAGTTCAATAATAGGTAGGAAGGCTAGCGAAAGAGTAGCCATTTTATTCCAGGCAGGCTTCCTAAGCCTGTTGATAGAGAATCAACACCATACTTCTAACCCACTTAGTTCCTGAAGGGTAAATCATCCATCGAAGGTGATCAACTTCAGAGCGGGCTCGTGGACCACAATCCCTGCTGTGTAATCGTAAATATCGCAAAGCTACAAATTAAGCCTGAGTGGCCGATTTTATTATACATATCCTGCATTTCTCTGCTATAATGTTCTTTGTCAAGCCAGCCAGTGACTTTCCTGAGATTACGACACCATTCATCTTCTCTTGACCTACAACGAGCTTTTCTATATTCATTCGCCTATGTACATCGATGACATGTTTGGTCATATCCCTCCACTTGCCTAAAGATTTCAGCATTCGTTAGCACCGGGTCCACGCCCTTTGGTGCATCATGTTGCTATACCAAAGGCGGTCCCAATCTTTGAAGTCATATTATTATTAATAAGCTGGATCCATTGACTACTCTCAAATTGGGTTAAGTTTGTTGTTTTTCAATCCGATACCACAAGATTTAACAGTCTATCTAACTCGGTGTTCTTGAAGTACGCTAGAAGAACTTTCCTATCAACGAGCTGAACGGTCGCAATGTATGCAACACTCATCTGGGCAAAACCCGGTCAAGATTCGCTCTGCCTTTTAACTAGCGTGTCGGAATGTCCGTTCTCCGTACTCAATAGTGATTTTGTGTATGTCATGCGGATGCTTTATTCGGTCAGGGTATGTCTGCTGAAGTGCTTTGATGCGGCCAATGGTGCAATGGGTCCCGGCCATTTCCACGTAAGGCTCGATGTTGATGTATTCAGTATGTCAAGTCTGACCCAAATCCTTGGTGTTTCCTTCCACCTGATATGAAGGATCGTTTCTACAGCCTTGGCCGAGAATGCTAAGGTACCCACCGTAGGATCTCTCATACACTCGCTGTATTCCTGGGCACTGACCTCGAGCCATTAGTACCGCGAGAGGCCGTTACGAGCAGCAAAACCGTGGCGCATATGCTTGATCCTGCCCTCAAACTATGCTGAAATCAGCCCGCAAGCTTGCATGCACGCCTTTCCGAAGGCGTCCTCCATCCCATCTGGCGGCAATCGCTACTGCTTATTGATTGATGCTGCAGACACTGATGTACTGAAAACGGCCTCTGGGTACCAGCCTCGAGACAGCATATCTGTTCCACTGAGACCAAGGCCGACACGCGGACCTGATTCATAGCCAACAATGGTTGCGACGAAGAACGGAACATCATCGGGGGCAACGTGACCTTTCCTGGCATAGTCTAAGTTTTGTTCAGAAGTGGCGAAAACAGCAGGAAGCAGTTGACGTCGGAATGCAACGATGCTTGAGTGTGGCAATCATCTAATTTACAGCCTGTCAAGGAGTGTAGCTGTTAAGGGATCAGTCCCCCACGACGTATCAGCCAAGGCTCCGCCAAACTTGTAAAAGTAAAGACTAGAATCAATGGCGCCGAGCTTCTCTATTTCCACCTCATGGCAGATGAGCCTCGATCAAGGCGCATGTAAAACCAATCTAATATCAGATCTGTGGGTCGTGTCCGAACGTCGCTCGAGACATCGTCCGAACATACGGAATGCATTCAATCCCAGGTTTACCAGTTGCTCTTTCTGATCACTGGTTGATTGTACCTAGCCATTGAGGATGCCATAACGCTATCTGCTAAAATATTTTCCTTGCGAAACCCGAGTTACATTATAACCTCGCATATCTCTGTCACCTTTTCAGAGGTCGCGCCCCCATGTTATATTTGTCCTAGATAAAGCACGCGGCTGAATGCGGTAGAGCTTGCAAAGGCTTGTGCCATGAGACCCGGGGACGCTCAACGTGAATACTGCACGTAGCTTTTCGCGTACAATATTCTGAAGTAAGGAGCCAGATTGCCTACCAAGATCAATGGCAGTTGTGCGAATGTACACCCAACGAATCAACACAACACGATTTGTCTAAGTAGACCATCAGTCTTCTCCCCTTCTCAAAATCTGGAGTTCTCCACCTTTCTACATACTGCAACCGTTGAGCAATCAGGATGAATGGAAAAAGAACCCTGAGGGACTGACTGAAGGTATCCTTCGACCACATGTAATTGTGTGATAACCACCCTGGAGCAAAAAGTAACCAAATTGTGGATTGGTCCAATTAGGAGGCTTCCCGTCGTTCTAGCTTTTGGCTTTGGTTCTCTAAACTTAGGAAAACCTAGATGCCCGACAGAGCGAAACCACCAGCATCTTTATCAATCTGTAAACACTCGTTCAATCCGCACATCATAAACGCCTCCTTGATGCCCATTTCATCCTTTCCCATATAGTCCGTGCCATCGGTCTGAAGAGTCAAGAGCTTCTCTTTCACACTCGTCAACACCGTGGTAAGTGCAATTGCTGGGAATATCATAACACGGAATCCTAGCTCCTTCGCCTCTCTCACACTAAGTCTAGGTGTAGCGCCTCCGGGCACAGTGTTAAGCAGCACAGGTACTGTGCCCATCTTTCCACAAATTTCTCTCGCTTCCTCTACGCTCGCCAACCCCTCAAGGAAGACCGCATCCGCTCCGCAAGCTACAGCATCAGCCAATCTACCGGCAGCTTCATCGAATCCAAGCGACTGTCTTGCGTCTGTGCGCGCGATAATCACGATGTCGCTTCCGACCAGTTCACGCGCCGCAACAGCCGCTCGAATTCGACTAAGGAAGATATCACAAGATACTAGCTCCTTGCCAAGCAAATGGCCACATCTCTTTGTTTGAACTTGATCCTCAATATGCAGAGCTGCCGCTCCGGCACGGGCATACTGCGTCACCGTCCGAGCAACCATTACTGGGCCACCATATCCGGTATCAGCATCTGCGATTAAAGGGACACTTGTATCGAGGTTTGCGATCATCTCTGCGTTTTCTTTCATGTCATTCAACGTTGCCAGACCGAGATCTGCCATGCCTAACCTCGACATGGACGTGCCAGCTCCTGTCTAGCATTGCCTTCAAGTCAGTTCTCTCCGTAAAAGGACACGAGGTCGATTCTACCATGTAGAGGGCGTCAAAACCTAGCGATAAGGCTATGCGGGCTGTGAGGCCGTCGTAAACTCCAGGGCAGACGATGAGTTTTTGGGGGTCTTTAAGAAGCTGTCGCAGTCGAGCTGCTGCACGGACGGGCGTTGCAGGTACCAATGAAGCCATCGTCGCAGACTTCCTCTTCTCAGTTCCAGGTACAGAAAACTGCCAGATCCTTGAAGCTACTTCAGCTGTGAGGAGCCCACAGAATAGTGTTCCTCTGCGGATGCTGAAGCGGGGCAATGCCGATATCGCCGAACCTAGGTAGTTCAAGTCAATCATAATACAAAACTCTTTTTTGCAGTTGAGGGAAAGGATTCGTGATAGTCAGAAGGGTCACACTAAGAGTGCAACGCGACGGATGAAACCCTAAGAGCATCGTGAATGACGTTATATCTAGCAACCTTCAGAGAGTACCATATGAACGAAGAGAATCTTTTCCGGACCCTTTCCGACCCACCGTAGCTTCACAACAGCGCTGTTCGAGATTGGTAAGGTAATTTCGTCCAAGCAAAAGTGAACACTGAGAATCACCAAGCTTGGACCTCTCAGTCACCGAGATTGACTGCGAGCCTCACAATAACTCCAATCCCAGAAACAAGTGGAAAACATCCAAAAGGGAACGTATCGAGAATGGGCCGGTTTACAACGGTTTGCAGGTCGTTACAATCTACCTTGAGTTACACGACGTGGTTTGAAGTATTTTTGGTTGCTTGGAGTGGATTATCGGCTTCCCCAGTGGTTCTGAAGACATTTGCAGCTATCGGGGTCTTCGCCGAGACGATAGTTATTGGCTTCTATTGTCGTATTTGTAGGAAAAGTATGTAAGGCGCAAACCACTGGCAAGAACAGGTCCATACTGGCCTTCGACTATGGCCAACCTGCTTATGTCCACATCCAGGCTAACCGGAGATTTCCGTTCAAAACTGACAAGGGGGAAAGGCTCGTTGGTGCGAGGTTGTGGAGACTACAGGTCGCGCGACCCATCTCGAAGGTCGCGCGACCCCTTCGATCATCCGGGCATGGGTCGCGCGAGCTGACGCGACCCTGCGCATAATTCCGCTTTCCTGAGCTAAGATATTGATAATCTAAAATTGTAAATAACAGCATTGATAAACAGAAAATTCTTAAATTCAATTTAGTCTTGATTAATCATTTATTAATATTTGAATAATTAAATAGTAATTTGACTTGTTGTAATTATACATGAATAAAAATTCACTAAGTGATTGAAATATGAAAATGTAATTATCAATGATTAATCTATAATTAGTAATATTTTATTAATCATTTATTAATCAGCAAATAATCTGAAAATTAACAATCTGAAAATCTTATCATTTTTTTCTTCTTAACATTATTATGATCTTTTTATTCTATTAATTTAATATTAATCAATAAATAATACATTATTAATCATTAATTAATTTTTTCTACTACATTTGTCATTTGATCAACTTTTATCTCAATGATTAAATTAATTATTAATCAATAAGTTATTAATAAATGATTAATAATAATAATAATAAATTCATACACTCTTGTGACATTGATTAGATCGACTCATGAGAAACTCTATGCTATTTGTATCGAGTGAACAAAATTCTCTAAGATAGAAAATCACTCGCAGTCTATACGACTGCTTCACGCAGTTGAAACAGTGAGTTTTGAGACTATGTATCAAATTTGTTCGCGTTGATCACACGTTAGAGAACGAGTGTTCTAGTCACTTTAAATTGCTTCAAGAGCTTCGTTTTTATCATCATCTTTGTCACTGCTTTAAGACTCTTCGTGATGACGATGATTATTCAATAGTTTAAGAAGTCAGCATCTTGTAGCATTCTTGATCGCAGATGCGATCAGTTCGAGCAGTGCATGAGTACATGCTTCGTCGTCTGATGACTTCATTCGCAGTTGCATCGCAAGCTATTTATGTCTGAAATGTTTCTAGAGTGCAGATAAGCATTCAGATCTATGCGTTTGATTCTGATGTGCATTGCAAGAATGCTTTCTGCTTTCTGAAGATCATCGCGCATCTTCATCATTTTATTGCTCAGATGCAATCTTTGTGCTGAGATTGCGTTGATGTTTGCGACGCGTTTTCTGTACTTTTCTCATCGTTGATTTCATCGATTCTTGTGATACTGCTTTATTGCGATGCTATTGCTTGTTAAAATCATTGTGAAGAAGAAGATGCATCGTCTGCATCTTGACTGTATCTTTGCATCTTCTTGAATGAAGACATTCAAAAGTACTATTTTCTTGATGACGAGTGAGCAAAAGATGACGTGATTAACTCTTGTTAAATGAACACATATTAGTTTGCATGCTTGTCTGATCTCTTGCGTTCAATCATTAACTTGACTGTGTAGCGTGATCTTGTTCTGTAGCATGTTCAGATGAACATGTAGCGAACTCATGTATGTTTCTGTCTTTAGAGTTTCGATGTTTACTTTTTTGAATGCTTCTGCTACGTGATGCAAAGTCTGATTCTGAAGTGTTTCTAGTTTGCATTCTTTGCTCAACAGTTCATCTTTCTTGTTGCGCTGATGTCAGACTGACGCTTTGAATGCAATTTCTGATCTCACTACTGCTGAGTATACTTGTCTCTGTTACGATTCTAGCTACGCACCTATGTTGATAGCTATGTTGATGACTATGTTGATGGCTATGTTCCTGACTATCGCCGGTCGCTCGTCACTAGGCTATCGAGTTGTTCCGAAGCCAACCCTATTCAGGGTTAGCTTATGTTCTCCTGAGCCATATAGATAGCCGGTCCTTCCCTTCTAGATACTTTCCTTCCTTAGCATTTATATACTCGTTACCTTACACCCATATGACTCGCTCTATGCTGGCCCCTAACATTATATAAATGCTCCTTCGTTACAGGCGAAGTGAAATAATCTGCATCGATTCCTTCGAGTGCTTCTGCTAGTAGTCCTCCAACCCTCTATCGACTTTGGTCTAGCGGCTTGCGTCCGTGCAGCAGCACTCACCTTCCTCCACTCGTGCGCTGGTCAGCGAGTATAAACAAACGATTGGAACCATCCGACTAGGTCAAAGATCAGCGGATTAACCGTTCATTCAGATTCGCAAGGGATTCTTCGAATTTGTTGAACAATCAAACGGGG